>QQTW01000052.1_pt1 | contig 68235 bp, 78 predicted proteins | sample 1904831 | NCBI WGS metagenome assembly QQTW01 (sample SAMN09435610, study PRJNA476489) | Subsurface metagenome, whole genome shotgun sequencing project. | reverse complement strand
GCTGCAGTCCACCCTTCGACGCCTATGTCAGCGGCATCAATGACGTGCCCCATTTACTGCGGGAACTCATGGTCGATTCTTCATGGTGTTGGATGACAACATTTTACAGAGCAGCCTGCAAGAACAGGATCTTGAATTGCTAAGAACGACAGGGCTTCTCAAAGTGATAATCGTGAGTGAACTCTTACTACCGTTCACATCCTTGCTTTGAGTTCTTCGCAAAGTCTGTGGAGCCCGTCCTTATCAGCTTCCTGCGCTGGCCAGCCGATTTCGAGTCCTTCCTTGTCGCTGAGCTTAGGGATCAGGTGGAAATGGACCTATCATTCACAGTTACATTGACAGGACTTACCCCTCAATAATAGCCTACATAGTACTCACATGATCAACAACCTGATGAGCCAGGCGACCGTTGTTTTGTAAGAGGTTATAGTTCTCGGCGTTGATGGCAATCGCCAGTCTCTTCGCGACAGGCTTGAGCGACCTAGTCAGCATGTTTGTGGGGAAAAGAAGGTAGTTGTCTGCTGTTCTCATCATACCAGAATCTCGCGGAGTTGGTCGTCGGGTATGTCAGTGAGCTTAATGCCATGGTGCTTCGGAATTACTAGCTAGGATCTTCTTAGCATGTTGCGGGTCGATTTCCATCAAGCGTACCTACAGCATGTCCACGGCTCAAGGGTGAGATGTCAAGGAAGGCTAAAACTCTCTCGCTCTCGAAAATTTTCATTGATGGAATCTCTCCTAGGACTAGTCATTTATACTGGTCGTTAAACATTTCTCAGAACTGACCTCTGATGATGCGGCAGAATATACAAGCAGCCATCTTGGATAGGAGTGGAAAATGGCCGGATGAAACTCCAAAGACGTATTCAAGCACTTAAGGCCGAACACCATATATCATAACGTAGGACTACGGCGGTGTCGGAGTACCGTGCCACGTGTGTGCCTTGTATACCTAGGTATTGTACAGTATGCAGGACCGCACGGCCGTTAGCGAAAAGTCATGAGCTTCCAAGGTTGTTATTAGACAGTAGTCCGTACTCCGTACCTACCTACCTACCTAGGTAGGTATGTGCCGATTATAAGTTGGCATGAATATGATTGACAATTGCACGTGCAGTCGAACCCATCGATTGGGTTTCGAGCACTCAAGAAAAGAATGCATACCAATGCACCATGAAGGTATGCAACGATGAAACGTATTATCTACATGAGACTCTCAAGTCGGAACCTTTGGAAGACTGAAGTCAAGCGGTTTCGATCTCTGTAATGCAAATCCTTTCTCTCGACCAACCCCATGTTTCACTCTCGAAGTTTGCGAAGCATTTGAACTCGTTACTCAACCCATTCGCATGCTGTGGTTCAAAAGAGGTAATCCGAAGTCCTACTTTTCTGTATAACCTCTCCAACATTGCATGCATCACCTCCCCGGTGCAAAGTACCAGCTGGAGCCCAATCGAGAGGTCACCCTGACCCGGTTTACTCGGCGCAATCCAGCAGCGCGCAAGGGATCGTATGGTCAGCGCGACTATGCGTTTCATTAGCACTCAGTACCATAAGAAGACATCTTCATGTGCGAGTGCAGAGTCAAACCTTTCGCCTGGCAATCGGAGCTCAGATAAGGAGGATCGCAGAGGATGCGATCACATCGTCCCTTCAAGCCAGCTGCGTCCGTATCAAGTATGTTCGTGCTTAGGTTATAGGATCACGTACCTGGTAAATCCAGTGGGCGTGCGAAGTCATATTGAACAAACTCTCTGAAGACACTAAACCGTTTATCATACTCGAGCAGGTATATCTGGGGCTTGGGCTCTCTGGAGTCTCTCGCCTGTGGTCCCAGATACAGTCAGCCAGATTCTTGAGGAAGCGTTGCATGTGGACTCACTAATAGGTTCTTTAGTTGGATGAAGACGCTTGGCGCAGAAATCACAGCAATGCATGAATCAGAGTCAATGCCCTGCAACAACCCTGTAGCAAGTGCAAGAGCGGTTTCTTCACTGTACTTTGGGTTCGGTCAACACAAGCGTGAGAGCCAGTCTGCTTCAACATGGATATACCCAGAACTGGCTTGAATTCCAGTCTTCAGCAAATGCCGCCATGCAAAGTCTTTCCCCTCGGAAGTCGTCCTTCGCTTTGAAGTGGAGATCTTCGAGATGCCGCCTTTGGGTCTCCCTGTCACCGTAGAACTCGTTCAGGGCAAGAACTGCCTCAGGTGAAAGCTGTCTGTTATATGTCAGACATCGCACAGGAGCGTCTTCGTGAGACCGGCAGCTTACGGTTTCTCATCATCATGCCACCCTGGGGGAGAAAGCATGGTAGGAATCGCCTTCTTGCCGACTAGAGAGTGGTCGTAAGAGTCTCACTGCTGTCATGCAAACCTCAGGTCAGACGCGTGATGGTGAGAAGGCGATACCGATCGAGTATGTGTTTCACCAGCGCATGCGTTTGGGTAGTAGTACAACCTGTGACTGAGGTAATGAGGGACTTTACTGTTCAGACCTGTCATTCATTAATTGACTCTGGGTCCTGTGATAATAGTATAAGCCAGTTGCTTGGCTCGGAACCAGGTAATGCGATGTACAATGCATAGTCACGGACATTCAATGGAAGATAAAAGTCAAGCCCTACCTAAGGCTACATAGGTATATAGTATGTAGCAAAGTAGTGGCTCGGCAGTGAACCCCAACTGTTCTATCACCAGTTGATGCTCCTTTAAGGTGTTCACTTTAACCCTTTCCCGTCATAATCGCCCTCATGCAAATCAAGGAAAAGCATGATGCCCACTACATTTCCGATGCTTCCGGTGCTTGCTCTTGTCGAAAGACTCAGTGCCCGTGTTATACGTCTACTCGGCGGGAATGCTGGCAAGGTGCGCCCAACCTTATCCATTATGAAACGAAACTGGCGTTAGTCAAGTATTGAATCGTTGCAGTTTACACTTCAGGGTAGTGTTCTACTTCACCCACTGTGATGCTTCTGACGCTTGAAAGGGACAAATACATACCTCGTCGGTCAAGGACCCACGCGCATTTTAATAGATACCGGCGCAGGGGAACCGGCTTGGATGGAGGCACTGAAGAGAGTCTTATCAGCCGAGAATACTAGCATCGACAAAGTTCTCCTGACTCACTGGCATTTGGATCATGTTGGAGGCGTCGAGGACCTTCGTCGCTTCTCGCCCCGGACGACCTTCTTCAAAAATCAAGCCGGCGAAGGGCAGCATGAGATTCGGCACGGACAACAATTTCACATACCAGGCTCAACCTTGAGAGCTATTCACTGCCCAGGCCATACCACTGATCACATGGCATTCGTATTAGAAGAGGAGGATGCGATGTAGGTGCAGCATCATACTTCGCAAGCGAGGTCTTGTCAGCTCTTTGGGACTTGATGGTCCGCCCAGACACATCCTGCTCAAACCCACAGTCTAAGATGCTACTCACTAGCCTGCAGGTGTAGCCGAAAAGCTTGCTAATTCCCCATTCCTTTAGGTTCACAGGTGACAATCTCCTGGGGCACGGAACCGCGGTTTTCGAAGATCTGTCAGCCTATTTGTATAGTTTGGAACACATGTCCAGCCAATTCTCAGGATGGGCGTATCCTGGACATGGAGCCCTAGTCGAGAATGGCAAAGGCAGACTACGGGAATACATCGATCATCGTAGGGAGCGTGAGCGTCAGGTCCTCGAAGTCTTGGAGGGTACAGGAGGTGCCAACGTGCTTGAGAGGCAAGCATCGCAGCTCGACGGTATTGTCCAGGCAATATATGCCGCGATACCGGAGGAGCTCAAAGGCGCAGCAGAACGTGGGCTTGTCCAGGTGCTGCAGAAGCTTCGGGCGGAAGGCAAAGTCTTGTATAGTGAGACAGACGGAACGTGGAGCTTGAACAGAAATGCATTACTGTAAAGTCTACGGACATACTAATTTTCAGGGACGTGCTTAGATATCCTTGTGTACTGAGACATTAAATAGGTGGATATCTATGCACATCAGTACTCCGTACTCCGTACGCGGCTAACAAATGCGTATTCATCGTTATCGTATATTCCATACGGAGTACCCAACTACGGAGTACACAATACGGAGTAGTAGCATACATAGGTATTCCTCTAGGAGGAAATAATACTACGTGACTGCCCAGGTGATCACATGTGCAAATGATCGCACTCACTTCCACACCGTAGCAATGGACACAGCGCATACTACACATAAGTCAATAGCCGTGGCTTCTCCCAAGGTCTCAAAATATAAAACCCCGACAGGATCCAGTACTGTAGCAAATGCTTCATATGGTTGTGGTAAGACCATGAACTATGACACACATATCAGCGTAACCTTCCCAAATGCGATTCAGTCACTGACAAGATTCCGATATAGAGCATGTTCAAGCTATATCAAGGGAAGAACGCAAGCAGTGGACTCATAAATATGCGCTTCTTCAAGATGCACTTCGAAAAAAGGGTAGCATCTTTCGGACGCGCCTGGATCGACTGCAGTTTCTAATGAGAGGGATATAGCGTCACCAACATCCACCTACCACTGCCTTCACTGCTCAGCTACAAGCACAATAACGCTCCGTAACAGACGATGTGAAGTCGCTGGTCATACTTATAGTATAGTCGAGGTTCTATGAATGGGGAACAGACAATACTGACGCTTTCCAAGCGGTTGAATCGCGCTCCAGGTGCCTTTATTGCGCGGAATGCGAGGACTTCGTATATGATCCGGCGTTGGAAGAAATTCGGCTTGGTACAAGTCAGTACACCCCGGTGGCTTGTCCGATCGGCAATTGATAGCGAAACTCAACTGGGTCAGGTCGCAAGAAGGTACAGGTCGAAGAGCCAAGCACGACCGAAGATGAGAAACTTGTCGCCGCGAATTCAACCTTCGTTCCATGCCGGGCCACTGGGCTCAGAGGCTTCTACAACATGGGGCAAACGTGCTTTATGAGCGTCATCCTACAAAGCCTCGTGCACAATCCGTTCATGAGAGCTTTCTACCTTGGTGAGGGACACAAAGCTGGCGAGTGCGACAAAGAGAGCTGCACGAGCTGCGCTATGGACGAGATCTTCTCCGAATTCCATTCATCAGAGAAAACAGAGGGCTACGGTGCCGTGAGCATGCTGCTTGGTAGTTGGATGAGTGCCCAGGCATGTGTACAAGCCAAGGAAGACGCGGCAGATGACTTACGCTTCGCAGGCGCTTGCCGGCTACCAACAACAAGATGCGCATGAGTACATGCAGTTCATCCTCAACTCACTTCACACAGAGAACGGCGGTTCTTCCGATCCGCAGTCTGCCACATGTCCATGCGTGATTCACAAAACGTTCTATGGCCAGCTCCAAAGCACAGTCACCTGCGACAGGTGCCGAAACGTCAATACCACCATCGAGCCAGTGATGGATTTGAGCTTGGATCTCCGGACGCAAACCAGACGCCGCAAGCTCGAAGGAGGAGCATCGCAATCGCAGGAAGGTCTCATTGAGCTCAGAGAAGCCCTCAGCAGTTTCACCCGTAAAGAAAAACTTTCTCAAGCGGATTACAACTGTCAGAGATGCGAGGGCACACAGCAAAATGCCACCAAACAGCTTAGTATTAAACGCTTGCCCCCGGTGCTGCCTATACATCTCAAAGTGAGTATCGACGTTGCAAATTGGTGGTCCTACGCTGACTGCGGTGAAGCGCTTCGAACACTCAAAGTCAAACTCTTCCAAACTTGAGACAAGGGTCACCTTTCCCTTACTACTCGACATGTATCCATACACGACACGCAATAAACAAGTTACCGGCAACACCACCCAATCGCTCTGCCTATATGAGCTCTCCAGCGTCATAGTCCACAAAGGCAAGATGGACTCGGGCCATTACGTATCTTACTCCCGGGAAGGGTTCGACTGGTTCCAGTTCGACGACAGTAAGGTGGTCATGGTGTCGGAGGCCGACGTCTTGAATGCAAACGCCTACATACTGTTTTACGTTGCAAATGTTCCCACTTTCTAGTGTCCAGTAGGAGCATGGTTGCTGCCAAGCGGCTCTCGAGAAAGCGTATTTTAGATTTGGGCGATTGATTCTCAATCCCGAGCTGAATGAAGCTCGTTCTCGGGAACTCCTCACGCCTTGACGTAGCAAGAACTCTCAGAACTAATTCCCTTGAGCAATGCCAATTTCATTGATCGTCAATAACATGTAGGTACTTCCTCTCCTCCCGCTTCTCGCGCTCTGTCTGGGGAGGGAGGTCGTAAAACGATGAGCTCCGGTAGCTTTGCTGAATGACGCAACAGAGTTAGCCGTTTCAACTAGGAGAATGTTCCCGAAAGGGCTCACCAGGTAATGGAATGTGAGTTCCCGAAGCTCTGACGGCTCGATCTTCAGATCTTTGAAGGTTTTTGCATTTGGGTCTATCTTCTGATCGATGAATTCCCGCTCAACCTCGTCAGCCGACATAGTGTGCCACCACAAAGTCCTGTTCATGAGGCCTGCTATTGGCTTGATGATTCGCTTTGTAAGGTTGATATGCCGTCGTTGTTTGATTATTTCCTTATCGACCAGTTGCGCTATCTCGGCCATTGAGTACTGCGTAGGCCCGAATAGTTCGTAGGTTTCTGATGCCGTATTGTCGTCTGTCAACATGTATTCGAGCGCCATACCAACATCTATCACCTGTTCATACATCAGACTCAAACATATGAGAGTTTCTGCAATACTCTTACATGAACGGGCCAGAATCGCTCTTGCATGTGGTTTGCCGTGATAAGATTGCTCACGCCAGCAAGTTTGTGCAGAAGTCGGTCTTCGAAGCCATACATTGGTGCGGGTCGAACGATGGTGGTCTCAGGGAATATACTGCGAACGACATCCTCGCCTTGCGCCTGGAAATGGCAGGTTAACACTTCCGTCTTATGAAGCACCTAAGTGTGACTGACCTTCGTTCGAAAGAATTCAGACGAAGAATTCGCATCGGCATTGAAGGAAGATATGTGAACAAATCTATCGACATCATACTTCGCTACGGCTTCAACGATTCGCTGCGCTCCTTCCACGTGAACGTCCTTGAGGTCGAAATTCCTAGAGTGCGAGCAGAGGTCACTGTACTGAACAACAGTGTCAATCTAGGGCGCATACTTTGTAGGATAATCCCGACCGACTAAGTTGTAAACGATATCGGAATGGCGAACACTCTCCTCAATCGACGGCGTATTGCGAAGATCGTATTCCTTCCAGCGTCAATTTTGGCAAGATAGAGCACCACGGCAGACTGTTACCATGAAAACCACTCTCCCAAGGTCTCCGGCTACCTTTAAGTGCCGCTTGGCCATTTCCTCCCGAAAAGGGACCACTACTGTACATCCTGACCGTGCTTTTGTCGGTTTAGCCCTAGTTATAACTTATCGCTTGTGCTGGAGTAATGCTACAGTACCAAGGCGATTCACAATATATCTCCCTAGAAAGCCGGTCGCGCCGAAAACAGTTGCGGTATGCCCTTCGGTGTTCAGTACTATGCTGCGTTTGGGTAGGAGATGATTGCACCATACCACCAAGAGACGATCTGCAGAAGTAAAGTAAGCAGAGGCAATGGTTTAAGAGGGGTTGCCTTTACCTGCCCCCCGTGACCCGAATGATGGGCTTTCCGGTGCGAGTGATGGCAACATCTTGCACGCGGCGCACATGAGGGTTCGGGGCGTATGAAGCTCGATTGATGCTTTGTAGCCAATTGGCCAACATGCACGATCTTCGTATAGAGCTTCGTGATCCAGGTATCATTCTCGTCAACTTCTGGGCGCCGTCAGAGGCACGGGACGATTGTGAGGTGAACAAACAAGACGATTTGAAGCCCTGGAGTGTACTCCATACTATGCTTGGGCTAGGTAACCTTGGAAGGGCTTGGAATAACGGTAATAGGTACGGAGTACCTAGCACCCTAGATACTTGGATAACTACGGTATGCCAGGCATCGCTGGCTCGTGCCGGGTACCTATGAAATAACTACGGGTCCTCCGTACTGTTGAATCCTTTGGACCTTGCCCCAAACAGCATCAGGAACGACCAGGATTTGCCCTTTCCATCTTATCGAACTTGAACATTCACAACTCGTGCAACTTGTCCAAAAAGCCTTGCCAAATGGCCATCGACCCTGAGAAGATACACAGTGTGCTCACGGAGCAACGAGAGGCCGCGGACGACGACCTCGTCCAATATTTCCTTCGATTCGAGGACTATTGGGAACGCAAGCTATGGCACGAGCTCACCAATGTTCTCATAGAGTTCTTCGATCAGGCAGCAAGCGCAGCACAGAGGTTACCGCTGTACGAAACCTTCATCAGCACCTTTGCCGACAAAATCAATCAGCTGAAGCTCGTGACAATAGGCTTGAGCGCGGCCTCTCAATGTCAGGGTATGTGATACTACGTACTGGCAGTGGCTCCATATGAAGCTCACTTCTTTTGTCAAGATGATCAGGACCGACTATCTTTCATGTCCGCGCTGGTGCAAAAAGTCAACAAACCTGCCTCCCAAGATGCCTACGTTTACGCTACCGTAGCTGTAGCAAGCATCAAACTTCGGTTGGGAGATTATGCGGGAGCACGAACTGACCTGGACCGATCGGAGTCAATACTGGACTCGTTTGACTCAGTCGAGACTGTTGTGCATGCGTCATTCTATCGCGTAAATGCGGACTATTATAAGGTATGACTTGCAACGACGCCGAGGATACATGGCTGACTTCACAAGGCCAAGCAAGAGTTTGCCTACTACTACAAAAACGCACTCCTCTACCTTGCCTGCATAGACATTGCAGACCTGACATCTGAAGAACGTCAGTCGCGAGCGTATGATCTGAGTGTCGCGGCCTTGGTTTCTGATGCAATATACAATTTCGGCGAGTTATTACTGCACCCGATCCTCAACTCTCTCAAGAACAGTCCACACTCTTGGCTCCGTGACCTCCTTTTCGCCTTCAATCGTGGTGATCTGATGGCTTACGACGTCCTGGCTGGCAACATCTCAAAGAATCAGCTGCTCCACGAACATCAGATGTTCCTTTATCAGAAGATATCGCTCTCCGCGCTGACAGAGACGGTATTCCGTCGCCCGCCCCATGATCGCGCAATGACTTTTGAGACCATATCAGAAGAGACGAAGGTGCGACCGCAGGAAATAGAGCACCTCATTATGAGAGCCCTAAGTCTGGGGCTTCTGAGAGGTAAGATAGACCAGGTTGGGCAGATTGCACGTATCAATTGGGTTCAACCGAAGGTGCTGGATACGCATCAGATCGAGAACATGAGATCGCGTCTAAGAGAATGGGATACAAGTGTCAATCAGCTAGGTAACTGGATCGAGGGTGTGGGAAAGGATGTCTGGGCTGCGTAGCACATTGCAAGGCACCTGAAGGTTTGCGCTCTACACTCAAAGATGATGCCTCGAAGGGCAGCATAATAGACTTCGCTCGTGCCAGAGTACCTCTATCACAACATAACGAAATGTGACATATCTGCAGGGTGCTCTTTCCACCCTTACAGCTCTACACCACGATGAGGAACAAGCCTGCTGCCGGGCTATAACAGCCTAAGAAGACATTGGGGATCTATAGGCTGTGCTGCTATGCTTTCCGCCGCATCCCCGCCGATCAGCCATAAGGCGAAGAAGCCAGCGACACCGCCCCCGCAAGCCATGCAGGCCACCAGACCAACCAAACCACCAGCTGCGTCCTCATGCCCCAGATATGCCAGCCTAGAGCCGCTTGCTGGAGCAATTGAACGAAATCTACACCCCAGAATCTGCTGGCGATGAGAACAACCGTTGCAGGAGAGAATAGATTCAGTACTATGGACGCCGCGATCGCGAGGCGCGGATGATCAGGTGCTCGCTGAACTACGCTCAGGGGTGCCGCGAGCAGGCCAACCAGGAACGCAAGAGAAAAGTTCAGCGTGGCGAGGGCAGACAAAAACATGCCAAGTAGAAGCAGGGAGAAGCACCGTATCAACGTGAAAGCCTGCCAGGATGGCCTGAGGAGACGCGTAATCAAGAATGCAATCACATGAGGGGCGAGACAACTTAGGCTCGCAAAGGTCAGAAAGACCACTCTTATGGTCTGACACGTGTTAGCCTCGTTCTCAAACAAGCGAAGCATACGTGCTGTCGAACGTGAGGTATGCGGAACTCACCTCGTCAGGACTGTGATTGAACATGTATAGCGGGACGAGGGCGACGAAATGCACGCCGCTGACGATGATGACGGGTAAGAACATTTGGCGTTCGACGACTGTGAGGGTCGCTGTCGCAATTAGAGCAACGTTCTCCCCGCCTTTTACCACAGTCATGTTCTGCTCCTTCAAGTGGCTCGTTCCGAGGGTAGCGGGCTCCGCAGGCTGTCTGGGCCGGCCACTCTCTATCCACAATGCAATCGATGTAATGGTGAAGCTCATAGCTATCAACATGGCGCTAGGGAGGTAAGTCCCGATACTCACGAAACGGTTTGCCTGCATCAGAAGGTAGAAGAAGAAGCTCTGGTGAAAATGCTCGAGGAGGTTATTCAGACTGCGAAACAAGCTTTCCACAAGTCGTCCCAATGACATCTCGTCATGCCAGCCGTCTCCTACTGTCTGCAAGGTAATAGCGTCTATGTGATACGGAATAAAGCTGCTGTGAGGGCCGGAGGCGTGACCGATCGCTTGGTTGATCATTCCCCGCAGCATTGTGCGAAGACGTTCCGTGTAACCGTCACCGTGCGTCCACATACGCTGAAGAGCGACACCGATGCCCAACTGACCGCTTGCGATCGAAACAGCAGTATTGAATAGGTCGAGATTGGGAAGCTGTCCGTTTACACCATCATATATGATGTGAACCTTGTCAAAACGATGACCCCAAGGGCCGGCTGGATAATCGATTGCAACAGCGCCTTGCAAAGCACCACTCTTTAGGGGCAACGGCTCTACTGACGAGGTCGAGTGCGTATCATGGTACGCGTCCACCCAGGCTTGCGGTCCGACCGTACTATCTCCGGTGATGAGGAAGATGATATCCTTAGACCATAACGACCATCCTAAAGTTCGTCAGTGCACAAATTGCATTCGATGTTGCGGTCCTGGCACACTTTTGAAATAGCGAGCCAACGTGAGGACAAGCGCCACGCCGCTATGGTTCAGGACGCCGTCCATGTTTGTCCAAGGGCCGATGAGAACAGCTGCTTCCGTGGCATCCGCTCTAGGCCCGTGTAATACCGCATACACATTGATGCCGGAAACGAGTTTCCCATTTGCTCTGTATTCATATCTTTGCCGGGCAACTTTGAGGTCGCAAGACCTTAGGATGGATTCTAGCTTCGCGGCGACCCTGATACGGTACTGCATCAGCCTGAATTGACATCTTCTCCGTGCTGAGACTCTAGGGGTGAGGCCGCCACTTACGCTTCCCCAGGCTGATCCGCCAGGGCGGCAATTTCATGTCGATAAGCCCGGAAGACGTTGTGTTCGCTGCCTCCGAAATAGGTGTGCACCTGGCCCGGCAATAGCGCGTTCTCCGAGATGTACGTCTGTCGGGAGTATTCGTTCAATGGCAACAGAATCAGCCAGACGACACCGACGATGATGCAAAACGCTGAGAGGTAGGGCGGCACTTTCAGGATCCGAGGGTCACGCCGAAGACTCAGAATGGCGGGAGCTGCAGCTGTTAGCGACTGTCGCGCGAATATATGCGGTCCTCAGAACGACTGTCGAACTTACGGAAAAGGGCCATACTTTGGCAGACGGTTCTGTCACTACCGCATCTTGAGATTTATTCGAACTGAGCCCCTGGCGGTGATGTTGTTGTTACAATATTCTGCCAGAGTCTCGGACCGGCTCGTATGTACATCTAGGTACTTACATAGTATTGAGATACTCCGTGCACATAGAACGTAGCCCTGGAGCACACCTGGACACCAGCAGAAACATGTGCGGCATCACATCAAGCAGCCCTATCACTTCCGCAGCATGATGAGCCAGTCCAGCTTACAGCTGAGCACAGCCCGGTTGCGCTCGTTCGTGTTGCGCCTGCCTCTCACAACCAGGATACTGTTGCTTCTCATATTTGCATTTTGGCTGGCCTCGATTCCGCTGGCATGGATGAGCGAATGGGGCGCTCTTATACCCAGCCGGGTCACTTTGAGGTCCTGTGAGTGCTTCTGGTTCCTCCGATGGATCAGGGTTCTACGTGTGCCGCTCCTGTTTGTCATCGATGCTGACCACAGCCCTGTGCTCGCAGTGTATCGTCTCAACGCGTATCCCCTCATCCACCTGGGGTTTTTCCACGCCTTCTGTAATGTCCTGGCGCTTAGCTCTCTTCTGGAACGATTCGAAGCCGAGCACGGTACGCTCGTGACCATGTTGCTCTTCACCGGACGTAAGTGAACTACGCACGCGTCAGGTTTTCTGCCGCTTAGATATCCAGCGTTCAGCACGTTGCCGGGAGCAGTCTACTTGCTGATACAGCGGACGGTGCTGCGGAGCGATGTCAGCATTGAGGGCGCAAGGTAACGATCACGCGCGGCCCCCTTGCTCAACGAATACGGAGCATTGCTAAACGTGCGTGGACAGCCTATGGGTGTTCCTCTTGCTCTCACACGAGTCCATCAAGACCCATCGTCACACCCCTTATTTCGCCCTCGGGCCATACAAGATTCCGACCTGGACGACTCCCTTGCTCTTCATCCTCGTCATTAACTTTCTCGTCCCCTACACCAGTCTGCTCGGACATTTGTGTGGCGCCACAGTCGGATATCTGTGGGGCTTAGGGTATATTAGATTCTTGGTGCCGCCGGAGAAAATCCTGCGGTACGTGGAAGGGAAGCTCAACCTGCTGGGACGTCTACCGCATTACGTGAGCATCGACCAGAAGACTCATGGGAGGTATGGCGTTCTACCGTCTTCGATTGTGACGCCGCCCACCGTTGCGGACGGGATGCTTCCCATGAATTTGATTGGCTCCGGTCAGCGGCTTGACGCTTGAATGCCTCCACCAGACTGAGGCGACGACGCATTGACCGCAGCGCCGGAAAACCAAGTCCTTGCAGCTTATTGAACACTGGCGTTCGTAGATTTTGGCGTAAGCCAAGGCACTACATGTGTGTTGGATAGGGCAACGGCATTTATATATAGGTACACTCTCACAAACTACAGTTATGAGTTCCATTAACTTGAAGTAAGTGATGGCTGGAATTTACAAGCTCGTGCGCGATCACCATAAAAGTACCATGATAGAGATATTTGCTGACGGAACGACCAGAGCGAGTGCCTGATCCGTTTCGCGCGTTTCCCGCTTATGAACCTTTATGCGCTTTAGCCATGGTATTTAGGGCACTTCCGTTCTTGAACCACTGGATTTGGCCCTCATTGAAAGTGTGCTGCAGCTTCACTTCGAAGGTGTCGCCGCCTTTTGGATGCACCACCATCCGCATCGGCCTGCCAACTGCGAGCTCTGTGCACAAGAGGTCGACTCTGTCATCAGGCTGAATTCTGTCATAGTCTGCGGGATCTGAAAATGTTAGCGGGAGCATGCCTTGTTTTTTCAAGTTGGTTTCGTGCTGTAGGCTTGTTAGCGGGTGTCTGTAGGTACGGAGTAAGTGGAGAACCAACAATGCGAGCGAAACTGCGGGTGATGATGGCGAGACCCCCAAGATGCCGAGGCTCAAGAGCTGCGTGCTCACGAGAACTGCCCTCTCCATAGTTCCAGTCGCCGAGGACCACCCATTTGATGCCTTTGCGCTTGTAGTCACGAGCAACAGCAGGAACGGCGTCCCACTGACCAGTAGTGGCGTTCTTCACCTTGTTGGCTTCTCCGTTTGCAGCGTTGATGGCACCGATAAGCATGTTGTTGGAGATGTTGTCGAGATGGCCACGGTATTTCAACCATGGGCCGGCCACTAGAATACTCGATCAAAAACAGGCGGAGAGATAGGATGCTGGCGACACTTACTAGAGATGTGATCTGTCGTCGTCTTGCCCTGACATTTGATCAAGATGGGCATGTCCACGGCATCTTTGCCGTCCCAGGGCTGGAACGGTTCGAGAATCTGCAGTCGATCTGAAGTCGGTGAGACGGCGACAGAGACTGAAGCTCGGTTCTTCGGAGGAGCTTGATACGTATCGCGTCCAGGATCGTATCCACGGGCCGGTAGGCCCACTCCTGAAGGCTCCGCGAGCTTGAAGTCTTTTCCATCTTTGTCCTTGAGCGTGTCGGTCAAGGGGTTGAAGTTCAACGTGCCAGCCAAGGTCATGGCCACGACGAGGTCGGGTGAGGTAACGAATGCGTGTGTGGCGGGGTTCGCATCGTTTCTGCCAGTGAAGTTACGGTTGTAAGAAGAAATGATGGAGTTCGGCTCGCCCTTTTTGACGTCACGTCGGTCCCACTGACCGATGCAGGGGCCGCAGGCATTGGCAAGGATGAGACCTCCAAACTCCTCCAACGTCTTGAGCTGGCCGTCTCTCTCAATAGTGGCTCTGATCTGTTCGGACCCAGGAGTCACCGTGAATGTCGACTTGGCCTTGATACCGTGATCAAGGGCGTCCTGAGCGATGGAAGCCGCGCGTGACATGTCCTCGTACGAGGAGTTCGTGCAGGAACCTATCAATCCCACTTTGAGCTCCTCTGGCCATTTGTTTTCCTTGACGGCCTCTTTGAACTTGCTGATTGGGGTCGCCAGATCGGGCGTGAAGGGGCCGTTGATATGTGGTTCAAGTTCAGAAAGGTTGATCTCGATGAGCTGGTCGTATTCGGCGCCCTCGTCTTCATGGAGCTCGTTCGCATAGGACCGGGCAAAGTCGCCGATGTGCTTGCGTTTGGTGGCAACAAGGTAATCGTACATTCGGTCATTGAAAGGGAACACGGATGTGGTGGCACCAATCTCAGCGCCCATGTTGCAGATGGTGCCCATGCCAGTGCAAGATAGGGATTCGGCGCCGGGGCCATGGTACTCGATGATGGCGCCAGTTCCACCTTTCACCGTGAGAATACCAGCGACCTTGAGTATAATATCTGACTCGATTGGTAAGCCGATGGAAGCAGTTGGAAGCTACGGTGAGCGCGAATTTACCTTTCGGGGCGGTCCAGCCGGATAACTGGCCAGTCAGCCTGACGCCGGTTACCTTTGGGGCTTTGAGTTCCCACGGCAAGTTCGCCATCACGTCGACGGCATCGGCTCCCCCCACACCGATGGCGGCCATTCCCAGCCCACCCGCATTGGGAGTATGGGAGTCGGTGCCGATCATGAGCCCGCCGGGGAAGGCATAGTTTTCCAAGATGATCTGGTGAATGATACCGGAGCCAGGCCGCCAAAACCCTATGTTATACTTGGCACAAGAGGTTGACAAGAAGTCATAAACTTCCTTATTGATATCTTGTGCCCGTGCAAGATCTTTCTCGCCACCAACCTGAGCTTCTATGAGATGATCGCAATGGACGGTGGTGGGCGTCGCAACGGATGGCATCCCGGCTGACATGAACTGGAGAATCGCCATTTGTGCCGTCGCATCCTGGCAAGCCACCCGATCTGGGCGAAGCTTTAGATAAGACTTGCCGCGCTCGATGTCTTGTCCGTGCGGATCGTCCAGATGGGAGTAGAGTATCTTTTCGGCATAGGTAAGAGGCCTCTTGAGACGTTGACGGACTATGGAAAGGTTCTCGCTCATTTTCTGGTAGTTGATGTAGTGGCCTTTCTCCCAATTGGTCATCTCGACCTTCCTGCTGAGAGGGGCATCGCTGACGGCCGCGAGCCCGCGGCGGCCGAGCTATGGAGAAAGTCAGGCAAGGTCCAGAGGCGCGGGGGACGACTGAGGTCCGGCCTACCAGCTTCCTGGCTGCCGAGCGGGCGGACAGCATGGCGACTGCAATTGCAGAGCCCCAGAATTACTTTGTAATACAGACGAGGATCGGCCGTCGAGAGCAGACTTGCCAACGCGTCTGGAGAGAGAAATAAGTTCGTGTGTCGTTGGGCGAGTGGAGAGTGGGGCCCGGGGAGGCGTTTACAACGGTCAGGTGGAGATGATGGACGTTCGAGATAGAAGATACCGAGTACAGATTATTACAGAGCTTATTAGTGCACATGCAGAGAGACTACGAATCAGAGAGGAGTGATTGCCTCGGCATCCAACGGCTGTCATCAGCAAATAGCTTAGTTGCAATTGGACGCTTTGCCGAGGGGGCCGGCAGTCTTGCACCTTCGACTTTCAAATTACCATAATAATAATAACCCAGACAACTCCGTACGGAGTACTCCGCACATAATCGCCGTTCTTGAAACTCCATCGTCCGAAAGCCGACACCATGCCAGCAATCCGTGGAGCCAAGTCCAAGTCCAAGACACGGCGCTACACCAGAGACCTCGATCAGATTCACGCTGATGTCCGGTCGGAAGGACATCTCGCACGCTATAAGGCAACGAAAGCCGTCGACGACCTACCGGGACAAGGACAGTGGTACTGCAAGCAATGCGCCAGATGGTTTGATGACGAAGCCAACATGAAGTCCCATCTGCGAGGAAAACCTCACAAGCGCAGGTATGGCTGTCCTTCGGAACTGCTCTCTCACCGCTTCCACCGTGTCATCAATTCAGCTCAGTCGTCCGCCGATATTTTCGTGTAGAGTTGATCTTTCTCTCCCAGGCTGCGGCAATTGATGCAGGAACCTCACACCCAGAAAGAGGCGGAAGCAGCTGTCGGCCTTGTCGCCGACAACGGCACGCGGACGACATCAAGCGATGCTGTCTGAGACGGAGTGCACCGCATGCGGTGCCCTATGCTTCTGGCCCAGCCCGCGACCACAGCTTCCAACGGCGCGGTTCCTTGGTCTGGGGCATGTGTTCAAGCAGCAGCAAGATTCATGTTTAAGAATCTTTTCTACAAGATCCACCTTTCGCGGGTACCTACCAGTCTGTTATGGGGCTCCCATTTTGAGCTGGGAGATTACGGTGGACTGCTATCCTACAGCACCATGACTCTGTTCACTTGTCTAAAGATGAGTCGGTATGGTGCTACTGAGTACTAGCTCAAAATTTCCGCTTAGCACGCATTTCCTGACATTTGGCTTATGAGTAGAAAAATTTCATTTATTGATTCACTCACTCATTCATTTAAGAAAAGATATAAAACTCTCCAAATTTTTAGGAGCATGGATCTCTGGAGACAGAAAAACTTGTTAAATTCTCCAAAAAAGGGAGTACTAGCTCAGAAATACCGCCGAGAATCTGCTTTCTGACATCACTGGCGCATGACCAGAAAATTTGAAAAGTGAGTGTCCTGAGTTGAGACTTTCCTGACCTTGCGGATACTGATCTATGACCAGAAAAAGGACCGATCAAACCATCGCGGGCTCCCCGCCACGAGAGTAGACCTGTTGCCGGTCTCCCGTCTTCTACACTTCATCTTGTTCGTTTTGCAGCCCCAGTGACGGTTGGCCTACGTCTCCTCTTTTGCGGAATATCGCCGCTGAGCACCAAGCTTTTGACATCGCTTGTTCACGAGCGGAAAAGAAAAATAAAATGTGGGTACTCTGCCTGGAGACTATTCATGACCAGAGAAAGGGACGATCATATCATTGCGTGCCTCCCTGCCATGAAAATCACCAGGCGACCGATATTCTGCACATGTCAGTTTCGCTCGAGCTCGACGACTGGCCTACGTCTATTCTGTTGCGAGCATTCGAATCTCTTTCATCGGCTCGTCTCTTGATCTTGAGGAATTTGATCCATGACCAGAGAAAGGACCGATCAAATCATTGCTGGCTCCCCCGCCGTGAGAATGAACCTATTGCCGGCGACTGAAGTCTTGCACTTGTCAGTTTTGCGACATGAGTTCGACGACTGGCATACGTCTACTCTGTTACGGAATACTCGATTTCCTCTCATCATCTACAAACCGAGCGCCACTCTTCATCACGAGAGACCCGCAGGACAGCTGGCGGCGGCTAGAGCTGATGCTGGCTCAGCTCAACCGAAGGTCAGTTGCTCTGATTGTCGAAGCCTCCAGCATGCCCAAATTGACCGGTTACAGGGACGATATGGAGGTGCTGGTGGTATAATCCACCTACAAAATCCACATATCTCCTTCACCCATGGAGAGGCTACTCCTACAAGCTCCCTGCTTGAGTGCACCTGTGGACGCGCGTTCCTATCTGAAAAGCGCACAATTGCTTTCCAAAGTCACAAGGAAACGCGATGGTACGAGCCGATAGCATTGAGCGATTGAGCACCAGCTCGGCGGACTCGTCGATCCGCGAGCTTCTTATCCGAGAGGGATGTTCTATGCATCAAGGCAGTTCCTCTACGCGATCACCTCCATCGCTTGCGCACGTTCCGCAACCGCCGTCAAGTTGAAACCCGATTTCAATCCATCATCGTTCTCTCAGCTGTATTCGGGATCTTACAGCAGTCCACTTCAGGCTGCAATTTATGACGAGTCTTTGCCGTTTGTCAGCGTCGACAGCCATGGCAATATGAGTGACCCTCTCATGCACTCTAGCATTCGAGAGCCCAAATGACCGACCGGATCATCTTGGCCTTCAGACACGGAGGAGTCATTTCTTCGTTTCCTTTCGCCTTCTGAGGGGCACACTTCAGCTTCTTAGCCGTATTCATCCCGCGAAAGGTCTACCAGTTTATTTGAGCCTTCGCTCAGCGCGGCTTATCGGCAGTCTCTGCAAGTCTTCTTCAATGGTCGCAGCAGACAGGCGCCCGGTCACCTTTTACCATTTCAGGGAAGCTCTTTGAACATGTAGCGGACCAGCAATATCTTTAGGCCTTCGGTGAATGCGGCTTCTTTCTTTCCCGCCAAATATCTTACTGCCCAGGCACACAGCGGGTCAATTGTTGTCTCGTTATCTCCAACCGGGATCCTCCATCTTTCCCCCAGTGTTCTCTTCTCCCGTAGTGGAACCAAGCATTCTATCGTCACGGAGGGCACAAAGAAACTTGTTGTCGGCACGGAACGGTCTGCGCCTAATTCTTTCAAGGAACAGCGTCTGAATACGTGGAAACGATCCGCAGCCAGGGTCATGGGACGGGGGTTTCGATTAGCACGACACAGCGTGCACTCGATCCTCTTGAGGAAGGACGTCTGAGGAGCAGAGCCCAATTCGGGGCGGGGGCGAGGGCGCAGGACATGCCGAATGGTTGCTCACATTTGAAGAGAGCGACCTATACGCGCAGCGACTGGATAGGCTATTCATGCGGTGGTCGCGAACTTGACTCCGGTCTTGTCAGACCCAGGCGAACACGCCGCGCCGCTCGCGCCGAAGTTTGTCGCACCTCCCTTATGGCCCACGGATGAAGAGATATGGACTATGGCATATGGAATCACATCCCGACCAAGCAATTCCACGCCATTTGACGGTATTCTCATGATCAGGAGGCACAAGCAGCAAGTTCGTACATCGGTCCAGGTTGCGAAGGAGTTTCCGGGCCGGAATAGCACTGCTCTGTGAAACAGTGGCTATATAATGACGAATGCGAGAAGACGTGGAAGCTGAGAACAAGGAGGAGGAGTGAATTATGAGTTACTTTTGTCTAATCTCGCCTTCAGTATGTTCATGCATGTTGCTTCAAATCCAGTTTTCGAAAATCGCATTTGTTGCTGGTAATGTTCCACGCCACCCACGAATTGCCGCCATTCACAATCGCGCTGCCATTCACCAATGGTGTTACGCCTTCAGAAATGTGTATACCCACATAGTAGGTATTATTTACGAATGGCGGCGCGATTAACGAATAGCGCTCAGGCTATCGCGACTGGCGAACGCGTAAGTAAAAAGCCAAGGCCCACCCTCGCTTGAGATTTGAGCCGTAAGAAACATGAGGCCAAAGCCAGCTGGCATCGTGAACTATCTACTACGAGGCCGCTTCTCTGATATCAACGTAAAGCCTTCGTTCATCAGCTGCCTCCCACCACGTCGAAACTCATAGAGAGGGCACCTACGCAAGCTGCCTAGGTGGGCCACGCTGCTCGGGCCTAGGAGCCCTTTCGCCGTGGGAATACTTCTCCAGGGCTTGAAGTTCTACAGTTGGTAAGGCTCGCAGCCAAGGACTATGAGTATGAGGTGGACGCTGACAAGGCTGGTACGGCCATAAGATAGCCGAAGCTACCGATTGACATCTAGTCCCTGTACAACCTAACCCTATCAAATATTCATGAATCGCGCCCCCATTCGCAAACATGCATGTTCGTGACCGGCGTGACGCGATCGGTGATGATTAGTGAATTGCGGGATTTCATGGGCGGCGCGGACCATCTCCAGTGAAGTCTTGCAGCTCCGAGTACATGACCTATCGTCTCGTCAGATAAGAACGAGCGAAGTACCTACATGTTACGGAGGACAGACGAAGAGTCCAGGTATGTACATAAATAAGTGTGTGTATTGCGAATAGAAGCTGCCTGCATTTCAGGCTTCTACTGGAGTGCTGGGCGGCCGTTTCTCATTTCGAACAGAGATGACAACGAAATATAAGTTGGTGCAACTATATGGCGGTGCCATTGGTATGGAAATACCCGACAATTTCTTCGATGCCAGGTATCACTCACGGAGTAGAATAGGTGGTTTCCGGCGAGTCGCGCTGACGGTTACTGCAGTGCCCTCCGAGAGATCCCAGATCATCAAGAGGTTTATCTGGACAAGGATAGCCTTACCAGTATGATATTTGACATACTGTCACGAGTTGACACAGATACCGCCCAGGACGATCAAGCAGCCCTTCTCTATCATTTCGATGATTTGAGAGCGAGTGATACATGGAGAATCCGGCACTCCGACGGTGACGGCTTGCTGAATCATCCGTACGACCTCCATGAATAGCGGTTGAGTGAGACCCTGAATAAAGCAGTTGCCGAGACACTAACACCATGAGATTTGCAGAGGCGTCCCTGTTTACACTCTTCTAGCTACTCAGGATCTGGGCGACCACAAAGATGGCGAGCAACCCGAACGGAAGGGTGGTTGTGCGGTTATCTTGCTTGTCCTGATTCGCTTGATTGACAAGAAGACCGACATCGTGATAACCATTAACGTACCTGAAGCTCCTACTTGGGTTGAAGGGAGAGGGTTTAATTTGAATCCTGGGGAATCAGATCCGGTCGTCCAATCAGCGTTGGCTTTTCGAAGGAGAACCCTGGAGACGCTGACCATTCAAAATTGGGATCTCTTTGCGGAAGACTAAGTAAGCAGCAACTCTGAGTGAGATACCCAGCTCTTGGACGTACAAGTCGGAAGGTTCGCACTGCATGCTCCGGGTGCACACCTGGCATTTGCACAGGCATCACACTTCCTGCACAAAGGTAGCAATAGAACGGAGCCCTGCGCGACTTCTCAATGGAACACTGCAGAGGCTAATCCGTCAGACTGATACTTTGCAGGACCGTGACGATCTCCTCGATCCTTGAAGCTGGATCCGTGGAATCTGCCTCATTCATCCTTCGCTGTCTGTACATTGCTCCCATCAACTCCATGACGGCCCCATGCTTAGCGCCCGGATTCTTTCTCCTCACATCCTGAAAATGCTCTTTCACAAAGATATGGTACTCGGATGGGGTTTGTGTGCGTGGCTTGGGCTTTATCTGCACAAGCTTCGATTTGCAAGAACCGCAGGTGTGTCGTTCCGGGTCGACGGATTTGCTGTGCCTTCTGAATTCTTGGCCGCAAACTGTACACTGCCAGACGTACTTATAGTCGATGGCGTAGCTATGCTTAGTTGTTACATTGATGCCCCGTGCACCGAATACAGTAGAGCACTTTCTTGCCCTACGGTTTCTTTGGGGTCAATCCCGATACGAGTCTGTCTTGAGAGTTTGGACATGCTCACCAGTTTTTGAAGTCTTTTCCATGCGGGTTGTCTCTTATACCGCTGATCATGAAGTTTGCCAAATGGCAGAACTCATGCGCAACGACGTTCATGAGCCGCTCTAAAGTATCCCCCAAAGTCAGCTTCGCAGCGTTACAGAGAGGAACCGTACCTTCATCATCAATAACCTTCTCCGCAAGCTCGATGCACGCATGGTGCTGAAAGCTGGTCTTCCAGGTTCCGTCAATGGAGATTCTTTTTACAGACTCTCGCTTCCAATTGGCTCTGCCCGCGGTCGAGTTCAACTTCTTACTCCAGACAATCTTGACGCCTCCGCAAGGCGCAGATAACTCTCCAATCTTGCCACCTGTGATCTGCTCGTCCAGTTCCCGGAGGAATTGTTCAGCCAGTACCGTTTTATTGGTTTCAAACGTCCTCCTCACGTGGGCTGCCTCGCATCTCTTCTTTGATTTGCCCTTGCTTTCCGTTTTCGAAGGAGACGCGGGTGGAGACACATGCGGTGAGGTGCACCTGGCCGACGACTTGTGATCATAGTTGCCCCGCGGAGAAAGAGGTTTGTGTGGGGAGCTCTGGTCATTCAGTTCGTCGACAACTGACCGACTCCAAAACGCGTCAAATCCAAAATGGTACAGCGGTGACGAGATCCGAGATTCACTGCTCGAAGATGCGAGCCTTGACTCTGCTGAGCTCGATGACGTTGGTGTTGTGGTACGCTGATGGCCTGGGAGTTCGTGGCTTGACTGTCGAGCTGCTATCGGCCTGGCCGGGGCAATGGTGTGTAAGTGTGATGACATTTAACCTAGGCAATGGGACTCACGAGTGGATCAAGTCTCTACTGTCACCATCTGAAGTAAGGAGCCATTCGGATAGCGTAGACCCAGAAGATGGTCCCGGTACCCGGCTCGAAGGCACAAACACTTTCCCCATTCCCTCCAAACCGGGCTTGATTTTACTGGGATTGATACATCTGGCCAGAGTAGCTCTTGGATCGCCGTGTTCAGGTCCTTGACCAGCTTTGATATCGAACCTCCTGCCCGATTCAACTGCTTCTTCATCTGCAGCTCCCGTATCGTTCCGACCTGAAGTCTCCGAAGCAGCACTTGTGCTCGCACGTGAAGGGTGTGGATAATCCGCCATCTCCGGCAGATTTTGAGCATCGTGCCACATGCGTTTGTTGTCCTGCACTGCCCTCAATGCCCTATGCTGCCTGGACTTTCCTTCGGGTGCCGGTTGGTTAGGCGGAAGGCTTGTCGAGGCAACACTACCTGAAAGCGACCCCTTTTCCGACCAGGTTGGTCGCTCCTCATGTCCACCGACTGTTCGAAGTACTTCGGATCGCTCACGCAGGATCACACGACGATCAGTATGTGCACCTTGCGGACTTACTGTCGGATATTGAGTGCGGGATGATTGCTTGAGCAACTCTTTTACCGGAGGCAGGTCGTCTTCACTATCCTCACTTTGACGCAGTAGACGGGCCATGCCGAGTAATAACCCAGAATGGTCTTGAGATGAATACTCAAGTATCGACACTGGGACAGTCGGTCGGAGGTACGGCGCGTTGATACGATGTTTCTGCGGTGATGCGAATCCGTTGCCCTGGTAACGGTCGCGGCCCCCAATCTACGCTCCCCCGAAAGAATCCCAATCCCAACGAGCTGGCGTTGGGAGCGATTCACGATTCAGTCAAACTTCCTTCGTGATTAGACAAGCTGGTTGCGATAGGCGAGGTATTTCATGAAAGATACGACTCCCGAGTCCCGGTCTCCGGACGTTCGGAATTATTGCGAGACCCTTCACCACCTCCACATCGGTTGCCAGGTTGTTGCTCAGAACAGTTTAAGGCTTCAGAACGTTACTTGAGGGACATTGACAGTAAATGCGATGCCCCATCATGAGATCTGAATAATAACTGATCTACACTCATCTCATGAAACTGCTGTTTTTCATTCATTCCCGCCACGCATGATTACAAATCCAGGCTGTGAGACAAGCAACCCGCAAATCGAACGTAGACACGATCCAACTACAAAATCTTACCATCCGCTTTGGCCTCCTTGACTTGCTCGAAAACCTGCAACGAGAGGTTAGCGCACGAGTTGCTGAAGACAAGGGGGCCCCAGCTACCTTGAGCATTTTTCGTCTCGCGCCAAGAGCATTCACTCCACGCTTCTCCAACCCGTCATCATCTAACTCGACAAGTTCCGTCCATTTGAGGTCCTTCAGATTATCGGTATATTTATGCAAGCGCAAACTCCTGAGCCAGCTCGGGATGTCTTGAAGAAGGGTAGGATCTGTTGGATCTTCCGGTGGCTTCGAACTGCCCCTCTTTCCCCGGGGCGACCGTCCCCTGTTGACCTCGGAATGGTCAGAGAGGTACCCTTCGTGACCTCCGCCGATTCCAATTCCGAACTGGCTCAGGTTCAGACCGGGAACATTATTGACGAGTGAAGAAGAACCGTCGTAAGCGGACAGAAACCCATTGTTATGTGGGTTGGCGAAGCCAACCCCGCCGAAACCTGGGGCTTGCATGCTAATGCCAGGCGATGTAGGGCGAGATCTTCGGCCGTTGAGGGCGGCGAGCTGCTGTGCTTGCAACGCGGCCGCTTGTTGAGGGGTCAATACCTGCCCATGTTCATTGGTCATCACGAAATTGGCGCCCGGTATAGTGGCTCCGGAAAGCCCGGGAGACAGGGAGCTATGGCCAAGGCCCCCTTGTCCCTCGGTGGATCGGGCTCGACGATACTTGCGAACATCGTCCAGCTGAATTCTATTGTTGACCGTAGAAAGCGCAGCCAACTTCATCGCGGTAGCGTTCGCAACCATGTCCGCCTGGCTAGCACTCTGCTGTGATGAGAAATTGGGAGCCATGGGCGTATTGACCATGGAAGCCCAGTTTCCACTTCCAGCATAAGGTGACAGCACCGGAAGACTGTTACCGAGGTGATCTGGAGCGGCCAGGGTTGTGTTCTGTAGATTGTTGTCCCCTGAGATCTGTTGCGGACGCGGAGATCGGATGCTAGATGAAGAAGAAGGCTGTATAAAATGACCCATCGGCTGGTGATTCGAGGACGACTTCGGTCGCCCTAGCGGCAGCTGCGTCTCGGAAGTGCGAGTGTTCCAAGGCGAAGAAGTCGCTTGCGTGTGGTTCTCCTTCCGAGCCTCTTCCGGAGCGGAGATTATTGGGGCCACAAGGGAGTTTCGGTCGCCAATGGCGGCACTGTTACGGTTTGATGTCGGTGCGGTGCCGGTGTGCTGAGTAAAATCCGCCTTCTGTTTTGCTATGGCGGCCGCGGCGTCAGGGAACATGGAGTTGATCGTAGAAGCATCCAGTCCGGAGTTGCGTTTATTTCCAGGGGATGGGGGAGGACGACCGAGACCGAGGGAATTTCGAGATCCTTCCACATTGAGCTTGCTCATGGCATCACTAAGTTTCTGCGACATCGGATCTGACTCTATGAGCGGATGGACTAGGCATTTCGACCTTGGTGGGAGCTTTACCTTTCTCGCCAAAGTTTGCCGGAGACAGGACGCCCGACATCGGATGGCTTTTTGCCATTTGCTGCAACACCTGGATAAAGAAGCGTATTTGTACTTGCGTCGTCTGCTGCAAAAGTGCATACAGCGCTGCAGTTCGCTCGGCCTCGCTAAGTACTCGAAACCATTGCTCTATCGCACTCAGCTCGTCTTTGAAGTCCTGATCAAGCGTGGCTGCAGCCATTTCCTCCAGAGTGGTCTCATACTGGTCGATCTCCGCAATCCACTGTTGGGCTGCTTTGTCCATAGCGTCCTCAGCGTTACCTTGACTATCGGTTTGCTGCGATTGGTTGTAGATCACCTCCGAGGATGGCCGAATGCTGCGATTAGAGAGCGGAGAGGACGAGAAGGCTCCCATGTCGGCGGAAGCTCGCAGATGATGGCCGGGGCCGATAGCACGCGATGTTGGAGGGCGAAGCGAGCTGGAGGTTTCTGGAGTGCTGTTGCGGTTGCCCGCCATATGACTTGCCGACATATTGCGGATTAGGTGTCCGAATCCGTCAGGAAATATTGGGGTCGCAGTCCAAGCGAAGAGCAACTCGACCTAAAGGCCTTTGAAGAGGAAGAGCATTAGCCAAGTGGCTCTCCACGACAGTGCGGTCATCAGCTTGAAGATCACGACTGTGAGTGAGACGTGCGGTGCCTGCTGACATGCAAGGGGGGTATGAGTTGGAGCGGGTGAAGAGCACACGAGCCCGTACTCACCGAACGCTTGTACGGATCGTGATTCGTATGTCCGGGTAACGTTCTCTGTTCTTTCAGCAGTGTTGTGGGAGAAAGACTCGAACAGGTGTCCGGTAGGTGATCAACAGCTCGAAGCAGGCAACAGACCGGTGAAAGAGGCTTTGACCGCGGCACCAATCTGGGTTGATTTTCTATGACTTCGGTAGAAGGGGCGTACGCCTGACTGTTGTAGTGTGTGCTCAAGTGAAAGTCAAGGACGAAGTTGTAAGAAAGGGTCAGGATCACTGATCAGGAACTGCCGGAATTTCTCGTGAGGAGGCGGCCACGAAACGAGCGACGTACCCATCACCTCGCGCACGAGCCTCTGCCTCAGGTAGCTTTTACAGGAACCAGGTACTTTGGCTACTAGGGCTCCAAGGCTGCTAAGGTAGGTATCTTCCTACAAGTGTTCTTATATATGTACCTACTTAGGGCTAGGGCCATCAATTCCGGAAAGGCGTTCTACTGGCTCACCGTGGAACTGCTTCTGCTCGTTGAAACTTCTCACGACGGAGCCATTACCATCTCAGCTTGATGTCATCGACGGAAGGGCGGCTGGGCGACGGTCGTGTCGCAGTGAGCATGGCGGCGGGTGCCGTACATAAAACTCTATGGGCTTGCGGGAATTGCGGTTGGCATAGATGCTGCCGAAGGATGGGCCTCAAGAGGGAGGTCAGAACACAGTTGGAGCAAAGCATTGCCGGATGTGAGTTGCAAGCGTGAGAACTGGGAGTGACAGCAGCGTGGATGTCTCTGCACAGATCTGGACCGATTCAACATACACGACGTATGATATACACAGCCTTTCCCGTACCGAGCAAGGAAGCCACCCACAAGAACAAAGAGAAACAATCGGGTATAATGTTTATAGTTCCAGCCATTGCTCCGTTATGCGCCGTGCCGCAACCAGGTCTCCATCCAACGCGTAGATGGTCTGCATCGCGAAAGCTGCTTCTGGAGCGAGATCTTGCGCCTTTCCATCGTCGCCTCTGACATTGGCGCCATTTCCGCCCCCTTCCTCGTGATTTCTTCTCTGATCACACTCAATTTCCATAAGTACCCGATCACTCAACTGTAAGCACCTTTCATACGACCGCAACGCCAGGTGCGTCAAGCCCAATAGATGCCACATGCGGCCGGAATTGAATTCTGCTTCTTGGGTGTGAAGGGCGACACCGTCTGATGTCCGCAGTTTATGATAACGCAACATGAAGGCTAAACCTTGCTGGATCTGGTACTGCCGGTTCTCAGCCTGGCGTTTCAGAGCCTGCTGGACGTATGCGATCGCAATCGAGAGGTTGATCATGGGATCATCCGGCTGCAGAGCATAAACGCGGAAGTAGTAGTAAAGCGCGTTGGGATAGGACCCGCTCATAGACAGGATATGCCCGTAAGTAGCAATGGCGGCCGGATTCAGTTCTGCGTCGCCATGTGCAGTGATGCCAGCTTCCGCGTCGGGCGGCCGCTGCGGGCAAAGAAGCGTGCCTTCCACGAGTCTGATCTGACGGAGGATGAACTTTTGGTTGGGCCCAGCGTTGTACCACGAATGGGATCCCGAAGTTATGCTGCTGATCGTATTCAAAAGCTCAAAAGGTTCACCGGCGAACGGGTACTTCCTCATGAACCATCGCAACCCATTATTCAGGTGTTGGTCATCACCTAACCTCATTGCGCAACCTAAGCCAGGATATCTCTCAGTGAAAACGCGCGAAAGAAGGGGGCTGTTCTTTTCGCTTCTTACCAACCCAACAAGCCTGCAGCTGCTGCATCAAGTTCTCATCCTGGAGGAAGACGCTAGATTCACTCGCCAGAAGCAAGACCTGCCAGCAGCTGTCGCTTTGCCGCTCTTCCGCCAGCAGCAGCGAGTAACGACAAATCATGTCTAGCCACTGCCCAAACGACATGCCTTGAAAGCCGTCCACTTGTTCAGGCTGTGCGTGATCAAAGGTCACTTCGGCATGCTGTTCTGTAAGAGGTCAGTCACAAGGGCCAAGACTGGGAAGTGAAGGGGTTGGGCACCTATATCCGGCGCGCAAGCATCGACAATAGCCCTGAGACGGGCCATGACAACTTGGTCATCCTCGCCATCCTCGACGGCCGGATCCGGCCTGAGACTCCTATCCCGGACGGGACCGAACGCTTTCTCTCGTCTGATAACATCAACCAAGAAACGGGCAGCGTCCGTCCAATCCCTGACCGCGTCGGCATCACCTTCATCCAGACGAGTTTGATTGGATTGCAGCTGTGTCACCATCGCTCTAAGTGCGTGCTCCCTGAGGCTAGAGATGTCCTGCTTTCTTCTTTCGGCAGGAGTGATGATCTTTTTAGGTTTTCCCATGGCCTGAGGGGGTCTGCGTACGACAGCAGGTCCGGTGGCGTCGTCACCACCTTTAGCGTCGTCACCTTCGGGTTCCCGCAAACGCAGATTCGCCTTCTTGAGTAGATCTTTACGACCAAGGTTCATGACCTCTGCCACCAGCGATTGCGCTGCTGTGGTCATGCCCAACTCCTCATACATTTTGGCTAGACGTAAACGAGCATCTATATTGCTTGCATCGGCATCGATGATCGACCGATAGAGAGCCTCTGCCTCGTTTGTCGATCGTAGCTCCCGGTAACATTCGGCCATGGAAAGGTAACAGGAGGCTCTTGGTTTATTCGGCAAGCCTCGCAACGGCTCATAATAGCGCAGAGCGTCCTTGAAGTGCCCGAGTTTCTTGAGGTTGTCTGCAACGTCACGAAAGAGGTCGTCGTAGTCAAGAACCTTTGCGTTCGTCGTACTATCATCCGGATCGAGAAACTCGAAGTGATGCTAGGGAGAAGTGAGCCGAAGTAAACCAAAACGGAACGGGCAAACCACGGTGCCGACTTACAAGAGCTTCGGCCAGATGAGCATTGCCCAGCTTGAGTCTGAAAAGTCCGAGTTTTACGCGCAGCTCCAAAGGGAGACCCTTGCCATAACTATCTCGGACATGTCTACCGGGTAAAAAAGCTTGGGTTTGGGTCCTGCGCGGCTCGTCCTCAACATCCCACTCCCTGTCATCTTCCTGCTCGTCCCAAAAGACTTCTTCTTGCCGGCCTAGGAGCCAACGGGCCAGCTTCCTCAATTTGGACGCCGCATCGGCGTAATCGCCCAGGCCATCGAGCAGTTCTAAGAAGATGTTGAGCGATGACCAGGTGAATTGCTTCTGTTCCTCGTCGTTGCCGTTGGTAAGGTGCTCGATGGCTTGCTCGTAGAGCTGTTTCGCCCGCGAGGCCTCGTCATTGGTTGTAGACAGCTCTGCCAGTTGACGGAGGATATGCATATCGTGAGGACGAATCTTGAGCATCGCCTCGCACTCCTTCCTCGCCCTTCCGTGGTAGTTGAGTTCCAGATGGATCTTGAGTCGTTCGGCCCGCGCATCGTAATCCCGTGGATCCAGGCGGATGATCTGTGTGTAGCAGTAGTATGCCTGGCCAAGCACCGCCTCTTTGTCCTTGCCGCACAACTCCATCGTGCGATCCGCAACGTGCCACCACAACTTCGGGTCACGTCTCGTGTGTGCGCCGGAGAGGAGCGCTCCGACCGAGTCCTCATTCCTTCCCATGGAGAGCAGGATCTCGGAGAGCAGACTGTGTGCTGCAAAAATCTCCGGGTTGATCTGGACCGCCTGCCGAGCGAACTCGAGGGCTTCGGCCGGGTCGTTCTTGCTCAGAAAAGCCTCGGTGGCTTTCGTCTGCAGCTGCTTGAACTCACGACTCGGCTCGGCCGTGGCTCGAGGTCCTCTTCTCCCGCGACGACCGCCGCGGGAACCCTCTCCCCGAAGTGCGCGGCCGCGCGCTCTTGCCGGAGGTGGTGATTCCAACCCCCTGAGAACCGCGCGCCACCCCCGTCCACGAACCGGGCCGCGAGCTCGTCCTCTTGACCGTCCACGACCACGACTTGGTCCTCGCCGGCCTTCGCCACGCAAGGTCTCATCTTCCGAGGTCGAGCCATCACGCGACGAGATCTCGTCTGGACTGATGCTGCGGCCGTCCTCCCAAGGTGTGAAATCTGGATCCACCAGCTCGGTGCTGGCGTCCAGGACAAGGCCCGCGGTCCGATGTTCGTCAATGGTCGTGAAGGCCTCATCAGAATCACTCTCGGTGAACTGTTTGTCGCCACCGCTAACCTCGCCACCGACATCTGGAGTAATTCCGTCGAGGGCGTGATCGATCTGATACAAGGGTGTCGCCGGCATTGGAGAGAAGCGCAATGACTCTTCCTGTCCATCTTCGTGGACAAATTCATCGTCAATTCTGGGTACGAATCCCTCATGAACAACCGGTCCGGCTGGTGAGAAATCGCCAGGATAATGGCTATATTCTGGTGAAAGTAATTGAGCTTCCCCGTCGACAGGCCCTCCACTGAATTGAGATGGAATGTTCATGCGTGGACCATGAATGAAGCTCGGTTCGTGGAACCGGGGGTCCATATGAAAGCTCATCTCCTCATAAAAATCATCCTCATCGTCATTTTCCTCCATTTTGCCCAAACTAAGGAACTGGAAGATTTCACCGAAATTTGGATTTTGCCTCCTCTACAACTTGGGGTGCGGTGCTCGGGTCAAAACCTTGCTCTTCCTGAAGCGGGGTTGATGATTATCAAGTAGGTCCAGGCTAAAATCTCGAGGAACTGAAGTATGAGCACAGAGGAAGTTTATAGATCATCGGTACCTAGGTACTACTTATAGTTCACCCAAGTACACACGTAGTCCGTTCAGCGTCTGAGATGTATCTTCTAAGTACTCCGTAGTATCCTACCCGCGCGCATTACTTTACATACAGAGTATAAATACATATCAATGCCCAGTTGTCGTGCAATGGGTAAGAATTTCAGGGTCTTGGGGCTTAATAACATCCGACTAAGGTGCTCTGGACTTTTCCACTAATTTAGACCAAATATGGCAGAAGATTTTGTTCGCGAATAAAGATGACTAAATGACTCAAGACGCGGAGCCCCATTGACCAACATTCTCATGACAGCGAAGAAAGTATCATGGTCATCCCTTGATAGGACGCTCTGGCCTCTGCGTACGCTCGACGTCTGAAAAATGCGATCCCCTTCTGCCCCTGAACTCGCTGTCGGGCAGAGAGTTCAGCTTGTCCTCATCCGCGTCGAGCTGGCGATGCTTGAGCCAGAAGCCAATGCCACCGAGGGTGGCAAGGACAGCAACAGCGCCGTAGTTCCATACCAGGAGAGGATCCTCCGAGAGGGCTGTGAGGCCTTGAGCGATGGCCGAGGAGATGGCGTTCATGAAGAGGAAAGTTGCGGTGACGAGTGAGCGCATGTTCTTCGGAGCCTTTGTAAACGCATACTCAAGTCCGGTGATGGAGGCGAAGATCTCAGAGATGCCGATGAGGACGTACGCGGGCGTTTGAACCCAGACGTTGATGGGCGCAGGTTGTTCGCACGTGTTGGCCGACGTGCCGCACGGGCCGAGCCGGTAGATGTTGGCTTGTACCACGGCGGCGCTGATCATGGCAAGGGTGCCCATGAAGAACCCGAGCGTGATACGTTTGAGGGGAGTGAAACGAATGCGGGCCTTGCGCAGGGCAGGGTACAGCAGGTTGTCGAAGATGGGGATGAAGATGATCAAAGAGAGGGGGTTGAGGTTGGTGAGGATGTCGTTAGGGACACCGTTCAGCTGCATGGTTGCGGCCTGCGAGGTCAGGTTGTTGGTGATCTGGTTGTAGGCCAGCCCTGAATGCAATTTAAGCCATCTGCGCGACTCGCGGATCTGTTCCCAGCCGATCATGCTTACAGTAGACAGGATACCACACGAAGACACTGCAGGCTTTGAGCCCACGCCGGACTTGATCGACCCAAGCATCGTCGAATGTCATCCAGTCGGGTCGCTTCTCGATTTTGCTCGGTTTGACCTTCTCCCAGAGGTCGGGATCGCGCATGTTTTGCGCTCTGTGCCCCGGTCATCAATAACCGGTTCATGAAATCAGATATCAGACGGGACCAAGAAACTTATCGGAACTTACGTTCGAACTGGGTTGATGGACCAGCGACCTCTCATCGCCAGGCGCCAGAGCTTGAACGCTTTGGCCATGACCGAGCCAGTGGGCTTGGTATGACTGTACTGATTTCGACACAGGTAGAGCACCATGGGGCAGAGGCAGAACATCAACGTCGGCAGCAAATACGCCAGCCAGAAGCCGACGTACTTCTCGGCATAGACCATACCAATCTGTCCGGTGAGGGCACCGATGTTGATCATCATATAGAAGTACATGAAGATGCGGGACACGGTCACCGTCGGGTCCATAAGTACGCGTTCGCCCTTGTCGTTGGTGATGACTCGCATTCTTGTGTCCTTGTATTGCTCGGCGATGAGTGGTGAAATGTTAGATCTGATTTGCGAAGTCAGAAGCGAAGAATTCGGGCTTGGACCTGGACAGATTCACTCACTTGAAGCCGCCAACACCGATGCCCATGATGACCAGACCGACGGAGAATGCCGCAATGGCTCCGTTGGGATTGGTGATGACAGGAGGAAGGGCAGAGACGATCAGCACGACATGACCGACCAGCGCAAAGCCAATGGCGACCATGATTGTGTTGTACCGCCCGAGGTACTCATCGGCAACGTACGCACCGACCAATGGCATGATGTAGGCCCAAAAGGAATTGACTGATGGCGAGGATTGAGCATGGGTTTGCCGATCTGAGGGAAGATGAAGAAATGTCCGCATAGGCTACTCACACGTCGTCAATCCGGTGGACGCTCGCTGACCCATCCCAAGCGCACCCGACTGCTCCGAAAAACCAGCCCCCGTGTCAGAACCTGGGGGAAGCGGCTGCTGGATAAAATTGACGACTGCAAAGTGACCGTGAGTGTCCTGCACCTGGGACTTGCAGATCAAGCTCTGCACGAGATTGCCATTACTCACACACTGCGGTGGTCTTGAAAAGAGCGTATCAGTCAGCCGCGAGCTCTGGAAGGGGGATATACAAGGCAGGCAGGAGCTGGGTCTGAATAACTCACCCCATAGTACGAAAACCGTTCACAGAGTTCCACAAAAGCGATACTGTATGCAGTCCAGGGGATCTTGCCCGAAACGCGTTCGAGAGTCCTGAGGTCCTCTTCCGTCGGCGAGTCGGACTCGTCCAACGAGTGTGTTTCCAAGGTCTCGGCGCTCTTCTCTGCCAGGGCCGACTGCTTCTCAAGAACGGGAAGAGCCACGACAGGAGATGTACCCCGGGCCAGCTCCACCGACTCCGTTCGCCTCGCGTCCATGGTGAAGGTGTGGGCAAAGGTCAGGATGCTGGGGGCAAGAGGGGATTGCGGTCAAGCTGCGTGACGACGCCGATGGCAGCGGTTAACCTGTGAGCAAGCAGACACCTCAGCGGGGAGGAGGCATGGCCGCGGCCAACAGCGAGCCTGACAGGATATATGCGTGAGGTCCATGATCGCTCGGCAAGGGCCGGAGAGGGACCCTGTCGATAAGACTAGGTCGGAGATGTGTTCGAGCGGAGGTCCGAGCCGGCCATTACATCGACAGTCGCCGGCTCCACAGCACCTGGTGGGAGGTTGCAGTCGTACCTAGGTAGTGGGGCCCACACTGTTGTTGCTATGGGAGTTGCGAAAGCGGAAGCAGATCAGACGACAGCGCCGGCGAAGGAGCGAGAGGTGGGAATGTGGAAGGTGGGACGGCCATGGCGGGGCCATGCGCGCGCGCATTCTTCGGTTTGCGCCCTCATGCCACTCGGGTGGTTTTGTGTTGCAGATAACCGGCTCGCTTGACTTGGTTGCGCGATTATTGTTGGCTTCTTCGTTGGAAGACGGGGGACCCGTGGACGCCGGGACGGAGAGGGAATAATGACATGTAGAAGCAAGATGGCCACTCCGTACTCCTAACCCCGTTCAAGCCAAAGATCCGACCCTGTGCACTGTGCGCCGTGAGGCTTGGGAAACTGGAGAACGGGGGGTGCGGAGGTTCGGACGGATCTGTGCGCAGCCTTATCAGGGGCGAGTCGTGCGTGACGATCATGATGCGCCGAAGGTTGGAAGGATGCGTGGAAGCTTTTGGTGGAAGCCCGACGGAACATTCCATGCACATGTGTTTCCTCGACATCTTGGATGGTGGCCCTCAAGAATACTCGTGAGGCTCTTCTCGACATCTGCACGGAGGCAGCCCAGCTTCATGAACGCAGATTTGTCCATATAATCAATGTACTGATCCCCCTCACGCAACAGAGCTCATATGAACTACTACTGTGTATGTAGTCTAGTAAGAAGCCACACGGTAGTGCCCACGGGTGCGAGGTCCACGATCCTTCCCATGTAATGACATCCCTGTCCTCCAGCTCTTTTCGATCCTTTGTTGCTTCACTACCCAGACTGAACCGAGCGACCTGATGGCAGTCCTCGTCCGTCTGCTGAGGCTCCGTAACCAATGGCCGAAACCGGAGGGCAGTTTCCACGGCGGCGAGGATCACAGATACCTACTTGGAGTTCTCAAATCTTCATTCACTGCAGCCCAGGTCATCCATGTCTCTGTAATTGCCTTCACTGCCGGTCCATCAACTCAACAACAACAGCATGCTCGAGGTATTCACGTCGTGTCCGTCGACTCTGTGGCCCCTAAGAAGCCGATACTGAATCGGCTGGGCACCCTATCTTCAGACATCCATCTCTAGGCCCAACCTCATGCTATCTCCGGCTGACAGCGCATCTGCAGGCTTGCAAGCCCAGTGCGATGTTTCAGTCACACCCATCCCCACGCCCAAGGCAAACAAGCAGGCCATGACGAATAGCCAGAGTATAATCACCTAGGGCATGTATGCGCCTCCAGCAAGCACCAGATTCATGCCCGTGAACATGACCTTGTAGACCGGGCTCTTCTTCGTCGGGAACGCACTGAGCTGCTCTCCCGTGACCACGACATCCTTACCTGCCTTTGGCTTCTTTCCTCCGGCTGGAGCAGACACTGACGCCGAGGCCGGCGCGGTCGAGGTCGAGGCGCTCGCCGCCGCCGCCGCCGCCACCTGGGTAGCTGATGCCGCTGCCCCTGCGCTTCCTCCTGCTGCGCTGCCCGCCGCTCCAGCATCGATCTTGATTCCCGCTCCTCCCTCGGCCACGACTTTCCCAGCTCCGGTCCCGGTCCCCGTCCCGGCCGCCACCCCCACCGCCGCTGCCATGCTGTCAGGCGTCGATTGCGTGCAATCCCACACTCTGACCGTTCCGTCCGCACCTCCAGACACGATGACCGTGCTCTCAACGCTCCAGGACAGGCTCCAGATGCCGCCCTTGGCATGGCCGCGCATCCGCTTGACCCGCCGCCCGCTCGCCAGGTTCCACAGGATGATCGAGCCTTGGTCGTCAGCGCTGGCCAGGGTCTTGCCGTTCGGCGCGCACGCTAGCGCCGTCACGTTGCCGGTGTGGCCGGTGAGGAGCCGGACGGCACTGCCCCGGCTCACGTCCCACATCCGAACCGTCTTGTCGCAGGAGCCGGTGAAGACGTATGCCCCGTTCGGATGGAAGGCGATGTGATCAACATCGTTTTCGTGGCCGGCGAATATGCGCAGAGGTGCGATCACGTCGGTGCTCCATAGGCGAGCTGTACGGTCATTGGAGGCCGTGAGGAAGTAGTGTCCATACGGACCCCACACGACATCCCACACAGCACTGACGTGACTCTTATAGGCGACAAGGCACGTCCAAGTGTCGAGCGACCAGAGCCGAACGCTCTTGTCGGCCGAACAGGAGAGCAGATAGCGGGCGTGAGTTGACGGGAGTTCTGGGCCATCCTTGCGACTCGCCGGTGAGAAGGAGACGGCGTACACGGGGCCAGAGTGGGCGACAAGACGCCGTGACGAGGATGCTGTGGGTGGTGGGTCGGAAGGCCCCTTGGGCATGGCGCTGGGGAGTGCACTGCCGTCGCACGACCACACGCGCACATATGACTCAGCTGTGCCCGCGGCAATCAGTTTACCGTCGCCGGAGAAATCAAGACAGTTGATGCTTTTGGCCCGAAGTTAGCTCCATGCCTTGATGGGTGTCAATTGCCTTGAGTCATCCTCTCATACCTGTCGAAAGTGTTATGAAAGGTGTACATCGCCACGCTGACCTGGGGCCCGACGCCACCAGTTCTGCCTTCGATCTTGAACCTGTCTCTGTACTCTTTCACCTTCTGCACTTCCATGGCCACGTCCCTCGCCAAGGAGGGTGGGAGCGGCACCGCGTCACGGCTTGGTACGTCTTCCCCGGGTTCCTGTTTGATTTGATGCTCGAAGGATTCCAGATACGACGGCTGGCCTGGCATGGGCGGGTTTTTAGCATCCTCTGTCTCCAGCTGGGCTCTAACGTCTTCCATCAGTTCCGTCTCCATTGGAAGCGGGCCGAGAGCCAGTCTAGTCAACACTGGAGGTGCGTTGCGATCGGTGTTTGCAGAGCCAGGATTGTGTCCAGGTATGCCTTCGTCTTCCGCGGGTATGTCATCGTCCGCCTTCGCTCTCTCCAGCATTGCGGAAAGACTGCGCTGGCTGTCCAATGCGCTTCGCTCAACGCGCACGACATTGAGATGGTTCTGGAGGATTTTGAGTATGACTGTCCCACCTTCCTGTTCTTTCGTCTCCAGGAAGATGATCAGATTCTGGTAAGCGACAGTAGTAAGAGTTAAGCGGTATTTGTTGGCCCGGTAGAGCTGTGCAGTGTGGTTTTCGTTGAGGTGCTCCGGTAGGCTTACAGGCCCCAGCGAGCGAAGGTCATCCTCGTGTGATGATACGAAGAGGGCTTTGAACGTACTGAAGAATCGTTCGGCTTCTCGGGGATAGAAGTCTCCGACGAGGCTCAAGAACGAGTACACAAAGAGTGGCCATAGAAGCCGGCGCAACTCAGGCTGGTGCCGCTGTTAGAATTTACAAATGCGTGCTCTTCTGAGCCGCTTACCTTGTAAATATCGAGACTCTCGTCTATCCAGGCGCGTATAAGATCTGAAGCGTGATTAGTCAAACCGTGTCCCGTGTAACATTGAATGTCATTGAGAAAGAGACTGACCAAAAGCCCGCGCATATTGCGCTCCACCAATTTCCTCGGCTCGGATGAGTATCGGGCGTCCTTCCGAGTCTTGAGTGGCGGATTCCCGTCGGAGCATAGCCTCAGTCCGACTGTAACCCTTTTTGTTAAGGTACTCCAGAACCTTTTGATCAATCTTGTTAGCCTCTGACCTTTTACGAGCGATCTCGAGTTCTGTGAGCCTTTGGCCATCGTGAGACCCGCGCCGTTTGGAGGGATTGCCATGGTCTTCAGGCTCTTTATCTCGGAAAGCCAAGTTCCTGTGTCTCGTTCTCTCTCCGTCTGCCATGATGTCTTGACCGTGCAGGCGACGGACGTGAGATATATCAGGTTTGAGTATGGCAGCTGTTACCACGACAAGTGGACGCAAAAGTGGCCGCCAGGAAAGCACCAAGCGCCGAGAAGAAAGTTGTTTGTGACTGGTGTCGCCGGGCTAACAAAATGGTGTACGCCTGCGACTAGTCTCGGCGGATCAAGCTCCTCGGTCTTTGTGTACTTGATCCACGACTGAGGCCCCACGAACCGTTCGCAACTCCACATGCTCTTGCCGGCCACCAGGATACGGATCGCCATCATCGTAGCGGTACCAACTCGACGCGGCGAAGCTCATATGACGTCGGCATGCACCAAGATCGCGCTCGGAAATGTGTCCATGGCTACTGAAGAATGAATGAGATAAGTGTACCTACAATCTGGTTCAGATTCTGTGAAGCTGCACCACCAGCTGGAGCTGTAGATGGAGGAGGACCTCCAGCCTGCTGGCCGGTCGACTGTTGGTAAGGTAGTCCCGCGCTTGGCAAGCCGTTGCTGACGCTCATGCTGCGAGAACCAGGGCCCACTGGGGGTCCAGACATGATATGAGAAGCGCAAGCTCGCTATTGATGGTCGCTTCTTATGCCGTACCCACTCAAGCCTAGGTGTAAAAGCGACATCTACTTCCAGACACGCATGATGCAGGTGGGTTTATCCAGTACTATGAAAGAAAGCAGTCTAGGTATGACTGAGATGGAGCATGGTGGTTGATAAACTCGCCTAGGGTCTGAACGAACTTATTTCCTAAACCCGGTGATGTCGATCAACCTTATGGCGGTGGTTATACGGAACGGTATCATTACGCATTGCACGCGTACGCGTCCAGTACTCCGTACCCGAGCCTCCAGCCTGCCCTGCCCCGGTGCAGGGCCAGTTTACCTCCGAGGTTCAGCTACTGCAATTACCTAGCTACCTATGTATTTAATAAGCATGGAAATGCTCTGGGGCAACTCGCTGCACTGCGCGCGCACTGGCTGATACAACCATGCCTTCCGTGCCTGAGGAGTTACCGTCCTCCAAGCTTCCAGGATCTGCTACAAGGATCGAGGAGCTGAGTACCATTGATACCGTATGATCGCGCCCGGTGACGACAGACTCATACCAGCTAACTATGCATCAGGATATAAGAGCGCTCCTTGAGAAAGCAGCCTTCGCTATCAACGCACTCACTGACCGCCAGCTTCCATCTCCGTCGTCCCACCAAACAGTGCGTCTTGACACCCCGAAAGAACGCTTCTCCCATTACACCACTCAGTATTTCACGCTCGTCAAGGGCATCGGCGACGCGCTTCGCAATCAAGCGGAGGCACTTGAGAGGGCGGGATGCAATGTTGGAGAAGGTGCACGCGCAGCCTCTTTGGGTGAAATCACCAATGGTGGTCTCGGTAACCTAGATGTTGGCTGGTTGAATTCAAGGACCGATGATGTCGGTGCGCTGAAACAAGCGGAACTGTTCGCGGAAGCCAGAGAGCTGATGCAAAAAATGGCAAAGCAGCAGCAGTGAAACCAGTCAGGGCCATGAGTGGATCAAGAAAGTGGACCAAGACAGCAAATGAGGTGCAATCCCGAAGGAGAACTCTCAGAAGCTACCCACGGTTTGTCAAAGCTGCTACGCTATTGTAAGAGGTCGCCCGGAAGATAGTCGTGGTGTGTTTCGCTGTCGCAGCCAAGGTGTTTTAGGGAGTGCACAGCGGTCGTGGCCGATGTTGATTGGGGATGGACCACAACGTCTTTCCTATGGAGGACGCAGCCAACGCACTCCTAATTATTGCACCGCTGTCTCTGCAGTGACCTATCGTCCATTGTCTGAGGGAGGTGTCATCGTCATTCCCCGTCTCCTCCGCAGCGTTTCGGCCATTACGGGTCGTGATTTGTTGGACGTCTTGTCTGCCCAACGCTCAGTCAGACATTCACGAACACAGTTTGCATCCTGTACAGCTTGAGACACCGGCTGCAGATCCTGAAGGCCTGTCCGCTCACGACTGAACCTACAACTAGTCACCTTGTCCACTTTCCGCAGAAGTGCTAACATCTTGGGCTGTGGGCTTCGAAGACATGGGAGACGTGATTGTAATCTGTTCTGAGTACTCATCGACGAGATGATCCTCAGTTTGGAGGGCTTGAAGTAAAAAGGCGTTCACGGCTTTGAGAATGCGAGCCATATCTGTGGTCCCTCTCGGTATCCGTTGCGCGTACTCCGAACTCCGTACATATTCCTCCTAGTCAATCAAAGGTAGCCCTATGCCATGTGGCCATGTGGGGCCGAATCAAGAAACACTTGACGGGTTGCGCAAACATCACAACGTGATTCAGTTATGTGATGGTCGACTTCGATGTTTTCATCGCGAGGGAGACAGGCTATCATGGCATCAAAGGTGAAACGCTGAGAGGTGCGAGAATATCAAAATACTGATGCGCCGTACCTAGTAATTAGTCCGTACTGTGCAAACACGCCAAACAATTCTCCGTCACGTATCCGTAGTCGAAAAATCCCTCAGATTGCAGTCCTTCGCCGACGTCTCCTGCGACTCTACACAATGTCACAAATTCTGCATAGCAATCCTGCCATCAGGCGTGTCAAAGCTACATCTTGGCTTTCACAGCTGCACGCTTACCAGCAAGTCCGCCATGCCACATTGCTGCGGCGTCCCAAGCGGCCCTATACCTTTACGCAGCTTGTCACCCTTTCCGATGGAAGCTGTTTCCTGCACCGCACGACTTCCCCCCTCCCAATCTACAAATCCACGAAAGATGCCCGCAATTCCGTGCTATGGAATCCGTCTAGCCAGAAGTTGCTCAACGTAGAAGAGGACGAAGCGGGCAGGTTGAGAGCATTCCGGGCAAGGTTCGGTCGAGGTTGGGACGCAGATAACCCGGCAAATGAGAACGAGGTAAGCTCCGCTGTCACTGCCGTGGTCTACGTGCCGAAGGACGGGCGGCATATCTTCGAGCTGAGTCGTTCCGTTGTCAAGCTAACAAAGACGTTTAAGGAAAATCGGGGGGACGAGTCGTCGGCGGAAGCGACAGATGATAGCCTCCTGGATTTACTAAGTGGCTCCACACGGCAAGCAGACGGCCAAAGAGAACCAACAAGTCGACAACAAAGTTCTAAGGAGACTGGCGAGGACGACGTCAAGAATCGATCTCGATAGCCTCAAACAAGACAGCTCTTACCCAGGGTGCCAACTGCCCAAGGAGCGCACCACAATGCGAGTTTTGTACGTGCCCATGAGGGCACATGTAAGTTTGACTGCAGGAAGCAATGTCGAATCTTTGTCCGTGGTGGCATTGCCCTCAGGACCGTCAGCAGGGATAGCGCCCAGCATGACATGTGTCAAGTGTCAGTGTCTACAACCATACATGGAAACTATGCATTTCGGCGGTTTCCAGTCGGTCCGACGGACCAAAGCTTGCATTGGTCTCGTCAGATGAGGGATATGAGTACAATGTGAAGCGGTGCTGGAGCCTCTACCCTAAGTAGACACCACATTGATGTGTGTAGACTGTGTTAGATACAATGACCGTATAAGTACTGAATCAGGTGATAGGACCCATGCACAGGCGTGAGAGCACACAGTCATGTCCATGGGGAAGCATGAGCAGTTAATACTTCCAGTCTCTGAAATCGTACCTCTATAAAGTACGAAACTAGCCTTCCCTTCCCCATAATGGTAATAGCCATGGACTTATGATTCTTTATAAACGGAATTTATTCGACGCAGGTTCAGAACTTTCCAAAGAGCCAAAAAAACCGGACTCCGAACCTACAGGCCGGAAGGGCCACTTGGCGAAGGCTTGGACAAGGTCTTCAATCATGCTCGACGTGAGCATGCGCACTCGTAGATTGTCGGAGAGTTTCGTCCCGCCTTGTGAAGGGTCTTGGAGGGATGGTATTTGCGGAATGAGTGCCTCGCTAGCGCCAGGAGCGATGCCTTCGAGAGCCTTGGCCACGGTGGACGACGGACTCACGAATAGGTGGCTGATGAATTTTGCCCGTAGATGTTTAAGATTGTCGGAGTGGGAGTTGAAATACGACTCTCTGGGTTGGAAGTCTAGCAAAGCAAGCTTGCTCGTGGGGGAGAATTCGTTTTCGCGAACCAAAAGAGGCTCGATCTCCCTTCGATCCCAGGTCAGCAAAGGCGGATGAGACGCGACAGCCTTGGTATCATCAGCTATGCCCAAGGCTCTGGACACTTTGCGACTCGGCCAGTTCCTTTCCTTTTCGAGTATCTCCTTTGTTAGGGCGTCCATGCGTTCTTCTGCAGATTGCGTTTCGCACGCAGGATTGATTCCTCCAGCTACGGAGAGTTCCAAGTCGTCTCTTTGCCTGATCAGATTTGCGAGGAGATGTTCGCTCTCTTTAGTGTTGTTTTTAATTCGCATCTCGGTCCGCAGTCGTAACAATCTCTGGGCACGAGCATCGAAAGGCTGCTTGGCGTCGTCATCTGAGCGGGCATGCCTTGGTGATACGTTTAGGACGATTTCACCCCTTGCATGCAGCGCTTCCAGAGCAGCCAGCTCGCTCATCCAAGGAAATCTCTTCCACATCTCAGGGGCGAGATCTGGAGAGGATAGGCCGGAGCGTGAAGCAGGGTGGCTCGTGGATTCTGCCAATCGGCTTAGCACAGCCAAGTGGACCGAATTGCGTCGATCGGGCGCAATCTGGCTTCCAGAGGCAATCATAGTCGCAGCGACCCTTTCGGCACTGGCTAATATCAAGTTGGGTTCTCGCGGAGACCTGACGTTAGTTTCGCCGGAGCCAGCAACTTCTTGTATTTTGTAAGCCTGATCCAAGAGGACATTGAAGGCGTCCCGGCCGATCACTGTGCGCGGAAGTGGGTCCTCCTTCTCATGATCGTGTACCCAGACGAGGAGACGAACGGCCCCGAGGCGCCGCACAATCATCGAGATCGCGTGTCTACTGCCTGGCGAGCAAAATGCGTTGATCAGATGCTGGGCTACAGTCATGCCGCGCTTATAAACCTTGACTGGGAACGTTGCAACTGTGGCAAGAACGAGAAGGGATCGGTTGATTGTATTCGTATTGACTTCGACCCCTTGCTCTGGCAAAAGCCCGTCGTCCAGTATCTGCTCGTACGAGGAGCCTTCGAGTATGTCGTACGGAACATGGCGATAGCGTGAGCCGGGAGCGTCAAGCAGGAGCCTCAAAGACGGTAAATATTCTTCCTCCTCCGGCTCCACGAGGATATGGGTCCGAGGCTGCAAGAACTCATGAATCTTGGAGGACCAAAGGCCAATTCCTGGACCGATGTCGATGATGTCGCAGCCCCTGTATTGCTCCAGAGAAGGTTTCAGTCTTTGCAGAGTCTCGTCTGTTACACGACCACGTCAGTCGAAGAGTTTCCAAGGTACGGAGGAGTGAGGGAAGATGAGTGATTGTTGAGGAGCGGACAAACACACCACAGAGACTTGGACTCACTACGTTGATCTTCTTAGGGGCCTTACGGCCTTGATGATTTTGCTTACGGATGTCAGCGAAGTTTCGAGCAAGCGACCGCTTTGTACATGATGTGCGTATTGCTCGCTGGAGTACTGTGGCAGCCATAAGATCTTAGGGCAAGAGGGTTTTTTATAATCGTAGATCATCGTATGTTTCTTCCCCTATGTACGCAGTACTCCGTACCTAGAAGTACGCACGGAGTACGGGAGTGCTCTACGGCATGTGGGCACTCGAGAGCCGCGGCCGCGTAAGCGCCCAACGTCTTCCAGAGCTTTCCAAGGTTGCTACCGGCCATTGTCATCGACACGGAAAGGCCATTATTATTGAAGCAAGTCTCGCCTACATTCTTGCTTCCATACCCTCCAGGCTAAGCCGGAGTATGAGCGCCAACGGAAGCACTGCAATCATTATCGCTTCGAGCTGCTGAATCTGAGGAAAGCTTGGCCTTTGAAGCTCACCGGCTGCCACGGCACGGTTATCGATATGACGTGACGTCTCTCGTCTCAGGAACCCACCGTTTCCTCAGATTTGCGCCTGGGGGATATGCATCAGACCCTACGCCTGTAAGCTGCAGTTGGCGGCACTATGACGAGCTTGGCGCAAGATGGTCTTCGAGATGGACTTCGAGCCAGACCTCTGAGTGTCGAAGAGTTGGCTGAGAAAGCCGGGGCGTTTGAGTACAACGCCGTCATTCCACTCAGGTACTGGCTGCGAACTGCAGACACTTTACAGAAGGAGGTCCGTCATCTTCCTGCGTATTTCTACGTCACTAAGGTTTGACACAGGCGGCGATATATGAGCGAGATGGGAATGACCAGCAGAGCTATTTCCTGCTCCTCCGTCATGCTCTTCTTATTTTAGATCACCTCTCCAAGCATCCCGAATCAAAGCAGGAACCTTTCAAAACCGCCCTGGTGGAAGCGCACCGAACCGTGAGACGTGATCTCGGCAAGCTCGAGACTTTGAAGCCTGTGTTGGACCGTAAATACCAAAAATACGTGGAGCTAGCTGACCGCGATCGGAGGAATCGCCAGAAGGGTGGCGCGTATGCAGAGATACCAAACGACGACGTCTTCGGCAACGACCCGAGTATTGACAAGGCAGCATACGGTACCGTCTCCGACTCCAGACTCTACGGGAATACCCACGCATTACAGCCAGGGCAACATCGTGATCTGGCCGTGAAGATACATACAAGTGAAACTAGGAGGCGTCATACGGCACGGAATGCTACTCGGCTTGGGGGGGAGGAGGAGCGGGATAGGAGGCAAGGCGGTGTCTGGGACGGCCGGTCAGCAGAGCTCAATGGGGCTGTCTCTGACCACAGTGCTTCTGGGGAATCGTACAGGATGATCAGGGATGCCGGTCGTCAACGAGACAGCTTCTTCTGGCAGGGACATTCTCCGAGCGGCGACGGCAATCGGAGAAGCGCCAAAGGTCAGACGTTCTCATATCCAAACGTACCGCGAAACCAAACACATCCACTTCCTACTTCTGAGACAAACAGCGGCCCGGTTCTGCCTCCTAAAGTGTTCTTGCACGACCGACAGGGGCCAGAGCCAGACCTGCAACCGCTTGATCTCATTAAGCAAACCTCAAGCACAGGCCCGGCCTTGCCCGATAAAGTTCTGGAGGACGACCCTTCGTGCCAGGGCACTTGGTCGAACGCAACCTCACAGTCTAGTGACTTAAACACGAGCAGCTACTCATTCGTACCGTCGGCCTACTTGGAAGATGGAACCCCTTTGCGCACCGTCTTTCTACCCCCCAGCATTCGGAAGCAGTTTCTACGAGTCGCCGAACCAAACACTCGAAGGAACCTCGAAACGTGTGCATTCCTGTGCGGTACGCTGATCTCCAACGCTCTATTTGTCTCTAAGCTTGTCATACCGGAGCAAGTCAGCACTTCCGACACTTGCGAGATGACCAACGAAGCTGCCTTTTTCGATTATTGTGATATGGAAGATTTGATGGTTCTGGGTTGGATACACACGCATCCCTCACAGACATGCTTCATGAGCAGCCGTGACTTGCATACGCATGCTGCCTATCAGGCGATGATGGCTGAGAGCATCGCTATCGTTTGCGCGCCGAGTAAAGACCCTTCGTATGTAGCTGACTCGCTTTGATCCCTTCTGCTGAATGATTCCCCGACGCTGTTCTTCTTACTAAGATTTGACTCCACAGATTCGGTATATTCCGGCTCACTGATCCGCCTGGCATGAAGGTAGTCCTGAATTGTCGCGCGACTGGCATCTTTCATCCCCATGCCGTCGATCACTTATATACGGACGCCTTAAAACCCGGCCATGTTCTGGAGCTTCCAGGGCTGGACTTCGAACTTGTTGATATGAGAAAGGACCAACTATCGACATAGGGAATGTTTTTCTGCCGTCCTGATTACAGCGTTGCACGACATCGGCCCCTCTCTTCGACGCATCTGTTCACCGGATGACCACTTCTGCACAGCGTCGTCGTGAGAGTCGTAGGTCTTAGCTAACGCTTTGGACTTTGATTGATGACACAATCAACGTTCTCTGCCTGCTCCGCATAGATGAATCAAGCATAGAGAAGAAACGGCTGCGTAACGTCAACGGCGTCGGTTTGCGGCGGCAGGAGCGATGGACTAGACGTCGGGCAGCGAATGCATAGTGAGAGCATGGCCATGGCATCACTAAGCCGGGGTTTGCGGGATGTGGCAATGGGCATTGTCTCCAGTTCGCAGCCAGAACGATTTGGATCTTCCCATCGGGGTTATCAGATTGCCGCTCCGCTGAGGGCATAATCTCAGACATGAAAAGCAAGGAAGCCTCTAAATTACCCAGGCGCGCTTAAGAACGTCGATCCACTACGGTTTCCGCTCGCGATATGAATCTATTCATAGATGATGACCGGAGACTGTAAATCTTTCAGAGGCTCTTTCAAGGGATGCGCGGTTCTGCTATGAAATCCTCGGCGCAGCTCACGAAGCATGAAATTGGCACACGTACCAATGGGGCGATAGAGAGCGTGCATAGCACACTCGTCCTTGATTCAGATCGGCTGAGCTCGGTGGTGACCCGAAGGCGAAGAGGCTGAAAGTCCGTTTCGGTCATGAACGTACACTGGCAGGCAGTATACGAATATCAGGAACCATGATCAACCAAATGCGTCAAATGGGGATACAAGTATGAGATTCGAAGCGACAGAGTCAGTCACGTTAAATAAGCCGTGGTCAATTAGCGAACTTGGCTCGGTGCAGGAAGACCACGCAGATAAGAATGAGAATCAGGCTGGCTGCTCCAGCGCAACCAGGGTCATTCGAAAGTAGTTTGACAGTCCCCAACGCCGCTCGACGCCGCCATCATGGCATCGTGTGAATTCCATCCTTCATTGTATGACCATCACTCCGGAGGCATGCCTGTGATCGCCCAGAGAAGTGACAAGGAATAGGACTGCGGCATACATGTTACATGGATCCATCTCCGGATACGAGCTGCCGACCTCCGCTGCCAACATCCCTGCGGTCTGCCTTATCCCTGACTAGCCTCTGCGAGGACTCGACGGCTGTCAGAGAGCGCGTGTCTGCAGCGGGCGGCGGCGTCCGATCAGCGGTGTCCATAACATCAGAGTCGTAGGTCATGCCATTAATCATGCGCGCGTCCTGGCGAGCCGGTGTGGCGCCAGGCATAGGGCTGGTGGCGGAGTCGCGCAAGTAAGGTGGGGCCGCGGAAGACCTACCTCCGGCCGGGGAGCCGACAGGGACGCCGGCGGTGGAGTGCGCGCGGGCGGGAGTGCGTGCGCCCTCGCCGAAGCCGACAAGAGAGCCAGCCTCGTCTGAGAATCCACCGACGGAGCTTGTGGTTTCGCCCTCGGCGTCGCCCACGTCGACGTCACCATCTTGATCTTCGCTCATCTTGTCCGGATCGTACACGTCCGAGCCGGAAGCCCAGGTTGTGCGGCCACCTACAGAGCCAGTGGCCGATGCACTACCAACAGTGCTGCGTTCCCTGGCCATGTGCGGGTTGTTCGACGGGTCGAAAAAGCCCGGCGCTGGGGCGGGCTGGCCGGTGCTGGCACCGGTGTTGCTTGCGCCGGACTGACGCGCGGTGGCGACACGTTCCAGTCCGGCCAGGCGCGAGATGCGGTCGGCACGCTCGGCTTCCAGTGGGTTGTGCTGGTGGTGGTGGGGAAAGTGTCCACGGTGGCCATCTTTAATCGCGACGGTGGACAGCTCGGACATGGAGGTCGTTGTGGAGTTGGGAGTGCCACTGTAAGTGGCCTCGAACAGTTAGCCTCGAAAATAATGACAGGTGGCAGACAACAGTTTCGTCCAATGACTTACGGGCCCATGTCTGAAGGTGTAACCGGGTCGGATGGAGGAGGGGGGAGGTTGATCAGGGTGGGGTGATTGGCAGACATGGTCGGCAGAGTAGCTCTTGCGATTGATGGAGTCGAAGAGTAGCAGGCAATCTTTCCAGGTCCTTGAGAAGTATGCTTTGGCAATCCAACAGGAAGACCCCACGGTGGCAGAAAGGCAGGGTGAGGCGCACTCTTATCGAGACCCAGCGGCGCCGATGACGCCTGTCCGGTCTAACGACAGAGCTGGGATTTGAAAAAGGTATGAGAGGAGGCGAAAGCTGAGATGAGAATGCCGTGATATCTCTGGCTTTGGCAGGAGAGGGGCATCAACAGGGCTGAGTATGAAGTTCAAAGCGGAAAGAGAAAGCAGAACTGCCGAGCTGTGGAAAGAAAGGGTGTTGATGTCGGTCCACGGGTTCCGACAGTTGACGTCGGCACGTCGATCAGCGGGGAGCCCGAAGCGGCTAGCGTGCATGCACGTCTTGCGGCATCTTTCGCGCGTTCGTTGCTTCCCGAATCCCGACGTCACTCCAGGGCTTACTGCTACCACCACATACAACAGAATGAGGCTACGCAGAGATGGGAACAGGAGACGAGAAGAAAAGCAGAGGCGGGTATAAGGTGCACGCAAGTGGCTGGCAATCTATCTCAACCATGCAGAACTCGACGAGATCCATGCATAGGTCTATGGACGTCACATGGATCAAGCATAATAAGAGGGCAGGTATCGATGCGCTATATCAAGGACCCATCGTCAACGCCGTAACAATGCGATCCGGAGATGCAATCCGTTCAGCTCAGGTCCGGCGAGCCCTCGCTGACTTCCTCCACAGTCCGCTTGAGCATCTTAAAGCCGTAAAACTCCGCCACCGATCCGTAGACTCCGATCCGTTTCTGTATCTCATTCACATCCAGTGTGCTCACCCACCGGCCCGCGCATGCGCAATGCTCCATGAAGTCGTTGGCCCTCACTCTTGCGCACTTGACGCATCTTAGGTCTTGGGTGCACCACTCCAGCACGATCACCTGCACCTGCGCGATCAGCTCCTCTTCGATCCGCAGCTTCTTGTAGCTCGCTCCGCACGAGTGGCATTTCCACTTCGCAGTCGGTGCCGTTTGTCCGGCATCGTCCGCTGCGGGGGCCGGCGGCACCAACTCGCCATCACGGCAGAGGTCAAGGTCCCGGGTGGCGGTGCATTCGTCGCATGCGAGTTGTTTCAGACACAGGCTAGCAGTGGGGTTGACGAAGGACGCCTCCGCGCTGAACTCTCGAATCTCGAACAGATGCAGAAGCTCTCTCCGAAGCAGGCGTGCCTCGAGCGTGATCGTCTTGTCCAGGCTTATCACTTGCACCACCGATTTGACAAGCTGGAGCACGGGGTCAACGGACCCGAGTTGGTGGCCGGGCAGCCGCGGCACGGCCCAGTCGGACGCTAGATCAGGATGCAAGAGCTCGGTATGCTGGCGCCGTCGTAGCGCCACAATCTTCTTCTGAAGCGCTTTCGAGAAGGATGGGCCTAGCACATCCGTCCTCGTCTCCGCCGTGTCGTTGGTGAGGCTCTTGAAAGGAAGTGGGGTCGGGCGCGGCGTCGCAGAGTCATCTCCCGTCGTTGTGACGCGAGGTCTTTTGCGCGAGTGCATGAGCTCGATGAACTCGATTACACGATCCTGGAAGACCGGCTGCAAGGGCAGGGGCAATGATGCGCTCAACTGCCAGTGCATGATGATGTCGAGCTTCTGATTCTCTGCCTCGACGACCTGCTGGCACCCTTTACCGCCGTAGTTGTACTCATCGTACCAAGCTAGGAAGTCCCAGTATTCCCTGATCTCCAGGTCGAGAAAGAGAAACAGTGGTTTCGCTTTGACGGTCTTGAGGATGTACTGACTGTAAGCGTAGGCGTTGCCGACTTCGGCTTTGGTGGTTTGAAGGAGGAGCCGATTTGCGCTCGCGAAGACAATGTGCGAGCCTACCCGACGAAAGTCCGTCATCAGCTGCTGAAGCGCCTTCTTGGACATCATCTGCACATAGTAGTGCAGCGATCGATCGTAGAGAAGAGAGGCAGGACTCTCCACCCATCGGACCAGATGGTGTACCATGACATCCGCCATGGGATTTCCCTGGCACGCTTCGGTCCACCACGCTTTGACCATTTCTCGCAGCACAACGATGCCGGCAGTCGCGAAGGCATTGTCCGAGTATATCACGTTTGAGTCGTCACCAGGCGCATTCTCCATGGGAGCTGCGGGGTTGAGGGAGACAGAATCTGAGCCTTCGGCTTCATTAACGACGGACGATGACAGGATGGTGTTTATTGCGAGGTTCCGTATCTCTAGGTCGATGCAGACCGAAGAATAAGTGCCGGGGTTATTCACAGAAGGCATCTTGACGGTTTCAAGAGCGCTGAGAATGTCGTCACGTTCGTGTCCGGCGTGATCGGGCCTCGGACTTCGAGACCACCACAGCACTACCTTCTCCTTTTGCAGCCGTCGGGCGTATGCAACGTCGATGAGGAATCGAGGATCATCCGTCTCGAGATTGCAGAGTGGTACATCACCGTACCTAGCCATCGAGACCAGGTGACCTATCCATGATCCCAGATCCAGGTAGTGGGTGACTAGCCTTTTGACAGCAACCGCTTGCCACCCGAGTGGTGGCAGCTGCCGGTCGTTCTCGTTTGGCTTTAGTCGCAGCGTCGGGAACTGTTGTAAAACCGGTATGTCCATCGTCAACCTGCGGCTCTGGTGTGATTCCACTGCCAGTATGGAAGCCCTGCCCTCGTCTGTCCGCAGCTTCTTCACGGCATCGGCGACTTCAAGGTGCGCCTTCCGCATCGTCGTCACCTGTACAGTTTTGAACCGAATGTTGTCCTGATATTCGATCTGGTCCGACCACGGCTGACCATCATTCTCTTCCAGGCGTCCCGCAAAGCAGTCTCTGTACACTTTGTCCACGTTCGGGACACCCTGAGACTCTTTAGACTTGTTGAGTACGACAACATAAGCCTCATCGTGAGCGGTCGAGAACAACGCGAACACCTGTCTATCTCCAGCGACGATATGGTAAAGAAAAAGATAGCTCAGCGCAGGCCGTGTGAGATAAGGATTTTGCGACTCCGTGCGCCGCAGAGCTGACAAGTCGAAGCCATGTTCCAGTCCCTTTCCTAGAACTCCTTTTTGACTCTCGTCAAAAGTACATATGCTTCCAAGCTCGAGCAAAGCACGAATGTGAAGCGGGATCTGCTGCTCGTACACGCCTTCCACGCTTGGATGATTCAGTAACAGGGCCAGCTTCTTCGCTTCGCGGACATATACTTGTTCAGACATTGTCAGTTTGAACAGGTGCACAGACGGGTGACCGTTCGGCAAAGTGTGATTGGCGACCTTTTCGACGATACATCCATCAACGGATACGTTGGGCAGCTCACTCCTCTTCAGGTTCAGATAGAGTTGGCGCTGTACTATTATCTTGATGCTGTGGATCCTTCTGTCGATCAAGACGAATGCTCGAACCTCTCCGGGGGATTCGGTCTCGCGAAGCTGTAAGATCTGCCAGCTACTGATGAAGAGTAGCTCAGCTTGGTTCCTGAATAGACTGCCGATCGCATTGGATGCATCGGTCCGCCTCTCGCCGAACAGCTGCCGGCGTCTCTTGCGCGCTTGCTTTTGAATCTTCCACTTTTTCTTCTGATACTGGAGCCAGCTTTGGTAATCGCCCGTGATGGAAGGCATCCGTTTGGGCAAGCTTTCGTACGGATCAGTTTGCACCGGGACCGCAGGCTCTGGAGCCTTCCTCTTCTGCACGATTCTGGCCACCGTGGCAAGTTTCGCCTTCGAGGCCTGTGTCGACCCAAAGTCTTCAACGTCGACGGTTCGTGTCGCAAGAACGTTGGTGTCTAGGTCGGCTAGGGCTTTGGTCTCGAACATATCGGTCATTTTCTTCTGCTTGAATACATCATCTTTCACACGTATCTTTCGATCCAGCCACTCTGGATGCGAGACCCTCGGGACTGGGTTCCGGACCTTCTGCAGTGCGGCTGGAATGGTGATGAGTTTCTGAATGACCGAGCCAAGACGCTCGAGGTAGTAGCCCCAGTCGATCACCGATCTGGGATCCATATCACCCGGATCCTCGCGTAACCACTTCCGCAGAAAGTAACGCTTGACTTGTTCGTCCGCGGAGAAAATTGCCACAGGCACTGCGCGATCCGTCACAGGAGCGTTTCTCGGCTTTGATGAGATGATATACTTGCAATTCAACCCTTTGTCTTTGACCATCTGCTCGCCCAGAAACTCGGCGAGTCTTTTTGCAGTGGTGATGGCCGTTGACTTCTGCGCACCATACTCCTCAAGAGTCTTCGTCATGCTCTTGTTCTCGCAAATCAGATCAATGAGCTCCTCATCTGCCATCGTCGACCCGTGCTGATGGAGAACGTCCAGCCAGCGGTTGGCGACTTTGGCAACTGACGCATAAGTCTCCGTCAAGGTGGAGCCCTCAAGGAAGAATTTGAAAATCTGGGTCTGAAAGATTTTGATGAGTTTCAGTTCCCCTCTTCGCTTGACTTCGAAGCCTTTCAACTCAGCCAGACTGCCATCATGATTGAAGACCGCATAACGCTTCTTCAGGTTCTTGTCTTCTTCCTTTGACGTCGGTAAGATCATTGCTCTATAAGGCCCGTCCACTTCAAAGAAAATGCTGTTATCGCTGTGTGTTTCGTAACGGAATGATAGCGGATCGACGAGCTCCTGATATTGATGATTGGTGAACTTTGCATGCACAAGGTGGTTCAGCATGACGCAGGGATAAGATATCGTGACCTTTTTCCCGTTCTTGAGGTTGAATGCAAAATTTTCCGGAAAGGTTGCGGGCAGGATGCACCAGATCCCATCTGTGTCCAACTCCAAAGGACGACCAATCCTCTCCACCAGTTGTCTGGCCATCTGAATGATCCGTGCTCCGGTAAGACAAGTGACTCCAGCCATCTCCATGGAATACCAGCGGGATCCTTTCCTCATGACGTAACCGTAAAAGCTGTTGAGGATGACCTTGTGGGCAAGTTGGAGTGAGTCAAAAAGGACTATCATCTTCTTTGCCTCTTCAACCTCTGTGGATGGTGCGCCGGCGGTTTTCAATGCATCCGCTTTGCCTTTCCACGCCTTTTGCTTGCCTTTGAAGTCGTATCTCCGATCACGAAAGTCCTTGACGGTGTCAACGTAGAACGGGTTCTCCCGCTGACAGATGATAGCTTCCCGCTCGATGGTACGAGCTTCATGAATCTTATGGTAGATCTTCTTGCTGTAATCTTGAAGCCTCTTCTTCACTAAGCCGGTCTGCTCATCTACCGAGAGCTCCTGGAATGTTCTTGGCGGTCCGTTCGGATAGCGAGCAGGAAAGCGTTCATTCTCCAGAGCATGACGGATCATGTTGTACTCGTCTCGTTTCGCCGGCAGAAACTCACCCCTCCAGGACCAAGGCATCCTTCGATCACATGTCTTCCCGGGCCGGTTGAAATCGCAGGCCGCGCAGTCTGCCTCTTGGATCATGGAGTCAGGCTGAAGTCTGTTGGTAGTCATGATGTTTGGATACATGGAAGCAACATCAAGATGATAGATTGATGGTCGCTCCACTCTGTTTGGCGTCTTCCTGAGTTGCATCAGCTTGTCCACGATCGATGCCTTCACCTCCTCGTAGTTCTGTATGTCATCCAACGACTTCTTCTCCTCAACAACGATGCTGAATCTGAGGGCCGCATCCAAGTCGCGGACGAGTTCATCAATGGCTGTCGTGTCAAGCGCAAAGTTACAAGGTATATCGCTGCGGAACACGCCTGCTTCAATGCTCTCAACATGGCCTCCGACATAAGTCTCGCTTTCTAGAAGATGGCCTTCCCAGAAAGCTTCCTTGGGCGATTGGTGCTTGTTTGGCAGGACGATATCTTTCTGATAGGCTTGGACCTGTTCATGCGGATGAGCTTAGCGAATGCCATTCACAGTTCACAACCCAGTGATTTCAACCGTGGAAGCAGGGCATACCATGAGCAGCATTTCGCACAAAGTGCCGGTCCCTTTCCGCAACACATCGTCGGGTCCTAACGGAATGATAGTGCACAAGGAAAAGATGAAAGGATGGACGTATTTCATGTACAGGTAATATGTTGCGACCGCATCAGAAACTGAGTACTCTGCCAGAGTCTGGGGTCGCTCGCTCGCGTATCTGCTGCTGTCAGACAAAGAACGTCGACCCATGCCATGGTATCTTACGGAGTCATCAACTCAGGATCTAGCTCGTCAGGATCGTATCCGAGTTTGGCAACAGTGACTGCTTTCAAACCGCGACTTCCCTGCGGCAGATAACTGTCTCGATTGACCCAGGCAAAGGCGTCCATGTGAGCACAGTAATCCGAGTAGTAGATGTCTTCGCTGTTCTTTCGGAAGCCAATCTCGTGATACATGTCGATTCCAACCACGCTGGACCGTGCTTCCACAAAAGGCCAGTCGAAGAAATCTCCGTTGTAGGTCACAATCACTGTCGGTTTGGCCTCTTTGATGTGTGCAAAAAACCTCTCCAAAACCCCCTTTTCGTCCGGTTCGTTGAATATGATGAACGGACCTTCGTATTCCGGTCTTGGTGTGTAATCAAAGTCCGAAATGTCTTCCGAAACTATCTCCCGGTTCGTAATGAGAAAGCCTTGCCCATCAATCATGTAGGAAATCATCATAATCTGGTCTATCGCTGCGTCAGGAAATTTCAGGGGAAGTTTAGTCGTTTCGATGTCGAACGCCAGAACCACCGGATCCGCACGTTGCAATCGCTCCTCGATGCAGGTCAAGCTGATCACTCCATGCTGAGCTTCGACGGTATACCACTTGCCGATTCGAATGCCTAGCCCATCGTGAGCGGAAGTCAACCATGTTAGTTTGGAAAGGAGCACCTTTATCGATAGCCACACGAACGTGGTATGGGACGTCATACTCCCGTATGTCGACAATGGAATCACTGGCGTCCGCACCTCCATTAGGTCGTCTATCATAAGCTTGCTCATCGTCAAAAATATCGAAACCCGCGTTTGCACTTTGCCACGGTTAAGCCCAGAACCTAGATGTATGGTACCAATGTGTATTCACCTTGCAACTTCTGCATACGTCTCAATTGCGTCCATCTTCCTCCGGTTCTTTTCCGCGATGGGCATCACCACCTTTCTCACTGCGAGCAAGTCACTGACGTTGGCGAAAGATAACCTGAGGAATGCGCGTCTGTAACCGAGCAGGTGGTTTGGCTGCCACACTTAATGTGAGCCTGACATCTCCGCAAACGCAAGTCTGCCACATCGTGAGACCCTTACCATTTGAAGGTCTTCCTTCTCAATTCGCCTTATCGCCTTGACAAGCCCTTCGAAAGCGCGCCTGCACCACTCTTCCACTTCCCCCTCCTTGCCACGCTTCACAGCAATCAAGAAATAGGGATCGTAAGCAACTGTTGCCTTGAACGTGTTTCCATTGTCCTGGATGAAGTAGAACTCGACGCCCGCTCGACCCCCAGGTACATTGCCGTCCTCGATTGTAGTACTGTGCATGTTGCACAACCAGCCGACCTTGCTCCTGCCAGACTCGAAGCGCGAAAATCCCATGGACTCGTCGATTCGATTTGCCAAGCGCACGGCTTCAATTTTCTCATTCTGCGATGTCATCTCGCTGCTCCGCAAAGCCGAGCTGTTGAGTGTTTTGGCCTTTCGAGGGCCATATGAGCTCTCGCCATCCTTGAAGGTCCGCCGGTAGGGCTGACCGGCGCGACGCGGCGCCATCGCGGTAGCTCAAGTGTGCGACCTTATCCGGTGGACGGCGTTGTGGGCAGCTGCGTCAACCCCATATTTGGTGCAGCAATGCAGAAAGTTGCGTTGTTAGGAGAGAATATACAGCACAACGTGGAGTGGAGTGAGGCGTTGATATCTACTCCGTCCAACCACTTTACGCGACCTTGGAAGACGCGACGACGCCAACACGCGCTTCTTCAGCCGGCCTTACCTCGGAAGCGCGGCAACCTTCACTTCGACACCAGCGAAAAAGGCTAGCCCTTGCAAGGAGGCTCAGGTTTTCGAGCATACACTCAGTATAACTGCGATGGCAGATGACACCCGGCAGAATGACACTTCACGGACTCAGGGTCAACGAAGTAATGCCTACGAGGGCTTTCATATGCGCCCAGAAAATGCAAATCTTATTCCCGGGGGTACTACGAACACCGCCGGCGGACAACCCAAAGAGTTTGGCATTGTCGATGCAGCAAAGACAATCAAGTTGCAAGAGTTTAGAGAGATACACAAGAAGCCGTGCGTCAGACACGCACTGTTGACGGGAATCGGAAGCGGATTCGCCCTCGGTGGAGTCACTGCGATCATCGGAAGTACGGTCACGCTCTGTCTCTGCTGCATGTCATGCTGATGTGTGTCGCATCACGTCAGGGCCAGTCGCCAGCGCCGCGAACTGGGCGGTTGGGGCCTTTTGTACAGTGTCCTTTGGAGCATACCAATATTGTCTGATCCGGAGACAGATCGAAAAAGACGGAATGAGAAGGGCTGTCGAGATCATGGACCAGAAGAGGGCCGAGAACCAAGCCAGACTGGAGGCGAAGCGTAGAGCGGAAGCGGAGGCTGCCAAACTTGCGCAACAGGAGGAGCAGAGGAGGGAGAACGAACGGAGAAGCCAGTGGTGGAAGATTTGGTGACGTGAAATGTGTTTGTTTTGCCGAACTGCGACATGCAGCGCTACAACCAACCCTTGTCGCCCTAATCTTCCGACTCGTTGCGATTGATCTGCCACCGTGAAGCGTCGGCAAGCTCACTTATCAGGTGCAGCAACGCATCTCTTGTACTTTTCGAATTCTAAGAACAAGCCGGGTCATTTGAACCGCTGAAACTGTATATTGGCGGCCTATGAAAAGCAGATCGGCTCACCGAATGTGGGCACATGACAACAAGAGGATTTGACCTTGGGGAGACGAGGGTTGACTTTATATTCTGCGCTACAGAGGTTCATTCACCACAAGACCACATTGGCGGTCGTGGCGAAGCTTCGTGTCCTTGATCGTTCGCAGTATCATCGACAGAAGAAGCGAGCAGTGCAACAAATCATGGAGTGACAAATGAACTCAGCATGAAATCGCAAGGCTTCCAGTGACCGCTCTTTCCGCCTCCGGGTCGAGGTTGTACACAAATGTGAGACGGTTCTGGAGCATTCCTTGTTATTCAACGCAGTCGTCGCTCTGAACTTTATAAGGTCGCTGCGCAGGGTAAGGTCTAGTTAGGGGAGTGTTGGGTGATGCGAACTTGGCTACCGGAATCTTATCAATTGGCCTCTACGGGTTGCCCCGCGATTGATCAGCCCCTCGACCTTTTGACGTTGAACCACACTGGCGGATGTTATTCGTTGAGTGAAGAGATGCCCGGCGCAGCGGACTTTTCTCAATCATTTCGAACTCTGCTTTGTACAGCGACACGGCCGAGTGCGATCCTGCAAAAGCGCAAAAAGAAATGCGCAAGTGATTCCCACCACGGAGTCTGCATCTGACCAATGCCGGTCACCACCAGAGTTTACGCCATAGACCCTCATCTAGACATGTGAGACTCTGCTGCTCATATTGCCGGCATTCGCGAAACAAGATAGACGCTCTCTCTAATGATATTCATGTTACCGAATATGGTTTGCGATCAATCTTCGACCAACTCACCGAAGCGGAAGCGCGCGACTCCCGAGCCATCAACGGTCTCAGCATCGAGATCCGATGTCGACGCCGTCGAGCTAGTCAATCTGGAGACGTCGGGAAAGAGTAGCAGCCCGCGCAGCACAATCGCAAGTCAATTCGAAGGGTTGAGAATCATAGGTCCAATGCGGCCACCAGACTTTGGCGTTAAAGCGAAGACCAGAAAGCGGGCGAAACGTGAGGAGAGAGCTGAAAGTGCTGAGAGGTGGGATAGTGCGAGGCGCGTGGGCATCGGAGGCTTTGCCAATGCGGTACCAGCGGTTACAGAACTGGCCCATCGCAAAAAGCACGATGGGAACATGCCACCGAAGCTAGAACAGCGGCAAGCTCAAGAAACAGCTGCGAGTCAGTGTCGACGTGACACGGGCGATGCCGCCAAAGAGACCTCCGCCCCTTCGTCTCCACGAGAAACTTCGCCAAAGCCTTCATCAGAAATTTGTTCGCCGCCTGCGCCCAGTGATCCGCCTCCGGATCTTGAGGCCGAGTTCCTCACCTCCCTGACCTGGAAGGATGGAGAGATAACTGGCCATTTGTGCACGCCGGAGACGGATCCAGAGGACGACGGATATGGCATTAATGGCATTGGATTCAAGCCAACGCCCGCACTCGCATATGCACGTTCCCAGAGAAGGAGGCAGCAGGTTTTGGAATGGCGAGCACGAGAAGCCCGAGATGCGCGGCAGAGGAGAAGCCAAAGAAGGCTGAGGAGCGGAAGTGCAGTTGATAGCGACGCGGAAAGAAACCCACCCACGCTGAGTGGTGACGTTGTAAAGAGGACTGTCCGGTTCGCATAGGTGCCTGGTCTGTTTCGTCGAGGGTTCATGGTTCATTTGTATCATAGCTCACTTCCAGGGCTCGGACGCTACGAAGCATTGGAAGCATGCTTTCTTTGGAAGATATCTTGGGCTGGGTTACGTTAGGAGCGGTCCAGACGGTTAATAGCCATGAGGAACGGAGAATGGAGCCCACCTGATGCGATAATATAAGTAGACAGGACGACGAAATAAGCACTCGTGGACTCTTCTTGTTGATGATCTATTCGTCAACTATTCGATTGCGAATCAAGTGTACGGGCCGCAGATTAAAAAATCTTCTGGTGATATAGCGATTTTGCTTGTCGCTCCAGTGTGACAAATCTATGTTCGCGAGTTATATCTGTCGCACAGCGGCCTCAGCATAGACTTCAGTTATCGGATGATCCAACGTCCTGCCTTGCACGGATCCAGGGTTCCAGGTGCCTTTCTCGTTCATATCAGACTGGCAATGGTCTGAGGGAAGGCTTGATAAGTTGTAGGATCTTATTACAAGTAAACCTGCTAGACACGTGCGCCTGCGGATTACAGAACTCAGCACACGACCTAGAAATACAAGGTGCACTGCAACACGCCGCCTCAAAACCCCAAGCTTTACGGTCTTGAGCAGTGACTCGGGTGGTCCGACTCGACTGCTCGCACTGCACCTATCTGTAAAATTCAAACTTGTCAGCTTCCTGCGTGCCCTTCACTTGACTAGCGTAGGCATCCTCAAGATCCGCCTGAATGATGTTGTATCTATTCTTCCTCACCGCCCGCAGACCGGCTTCCTGCATGATTGCTGCGATGACTGCGCCAGACAGTGGATCGTTCCGAACGATGAGGGAGTCGAGATCCACTTCAGGTGACAGCGACATCTTGGAGGCGATGGTGGAGAAGATGAGCCTACGCTCACGCCGATCGCGCAGAGAAGGAAACTCAATCTTCCGATCCAGCCGGCCGGGCCGCAGCAGCGCCGGATCGAGTGTGTCGGCGCGGTTCGTTGCCATGATGACTTTGACGTTAGACGTCTGGTCGAAGCCATCCATCTGATTGAGGAGTTCCAGTAGGATGCGCTGCACCTCACGATCGGCACCAGTCTGCGCATCGAAGCGCTTTGTTGCGATGGCGTCGATCTCGTCGATGAAGATTATGGCCGGGGAGTTCTCCCGTGCCATACGGAACACGTCGCGGACCATTCGAGGTCCCTCACCAAGGTACTTCTGCACAAATTCGGAGCCCACCACCCGGATGAAAGACGCTGTGGTACTGTTCGCGACGGCCTTGACGAGCATCGTCTTTCCTGTACCAGGCGGCCCGTACAGCAGCACGCCGCGTGGAGGGTCGATACCTTGATTAGAAGAGGGTAGTTAGTATAGGCTCAGTCAACCGCGTGAGGGACACAGATGAGTAGCGAACCTATTTGTTTGTAAAGATCGAAATGCGTGAGAGGTAGCTCAACGGCTTCTCTTATTTCTTGCTTCTGCATGTCCAATCCACCAACGTCTGCATAAGTAACATCCGGCTTCTCGTCAGCGCCCAGCATCGCTATAGAGGAATCGGCCTCCGGAGGTAGGATATCCACCAGCGAGTTCGAATGTCGATGGAGTGCCACGGAGGATGATGGCTTGAGAAGTTCACGGTCGAGGGTGGAGAGGATGCGGACGACATAATTCGAGCCGGTGGACGATTGAACTATGCCGGTGCTAGAGATCGTCGTCAGCGGAATGGATGGGGTGGGCTTGACGAGTCGAGACACACTTTTGATCTATCGCTTCCATGAACTGCCCTATCACTAGGGGTACGCTCTGTATGCGCTTGATCTCCTCCTGCGCGCGTACCAACTCCCTCTTGAGACTCCTACGGTGTACCAGTCAGCTTTTGGTGATGACGAGTCAACCACACGGTCGTTGCGTGGCGTCCCAGACTGACCGCTGCTCGTCCTTGATGTATTCCTCCTGCAGCTGGATATATCTGATAAAGCCAAGGTCAGCTCGGTGACCCGATACATGGCCTCGGAAGGTGGAGTGTGACGGACTCTAGCTGGCGTTGGAGTTTCTTGAACGTCGAGTAGTCGTCATTCCCTTCTGTTGCGAACCCTTCCAGAACGTCCACCGTGGGTATTGAGGAGGGAAGTTGCTTCCTGTGAGGCGGCACGGTGTTTGCCATGCTGTCGACCGCGACGTCGGCCATATCGCAGACGCTGGAGAAGGAGGCTTTGGAGAGGAGACAGTCAGGATGTGGGCGCCCTCTGCTTGAAGCTGTGACTGAAGCTGTGACTGAGGTGTAACTTGAAGCTGTAGCTGGAGCTGAAGCTGGAGCTTTGAGTGCAAGAATCACAATACTGTGGTCCACGGGTAACAGTGTCTGGTATAATCGTATTGCCATGGGGCTAAACCGTCTTCGGCTCAGCGACAACCTTAGGCTTGACAGGCTCGCTTATGTAATAGCCCGACTCAAGCGACCAATCAGAAACGGGGTGGCCGTGACTTCGTCCAGCAACAGTGTCAGTACGGAGTAGGCTGGTTGTATTTGCAGTCCAACAAGGCACGAACCGCACACCAACAGTCGCCTGCGCCCAATCCCACGACCGCCGCTCCTCCATAGGTGAGTAGTCAAGACGCTTCTCTTCCCTCAAGGCTCACCTGCACCGAAACCTGCAACAAACTCCCTGTGCGCCAGTCGTCCCGGCCCGTTGCTTCGCTGTGTCGACGCCCCGTTTGCCATCATCTCTCCCCCTCTGCGGCGTGCTGCTGCCGCCGCTGCTGCTGCCTCGCCGGCACCCAGCGCGTCTGGCCCGGTGTCGTCTGTTCTGACCCACGACGGCCCTTCAACCGTCAAGCCCATCGCGTGCATCGGTCGATCGATGGGCAGTGTGGTCATCCCATTCACGCTTTCGGCGCGTATCGCGCGACATGCAGGCGACGCGCCTTTTTCTTTGGATCCGATGTCGTCGTTGTTGTCGTTGCCATCGTCACTGTTGTCGTCCAGTTCCATCTTTTGCGCTCGCTAACATGGCTGCTCCAGATGGATGTTTCCCTTACATAAGGGCGCGCCGTCATGAACCCTTGGGCTCCTGACGCCAATTCTCTCACCAACAGCAATGGCATACACCACAACCCGTACGACCCGAGTCGAAGCCCCGGCATGCTCGATCCGTCAGCGACGGCCATCTTTCCCAACGCCATAGATGTGAGCCAGCTACCCAATGCGTCCCTCCAGCACCCGATGCACAACGGCAATGGACGCAATCTGTCGCCTGCCTTTCAGAATCCGTCATACCAGGTCAATCCGGTAGTGCCGTCGAAGCGACCTCGGCCCAGGGAGGACAGCATCGGAACATCGCCGCGACAGACGCCTGGCAGTGTCAACCTGTCGCGGTCTCAGACCCCGCAGCAGGGCCAGTACCCGCCTTTTCAGAGCGGCGCGCACGGCGGCCAGCCCCTCCAGGCGCCCATGCCTTACCAACATCTCCAACAGACTGGCTCCTCGAACGCAACTCCGTCTCCGACCATGCAGAACCAGCAAATCCGACCTCCAGGTCCCCAGAGGATGCAGACCGTCTCTCCGAACTCCTTCCCGTCGACTCAGCCGTCTCTGGGTCAGCAGATGTCGCCGCAACTTGACCAGATCAGTCGCGTCAGCACGCCGCAGAATCCCGCAATGGCACCGGCAGGTGCGCTGAACTTCATGCCGGGCTACAATCACAACTTCGGCCTGAATCCCGTGATGGCTACTCCCGGCCTGACGGGCCCGGTAGCTGCTCAGCCCGTCCCGCTTACCCACAATCTGCAGCAGAGGCAAGCAGAGACCCAGCGGCTGCACGCGATGCGCCTTCAGCAACAGCAGACTCAACTGGCGGCAGCCAATATCGGTAGTGGCCACCGGCCTCAGCCCGGCGGATACAATCCTATGGTAGATCCGTTCGCTGCTCAAGCCAGCCCCGGCAATATGGGACCCAATCGTCAGGCACATCCGCCCATGGGCATGCCAAACGTTCGAAATCAAGAACAGTTCCTGCGAATGGTGGCTGGATTGATGGAGCAACATGGCCTTCCATTCAATCCGAATCCATCGGTTTGCGGTCGGCCCATCAACCTGACACAGCTGTACGCATACGTGATGAAGCAGAGAGGTTCAAAGCGAGTGACCGCAACAAATGGTTGGCCATCGGTGGCAATGGCCATGGGGTTTGCACCGATGCAGTCTCCGACCTCCGCTCAAGAAATCCAGCACGTTTTTGAGAAGAACTTGGGATTGTACGAGCAATTTTGGATGCAGAAGCTGCACCTCCAAAAAGTACAAAACATCCAACAGCCGCAAATGACCGCAATGCCTATGAACCCTCAGACGACGCCTACGAAGATGCTCCCGACAACCGCTAGTCAAGATCTGCAGAATCACCAGGATTATTCTCACAGATTTCAACAGAGGAGCCAAGCACCGTCACACTCGCACATTGAGCAATCTGTGCAGTTTCAGAATAACACCGCAGCATTTGCAGCCAACGGTTGGCCGGCTCCCGGCGAATCGGCTTCCAGCCTGCACCACGGCGCGCTTGATCCGAATGGAAAGCTTGCGAACCGGCAGTACGACGCAACCACTGCTAACGACCAAGGGTTTCCCACTCCGCCCCCTGGCAGTCACAACAGCGGCAGAAGCCTGACACCTGCCGGAAATGCGGGTCCGCAGCACAATGTAGAGAATCCTGAGCCGCCAGAGGGGCCGATGGAGCACCCCACTCATTACGCTCCGCGGCCTCGAACCTTGCGCGACCACTACGGGGGCTACGATATCGCCCCGCTCGGTAACCTTGGCGTCGACATAGCCAGACTCCGGCCTAACGTGCCGAACGTGGAAGAGATGGGAGTGATCGACATTCGAGCCCTCGGTCTGAGCATCCAGTCCGGCATCCACGGAGAAGTCAGATACGCTCTCGACCATCTGGTCAAGCTATCACACGAAGCTCGACTGCAGCTGGAGCTCGAACGAAGCGAGGATCTTGTAGACATCCTTGTTGACTGTGCGACGGATCAGATCGATGTCCTAGCCGAAGACGGTCACGAGATCTCCGACGCTGTATGTCTGCCGTCGTACGAAGACGTGACGCGATTATGTCGGGCAGAACTCGAATCTCTCCAAGACGTTCCTGAGTTTGGGAGCCGAAAATACGATCTGATCGGTGCTGCGGACCGCCTGATTGCCGTCACTACCATCCTTCGCAACTTGTCCTTCTTCGAAACGAATCATAATCTTCTTGCCGGGTCCTCGGTTATCAAGTTCATCTCCAAAGCCATTCGGCTTCTCGGGACGCGCCAGATGCTACTTCGGTCGAACGTGAACCTGCAGGATTTCATGAAGGACATCGTCATCTTTCTCTCCAACACGACTGATAAGATTGAGTTGCCCAGCCGCGACGATGCGCTCAACATTCTGCACTTCCTTCTCGCCTTCGCTCCCTGTCCGCCACCAACAAGCTCACAGTCCGGTAACCTTCGCTTCACACCCTACAATCCTGCCATACAGCGCTACCTTCCACCCGCGATCGACTCGCTGGCGAAGCTGCTCGCACGTGACGACCCGAATCGTGCCTTCTACCGCAGCCTGTTTGCCTTCTCGGCCAGCACACCGGCCGCCTCTTCACACAGCGATCTCCTGACCCGCGCCTTCGGTCTCGCCATCTCCGTCGTCCCCGATCGCAGCCGCGGCATTCTCTCTGCGCAGGCCGAAGTCCGTGTCGCGGAGGCTCGCAAGCCCTTCCTGAGCCAAGGCATGCTTGCTGCTGACATCCTGGCGTCACTAGCGCCCGGGCCGGACTCCACCATAGCTCGTGCGTGGCTTGAGGCCGAGGACGGATGGGCGGCTAACCTGGTCCGGCTCGTGTCTCTGCTGAGCATGGAACGGAACGCCGCGGTCCACACAGTGCCCGGTCAGAGGCAGTCTCACTCGTCAAGAGGCTTCGATCACGAGACTCAAGGATTCGGACTTGTGACGCACCGGGCGTTAACGATGTTAATGCGGCTCATGGAGAAAACTTGCTCTGCCGGCGTGGATGAGGAATCCGAACCGGACGTCCCGGATAGTCTCAGCGGTGCTGGTGAGAAGGATCAGGAGCGGAATTTGAACCAGGCCGAGCAGGGGTCATCACAACCCCCACAGCCCCTTGGCACTTCCAAGAACGGATCGACTGAGCCCCTTGACGGCTCCAAAGGCGGCAGACCCTCCGAAGATGTGAATCCCAGGCGCTCGGTGAATGTAAAACACAGGCGAAAGGTTTGGGCGGGCATGAAAGCCGACGTCCTGCCCAAACGTGAGATGGTCCTTGGAGCGCTTCTGATGCCCAACTTCGACGCGGTAGCACTGCGTCAGCTATGTGTGTTTGCTGGGTTGGACGTATAATATCTCGGCAGGAGACATGCTAACGCGTTCCGATGCTGATTCCAATTTGTGGCTTCCACAAAGTCACAGTGCATGGATGAAAATGGACGATTGCATGGCGTTGATAGAAGCGTCCGAAAAGGTGGGCCATTTTGGGTACCGGGAAGTGGGCGTCTTAGGACTGGGCATATGTACCATGGCAATGCTAAAATGGGAAGGCCTTTGGCTTCTCCTCACCTTGTCTGACAGATCGTGCTGTTTTGACTGTCTTGTCTAAGTCGTGTTGAATGTATTTTGCTCTCCTGTACAACTCATTGCCCGTGCTTCGTGATGTAGAGACCGGTGGCTCGAATTGAGGTCCTTTCGTACACCCCGAGACTCCCTGTTACATATCATCACGTTAAATCGATTCGCATTGGGTCAATTGATGCATACCTATGTACTATGTAAACCATGGTATTTACTACATACAATTGGCTACATGAAATACAGAGCGATACGTGCAGCTATGCTCTTTGTGCACTAGAAGCCCACCTTAGCACCTTCCTCCTAAGTGAAAGCGACATCAACCTGCACGCATAGCTTCGATACAAAATGTTAATCCGCAGACAAGGCTGCATCACCGCTCTGCCAAGCCAGTGTCCACCTGAAGGATGAGAAGAACAGTGCTTCACTCTGTTGATGCCTAGCAGGCACAATTGGGCTGGAGAGTAGGACTGAATCGTCTGGACAATTCCTGAGTTCTTTCTTGGCCGGGAGAGCGATCTGCACAGAGGCTGAGCATCGGTTCTACCGGCCGCTCGCGCCCTGCCAGTTCTGCCGCATACGCTCAGAAACCCTTCTCTTTGAGAAACTTGTTGATGGTGCCAACATACTCGCCCTGTTATACATAGAAGCTTCGAGTCAGTGACAAGCGCAAGACAATCAGGCCAGCATACTTGGCCAATTGGCAGTGACACAAGATCAACCGTACCTTGACGATGACATGATTGTTCACGCTGTTCAATACCACATCCTTCTTTATTTTCGAAAGCGCAGGAGTTTTCTTCCCAGCACTTGCCATTCGTTGCAACAGATCGCGTATCTCATCCCGCAACACTCCCGCGTCGCCACTGATTTTGCGGATTATTGTCTGATGCAGGTTGCCGCCGCGCTTGCTGTCAGAATAGACAGGCAGATTGCCTGATGAAGTGCGTGCGACATGGTATAGGGGTTTGGCCGCTCGCGCTTCGCCTGTAGACTGTGGAACGGCAGACTGTGATATATTGAGCGGGACTATCAACGTCACGCCCCGTGGAGACTGATTCGAGAGCGACTTCGGCTGCGCATGAGGTTCGGTCGAGAGCGTCGAAGGTGAGACTTGGGGACTGGTGACGAAGTCACTATGGACGTCTGTAGAGACTTGAATCGCCTGTTAATGCGCGCTCGACGAGTGATATTTACGCTACATCAGCAACTTACCTGGGAATGCGGGCCGTGTCGATTGGGAGAACCGTTGAGGGTGAGCAATTCGGTATGATTTCGATGCCGTAAATTGAAACCGTGGTGAAGGCGGAGCGAACTTCAGAGGCGGCATGTGGAAGACTGCCCAGTATACAGGAGGAGCATGAGAGAATGAGGATGGGGAGATTATTGATAACGCGCTCGTTTGCGAGTTGCGGTACGGAGTAGTGAGGCTCAATCTGCTCGGGAATTCCTCGGGAGATCTGGAATGTCGTTGGATCTGCCAAGACACCAAGAGTGCCAAGCAACTAGTCTTTCCGAGCCCAAGATTTCCATCAAACGCACAAAGCGGTCTTGAGCTCAATCCAACCCTCAAGCATAAATTCCTGACCATCGTCCACTTCCCTGGGTGAAAGTCTTGGATTCTCTTTGCACACTTAGCGTGCGCTTCAAGATGGACGACAATGACCTTCTCCCGAGATTGATACCTCACCTGGACCGACATCTGGTATTTCCTCTCCTCCAATTCGCAGATGAGGAGGATGAGCCATCCATGGAGATCACGGAGGCTAAGTTTGAGCTGCTTCAACACACGAATATGACCGACTTTGTGGGAGAACTCTACGCGAAGATCAACGGGCTGGATGAGCGACCGCACTCGTACGTGAAGAAGCGCGAAGAAGTCCTTCAACGGCGGGATCTGTTCCAGCAGGAGACCAGCAAGATCACAAGCCTGCTGGAGGATGCGGACGTGGTAGGGAACCTCAGGAGCGACAAGGTGGCCAACTTGAATTATCTCAAGGACCAGCACGGCGTCACCGTGGAGATGGTGAACACGTTATACGACTTTGGACAGTTCCAGTACAGTTGTGGAGATTACGGAAGTGCCGCCGAGTTGCTATATCAGTTCAGAATTCTCGTGAGAAAAGCTCTGCTTCTGCCAAAGAAATGCTTGGCGCGCTGACCTGCTGCTTGGTGCGCAGTCGACCGACAATGACAAGGTGGCACATGCGACATGGGGCAAACTGGCATCGGAAATCCTCACGATGAACTGGGAGTCGGCCATGGAAGAGGTGCAGAAAGTCAAGGAGAATATCGACACCCGCCTATTCAGCAACCCGCTGGCGCAGCTACAGCAGCGGACCTGGCTTGTGCACTGGTCGCTGTTTCCATTCTTCAACTACGAAGCAGCCCGCGACACTCTCACCGAGCTTTACTTCTCACCCGCCTACATCAACACCATACAATCCAACTGTCCCTGGATCCTGCGCCACCTGACTGCAGCCGTTATCACTAATCGCAGCCGCAGCCGCAATTCGAATCAGTACCAGAAGCAATTGAAGGATCTCATCCGCATCGTCAAGCAGGAGGCGTACGAATATCGTGACCCGCTCACGGACTTTGTCAAAGCTCTTTACGTCGACTTTGACTTTGAGGAAGCGCAGCACAAGCTCGGAGAGGCGGAGGAGGTGCTTCGAGGAGACTTCTTTCTGGCTGCTTCCGCGGACGCGTTTGTCGATTCGGCCAGGCATCTGATATCAGAGTCGTATTGCAAGATCCACCAGCGGATTGACATCAAGTGCGTCAGATTCTCCTTTTTCTGATTTGGATCGTCTGCTACGGGAACGGACGTAGTGCCAAGTGCTAACTGTACATCCTGAATCAGGGATCTTTCGGCCCGCCTAGGCTTGTCACAGGACGACGGAGAGAAGTGGATCGTCAACCTGATCCGCGACACCCGCGTGGATGCGAAGATTGATTACAAAGACGGCACTGTGTTGATGAATCATCCACCGCAATCCGTGTATCAGCAGGTGATAGAGCGCACCAAGGGCGGATTCTTCCGCACTCAAGTCCTCAACGCCGCCGTTGCCAAATGATGGCATCTTACTCGAAGACCGCTTCTACGATATCTTACGTACTCGCCCGTGAGACTGGTGTTTGCGGGTTATAAGGGGTCATTGGTCTTTCGCTCTGAGCCACAGCGTGACAAGGGTATGTGTTTTCGCAAGCTCATGATCCAGCCTGGCTGTGTAACACCGTGGCAATACTCGTCCGGGCGTACGGACTTTGACATTGACGAGCAGTGCATGCGCGTGTTCATGTGATGCAGACGAGTCCACTCGTCGCTGGCGTTCCGCTGGCCTCCTTGCATCTGTGTTCTCACCCAGGAAAGTCTTATCCTTCCTGCAGGTCAGTGCGATCTGCGCTTTGCTCTGCGTTGCTTTGGAGTTGGGCTTCGGTTTACCTGAGATGCACCGGCAAATGATGCGAGTGAATGGTAGGTTGACAGGATCTGCGAAATCGCAACGCGTTGAAGACGTGCACTGCGCGGATCAGAGAATTGGCGTGTCAACATGGCGCAATGGCAAGGTCTAAGAACCGACCGTCCCGGGTACGCGCGACATGATGCAGATACCAATTTACTCTTCACCAAAGAGGTGCCTAGTTGTGAGGTCGTTCCCGTTTCTCTCCGAAGCCTGTCACCTGCGCCAAATGCTTCTCCACAATCCGTTGACCTTCCCGAGCCTGGGCTCTGCTCGGCTCCGAACCCGGCCAGTCCGTGGACTTTACCTTTTCCTTCTCGCCCCTCGAGCGCTTGATTATGAGGCCATGTTCTGCCCGT
>QQTW01000051.1_pt1 | contig 68496 bp, 61 predicted proteins | sample 1904831 | NCBI WGS metagenome assembly QQTW01 (sample SAMN09435610, study PRJNA476489) | Subsurface metagenome, whole genome shotgun sequencing project. | reverse complement strand
AATGCATCTTCTGGTAGAGGTGGCAATACTGTAGTGGTAGCAAACACCCGATGGAGGTGTTTAAGTCCTTCCGGGGACGCGAACCGAGTACTGAACCATTGCTCAGACATACTGGTTTGGCTGCTGCTGCATAGCGGCAAAGATGAGCGGCGGTGAGAGAACTAGAACTCAGCACGAGCGGCTTTCGTCCGTCCGCTCCATCGATTTGTTAGCCTGTATATCTGCTGCGACGCTACCGCAAAATCTGTGTACTGCCGCATCTTAGGCTCGTGGAATGCCAACACGATATCTTCTTTGGGAACACCCGCACGAACTAGATCGGAAGATGTGTTTCACTTGTATTTCCTGAATTACTCACCTTTGCGATTAGTTGACCTTTTTTTTACTGATTGCTCCTCTCCAGCAGTGGTAAATCGCCTCGAACTCAGCATTAAGGGCTTTCGTCTATTCGCTTCAATGCAGTGTTAAGCTGCTACCTGTACGCAAATTATGAACTAATTGAAGCAGTCAATTGCCAGGCTCTTGAATACTCTTTGATAACCTGCCGACCTTGACTAGATAGAAAGTTGGTAGCAGTTCGAGTAGCAATCTTTGCCGCGTCTCGACGGCGCTGAAACTCGCCTTCATTACTATGGTAATTCTTTGCTAAATAAACCATTGAATCAGTAATATAGTGTTTATTAATTAAGTGGAAGTTGCAACCTAACAACATAGATAGAATAGCAAAATTAACCGATATTTCATTTTCAATCTCTTCAAACTTGGTTACTACTTGATATGAATAAATAGTTGCATGAGATAAAGGACAGAGTGTTTCCTAAAGGATTTTCAACTCCTTAAGTTCTGGTGCAACTATCTTTTTCAAAACCTGGTTGGAAAAATAAATAGTTTCTCCAGCTATCCACTTCGATATGAGATTATCATTTTGTCGCAAAGAGGCAAATTTTGCAATCATTAAAGCTTCATAGACCGATCTTAGTAGCGCCAAGCCAGAACCATATAGACCATCCATTGTCAAGATAAGGCTTGAATATAGTGCAATTTCATTTTTAACTACTGCTGAGACTATTGGGGTTTCTGCATCATTGTGCTGAGTAAGATGACGCTTTCCAAGGAAACCATAAAATAATTCAACATACTGATGCTGTGCATCAATGCATTTCTGTATAGCTGATATGCGTTCAAAAAACTTTTCTTTAGTAAGACATTGATTGCGTTGACGTTCTTTCTCTAATTCATCGAATCTCATAACTTGGCTAAAAGCTAAACTGCTCTTTATTTAAGCACTTAAACTTATATTGCGTGGCTTTTACTTGAGTTATAACTTGAATAGTATTGGAGCAAGGGAGCGAGGAGTATAAAGTATATTCGATTTATAACACTTATAAGTATTTAAGAGAATCGAAAAGCCCTGCATATGACTTGCCCGTCTCACTCATTGTGGGACGGGCTTTTTTGTATTATCCGCGATCGCCTACTACGTCAGTATCTGGATATACGGTACGCTTGGTTACGATATTGCCGCTGCCATTGCTCGTTCAACTGCTTGCAATGCCGTGTTAACTTCTGCTTCGCTAACAATTAGTGGTGGGACAAACCGAACTACTTTTGGCCCTGCTGGTACTAGCAACAAACCTTCTGCGATCGCACCTTTAACGACATCAGCAGCAGTTAACTGAGTATCGGCGTTTAGTTCCATGCCATTAATCAAGCCCCAGCCGCGTACTTCGGTAATTTGACCGGGATATTTGGCAGCGATCGCTTTTAAACCATTCCTTAGCTGTTCGCCCCGCTCTTGCACGTTTTGCAATATATTTTCCCGTTCTATGGTTTCACAGACACACAGCGCCGCCGCACAAGCAAACGGATTTCCGCCAAATGTACTGGCATGATCTCCTGCTTGGAAGACATCGCAGAACTTTTTGCACATCACAGCACCAATGGGGATACCACCGCCTAAGCCTTTAGCACTGGTGAAAATATCTGGCTCAATGCCGAGATTTTCATAACCCCAGAGCTTGCCACTGCGACCCACGCCGACTTGCACTTCGTCTAGAATTAGCAGAATGCCAGTCTCATCGCAGATCTTGCGGATCTGCTGGAAGTAGGCAACATCGCCTGGACGTACACCACCTTCTCCTTGCAGTGGTTCTAAAAGAATTGCCGCTACTCGGCGATCGCCTTCATCTAGTTCCCCGATCGCTTCTTTTAGCGCCGCAATATCGTTATAAGGTACGTAATGAAAACCTGGCACTAGAGGGCTAAAGTCTTTTTGATACTTCGGTTGACCCGTTGCAGTGATTGTTGCTAATGTCCGACCGTGAAAACTAGCATTCGCCGTTAAAATTAATGGCTCCTTAATTCCTTGCACTGTATGAGCATACTTCCGCGCTAGTTTAATCGCTCCCTCATTGGCTTCTGCCCCTGAGTTGCAAAAGAACACGCGATCGGCACAGGAATGCTCGATCAACCACTTTGCTAGCTGCCCTTGCACGGGAATATAGTACAAATTAGAAACGTGATGCAGCGTCTGAATTTGGCGCGTTACCGTTTCTACTAGGGCTGGATGAGCGTGTCCCAAAGTGCAAGTAGCAATTCCAGCGACAAAATCTAGATATTCTTTCCCTTGAGTGTCCCACACTTGACAGCCAGCACCCCGATCCAGAGCCAGGGGAAAGCGGGCGTAGGTAGTCATGACAGAATCATTGAAGCCAGCAGGATCGTAAGGGCTAGATATTACAGGGGCTGACTCAGCTGGTATAGAAGAATCTGAAACGAGAGTTTCTATGCTCACTATTTACTCCTGAAAATTTTTGCCTATTTTTATCTGCCAAATTAATAGCATTTGAAAAAACTTTCTGTCTCTTCAGACTCAAAAGAAGCTTTATATAGCTTTATATTAAGTTAGCTCAGGATATCCTGCTTTGCTAGGGACGTTTGCAAAGGACAACGGGACAAGGGGAAGTCGGAAGAATCTCCCCCCATCTCTCCCTCCCCTTGTCACCCCATACCCCACACCCTAAAAACCTGTGTACTCAACACTTGAGCAGAAATATCATCGGATTCAAAAAGAGTTATTGGCAGGGGCGATCGCTCTAGGGGGTGTCTTCCTAACTGGTACTTTATGGTACCGACTGGTGGAAGGTTGGTCTTGGGAAGACGCTGCTTACATGACAGTGATTACCCTTGCTACTGTTGGTTACGGAGAAACTCGTCCTCTTGGCGCGCGCGGACGACTGTTTACGATCGCTCTAATTTTAATGGGAGTAGTGACTATTGGTTACATTGTCAATCGATTTACAGAAGCTGTAATTCAAGGTTACTTTCAAGAAGGAATTCGACTCAGGCAACAGCGACGTTTGATGGAATCACTATCTGGACACTATATTCTCTGCGGCTTTGGTCGCACGGGGCGGCAAATCGCCTTAGAGTTCAATGCTGAAGGTGTCTCTTTTGTGGTTGTTGACGTTGATGCTTCATCGATTGAGTCAGCGCGTCAGCTTGGCTACATGGCAATCCAAGGCGATGCTACACTTGATGAAACTTTGATCAATCTGCGGATTGAAAGAGCTGAATGCCTAGTGGCAGCACTGACTTCAGATGCAGAAAATCTCTATACACTGCTTTCAGCCAAGACACTCAACCCGCAAATTCGGGCGATCGCTAGAGCAAGTACCCAAGAAGCCCTAAAAAAACTGCAACGGGCAGGGGCTGATGCCGTCGTTTCTCCTTATATTACTGGTGGTAAGCGGATGGCAGCAGCTGCCCTTAGACCCCAAGTGATGGATTTTGTCGATGGTATTCTCACAGGTGCAGATCGAGAACTTTACCTAGAAGAAGTTCGTCTCGATCCAGCTATTTGTCCCTGTATCGGTCAAACCTTGCGGGAAGCAAGACTGCGATCGCAAACAGGCGCGCTCATTCTAGCCATCCGTCGTACTGATGGCACCCTCATCGGTGGCCCCACTGCCGATACTGAATTAATGGCTCAAGACTTACTCATTTGTATGGGTACGGCTGAGCAATTACGCCAGATTAACCAAATCCTGGGACCAATTCGCCACCGATTTCCGCGTCCACCAAAGCAGCCTTAAAGTTAGCAAAGAATTCTCTGCCACACCTGAAAATTGACGTTGCTGAATCAGAGTATAATTCAGCAACGACTTATACTCATCCAGCAGTGCTGATTAATCCAATTTCAGCGCATTTACTGGCACTTCATCCCAGGAATCAACTGTCCGCAGTCTAGCTACCCAGCCAGATGCTTTTTGGGTTTCGGTCAAATTATGCTGATAAGATTCATGGCAGTCATTTGCCTGGTCTTCATCATAGCAAGCGATACAAGCATGGATCATGCCTGATGGATCGATCTGCTCGTTTACCCAAATAGTCATCAAGCATCTCCCTCATACTTGCACTTCCTAGAAATTAATCATAATTGATTGCTTACCTCTAAATACCTACTGTAGATATTTTTCTTTACTAGGAATACTGCCACCAGGTTAAATTCAGTATTTTGGTGGAATATAGCGCTAAACACTGTCAATAGTGCAGTTAGTGAAGCATCGCCTTTACGATCAAAATGCTGGCGCAATCAGTAAATCAATAATATAGATGTATTACTCGCGCTTTGGTTGTAAACTCTAAATTTTACGGCTTTTAGTCTCTGTTGAGGCAAGCTAAGACATTAATTTGATTTTTATGCCTTCTGAAATCTGGCCTTACATTACACCAGGCATCCCCGATGATTTATTCGATCGCCTACCAGGGATTCCTCTGTCGCAGCGTGAAATTCGGCTGCTGTTGATTTCGCACCTGCGGCTACAACCCAACTCGCTGGTGTGGGATATTGGTGCGGGAACAGGTACGATTCCAGTGGAAATTGGGTTATTGTGTCCCCAAGCGCAGATTATTGCAGTGGAACGAGATGAAGAAGTAGCTAGTTTGATCCGCCGTAACTGCGATCGCTTTAATGTGAAAAATGTCGAAGTAATTGAAGCGAGCGCGCCTGAGTGTCTGCAAGACTTACCCCAACCTCCTCACCGCGTTTGTATTGAAGGTGGACGGCCAATCGAACGTTTGCTTAAAGAAGTTTGGCGCTACTTGCCACTTCAAGGTAGAGTAGTTGCCACAGCCAGTAATCTTGAGAGCTTATACGCTATTTCCCAAGGTTTAGCGCAGTTGCAAGCTCGGAATATTGAAGTCGTTCAGTCAGCTGTTAACCGCTTAGAGACGCGGGGGAACCAGCAAACCTTTGCCGCTGTCGATCCTATTTTTATTCTCAGTGGGGAGAAGTTAGACTAAATCGGAATGATGAATGATGAATAATGAATGCTAACAATTTCTGCCATTCATACTTCATACTTCATACTTCATACTTCATACTTTTACTCATGCCCTGGACTCGGATTGTTAGTGGAATAATTGCGATCGCCCTTGCTCTGTCAAGCAGTATATTAGGCGGGTGGTATTTCACCCTGATGTTTTCTGTCATTGTTTATTTAGGCCAGTTGGAATATTTTCAGCTAGTGCGAACCAAGGGAATTTTACCTGCTGCTAAAACTACATTGGTAGTTAGCCAAGCCCTATTAGTAATTGCTACAGTTTCTTCAAACTTAGCTGATGCTGTGATGCCAGTAGCGGGGACATTTATTTGTTTTTATCTGCTGTTTCAACCAAAATTAGCAACGATCGCAGATATTTCCACTTCAATTTTAGGGCTATTTTATGGCGGTTATTTACCCAGTTACTGGATTCGGATGCGATCGCTTGGTAGCGCCGCTGTCAGCAACTTACCTTTAGGAGGCTACTTCCCATCTTCCTGGACAAATATCGATGCACTACCTGAAGGTCTAACAGCCACAATGTTAACCTTCTTCTGTATCTGGGCAGCTGATATTGGTGCTTACGTCGTTGGCAAATTCTTTGGTCGTACCCGCCTTTCTGATATTAGCCCCAAAAAGACGGTTGAAGGTGCTGTATTTGGGGTGACTGCTAGTGTAGCTGTAGCCGTGACAGGAGCTTGGTATCTAAATTGGGCTGGTTGGCCTTGGACTGGCTTAGCTTTGGGTTTGCTAATTGGTATTGCTAGCCTGTTGGGCGACCTCACCGAGTCGATGATGAAGCGCGATGCTGGTGTCAAGGATTCAGGACAACTGATTCCAGGTCACGGCGGTATTCTCGATCGCGCCGATAGCTACGTCTTTACCGCTCCCTTAGTTTACTATTTCGTCACCTTACTCCTACCATTACTAGCCAAGGCGGGGATCTGAGGGACAAGGGGACAAGGGGACAAGGGGACAAGGGGACAAGGGGAAACTCGCCACTTACCTCTCGCCCCTATTCAAGGCATGACAGTAATACTACCGCGACACACTAGTTCACCTGGATGTAAAGTTAATTCCTGCAAATCAACTTGTGAACCTAAATCTATGGGGAAATTTTCTAACTTTTCCAGGCGGACATCTGGAGAGATTTGCAATTGCGGCTGAGTTAGCTGTAGTTCATGACTACTGAGTAGCTGTAAACCACAACGCAGTAATAGCCCAGTTGTTATACTAGAATTTATTAAAGTACCACTTAAAATCAGTTGTTCTGGAGTGACACTAATTTTGTCCCAGCTAACTTCACCTTTTAATGGGTAACTGACTGGGATGAGCATCTGTAGTAACTCAGTCAAAGCATTAGATAACAAAGGGGAGTGGAGGGAAGCATTTAAACCTGTTTCCTCTAGTAGTAGTTCACCAGAGACGATGACAGGTTCTACTAGTCGTAGGGGTTCACCTTTGAGAATCGAGCGCAAGTTGGTGCGAATATCTTCTCCCACCAACTGAATTTGGGCAATATGCAATCCTTGATAAACTGCTTGGCTTGCTGATATTGATACACCCGGAATATTACCCTTGAGAAAGGAGCGATCTCTTCCTGAAATTTTCACTTCCAGGTGAGATACTCGCTCTACTTGCGATCGCAAGAACAACTTTAGTGCTGGCGATAGCAACTTGCTAATTGTCATTTGTCATTTGTCCTTTGTTATTTGTTGTTTGTCCTAGCCTCCAGCAATGGCTAGCGCGTCTATGTCATTTGTTCAAAATTAATCACAAATGATTAATAACTCTTGACCGTTGACAAATGACTCTTGACCAATGACGAATAACAAATAGCGTATATTGGTAGTACTTTGGTGGAAAGTGAAATGGAGGAACGGCTACAAAAAATTCTTTCCCAATGGGGCATTGCTTCGCGGCGCGAAGCAGAAGCTATGATTCAAGCTGGGCGCGTGGGGTGTAATGGCATTGTAGCAGAACTGGGACAAAAAGCCGATCCGCAAAAGGATGCGATCGCAGTTGATGGCAAACTCATCCAACCGCTGCATCGTCCAAGTTTAACTTATCTGTTACTGAACAAACCAGCTGGAGTTCTATCCACCTGTGAAGATCCTCAAGGACGTACTACTGTGATGCATTTACTCGCACCAGAATTACGTACAGGTCAGGGAATTCATCCGGTTGGGCGTTTGGATGCAGACTCCACCGGAGCCTTGCTACTGACCAACGATGGAGAATTGACGTTTGCTCTCACCCATCCTCGCCACAATATTTCTAAAACTTATCATGTTGTAGTGCAAGGACATCCACCAGAATCAGTGCTACAACAATGGCGGCAGGGTATTTTTTTAGATGGTAGAAAAACTCTACCCGCTGAAGTACGCCTGCTGACGCAAAATGACAATCACACTAAAATGGAAATCATTTTGTGGGAGGGGAGAAATCGGCAAATTCGCCGCATGACTGAGCAGTTGGGCTATCGGGTGATGAAACTACATCGTACTGCTATTGGTTCAATTCAATTACAATCGCCTCTAGCAGCAGCATTGCCTATGGGTCGATATCGCCCCCTAAAACAAATTGAACTGGGCTTTTTACAAGACCAAATTAAACTCACACGGGAGAAGGAGCCGGGTGCTGTCAACAAGCGCAATCTATAAAAATATGAAGTGGTGGAAAAAGCAGCAGCAGCATCATCATCAGATAGTGCCGTCTATTGAGCAACAAAGAGCAGAAAAGCTAGCCGATCTGGGATCTACACTAAGCCTAAAGCGTCAAGAAAAACAACTATCTTTAGCGCAAGTGGAGGCTCAAACTCGCATTCGATCGCGTCTTTTACGAGCAATTGAAGCGGGTAAGCTAGACGAGCTGCCAGAACCAGTTTATATTCAAAGTTTTATTCAAAAATATGCCGAAGTACTGGGTTTAGATGGGAAAGACTTCGCCAGCAGCTTTCCGGTGAGCGATCGCCAACTCTACCCCCAGCCCGAAACCATCAGTTTACCTCCAGCACAATTAAAGACTCCTCATCTTTACGTGCTATACGTTCTGATGATTGTTGGCACTGTCACCGCTTTATCTCAAATATTGAGTCGCTCAGAAATGCCACTCAGTAATAGTCAACTGCAAAAACAGCCAACAATTTCAGCACTCAAACCACCCTCACCAAAACCACCACAAAAAGTTAAATCTGTCAATCCCTCCAGCACTGCTAGCAAAACCAATAAACCAGTCCAGGTGGGAATGACCTTGAAGGCTGAATCTTGGATGCGGGTAGTAGCTGATGGCAAGAAACAGTTTGAAGGGCTGCTACCTCAAGGAACTCAACGCACCTGGGTAGCAAACGAACAACTAAAAGTAAGAGTCGGTAATGCTGGTGGTGTGCTTGTTACTACTGTCGATCAAAAGGATGCCAAGCCCTTGGGAGAACTCGGTCAAGTGCAAGAAGTCACCTTTGGTACTGATACGAAACTTTAAGAAGGCTGAAGGATAAAGGCTGAAGGCTAAAAATTCACACTTCATACTTCATCCTTCACACTTTTCTTACCCTTAATGCATCGCTTGTGGAGCGCGACCAAAAGTTTCTGTCAGGGTTTTGAGTCGATAGCTCAATTCCTCTGTGAGAGCATCCGGCTGATAACGCCATTCCCAGTTGCCCTCTCCAAAACTAGGAACATTCATTCGCGCCTCTGTTCCTAATCCCAAGACATCTTGCAGCGGAATAATTGCCTGATTAGCCACAGTACTTAAAGCTAACCGAATTAAATCCCAGTGGATGCCTTCAGGACTGTGACAACCCAAATAAAGCCACAATTTGTGTTTTTCATGGTCTGAAGCTGTATTAAACCAGCCTATAGTGGTGTCATTATCGTGAGTGCCTGTGTAGACAACACAATTGGGCGAATGATAGTTAAAGGGCAAATAAGGATTTGCTGCGTCTGAACCAAAGGCAAAATGCAAAATTTTCATGCCTGGAAATTCAAACTTGTCGCGCAGCGCTTCTACCTCTGGAGTGATTATACCCAAATCTTCGGCTAATACAGGTAACTTGCCTAAATGTTGGGCGATCGCCTGAAACAAACCTTCCCCAGGCGCTTGAATCCACTCACCATTGATCGCAGTGGTTTCTCCTTGTTTTACCGCCCAATAAGCTTCAAAGCCCCGGAAGTGATCGATGCGGATCACATCCACGTAATCGAGCATCGCCTGAAAACGCTGCACCCACCACTTGAAGTCTTGTTTTTGTAATTCTTCCCAGTTGTAGATTGGGTTTCCCCACAATTGACCAGTCGAACTAAAGTAATCTGGGGGAACTCCTGCCATCAAAGCAGCTTCGCCCGTTTCTTGATTCAGACAAAAAATTTCTGGATGCGCCCACACCTCGGCACTATCATGAGCAACATAGATGGGGATATCGCCAACGATTTGGATGCCGTGCATATTAGCATAGCTCTTTAGCTCCGACCACTGGCGAAAAAACTCAAACTGAATGTATTTTTGGTAGTAAATTTCTGCGTTTAGCTGCTGCCGCCATTGTTCTAAGGCTTCTGGTTGACGGCGGGCAATGTCTCGATCCCATTGATGCCAACTTGCCCCGGCGTGAGCATCTTTGAGTGCCATGAATAAGGCATAGTCATCCAGCCAGTAAGCTTTGCCTTCACAAAAACCTGCAAATTCTTGCTGTTGCATAGGCGTTGCATGAGCTTGGAAGTTCTGGCAGGCTTGCTTTAGCAGGGGTGTCTTGATTTGCACCACCTGCTCGTAATCTACCCTTTCCTTGGGAAAATCTGGCAGATTAGCAAAGTCCGCTTCGGATAGCAATCCTTGTTCCTGTAGCCGTTCCGGACTAATCAGCAGCGGATTTCCAGCCATAGCCGAATAGGACATATAAGGAGAATTGCCGTGTCCTGTCGGCCCTACTGGCAATACTTGCCAGAATTGCTGGTAGCTTTTGAATAAAAAGTCAATAAAACGGAATGCTTCTAAGCCCAAGTCACCAATACCAAAGCGACTGGGAAACGAAGTGGGATGGAGTAAAATTCCAGAAGATCTGGGAAAAGGCATAGATAACTTGATGTAAGAGGAGGAAATCGCTTTTTGGCGTTGTCAGTGCGATCGCCACCGAATTTATCACACTCAGTTAGAGTTTGACACCTGTCCATAGTCAGGTTTTCTGGTATGAGCGGAAATGTCGCTACTTGAACGGCAACTAGGGATTTATTAAAAAAGTATCTCTAGCTTCAAGCAGTTAGCAATAAATAACATTTACTAGAGCAGGGAAGCATACGCAAGCCTCTGAGTCGATGCCCAAATTTAATTTCAGGCACAATATCTAAGATGAGTTATCGCAATCCTGTTCCGACTGTTGACATTATTATTGAATTGGTTGACCGTCCGCACCGACCAATTATCCTGATCGAGCGGCTCAATTCTCCTTTTGGTTGGGCAATTCCGGGGGGGTTTATTGATTATGGGGAATTAGCTGAAGTGGCTGCACGGCGGGAAGCTCAGGAAGAAACGGGTTTGGCTGTGGAGCTAGTGAAACAGTTTCACGTCTATTCCGATCCCAGTCGCGATCCTCGGCAACATACCATGAGTGTGGTGTTTTTGGCTATGGCGAAGGGGGAACCGCAGGCGGGGGATGATGCTAAAAATATCGGAATTTTTGAGTCTTGGCGAATTCCTGATAATTTGTGTTTTGACCACGATCGCGTAATGCGGGATTATTGGCAGTATCGGCACTATGGGATTAGACCGAGGTTGGGTTAGAGTTACGAACCGCGAAGACGCTAAGGGCGCGAAGGAAGAAGATGAGAGAGGTTATTCGTACTGATAAGGCTCCGGCTCCTGTGGGGCCTTATAATCAAGCGATCGCTGCTAGCGGTCAAATGCTGTTTGTGGCTGGGCAAATTCCTCTCGATGCGGGTAATGGGGAAATTGTGGGTGCGGGGGATGTGTCGCAGCAGACGCAGCAGGTGATGGCTAATTTGGAGGCGATTCTGATTGCGGCTGGGGCTGGTTTTGCGGATGTGGTGAAAACGACGGTTTTTTTGGCGGATATGAATGATTTTGCGGCTATGAATGCTGTTTATGCTCGGTATTTTGATGAGGCTTCTGCTCCGGCTCGTGCTTGTGTGCAGGTGTCTCGTTTGCCTAAAGATGTGTTGGTGGAGATTGATTGTATTGCGGTGGTTGACAAAACTATTGTTTAAACGCAGAGGTGCGCAGAGGAAGACGCAGAGGTTCGCAGAGATTCGCGGAAATATAACTAGCTCTCTGCGTTACTCTGCGTTACCTCGGTGTGACTCTGCGTTTAGCTTTGATTTATAAATAATTTTAAGAATTCTATAAAAATGGTAATTTTATTTATTTTGGAGGGAAATTAAAAAAAGATCGACTATTAGGATGGACAGCTTTGTTGAGTGACTTCTGGCGAAAATTCAATTATCGTATTGAGCCTTGGGGGAATGATTATGAACCTCCAATTCAGATTGACGATGATGTCTCCCTATCTGAGAGTGATATCGATCCTGTTGTAGAAACGGACGAATGGGACTGTTTTGTTTCGACTGAGCCGCGATCGCTTCCTCGTCACCTTGTCTTTACTGATGGTTGTCGTCGGATCGATGCGCCGCTTGTGGGTGGGGATGGTAATGCTGTTTGTTACGGTGTTTTTGGGACGATCGCTGTGGGTGCTGTGGTGGTGGATCGATCTATCCCACAAGCGAATTGTACTCAAATTGCTGTCCGCCGCGTTTTGGGGTTTGGTGGCGAACAAGAAGCACAGTTGACTCGTATTCCTTGTCCTTTGGGAAGCAAGACGGAATTAGTTTACGAACCAGTCAAACCTAGTAAAGGGAATACTCCCGATGTGCGCGGGTTAATCGTGCAGAACGCTATGCTAGCACAGGAGGAGGATTTAATAGTCCAACAGGTAGCCGATCGCACAGATACACTAGTCATTCGGGATGGACGGTTGTCTTATAATTCACCGCATTTTATTTTGGGCTATGTTAAGACAATGCACAAAAGTTACTTAAGCGAAAAATATGCTGCTTTGCTATGGCGCTTATCACCGGGAGAGCGATCGCCTATCTTCTTAATTAAAGAAAAAAATCGCCCCCGCTTTTCTTGGTATTTAAAATCTGGCGATTGTCACTCTCCACAACTAGGCTATCAGGCTTTACATGGCATAGTTAGGCTTGAAATATCCAGCGAAACTCTTTTTGAAACAGTCCAAGAAATAGCGAATCAAACTACACATTTAATTCCTCAATACGCTTCCCATCCCTCACGCGATCCTCGCGCCCCCCAAAACCTGATTCCCGTTGGTGCTTTAGAAAAAGAACTGGGAAGACAAATGGGCGATGCAGCACTGATTAAGCGCCGAGTCCAAAACTTCTTAGCATCCTTTAATTTCAATTCCTAAATTTAGATTTTCACCCTGCTAGGATAGTACGCCATCCAAATATATAACCGCCAATTTAGGAAATTTTTGTCATAATTTAAATTTCCTGTATAGAGACGTAGCAATGCTACGTCTCTACAATCAAAATCGAAAATATAAAAATTACAATCCAAAATCTAAAATCTAAAATCCAAAATGATATGACATCTCAACCCGTCGGTTTTGTTCTCGGTACTCAAGAAGCAACTCCCCTAGAATTTTGGGTGGCTGTAGCGGCGCAAAAAGTTTTACGCTTAGATGATGTTGTTGAGGTACAAACTCAACGCCCAGATGGTATGGGATTTGTTCACTTTTATGGCGTAGTAGATCACGTTCGCACTCAGTATGAAGGAGCGCAATTCGATACAGATACTTTTTTAGTTAAAGACGGAACTTTACCAATAAATATATCCTATGTCGCCCACGTTCAAGTAACGCGAATTGAGCCAGAAGAATATTTGCCACCACAACCAGGCGATCCGGTAAAGTTGGCTTTGGGAGCGGATTTGGCAACTGCTTTATATTTCGATAGTATGGATACGCCAATCGCGGCTGGAATGATGATTAATGGCAATGCGGCTTATTTCAACTACTCATTTATTGATGGAAAAAAAGGCGCTCATGTAAATATTTCTGGGGTTTCTGGCGTTGCTACCAAAACATCTTATGCCTTGTTTTTATTATACTCGATTTTTAATTCTCAAGCGCTTGGTTCTTACCGTGCTAACACAAAAGCACTGATTTTTAATGTCAAGGGTGAAGATTTGTTTTTCTTGGATAAGTTGAACATAAAATATGGTACTTCCGTAAATGAAAAGGAAAACCAAAAATATGCAGCGATGAATTTACCTATTCAACCTTTTGGAAGTGTAGGTTTGCGGGCTGCTCCTAAAAAAGATAGCTTACATATTGATTCGGATTTAGAGCAGCGTGCGGAGGGTGTATCAGTATATTTGTGGGGCTTGCGGGAATTGTGCCGCGATCGCCTGTTTCGTTTCCTGTTCACCGGAGAAGATTTAGATCGGGGAAATTTATCTTATTTGGTGGCGACAGTTGAGGAAAGATTAGCGCGGTTGGCAGAAGAAAATGACGACAGCGATCGCAAGTTTCGCCGTCAGCCACAAGCTTATTTATCAGTCGAACCTTTTGGCGAAGAGGATCGCACGGAAATTAGGTCATTTAAAGACTTAGTTTTATTTTTAGAAGACAAACTTTTGAACGCAACAGATCCTAAATGGTTGGGGCGTAATGCTTTAGCTACTGCTGAGGCGATGATTCGGCGTTTGTATGGTATTAGTGGTGAAGTTAGTCACTTAATTCGGGGAGATTTATCAGCGGATGAAGTTGAAAAATATCAACTCGATCCTCTTTCTTCTGGTGCGCAACTTACTGTTGCTGATATTCATAAGTTAAGCGCTAGGGCGCAAAAATTTGTTGTGGGTGTGTTGCTGCAAAAACTGTTTATTCAGAAGGAAAAACAGGGACGACAACCAGTTATTTTTATCGTCTTGGATGAGTTGAATAAATATGCACCCCGCGATGGGCGATCGCCGATCAAAGATTTGTTGGTGGATATTGCGGAAAGGGGGCGATCGCTGGGAATTATTTTGATCGGCGCGCAGCAAACAGCTTCGGAAGTTGAACGTCGGGTTGTCGGACAAGCTGCGATCCGTGTTGTGGGTAGGTTAGACTCAGCTGAGGCTGAACGTCCTGAATACAATTTTCTCACGGGTTCTTGTCGCAAGCGGGTGTTGTTTCTTAAGTCGGGGAGGATGTTTGTGCATCAGCCGGAGGTTCCTGCGCCTATTTTGGTTAATTTTCCTTTTCCTGCTTACGCTACAAGGAAGGAGGAGGTGTTTATTAGTGAGGCGGAAACTACTCGGTTTAAGGCTAAGGTGAAGCGGCTTTAAACGAACCGCGAAGGCGCGGCAGCCGAAGGCGAAGCGAAGCGTTAGAGCGCGAAGAGGAAGAAATGGAGGAGGGTGTTTGTGCGTTTAATTCATACTGCTGATTGGCATTTGGGGCGTAGTCTCAAGGGTAAGGATCGTACTGTTGAGATTGAGTTTGCGCTTGATGAGATGGTGCGTCAGGCGAAGGAGTTGGATGTTGATGCGGTGTTGGTGGCGGGGGATATTTTTGAGACGTTTAACCCGCCAGTGGAGGCTGAACGGGTGGCGTATGAGTTTTTCTGTAAGTTGCAAGCTGCGAAGATTCCGGCTGTGGCGATCGCGGGAAATCATGATTCGTCTACGCGGATTGATAGTTTAGCTAGTTTATTATCTTTTGTGGGTGTTCATGCTTTGGGTAAGCCACGTACAGGTGAAGATGGGGGGGTAATTACTCTCGATACGCCTGGTGGTAAGTTATGTGTGGGTGCAATGCCTTTTGCTAATGAAAGGCGAATGTTAGATCCTGATGAATTGTGGAATCTGGATAATTTACAACAACTGCAAAGCTACCGTGACACGGTTGATTGGCTTTTGAGCGATCTAACTAGCAGTTTTAGAGACGATAGCGTAAATGTTCTCATGTCTCACATCACGATTGATGGTGCTAAGTTAGCTAACTCTGAAAAGGATTTTCATTCAAAGGGAATTTACGCGCTTCCACGTCAAAGTCTTCCGCCTGAAGCTCAGTATATCGCTTTAGGACACATCCACAAACGCCAGTCGATTGAAGGATATCCCCATGCTTTTTATTCTGGTTCTTTGATTCAAGTTGATTTTGGTGAAGCTGGGGAAGATAAGGGTTTCAATTTGATTACTCTGGAACCGGGGATGCCTGCTTCTGTTGATTTTATCCCGATCGCCTGTCAAAAATCTTTGAAAGTGGTTGAATGCGAATTGAGCGATTTGGAGGAAAAGCTAGAACTCCACCGCCATCATCCTGGCTACCTTAAGGTAATTGTCAACCTGCAAACGCCGCAAGTTGGTTTAGCTGACAAAGTGCGTAAAATTTGCCCCCAAACTATTCACATTGAACCGCGTTATCCAGAAGCGAATTCAAGCAAAGAAGAATCTTTCAACGGGGATAATCTCGATCCGCTGGTGGAATTTCAACGCTACTACCAACAGCAATTGGGAGACACGCCTACTCGCGCAGTTGTAATGAAGTTCGAGGAACTATACAAGGAAATGCACGATGCGACCACTTGAGCTTACTATAGAAGGTTTTACTAGTTTTCGCAACAAGCAATACATCGATTTCTCTGGGCTAGAATTATTCGCCATTACTGGAAAAACTGGTGCGGGAAAGTCTTCTTTGTTGGATGCAATGACTTTGGCGCTTTATGGTAAGGTAGCGCGATTTGATGGCAAAACTTCAGCTAAAGATTTATTGAGTCAAGGTAGCCCAAAATTACAGGTAACGTTGCGTTTTTTGGTAGATAAAACTGAGTATCAAGTCTCGCGTTCGTGGTTATATCGAACTAAAACTGCTCAAACTACATTTAAATTAGATAAGCGAGTTGATGGTGCTTGGGAAGCTGAGGGAGAACAAAAGGAAGCAGATATTACCGCTTCTATTGAGCAGATTTTAGGGATGAATTATGAAACTTTTACTAAAGTCATTCTACTACCTCAAGGTAAGTTTGACGAGTTTCTTAAAGGTAAAGGTGCTGAAAGACGCAAGATTTTGCGGGAGTTGGCGGGATATACAATATTTGAGCGGATGCGCGAACAGGCGGAGAAGCAATCTAATCTAATTACGGGTGAATGTAAGTCGCTGCAAAATCGCTTGGATAATTGGGATTTACCTTCGGCTGAGGAACTGAACCAAAAGTGCGATCGCCACACAATTTTAAACCAAGAGTTACCCCGGTTAGAGCAAGTATTTGAGCGGGCACGAAATACTTTAGCAGCCGAGAAACAATTATATGAACGTCTCCAGCGTTTGGCTGCTTTGCAACAGGAACTCGATACTTTAAATCAACAAGCTACAGATATAATAGCTTTAAAACAGCAGTTAGCACAAGCACGAGTGTGCGATCGCCTTTCAGCAACTTGGACTTCAGTACATTCTATTCGTCAACGATATCAAAAAGCGCAAGCTGATGCTGAAGCTGCTACTAATAATTTGACACAAAGTCAAGCTGCTTTGCAAATTCAAGCACAGCAATTACAAGAAGCACAAGCTTATAAAGCTGAAATTGAACCGCAATTACAAAAGCGCGAACAAGCGTTGAATTCTGCCAAAATTTACGAAGAACAGCGCTCTTCAGTCAGCGATGAAGTTAAACGTTTAGAAAAACTTTTAGCAGAAAAAACTAAGGCTATAGCTGATACTGAGAAAACAGTAAAATCAGTTGAAAATGAATTAAACGCCAAACAACAACAAGTTATTAAAATTAACGAAGAAATTGCTCAATATCGCCCTGGTGGTGACAAACTGGAAAAACTGAATCGAGTTGCACCGCTGCTGATTCAATGGGAGGGAATTCACAAACAAGTTGAAAGCGATCGCATCAAATTAGAACAACTCAATCGAGACTTACATAAATCTGAACAAGATCGCCAAACTGCGGTTGAAAATTATCAAAAAGCCGAAGCAGAATTAAGTGAAACTCACACAGAATTAGAAGCAGCAAGACAACAAGATCGTGCGGCTGCTTTGCGAATGTTACTACACACTGGCGATAATTGTCCCGTCTGTGGTGGCGTGTACCCGGAAGCACATTTGTTACCAGCATTAGCAGCATCTTCCTTTGATATAAAAGCACTAGAAAAACGCGATCGCCTCGCCGAGGAAAAGCGACAAATAGCAGCAGCTAACAAAACTAAAGCTGAAACCACTCAAGATAATCTCAAGCAACAAGTTGATGATGCAAAGCGTTCTTTAACTACAATACAAGATGAATTAAGTCTTATTTCACAGCATATAAGTAATATATTGTCAACCCAAAAATGGGAATTAAATCTGCTTAAAATTGAACACAAAGCGCTACAAGAAAGTGATGCTAAATATCGAGAGATATTAAGAATAAAGGAAAAGGCAGAGGCAGAAGTTCACAATAGTGAGTTAAATTTTGATTTTGCTCAAAAGAGATTAATAGAAGTGCGATCGCAGCATGGGGATGCGGTGACGGAAGTAGAACGCCAAAAAACAAAACTGCAAGAAATTGTAGCTAAATTAACTGATATTGCTGGCGGTCAGTCTTACGATACTTTATTACAACAGCTTGAACGAGATAAACGAAACTTAGTTGAGAAAATAGATCTAGTAACTCAGTCTTATCAAGCAGCCCGTGACAAATTCATTCAAACTTCTCAAGAAGATACAAAAGCCAGAGAATATTTTACAGATGCTACTACAGAAAAAGCACAAGTAGAAGCTGAATGGCAAACCTGTTTATTAGCTGAAAAACTAACAGAAGAGATATTTTTGAAATCCCAAATCTCACCAGAATTACAAAATAAACTGCAACATAAAATTGAAACTTACGAACAGAAAAAGATTCAGTTGGAAACTCTCGTTCAGCAAGAAACTAAAGAACTTGGTGGGAAGACAACAAATGTAGAAATAATTGCCCAACTTGAAACTGCTGTTAATGCTGCTGAGGTAAATCGTAAATCTTCTCAAGACGAATACGAGCAACTGAAAGTTTGGATAGCCAAAGCTGAAGATAATCGACAGCAAGCTAAAAAATTACAGTCGGAACTATCCAAGAAACAACAAGAATTAGAAACTTATCGTACCTTAGCCAAAGAATTAAAATCAGATCGCTTCCAGGCTTATATTCTCCAGCATTTTGAGCATGAATTAGTAGCGCAAGCAACAGTGCTGCTACGGGAACTTACAGAACAGCGATATGCTTTAAAATACGACGATAAAGAATACTATGTAGAAGATCGTTGGAGTGGTGGCGAGGCGAGACGAGTACAAACCCTTTCCGGGGGTGAAACTTTCGCAACTTCCCTATCTTTGGCTTTAGCACTTTCAGAAAAGTTGTCTGGAGGAGCAAAGCTAGGTAGTCTATTTATTGATGAGGGATTTGGTACTTTGGATGCCGAAACCCTGGAAAGTGTCTGTAATATTTTACAATCTTTGGGACAACAAGATAGATTAGTTGGCGTAATTACTCATGTTCCAGCTTTAGGAGAACAATTAGGAACGCAAATTAAAATTGAGAAATTACCAGAAGGTTCCCAAATTATTAAACCATTTGCCTAAAAGCCGATAATTATGATTAGTGAAAAATTTCCTGAAAGTAACTTTCTCAAAAGTTTTTAAATTCCTCTGTCATAGACGCAAATTTTGCGTCTCTCTAGGCAATATACATACACATACCCAGTAAAGCCGATCTCCGACAGAGTGTAGTGTTGTAATGTGGGGTGATGAACATGATATGAGTTCCTATGGCTTTGGAAACTGCTGCTGAATCGACAATTGAGCAAAATTTAGAACAATTTCTGCTGGTACTTGCCATTTCCCTAAGTGTCGCCACATCTTCCCGCATTTTCGTCTGGTTGCGCCAAATTCCCTACACCTTGCTGCTGGTGATTGTCGGCTTAGTTTTAGCCTTTGTAGATGTGCGGCTGGTTAATCTCTCGCCAGAATTGATTCTAGAAATTTTTTTGCCTCCGTTGCTGTTTGAAGCCGCCTGGAATCTGAAATGGCGGGATCTGTTTCGAGAGTTAGTGCCTGTCACCCTTTATGCAGTTTTCGGTGTCATCATTTCTATTGTGGGTATTGGTGTTGCCCTGAATCAACTAGCTGGAATGGCTTTACCTATAGCCCTGTTAGTTGGGGCGAGTCTCGCCGCCACCGATCCAGTTTCTGTAGTTGCACTGTTTCGGGAACTAGGGGCGGGGAAACGTTTAACAACTTTGATGGAGGGAGAGAGTTTATTCAACGACGGCGTGGCGGTGGTTGCTTTTGGTTTGTTGGTAGGAATTCCTTTAGGAACTGAGGAATTCAATATTCCCACAACGATCGCGCGTTTCTTTGTTGTTGTCGGAGTTGGTATTGGCGTAGGTAGTTTAATCGGTTTTGGTATTTCTTATCTCACCCAACGTTTCGATTTACCCCTGGTGGAACAATCCCTCACTCTTGTCTCGGCTTACGGCACTTATATCATTACCGAGAATTTGGGGGGTTCGGGGGTAATTGGTGTTGTCACCGTAGGTGTAATTTTAGGAAACTTTGGCTCCCGAATTGGCATGAACCCGCGTACCAGGCTCATAGTAACGGAATTTTGGGATTTTTTAGCCTTTTTTGTCAACTCAATCGTCTTTCTGGTGATTGGCGATCAAATTAAATATGCAAGTTTGGGAAACAATCTCAGTTTAATTGCAATTACGATTGGGGCGGTGATTTTGACACGCGCGATCGCCGTATATGGGCTGGGAAGCTTAAGTAATTGGTTAGCCAAGTCTGAAATTGGAATACCAGAGCAAACAGTAATTTGGTGGGGTGGATTACGCGGTTCTGTTGCGATCGCTCTAGCTTTGAGCGTGCCAGAATCCATACCTGAGCGTAACGTAATTATCGATATTATATTCGGAGTAGTTTTATTCACCCTTCTAGTCCAGGGTTTGACAACTCAAATATTTCTGGAAAAGCTGGGGCTGATTGGCGAACAGCAGCCTCTGCGTCAGAAATATCTTGAAGCAGTGGCTCGTCGTATCGCTCTGAATCGAGTATTAAACTATCTCTCCCAAGCAAAGCAATATCAAGAATTTGACTCTGAATATTGTCGCTACCAAGCAGAACTAATAGAAGGACAATGCCAAACCATAGAGTTAGAAATTACTCAAATGCATCAGCAATATCCTAATTTACGCACTTTAGTAAGGGAACAACTTCAAGATCAACTATTAAGTATTGAAGCCGATACTTATGCAGAACTGATCGGAGCGGGGCAACTTGATAATAAACTGTCTCCGTTACTTACAGAAATTGTTGCCGCCAGAGAAGAAAATTTAGATGAATTGTAAATGATTCTTCATCATATAGAGACGCAAGATTTTGCGTCTAATGTAGAGACGTGAAATTTCACGTCTCTACTCAGTTTAAAATCCACCAAAGTTATAGCCTACGCCAATCGCAACCCCCAAACTAACGTCGTCAAAAAATCCGGCATTTAAGCCAGCTGTTGCCGTAAATTGGTTATTCAAAGGAACATCTACACCAGCAGTTAGCATTGGCCCGACATCGCTGTTGTCTCCAGTCGTGATGCCTAAGCCGCCGCCAATGTAGGGAGCAAAAGAACTTATTGGCCCTACATCGGTAGGTGTTGGGCGTGTCGAGAAGTCGTAAGTGACAGGAATCAGAATAGTTGTATTATCCCCAATTACTGCCGATGGACGCACAGATACAGCATTTGTAATTCCAATTTTGCTCAGGACTGTAAAATTAAACTCACTCAAAGCTGTGTCATCACCAGCGACACCTATGTTACCACCAATGCCGAGATAGCTGGAACCACCACGAGTAGCTCTACCAGGTTGAATACCACTACTAGGTTCAGTTGGTGTGGTTTCCTGGGTTGGTGTAGTTTCCTGGGTTGGTGTGGTAGTACCTGGATAAGCAGGTTCAGTACTGGGTGTAGTTGGTGTGGTAGTACCTGGATAAGCAGGTTCAGTACTGGGTGTAGTTGGTGTAGTAGTACCTGGATAAGCAGGTTCAATACTGGGTGTAGTTGGTGTGGTAGTACCTGGATAAGCAGGTTCAGTACTGGGTGTAGTTGGTGTGACAGTACCTGGATAAGTAGGCTGTGCTTGCGCCACTACAGAAGCTGAGGGTTTGCTTTGAAGTAAAGAAGCAGAAGTTGAAACCCTATTATCTTTTTTCTCTGCCACTTTGGAATTCGTGGTTTCCGCTTGCGCTGAAACTCCACTCAAAGCCACTGTCAAAGTAGCGATACTTAGTACAACAGAACTTTGCTTGAAAAAATTGCTATTCATTGTCACTCCCTCATTCACATCTGTTAAGCACTATCTAATAACTACACTATCTAGAGCAACGATGTTTAAAAATGTGAATGTGATGGATCGTTGAGTGACACATTTGCAGGTTATTTTCTAACATAAACAACCGAAGTCATTCTTTAGATAGATGTAACTATTTGATGATTTACATATCTCTTCGAGGCAGATAAATCGATGATTGAAAGACAACATTATAAGCACGTCCTTAGTACAGAACTTTTGCCTATACTGAGTTTTCGCTATTTAAGCAGCGATTAACTTTTGCTTTGCTCCCTTTATTGCTGCCACTAAAAGTGATGATAAAATGACAAAAGATAGGTAATTTACTTGCCAATATCTTTAATTAACTCAAGCTGAAATTGCTGAAACCCACTTGATATATATCAATATTAATATTCTCTGAGTAGTAGTTAAAAAATAAGTAATATTAATTTTAATATATTCTAAATTTATCTAAAAAGATAGAGGAAAAATCACTCGATAAAAGCTAGTTTAAGCCAATAGATAGAACTAGATCGCCCAATTTAATTAGACAATCTCTCGCGTCGGTGCGATCGCCCAAGCCATTTCCCACAGTTAACCTGAATATACTTGCACACATCACTCAGCAGATTTATAACTGGCTGACAGAGGATATCTGGCTCAGCTTTCAGTTTCATCAGCTGCGTCACCTGCTGACTTGTCGATATTAAATTTTATTAAATTTTGTCGTGTTACTTGGGTAGCATATTAGACATCTGCCACAAATTAAACAGCAAAGGTAGCTGAAATAGCTGAGATACCAAACTCTAAAATCCCTTGCCACTCAAATAGCATCTCACTACTTGCCTTTAGATCAGTATATGTATCGATCTAAACCATGTGTTAATAATTTTTAATTTTGTTGTAGTTTGTGGTGTTTTACAACTTTTAATAATAAGTGAGGACAGCAAAGGATGTTATTGAACCAAGCCCATTACAGTAGCCAAACGCATAGGCATCTTCGCTTAGCAGACTAGATAAAGCCCAGCAAAAAGGAGAGTTAAAGACTCAAACAAGAGACGGGCGGCTAGTTAACAAAATGGATTACTGGACTATCAAGCCAGAAAACGGCTGTCCTTTACCTATCATTATTAAGTCTAATGTGTACTTTTCTTAGCTTAACGTGCTAGGGCGAGATCGCGAATTAGAGAAGTTCTAGAATGAATATATCCACTAATGGCGATCGTTTCCTCGTTGCTGAGAGAGTTTCTACTTTCAAGCTGGCTTAACAATTGTTTGACCAATTCTGTATCGCTCAGCCGCAGCAGAAGACTGGATTGAGTTTCTTCAACTACAGACCAAAGCTGACGTAGTATTGAGGAGTTCATAAATATACCTCACTTCTGCCCGATTCAGACAGAGTTAATCTTTTCTTTAGATTTTACTAGAATAACGCAGAGTGTTCTAAAAGTCTAAATATTCCTTATAAAATCATTATTTTCAACAAATTTGATGTTGCATATTATACATAAACTCGGTCAGATTTGCCTACAGCGGAAGGAGGATAAAGGTTGATTGATTTTGAAGTATGAGAATCTGTCTAGCGGTGACGGCTGGCAACTGTTTTCACCACTGCCAATATTCTTCGAGGTGGAATAACCCTGGTTTGTCCAACTCCGCTATAGTTGGAATGCGATCGCACTCTTGCGCTTCAGCAACACCTGCCCACATCCAAATGATACCTTGGCGTTCCCTGGGAAAGATTTTACACAAGCATTGAGAGGAATTTTAGCATCTGCTGCTAGCTGAGGAATATGCAGACATTCACCATCGCTGCCAAACTGCCAGCCGCGATCCAAACACTCAATTTTAGCGTCAATTATTTGTCGATCAGAGATAGCAGCACCAACGACAACGATCTATTAAACAGACAACTCGATCATCTTTGTTTCTGAATGCGACAAAGGGTTCATCGTACACGGAAAAGCTATAAGGACGATTTACGGGCAAGTCTTGTACAAAGCAGATAGGATACCAACAATGCCGATAGTTAAATTCGTGCTGTTGTTGTGATCCGATCGCAGTTTGTTTTTTGAAATTAACATCGACTATCATTGATGCTAGCTAAATTATGTATTTATATAATTTTGAGCTAGGCCATCTTACTATTGCAACAATACTCAATACCAACTTACTTTAAAGCTTTCCAGTCCCAATATATACAAACACTCTTAATGCTGCTCAAATTGGTCTTGTAATAATATTTATTGTCCAGGCGTGTAGGAAAAATTCCACTAAGGCTGAACGCTGTCATTCCTTACTTTGCTATATTTTACAAAACTAAAGGTTGCTTAGTGCGGTGAGTTTGAATGGTTAAGCAAGCGGCATGGAGATAATTTTGACATTAATTTATTTAGCCAGACTAATTAACCTTTGAGGAATTTCAGCCCTGACCTTTTCTTCCCAAAGCCGCCTTATTAGCTTACCATCATATCTTTGCTCTCTTAATCGTCGCCTGTCGCTTTCTAACATTACCGTTTCTTCATATTTACCAACTGACATCACCAGTTTATTGGCAGCCAATAGTTGGTAATTAAATATACGGGGTGAGCTTTCAGGCGCTAGACTTTTGTTAGTAAACACTAAGTTGGGACGAGCGGCATCTACGCACCAAGACATATGCCCAGAGTCAGATTTTTTCTTATATTCCCAACTCATTTTTACCCCGAACTCAGCTTGATGAAGATGGTGAATTTTGCCGATTAATAATAGCTCTTGCTCGTCCAACCATTTCACAGTTAGTGTGAGAAGAGGGGAATCCCAAACTCCTATAGAAGGGAGCCAAAACTTATAAAGTTCGTTATGAATAAACATAGCTGTGGTTTGATATCAAATTTGTAAAAATATACTGTTATATACCAACTGAACTTGCTGCTTTCCGGATGAGTTCCCAGCTATATTTATATTTATTGATGTTATAGCATACAAATTTTAATTATTTTGATAGTGGGTTTTATAGTAATGCGATCGCACCCGCTCGACCAAACACTAAGATCCTACTAAAGGCAGAGGTGGATTTTTATCTAAAAGTCAAATAAAGATACTTTATTAAATAAATATTCAATACTAAGCGTTACATTAATTCGTTTAAATAGTATTGAAAAAATCAATTTGCATTCTGATGAAAAATCTTGCTGGGTGTTGTCTGTTAACAGTTGACAGGTGCTATCAACTGTAGACGCTGCGTGAAAACAGCCATCCCCAAAGCGAGGATTATCTATCTGAATGCAGAGCGATATGATAGTTTATGATTGGTGTCTTTGCACCGCTTGACAGTAAGCATCCCGTTCTGAACTGTCTGTACCGGGTGGGTAGGCGAACGACTGTAGTACTACTTGTGCAGTTAATGCAGCGTTTGACTCGATTTGGGCTGCTACTTGCGAGCGCTGTGCATCATCAGTTGCATCTCGGAGTCGTTCAAAATTGCGGTATGCGCCCTCACGCCAGTGAACAATTGTTTGAAACCTTTGCACATCGTCTTCATCACCGGGTAAATCCTGATCGTCAATTGTCGGATCGAATTTTTCTGCTATTTCTTCCAGAGGATTTACTTGTTTCAAGAATTCATTAGTGCGAGTATGATCCTCATAACTTACCGGATGACCTTGCAAGTAAAGCTCGTACAAGACAAACGGCAAATCTCGTTGAATATGCGCGTTGATACCCAAAGCTAAGTTACCAGATCCTGATACCGAGCGATTCTGTGCTGCATCAAACGTAATTTGCCAAGCTGGGGGAACATCACCTCTACCTGAGTGGTAGGCATCGTCAGCTCGAAAATAGTACTCTGCAAACAGTGCATCCTCCCGAATCACCGCAGCTCTATTGTCATAACCAATCTCATCGAAGGTTTGGAGAAAAATTTCCGTCGTGCGCAGGTAATTAAGCGCAAACACTGCATTAGGATCGCATTGCTTCGCCAGTGGCTTGTACCGACGCTGCATTTCCTTGATGACGAATTTCACGCACTTTGGCTCACCCTGCTGACAAGCTTTTCTGAACGTTGGTTTGTATTCACTCGCCACAGCCATTCCTGGTAGGCTGAGAAACAACACAAAGCTACCGACAAAGAAGTAATTTAATAAGCGTTTTCTTGCCATTAGTTTTAAGTTGCTGAATTTAATCTTGCTAGACTAATTCTGTCATTCCATACTATTATTAAACATTAGCAATATATTAACGTTGTGCTAATTTTAAATAGTCCAGTGGGCAACAATCCGCGATCGCGCACTCCATTAAACTTTTTTAGCCAACTCATTTGATAGTCTCGGTTGATTATTTTGAGTATCAGTCAAAGGTTTTTTTACATTAATTGGGAAAAATTTAGATTGATTTGGGCTTTATTTGTTCAACAAATAAGGTGTATTCATTGCATTTTTCCTTTAGAGCGCCTATTTAATATTTTTCCTCCGACGTATATGTCAAATCAAGCGACAATAATAAAAAAGGGTGGGCAATGCCCACCCTACAAAGTGTTACTAATTAGTACCTGATACTAGATAAAAACAGAAGATCTATTATCTCGCCAAATCCTAAACCAAATCCAGCGATCGCAGCTAAGAGCAAAAATGTATTTAGTCTACTGAAGCCAGCAAAACGCATTTCCACGTTAGCCCAAAATGTAACTGGTAAGGGTATGGCAATAATTGGTATGAATGCAGTCCAAGCTGTGGCTAAAGCTAATGATACACACAGTATTAATGTTGCTAAAATTACTAACAAACTTGTAGAAGCAAACTCAAAGAAACGCTCTAGCCAAACCAGACTCTTCCAAGATAAAGCTAAAGCGGCTGCTGCTACCAAAGCCCCCACAAACCAAAAAATATGATAAAAAGACAGATACCATCCCAACAGAACATAAGTTACCCAGAGTGCAACTAAAGGTAAGGGCGGAATTCTGCTTGGAGAAGTAACTTTCATAAAAGAGAGGGTGAGGCGTGAAGATAATTCTATCGCTCTTTCTAGCCTAAACTATCTAACTCAAAATCAACACTAACTAAAGATATATTTTACTGAAATTTACAATGAATTGTGTAATTAAATATGCGATTTGCTCTACGTCCGAACTCGATTGCTTGAAAGAATTCACGCTCAATTTTTTTTCTACTCTAAGCGATCGCGAGTAAACAAATGTTGGCTCAAAATCAATGAAGATATGTTAAGGTAAGCGCAAATTCTCAGATTTATAAGTAAAGAACCATGCTGGCAGCAATCCTTTACGACTTAGATGGAACTATTGTCAATACCGATCCGTTACACTTTCAAGCTTGGCAAGAACTTTTGCGAGAATACGGAATTGAGATTGATGAACAGTTCTATAAAGCCCGCATGAGTGGACGACTTAACCCTGCTATTGTGCAAGATTTGCTGCCAGAATTATCGCTTGAAGCAGGACAAAAGTTTTGCGATCGCAAAGAAGCTCGTTTTCGAGAAATTGCGGCTGAACTAACTCCCCTACCTGGGCTGTTGAACCTCATTGCTTGGGGGGAAGAACAGGGTTTCAAACAAGCAGTTGTTACCAATGCACCGCGCGAGAATGCAAACTATATGCTGAAAGTTCTGCATTTGCAACATCGATTCGAGCAGGTATTTATAGCTGAAGAAATTGGGATCGCTAAGCCTAACCCCGGACTCTATCAGTATGCTCTTGCTTATTTTAACTTATCTCCACAGCAAGGTTTGGCTTTTGAAGATTCACCTTCTGGTATCCGTGCTGCGGTTGGTGCAGAGATACCCACCGTTGGTATTGCCTCTACTCAAGAACCAGGTGAACTTTACGATTTAGGCGCAAAGCTAGTTATTTCTGATTTTACTGACTCGCAGCTATGGGAATTACTAGGTGTGACTAAAAGTGAAAATTAATTACTAATGAGGTTAGAGTGGTAACGCTTGTATGTTTGCGCCCACAATCATTAAAATTTTTCGAGTTTTAACCCGTGAAGAGTATCAAACCTGTTTGTGAAAGTTGGTTTGTTTCCCGCAAAATCTCTGAGGATCTGTACTGTATTAACGAGGCTCACTATTGGGAATGGAATCGAGCTAATCTATGGTTGATTAAAGGAGAAAAACAAGATTTACTCATCGATACTGGTTTGGGTGTTGCCAGTCTGCGTCAATATATAGCTCAATTGATTGACAAACCCCTACTTGCGATCGCCTCTCACGTTCACTTCGATCATGCCGGAGGATTGCACGAGTTTGACCAAATTGCCATTCATTCAGCCGAAGCAGAAGCATTGCGTACAGGTGACAGTCATGCGGCGTTGTGTAACCCGGAATCTGGTTGGGTGTTGGACGAACACTTTGAACAACTGCCCTATCCTGAGTTTACAGCTATGCAGTACACTTTTCATGCAGCAGAACCAACTCAGATGTTGCAGGCAGGGGATGTGCTGGATTTAGGCAATAAGGCTTTTGAAATCTTGCATTTACCAGGTCATTCACCAGGGTGTATTGCTCTTTATGATGCCCAAAATCAAGAATTGTTCTCTGGGGATGTAATTTACGATGGAGACTTGCTCGATCGCCTGCCTGGTAGTAACATCTCAGACTATGTTTCCACTTACGAACAACTACAACATCTCTGTATAGAGACAGTCTATCCGGGTCATTACCAAATTTTTGGTCATAAACGCTTCGGGGAGATCGTGGCAGACTACCTGGAAGCTAAACGTCAACCTGGCTGTCCTTCAGAGCAGTTATCAACTATCAATCCCAGTATCTAATTTTTGCAGCTTCACCACCAGTCAGATTTTATGAGTAAATTAGGTAAGAATAAATATTGGACACGCCGCCAAGCTCTCTGGTTAATGACTGGAGCTACTGGTAGTATAGCCCTACACGCTTGTACCAATACTAGTCAGACATCATCTACAACATCGACACAAACCGCTGAGAATGCATCCGCACAAACAGCGTCAGCTTCGATCGGCATAGCTAACTGGATTGGATATACACCACTGTTCATCGCCAAGGAGAAAGGCTTCTTTCAGCAACAAGGAATAAATTTAGATATCAAAGTTTTCGGATCTAACGCCGATGCAACTGCTGCCTTTTTAGCTGGAAGGCTGGATGCAATAGGCCCTGTGACATCAGAAGCAGTTCTTGTTGCAAGCAAAGGCAAAGACTATCGCATTGTTCTGGTTGGGGATATTTCAGTTGGTGGTGACGGGATTTTAGCTCGTAACAGCGTTGCCGATATCCAAGCCTTTAAGGGTAAGAGAATTGCTGTAGACAGAGGAGCAGTCAGCCATTTTTTCCTCCTCCAAGTTTTAAAGCAAGCTGGCTTAAGCGAGAATGATGTCACAATTGTCAGCGCATCGCCAGATGCAGCAGCAGCAGCTTATCAAGCAGGGAAAGCGGAAATTGCCGTAACTTATGCTCCTTTCTTGCAAAAGGCAAATGAAGCACAGAAAGATGGGCGGATTATCTATGACACTTCTAAGATGCCGACTGCTATTACTGACTTGTATATCTTTGATAACAAGTTCATCCAAACCAATCCTCAAGCAGTGCAAGCATTTGTGAATGGTATTTTTCAGGGGTTGAATTTTCTCAATCAAAATCGCAGCGAAGGATTGGCGATCGCAGCTAAGCGGTTAGGTACAACACCTGAGAGCTTGGCTGCCGATCTCAAAGGCATCAATATACCCAATGCGGCAACCAATGTAGAAATGTTAACTAACCCGAAAAGCGATCTTTACCTGTTGACATCCTTTAACGACCTAGCTCAGTTTTTGTCCACTCAGAAGCAAATCCAGAAAGTTCCAGATCTAGCTCAGTTAATCGAACCGAAATTCGTTAAAGCAGTTACAACCAAGGCATAGTTATTAGGCAATATTCTTGTTTTCAGGCAGCAGCCCTGGATATCTTGTTCTCAGGCTGAGCCTGAGATATCTTGTTCCTAGGCTCAGCCTAGGAACAAGGTTTAAGAATTACGAATTACGAATTAAGAATTAAACTGTGGCTTTGAGTTGCTTCAATAAAATCTGCGTGTGAGATGCAAGCGCCTGTTTGTAAGTATTCCATTGCTTTGAGAGCAGCCGAGTGAGCTTCCCAATCCGAGCCAGCACAACAATCTGTAATTACGTGAAAATGATAGTCTCGTTGATGAGCATCTACGGCGGTGTAGTGGACGCAAACATTAGTGATTGTCCCGATCAATACTAAAGTATCAACTTTTAGCCCTCGCAGCAGGATTTCTAAATCTGTGCCAAAAAAGCTGCTATAGCGACGCTTGGCGATCGCAAATTCTCCCTCAATTGGAGCTAATTCTGGATATATTTCTGTACCTGGCAAAGTTTCCAGACAGTGGATTGGTTCTGCACCATCCAGCTCTCGTCCAAAATCCACCATTTCTTTGCGGTGAACTTCCTTGGTGTGGATAATCGGTAGTTTAGCTCGACGAGCTGCGGCTAGCACAAGCTTCGCCTTTGGTAGAACTTCTGACGCTCCAACAATTTTTAAAGGGCCATCCGTAAACACATCTGTTTGAAAATCGATGCTGATTAAAGCAGTATGCCGATTTAATTTGAAAGACATAAAAGCGATCGCTCCGAAACACTAAATCTATCGATTTTTCAATTATGCGAATGTTCTGCCCAAGGTGTCACCACCAAGGATAAAAGTTTGAAGGCATAATCTGTCAGCAAACCGATCGCGCCAATGATGGCAATACTAAATAAAACTTTGTCCGTCTGCAAAAACCGCTGAGACTGAACAATTTTGTATCCCAAGCCATTTTCAGCCGCAATCAACTCGGAAATAACAAGAAAGTTCCAGGCTCCTGCAACATTAACTCGGAGAGTATCGAGGACACTTGGTAGCACTCCAGGTAGAATCACGCGCATTAACACATCTTTACGATTTGCTCCTAAAGTGTAAGCAACATTTAACATCTGACTCGGAATGAACTTCACCCCATCTGCAATCATAGTCGCGTTGTAGAAAACGATGCCGAGAAAAATGATGATGATTTTGGCTTCTTCACCCAAACCCGCCCATAGAACGATCAACGGTACGAAAGCGACGATAGGCATATAACGCATAGTGCCAACAATCGGGCTGAATAAACTTTCCATGCTGGGGAATGTACCTATAGCAATTCCTAGGGGAATTCCAACCACTGCTGCGGTGAGAAAACCTGCGGCAACACGCCCGCAACTGGCAAAGATATCGAGCAGTAAGTTCTCCTGAGTCAACATATCAATCCCCGATCGCACCACTGCTATAGGTGTGGGCAAAAATAAAGGATCGATTAACTTGCCATAACTAAGTACAGCCCACAGCAGTAAAGGTACTACTAAGGAGGCGATCGCTAGTAGAACACTCCACCTGTGAGGAAAACTGGAGCGAATGCTCCAAAATACAGATGGACGCAGATAACGTTTAGCTGGCGACAAAATTGGTTTTAGCACTATGAGAAAATCAACTTGGCAGCAAATTTGTTTGTCTAGTCTATACTTGGTTAGCTGTTAATTGCCAAGAGAAATTTATATTAAGCTGTCACACCTTTAATTTGCCAGATTTCGTGCAGTCAGATGCTTGCCAAAGTTAGGTTTGGAGCTTTTGACTTTTGTACTGACGCACAGCTAGCTGTGTATCCCTACGACTTTTGACCTAATTAATGGTGAACCTCAAACCGATCGAGCAAATTTTTCGATGATACCAAATACAGAAGCATCAAAGGCTACATCAATCTCATCTAACCAACCGAAGTTGGAAGTTCGCAGTTTATATAAAACTTTTTCCGCACAAGGCAAACAACTGATAGCTTTGCAGAATATTAATCTGCAAATATATCCCGAAGAATTTGTCTCTTTAGTGGGGCCATCAGGTTGTGGTAAATCAACATTACTTAACATTGTGGCTGGCTTGACTCAACCCTCATCGGGACAAGTTTTAGTTGATGGTGAAGTAGTACCAGGCCCCGGAGCGGATCGAGGGATGGTGTTTCAAACTTATACGCTGTTTCCCTGGCTTTGTGTCGCAGATAATATTAGCTTTGGTTTAAAATTACGCCGCCTACCTCGCCGGGAAATTCAACAGTTGGTAGCGTACTATTTAGATGTAATTGGCTTGACTAAATTTGCTCGCGCTTATCCGAAACAGCTATCAGGCGGGATGAAACAGCGAGTGGCGATCGCTCGTGCTTTGGCGAATGAGCCGGAAGTGTTGCTAATGGATGAACCATTCGGCGCGCTCGATGCCCAAACAAAAGAGCAGATGCAGCAATTTTTACTCACACTTTGGGAAAAAACCCGCAAAACGGTGTTAACAATCACCCATGATGTAGAAGAGGCTGTGTTCTTGTCTCAAAGAGTTTATGTCATGAGTGCTTTTCCCGGACAGATTCAGTCAGAAATTATTGTGGAATTACCGCCAAATCGAGATTTAGACATCAAACTATCGGCAGATTTTATTCAGATTAAGCGACAAGTAATTCAAGCTTTAAGAGACAATAATTAGAAATTGAGGCGAAATAGACGAATGCCTACCTTAAACTACCGCAGGTTCCAGCATCCGAATTGTGCCAGATTTAGCATCAATTTCTACTTCTAGACCAATAGGCAGCGTCAAGATCGTTTCAATATGACCAATCGTAGCGCCGTACCAAGCTGGAATACCTAAAGGTTGAATGTGATTCCACACGACTTCTTCTAGGGTAAGAGAACCATAATCAGCACTTGGCGCACAACCGGGACATTGCCCGAAGATGAAGCCAGCTAGCTTGTCAAAGATACCAGCTAGTTTGAGTTGAGTCATCATGCGATCGAGACGGTAAATATTTTCGTTGGTATCTTCCAAGAACAAAATTGCTCCTTTGAGATTCGGAATGTAAGGAGAACCAACGATCGCCGAAAGTACTGACAGATTACCACCAAACAGCCGCCCCCGGACGCGACCTGGATTAATTGTCTGAATCCGGTTTTTTACTTGCATCAAACGATCTGCATCACTTGGATCTTTGAAGTTTTGAAACTGCAACAGTTCGCCAGCAAACAAAACCCGGCGGAAATATTCAGTTTGTTCTGGGTTCCATGAAGTTAAACCATTGGGTCCGTGAAAAGTCACCAAGTTAGTACGAGCAGTAATTCCTAGAATCAGGGAAGTAATATCGCTAAAACCAACAATAATTTTAGGATTGAGGCGAATCAGTTCGTAGTCCAAATATGGTATAATTCGGCTGCAACCCCAACCGCCACGAATGGGTAGAATTGCAGCAATTTGGGAGTCAGCAAAAAACTGATTGATGTCATCCGCGCGATCGCGATCGCTACCTGCTAAATAACCATAGCGATCGAGCAAATGAGGAGCAAGTCGGGGAACTAGTCCCAACCCCCTGACTGCATCTTGGACAACATCGAGATCTTCCCGTACAAATGTAGCACCAGCAGGACTAACAATCCCGACGCTGGAGCCAGATTTTAAGCGCTTGGGTTTCAACAACGGGCTAAGTGCTGCCCTACTTAATTTTATCGCTGGAAATATTGCTATAGCAGCATTAGCGGTAGCGCTTTTGAGAAAGTGACGGCGAGTTAACATCCAGTTCAATTATCAACAATACCAGGCTGTCGAGCTAAAGCATTTTTGAATGCTGGTGGCAACTGCCGCATAATTTTCCCCTTTTCGCGATCGACTGCTACCAATGTTACTCGCGCAGTTACATATAGTTCTTGCTCATCTGGAGATTGAATTTGATAATCCCAATTAATCCTAACGCCACTCATCTGGGCAATGCGCGTTCTAACTATAGCTGCCATCCCCAAACGAATTTGGCGGTGATAGCGCAGAGCAAGTTCTACTACTGGTAAATCGCACCCAACAGCGACTAAATCGGCAAAATTCACGCCAATTGAGCGCAAGCATTCCACTCTTGCTTCTTCCATCCACGCTATATAAGAACCATGCCATGCAATACCTGCATAGTCAGTATGATGCGGTTGCACCCGAATTGGATATTCAAACCAATCTTTAAACGCTAAGCGCGGTAAGTTTTGTTTGTCACTAGTGTTTGGGATTTGCGGTTCTTCTATCACTGTCACACCTGTTGTTAAAATGATAAATTATGAATGTTGAATTATGAATTGAAAGAATTCAGCATTCATAATTCATAATTTTTACTCATTTACCACTAATTACAATAATTAAGATTTGATGGCAAGTTATTATCAGTCTTTGACCAACTTCCACGTCTTAGTTTTAATTGGTGCGGTTTGTAGTGCTTCTGTAAGCGCGGCGCTACTCTCAAATTGCAATTGGTCAAGGTAAGAAGCTTCAACGTTGACGGTAAATTCTTTCGCTTCAAACGGCCAGGGAGTGACTTTGACTGTGCCATCCTTCAGTTGGATAACATCATAACGCTTGCCGTCTGGGCCATTACTAATTTCCAAGGCGCGCTCATCTTCAGGTAACTGTTGCTGACAAAGGATCAGGGAGAAGCGATCGCACCACTGCATAAATGCATAAGCTTGCTCAGCCTCTTGCTTGCTAATCTGCAACTCTTTCCTAATTTGCTCTTGCATCTGAAGTTGCTCGTCTAGAAAGCTATCCAGTTCCTTTGACTCTCCCCGCTTACCTTCATTCAAAAAGCTGGTGTGCATCGAAATCAGCATTGTCACCCACCGCCCGCGATAACGAGAATTTTTTACGTGTTTCTTCAGCTTGGGCAGATCGGTGTTTTTGTCCAGGGTAAAATCTAGTGGTGCGCCAACTGGGGTAATGTTTTTCTCTTCCCATTCCTTTTCTAGATCGTCGTGATGGGAAATTGCCGCTACTGTCTCAATTAAACGCATTGGGCTATTTTTTCTGTTCCAATGTCCTGCTATTTCAGCAGCAAGCAAAGCATGGGCGCGATGGTAAATGATTTCCCAACCAGACTCTATTTGGTGAACAATCACGCGATTATTTCCTCCTGCATATCTCCAGCCACTAATTCTCTAAGAAGCACTAAAAAAATGTGAGACCCTGGAGGAGGAATTAAATAGAAACTAGAAAAGGATGAAGTGTGAAGTATGAAGTGTGTAGAGACGCGATATATCGCGTCTTTCCGGAGAAAGTATGAAGTGTGAAGTATAAAACTTTATCCTACCCTAGCCTTCGGCAACCCCTCCGGGGAACGGGAACGCTGCGCGTACAGCCTTCATGCTTCAGCCTTCTAACTATCCACCTATCCCTAAACGCCCTGCTAAGGCGGGGGTTATAGGTAAAAGAGTGGCGATCGTCAAAAATAGCGCCAAAAGAGCTAAAGCTGCTCTTGCATCGTCGGGTTCAGTTAACTCATTCAAACTGGGACGCTCTAAGTCCCGTTGTAAGAACAGAATCACGACTGCCCAGTACAAAGCAAGTGGATTAGCAAAAGATGCAATTCCCAAGACAATTACAGTTGCTATAGTCGTCCGTCCTGCGGTTTTACGTCCATAAATTGCTTGGACAATTCGACCGCCATCGAGTTGTCCTGCTGGCATCAAGTTCAAGGCTGTAATCACCAAACCCAGCCACCCTATCACAGTCAGGGGGTGGACATCTACCAAAGGCTGGTTGACAGCAGAACCGAGAACGACCTTGGCTAGGGTTCCTACTAAAATTGAGCCAGAGAAAAACTGCGATGGCACTTGAAACAGACTACCAGGGTGAGAAAGTATTAATCCTGCAAGCAGCATTAATAGAGAAACAATGCCTCCAGCAGCTGGCCCTGCGAGGGCAATATCGAACAGTACCTTACGATTCGGTAATAGAGATTCAATTTTGGTAATGGCACCAAAAGCACCAATTTGCAAAGTAGGGAGAAAGAAGGGTGGACTCAGACGTACTTGATAACGCTGTGCTAACAACCGATGACCAATTTCATGGGCGACTAAAACTGCTAGAATTCCTAGAGCAATAGGTATTACTTCTTGGTATCGAGCCGGAGCAGTGAACAAATCAAAGCCTTGGAGTAGACCGCCTGTTTCCAAGCTGGTGGCAATTGTTGCTACAAACAGTACGGCGGCAAAGATTTTTTGACTCAGGCTGCTAGGGCGCGGGTCATTGCTACTGGGAAGGACGATGAAAACTGGCTTCCCCTCTCCATTTTCTACTAAAAACAGCCGATAGCGATCGCCCAATTTTTTTTGCAAAGAAGCATTCAAGCGATCGTATACCGTGTCTGGCTCTCCGCGCAAATTGCCCTTGAAGATTGCACCTTCTTGATAGGGAATTGTTTCTGTAGCAAAAAACGTATCAATGCCGAAAATGCCGCGAATTGCATTGAGATCCTCATCGGGAATTGGCGGCACTACCTCTATTTTCAGCGCTTCTGAGGCTGGTTTAACTGCTCTATCCGGTGATTCTGCTGTTTGTGAGTTAGAACTATTGAGTCTTTCTGTTGCTTTTGCTTGTAGCACTGCATCCCCACCAGCTGCTCTCAAACGATTGCCCAGATAAACGTATACCACAGTAGAAGCTACTAATAATAACAGAACACCTGCCAGATTGATGTAAATCCCAGTTGCAAATAAGCCAAAGAAAAGTAGCCAGGGAGCCATCAATACTACTGACTGTAACCAAGCTAGTATTCCTAGTTTGCCAAAACGTCTGGCTCGGTAAAAGCCCCAGCCCAAGATACCGAGAGCAACCAGGACAGTTAAGGAGATGATAGATGTTTCTGATGCCGTAAACATTTTTGAAAAGCGCTTTCTTCGCAGCAAGAGCCAATAAGTCTAACGTAGCAGAGTGAGTTACTCTTGCCAAAATGCGTAAGCGTTGCGTAAACCTTGTTATCGCTCCGGGACAGTTATTGTAGCATCCACAATTAAGGTCTAGCTTGGAATCAAACTCTACTTCAACAATTAGTTGCATTAAGGGCGACAGAATTAAAAAACTTTATGAGTCTCGAAGAAAAAGTTACAGCAGGATTCATCATCTACATCGCAAGGATCGCTTACGATCCTGGTGAAAAGAGTCTGACTATCAAGTTCCTCAAATCTCCAGAATCACAAAAGATTGCCAGAACCTTGATTTTCTCGAACATTCAAGATTTCTCCGAACAATTGAATTGGGAAGAAGCAGTGGATGAAAATTGTGTTGACTCGCTTATTGGTTTAGACGAATATCCTCAACAAGAAAAGGTAAAGTACGTCGTGCATACACAAGAGCGGGAGATAATTTTATCCACAGATGAAAAACCTCAAGTTGTGGATACTTAAGTTGTGTGCTGGTGGTTACAACAAGCAACAGCTGCTCTAAGATCCCCCTTATGCTCCGCCAAAAGCTTTTCGCCTGCTTCTGGTTCTAAACCAGTCCATTGCATCAACAAAGCTAACTTTACCGACTTGCCACTGCGTTCTAGTAATACTTCCGCAGGCTCTGGCTGTAAACCTGTGAGATCTTGCAAAATTCGCCTAGCGCGATCGCGTAACTTTTTATTTGTTACCGCCACATCCACCATGCGATTACCATAAACTTTCCCCAGCCGCACCATCACTCCGGTAGAAAGAATATTCAAGGACAGCTTAGTTACTGTCCCAGCTTTGAGACGAGTTGAACCAGCTAAAATTTCTGGCCCTACCAACAAGCGAATATCGACATCTACATTAGCGTTAACTTGTTCCACTGGCACGCAAGCGATGAAAACAGTAGCCGCCCCTCGTTGTTTTGCTGCTTGCAATGCTCCATGAACATAAGGCGTTGTTCCCCCTGCTGTTATCCCTACCACTACATCGAGTTGGGTGATTTGGTGTTGAGCGATCGCCGCCTCTCCATCCTCTGCCCGATCCTCTAAATCTTCCGAACTGCGGACTAACGCACCAGCCCCGCCTGCTATAATTCCCTGCACCAACTCTGGTGGAGTACAAAATGTTGGCGGACATTCGGCAGCATCTAACACTCCTAGCCGCCCACTCGTACCCGCACCAATATAAAACAGCCGTCCTCCATGCCGTAAAGCTTCAGCCGTGCAGTCAATAGCCGCAGCTAGTTCCGTTTTAGCCGCAGCCACAGCCGCGATCGCTTTGGCATCCTCAAAGTTAAATAACTCTACCAACTCCAGGGAACTTAAAGAGTCTAAGTTCTGACTATGAGGATTAACCTGTTCTGTTAATAAATGCCCTCGATCCATAATTTGTAATTCATCATTCTCCCGCTGCATCCCCTGCTCCCCCTGCTTAAAAAAATGCCCCTTGTCCCCTTACAAAAGTCCTTCGAGTCTACGCCGAATGCTATCTATATCGGGATCTAAAAACTCTTGTTCTGTTTTTGCCTCATCCCCCAGCCAGTCCGTTTTATCCACATTCGCGTCTGGTGGAATTGCCAAAGCACCCTCTGGGACAACTTCCCAATCATAACCAGCGCTTTCACAAAATTCCTTAATTTCCTCAGCATCCATTGCTTCAACACTGGCGGTTGGGAAATCCTGAGCTTCCAACAACAACGCAAAGCGGAGGGCATCGTCTTCGGACTCAAACATCAAAATTTTATTGCGAGCGCCTTCCTGAATCGTATGAATTCCTTCACTCTCCGTTCGGGCGTTAAACAGTAAAACAAACACGCGCATAGGTGCAATCATATTTTCTTCCTTATTTGTTAAACATATTAAAGTTCTTAGTTACTTATGCAAACAGATGTTTATGGAAAATGTTACGACAACTTCACATCTTAATTGCTTTAATTATTGAATTATCCTTAAATCTTGGAATATTGCGCAAATGTATTAATTCTGTCAAGCAGCTGCATCCAACAAATTTCAGCCAAGGCAAATGACTAAATCCCCCGATCCGGAAAACCAACCCCAAACCTCTAATTGGCAATGGAAAAGACTTTTATTTAGTCGCGTTAGCGTTGCCATAGGTATTCCACTACTGTTGGGATTGGCAGCTGCTGCTTGGTGGTTGCGTATGTTTGTCTACGAGCAATTAGCGCCACTGGTAGCAAAAAATCTCACTCAGACATTTAACCGACCAGTTCAACTCGGACGAGTAGAAAGGTTTTCTCTGAATGGATTGCGGTTTGGGGCAACTTCTGTTCCAGCTACACCTACCGATCCAGACAGGGCATCAGTTGAAGCTGTAGATGTGGCTTTTAATCCCCTACAACTAATATTTACTCGCACTCTTAAACTCGATGTCACCTTGGTTAACCCGGATGTGTATATTCAGCAGGACACCCAGGGCCGCTGGGTTAATCCTAACATTGCAGCGGGAGGAGAGCCTGGGCCGATCCAAATTGTCTTAGATAAATTGTATCTGCGTAATGGCGATGTGATGTTAGTATCAAATGTGGGACAGACGCAGCGCTCCACACCACAAAATACAGCAGCGATCGCCTCTGTTAATGGTGTAGTCAAGTTTCGTGAAAATTACCAACTAGTTCAGTTCGATGTGGATGGTAAACCCAAAACAGGTGGAACTCTAGGACTAGAAGGAGATTTTCGCCCCCAGACAGGACAAGCTGGCATAAATGTCAATGCCCAAAACTTTCTCGCCTCTGACCTGACTCGGTTAATTAAGTTACCGCTTGAACTCCAAGGTGGTAGAGTCAATTCTGAGTTAAAAGCAAATTTAACTCCACAAAAGCTGACAGGGCTTTATGGTACTGCCGATCTGATGTCAGTCACAGCCCAAGCGGATCGACTCCCACAACCATTTCGCAATTCTCAGGGAAGGCTGCGTTTTCAGAAAACAGAAGTTCAACTCGATAATGTTTCTAGCAGCTATGGCAAAATTCCCGCAATCGCAAATGGTTCCCTAGATACCGAAGGTAACTACAACCTCTCGGCAACAGTGAAAGCAGTAAGTGTAGCTGCTGCCAAAGATACACTGAAATTACAACTGCCCGTACCAGTAACTGGCGCTTTCCGTGCTGGGGTGAAGTTAACTGGGCCAATTCAGCAGCCTGTACTTTCAGGTACAGTTGCTAATATTCAGCCAGTAAGAGTTGACAAAGTTAATATCAGTAAGGCTAGTACAAATTTTACTCTTGCGACTGCGGCAAGTACGATTAAATTCGCCAATATTCAAGCAACACCGACAGTTGGGGGAAAAGTCACTGGTAATGGCAGCATCAAGTTTGCACTACAACCAGGGCAATCAACAGGGCTGAATTTCAATTTGGTGGCGCAGAATGTTCCGGGAGATGCGATCGCCAAATCATATGGTGTCAACACAGCAGCAGTCAAAATTGGTTCTGTCTCTGCCTTAGCTTCTGTCTCCGGTACACCAGAAAATCCTCGCACTGATATCAATTGGCAAGCACCCCAAGCAACTTATCCTGGCACAGGAAAGCTGGTAGTTTTCAATGCCAAAAACATCTTATTCCGCGACACCACTTTCCGTGTTTCTAGTGGTACTGTCTCAACATCTGGGCAATTAGTCGGTCAACGTTGGCAGGCTGACGTTACGGCAGCTAAAATTCGTTTAGGAGATTTCGCCCAAGTACCGCCATCTCTACAATCTCCCGTAAATGGCACGTTCAAATTTTCTGGCAGTGCAGCTTCTTTTCAACCGCAACAACTTCGTGCCAATGGTTCTGGACGGTTGACAGGAATTGGCGGTGGGACGATAAATGTCCCCAGCATCCAAGTAGCAGGGGGGCGCTGGCAAACGCAACTTCAAGTATCTGACGTGCAGTTGCAGCGTCTAGCAGCAGTACCGCCGCAGTTTTGGGGAAACCTGGCAGGGACATTCAACTTGTCAGGCAGCACAACAAGTTTTGAACCAAAAACGCTACGTGCCACAGGACAGGGACGGTTAAACGTAGCTGGTGGTACGGTGACGGCATCAAACATTCAACTGGCTGAAGGTGCGTGGCAGCTAGCTGTCAATGCCGCCAATGTGCAACTGAATCGATTAAATCAGCAGTTGCGCGGTCAACTCACTGGTCAACTAAACTTAGCTGGAACTGTAGATACTTTTAGCCCTGCTGGGATTCGGGCTGGGGGTGAAGTGCGATTTTCACCAGAATTAATCGGGCAACCTTTGACTGCTTCTTTGCGTTGGGACGGGCAAAAGTTAGTCATACCACAAGCCACATCACCAAATTTGCAAGCTAGTGGCACGATCTATGTAGATAGGCGAAACTATGCGTCGGTAGAGGGCATTAATTTTAATGTCCGGGCGCAAGATTACGATTTGCGCAACATTCCGGTGCAGTTGCCAAGTTTCGCTAGTGTTTCCGGTAGAGCTGATTTTACTGGACAAATTACGGGAAACTTGCCTACACCAAATGTGGCGGGTTCGTTGCAGTTGGAAAATTTGGTAGTCAATAATCTAGCTTTCGATCCTGTATTGGCTGGGAACGTGCAGCTACAGCCCGGACGCGGTGTAAATGTAGACTTGACGGGAAATCAAAGCGATCGCATCTCCGTCAATCTTAATCCAAATTATCGCCCCAACTCTTTCTTAGTGCGGGTCAATCAAGCCGTAGCGACTGGGAGAACTCAAGGAGAGAATCTGCTGGTAAATGTTAATAACTTTCCCTTGCAGATCTTGAATTTGGTTCCGCCTAACACTGCCTTTGGTGTGGGCCCAATCGGTGGGATTGTATCAGCAGACTTGGAAGTTAATTTAGATAAATTGGCAGTAGCAGGGAATGCAGCGATCGCCTCTCCCGCAATTGGTCGATTGCAAGGCGATCGCTTGGTGGCAGATTTTCGCTATGCCAATGGTGGCGGGACACTCACAAGCAGTGAATTTCTCAAGGGAGAGAGTCGCTACGCCCTTGCTGGTAGCTTTAACCCCTCTCCCAAAGGCCCCAAGTTTCAAGGAAAAGTCAATATTACCCAAGGCAAGATCCAAGATCTAGTAGCTGCACTTCCATTCTCTAATATTGAAGACCTTCAAGACTTGCAACGCGGTTCACAACCAGCCACCACCGCCGGGGCGAAAAACTTAGGAACCCTGCAAGTAGGTCTGCCAAATGCACCCCTGCTAACTCAAATCCGTCGATTTTCAGAAATAGACACTTTGCTACAACAGCAGCGTCAGCAGCGCGGGAATACTCCCTCCATACCACCTTTGACAGAGCTACAAGGGACTTTTGGTGGGGAAATAGCCGTAAATGGTTCCCCACAAACTGGAGTAGCGGCAAACTTCGCTCTAAGGGGAAATAGCTTCAATTGGGGTTCATACAAAGCCGATCGGATTATTGCCTCTGGCAGCTTTGAAAACAGCGTCTTGACGCTATTGCCTTTAAGGATTGAGTCAGATCGAACTTTACTAGCTCTTACTGGTAGCGTTGGCAGTAAAGAACAATCCGCTCAGCTGCGAGTGAGAAATTTTCCTGTAGGTGTATTGAATAATTTTGTCCAGCTACCAATTTCTGTTACAGGCAATTTAAATGGTGCGGCAACTTTAGCAGGTAGCCGTGAAAATCCGCAAGCAGTAGGGGAATTGCAGCTAGCACAAGGCACTTTGAATCGAAATCCTGTAGAGTCAGCATCAGCCAGTTTTAGCTATGCCAATGCCCGCTTTAGTTTTGGCAGTACTGTGGTAATTTCAGGACCAGAACCAATCGAGATCGCAGGTAGCGTTCCCTTGCCTTTGCCTTTTGCTAAAGCGCAACCAGACAGCGATCGAATTAGCTTGGATGTAAGTGTCAGAAATGAGGGACTAGCTCTATTAAACCTCTTCACCGATCAAGTGGCTTGGGAAGGAGGAGAAGGACAAGTAGAGTTACACGTGCGGGGGACTACAGCCCAACCAGTAGCAACAGGAATTGCCCAAATCAACAATGCTATTATTAGCGCCTCAGCTTTAAAAGAACGACTAACCAACGTGACGGGAACGGCACGATTCAATACTGACCGAATTGCAGTTGAAGGTGTCCGCGGGAATTTCTCTAGAGGCCAGGTAGTAGCTCAAGGTGTGATTCCCATCTTTAATAGCTTGGCACTAAATGACCCAGACGCAACTAATCCCCTCACAGTTAAACTAGACAATTTGACGCTGAACCTGGAACAGCGGTATCAAGGGGGCGTAAACGGTAACGTTGCGATCGCAGGTTCGGCACTCAACCCTATTATTAGTGGTGAAGTGCTACTGTCTCAAGGTCAAGTTTTCCTGCCAACTACTGCCGATCCCACTGCGGGAGCTGCGGGATCTGGAGATCTAGGGGGACAAGGGGACAAGGGGACAAGGGGACAAGGGGACAAGGAGGAACAATCCAAAATCCAAAATCCCTCAACTTCCTCAGCGAACACCGGAAACATGGTGGATTTTAACAATTTGCGGCTGACACTGGATGATGGAATTGCAATTGTGCTGCAACCAATTCTGAATTTCCAAGCAAAAGGCACTCTTACTGTCAATGGTAGTTTGAATGACCTGCGCCCCACTGGCACCATCCGTCTCACTGGTGGCAACGTCAACTTATTCACAACGCAATTTAACCTTGACAAAGGTTATGAAAATACAGCAACTTTTACCCGCAGGCAAGAAATCGATCCAAATTTAGATGTTCAGCTAATAGCGTCAGTACCAGAAGTAACCCGTAACAGAATTCCTTCCTCCTTAATATCTAGCGAGATTGCTGATACGCTCTCTTCTGATGCAGGATCTTTACAAACGGTGCGCGTTCAAGCCGCAGTCAAAGCACCCGCTAGCGAGTTATTCGATAACTTAGAACTGACAAGCACGCCTTCTCGCAGTCAGTCAGAAATCATTGCTTTGATTGGAGGTGGTTTTGTGCAAACACTGGGACGCGCTGACACTGCGGCGGGAATAGCTAATATTGCAGGTTCAGCTCTGCTTGGCAGCTATCAGGGAACCTTTACTAATATTGGCAATGCTTTCGGTTTGTCAGAATTGCGTTTATTCCCCGCAGTGATTACTAACGAAGAGAAATCGCGTACCTCTTCTACACTAGGTTTGGCAGCTGAGGCTGGCATTAATATTTCTCGTAGTGTTTATTTCTCTGCACTGACATATTTAACAGCAGAGCAACCCACCCAATTTGGTTTCAGCTATCGCCTCAATGAAAGAATTCGCGTCCGTGCTTCTTCAGATTTTACTGAGGACACTAGGGCGGTGGTTGAATATGAAGCCCAATTTTAAAGGATGAATGCTGAATGCTGAATGCTGAATGCTTAATTTATAATTCATAATTCATAATTCATAATTCATCCTTTTCTAGTTCCTTGTGTCAGCTTGAGATTCAAAATCGATAAAACCAAGATCGCTAAGAACAGTACTAAACCAATCGTACAAGCATAGCTCATCTCTAATTCACGAAATCCTTGCTCGTAGAGGTAATAAACAATAGTTTTGGAACTATTGCGCGGCCCTCCCTGAGTCATGATATAAATTTCCTCAAACACCTTAGTTGCAGAAATGGCAGAAATCACTGCTACCAAGACTAAATAGGGTCGCATCAACGGGACTGTGATGTCCCAGTGTTTGCGCATACCATCCGAGCCGTCGATCGCTGCTGCTTCATACAATTCATCTGGAATAGACTGCAACCCGGCTAGGTAAATCACCATGTAATAGCCCAATCCTTTCCATACTGTTACCGCCATCAGGCTGAAAATGGCGAATTTAGGACTAGTCAACCAAGGTATACCATCTGTTATCCCTAATTGTTTCAATAACTGATTGAGTAAACCATTTTGAGCATATAGCCATCTCCAAGCTATTCCTGCTACTACCATTGAAATTACAACTGGGGTATAGTAAGCAGCGCGAAACCATTGAATCCCGCGTAGCTTCTGGTTAACTAAAATTGCCAGTGCCAAAGGTACAATCGCCAAAATCGGCACTACTCCCACCAGATAAATCAGGGTGTTCCCCATTGTCTGCCAAAACAGGGGATCGACCCACAAACGGCGGAAGTTGACAAAACCCACCCATTGCGGCGGTTGCGTCAGGTCGTATTCGTAGCGAGTAAAGCTGAGATAAAACGCTTGGAATGCAGGATAAAAGACGGTTAGCCCCAAAACAAGCAGGGCTGGTAGCAAAAACAGGTATGGGGTTAGTCGCTGTTGAAGCTCTCCCCAATTTACAGGCATGGGTTTTTGCATATAAACTCGCTTGTCTTTGTAATCAGCCTTGGGTTGCAACAGTTTAGCAGAATTCAAAAGTCGCGCATTCAAAAGTCTAAAATCTCTACACCCCAATCCAAAATCACGCCACTTGACGGCAGGTGCTTACTGCTGTGGAAACCCGTCCACCGCACTGCCTCCTTTATGCCGGGAAACCCGTCCACCGCCCCCTGCTCTAAAATCTAAAATCCAAAATCGTATGAGAGCCAGAATTGAGAATGAGATCGTTTTCCTCCATAAAGAGGATGTGCCAAGTTTCAAAAAAGGCGGCTCTGTCGTCAGAAACAGCTATTTTTGGGCATTACGCTCGATCGCGGGTTGCGCGCCTCGCAATGGCGACTGGGAATATGAATCAGAAGTTTGGTTAGCGCTTTGTCGAATGCTGTTATCTTTTAGTGAATCTGGCTATCTCGGCTTGAAAGAAACCATACTAGAATTTCCGCGATCGCAACTAGAAATTCCACAAGTACTAAGACCAGTCTCCACCTGGGAATGATCTCGTTTTGAGCTATATACTCTTGACAATGGCAGCAGGAGAACAAGGAGAACAAGGAGACAAGGAGACAAGGGGGACAACGGGAGAATAATAAATTCATCCTAGCCTGCGGCAAGCCGCTATGCGTCTACATCCTTCATCCTTAATCCTTTCATCATGGTTCAGACGCATAGCTAATTTGGTCTGAATGGTAATTTGGTGGTTCGATGTGAATTACAACTCTGGCTGGACCAAATTTTTCTTTCAGCCGTGCTTCTACTTCTGTGGTGATGTAGTGTGCAGTTTCTACATCAGGAGCATAAACGATCAAATGCATTTCAATAAAGACTTGTCGTCCAACTACACCACGAGAAGCAATATCATGGCAGTTGATTACACCTGGTACAGATAGGGCGATTTCATGAATTTCTTCCGGGGCGATCGCCACTTCATCCACCAACCAAGGCAAATTTTCCTTTAACACCTCCCAGCCACTCCGAAATACCATAAAACCAACCGGAAACGCTAGCAGCACATCCAGCCACTGAAGTAGTGGTACATTAAAAATCTGTCCCTGCCATACTCCAATCAACCCAGCCAAAACCGTGAACGTTACCCAACCATCACTCATGGTATGTTTGGCATCAGCAATCAAAATCCGACTACCCACTCGCTGTCCTACTTCGTCTTCATAAAAGGCGACAAAAATATTCACCCCAAGTAAAATCAGCAGTAACCACAACTCTATTGCTGTTATATTTATTGGCTCTCCACCTTTGACAATTCGCTCTACGGCTCCTTTTAAAATTTCAAATCCTGTTACACCGATAAAAGCAGCAATTCCCAATGCTCCCACTGCTTCAAATTTTTGGTGTCCGTAGGGGTGATCGCGATCGGGTAAGGGAGAAGAAAGCCCACTAGCAATTAGTCCCAAAATATTATTGCCGCTATCTATAACTCCATGCAAAGCATCAGCTATCAAGCTGAGCGAACCCGTCCATAAACCCAATAATGCTTTCAATGCCGTTACCAACAGGTTAAACATTAGGGTGATAAGCAAAACTTTTCGCACTGCTACGCGATTATCTATTATTGCCATATATTTCTATTTAATTCGACATAAAGCATGGGGCTAATGGTCATCTAAATTTACCTGTCAGTGGTTGAGACAAGGTTGCACAGAAAACAGGTTGTTTTGTGAATGTGTTAGTTAACTCAAAATAATTATTTCTTATCCCATAACAATATATTTTTATCCCAGAATCTGAATAAGATTTTTCACACTTTTACCTCTGTTTAAATGTCGAATTCAAAGATTTATCTAAATTGTTGAGAATTATTCTTAATTAACAACGACGAATAACCTGAACTACAAAGCGATCGCTTAGCTGAGATAAGTCTTTCTTTTCGCCCAAGGAAGATGATTAAATTAAAGTAATTAAGGCGCTGAGTGGCAATTGCTTATTACCCAGTTGGGAAAACATCACAAAGCTGTTTTTGTCTATTTATTCTTAATAATTCTTATCAACTACCTGGGAATTGTAGCTGATCCGATCTGATTTGTATTCAGGTGGCTCAATATGAATTAAAATCCGCACAGGGCTAAATCTTTCTTCCAGAAGAGTTTCAACTGCTTCAGTGATGCTGTGAGCAGTGTCTACATCTTTAGCATCTACGATTAAATGCATTTCAACAAAGACTTGGCGACCGAGTAGACCGCGAGAAGCAATATCGTGACAGTTAATTACCCCTGGTACAGATAATGCGATCGCGTGAATCGCTTCCGGAGCGATCGCCATTTCATCCACCAACCAAGGCAAATTTTCCTTTAACACCTCCCAACCACTGCGAAACACTAGCAAAGCGACAGGAAAAGCCAAAATCACATCCAGCCACCCAAGTTGGGGTAAATTTAAAACTCGTCCCTGCCAAACACCGATCAACCCAGCCAGGACAGTAATTGTCACCCAAACATCACTCATGGTATGTTTAGCATCTGCAATCAAAATTGCACTACCCACCCGTCGTCCAACGCTACGTTCGTAAAAAGCAACGAAAATATTTACCCCTAACACAATTAGCAGCAACCACAACTCTGATGCAGAGATTTTGACTGGTTTGCCGCCCTGGAGAATTCCCTCTATCGCTCCTTGTAAAATCTCAAAGCAGGCTATGCCTAAAAACGCCGCAATTCCCAATGCTCCCACTGCTTCAAATTTTTGGTGTCCGTAGGGGTGATCGCGATCGGGAATAGGGGAAGAAAACCGACTGGTAATTAATCCCAAAATATTATTGGCGCTATCTGTGACGCTATGCAAGGCATCGGCGATTAAACTGAGAGAACCAGTAGACCAACCTAATACTGCTTTCAATACCATCACGAATAGGTTGAGCAGTAGGGTGATGAGCAAAACCTTGCGTACTGCCGAGCGGTTATCTAACGTCATAGTCATAAGTCATTGGTCATTAGTCATTAGTTTAATTACAAAAGACAAACGACATAGACGCGCCTTTGTCGGCTTCCCGCAGGGTAGGACAAAGAACAAATGACTCTTGACAATATATATATAGTTAATTTCTTTGCTTGTGCAACTGTATCTTTTAGCATTATTAGGAGAATGTTAGAAAATAATTTAATACTCCATGTCTCCCACTCATCTGAAGCTAAACCTAATTGAAGGTTCTGTCTCCTTTAACTTTTCAGCCCAAGCAGCACGAGAATTACAAGCAGCAATTTCACAATTAATGGATCGTCTCAAAGCTGTTGCTGCTAAGACAACACCAGGGGGAAAAGCTAGTCCTCAGCCACCTTTGGAATATCGCCACACTGGCGAGGTATTTCTCGAAGTGTTCTGCAACCCTAATATTTGGCCTAGTCCTTTTGCCGCCAAAGTCCTGTTGACAGTACGGGATGCTAACATTCGCTTAACTACAGAAGCCGAACTCACCCGCCTGATCGAAGATGTGAATCAATTTCTAGAACAGGTGTAGCGATATCGTCTGGAGTTAAATACTTATGTTTTGACAAAATAGTCGTAACTCGTAAATCTTTTGTCGTAAGTAATAAAAAAATCGAGAGAGCAACTGATTTTAATCATGGATATAAACTTGCGTAAAAAAATCCTGATTTTCTTGCCCCTAACTTTAGTTACGACTTACGACTTACGACTTACGACTTACGACTTAGCTAGACAGCACAGGTTGCTCTGGGCTAGAAAAGCTGCAAAATCGAGACTTTTAGTGGATTTTAGATTTTAAATTCAGGCTGCTAGTTAGCAACGCCTTTGTTCTGGTGACTTAACTGATAAGTCTTTAATCCAAAATTGCAAATCCGGACATCCCAGCATCGATTAGTCGTTTTCCCAATCTTCTCTGCCAATCAGATCGCCGATGCGATCGCGCAACAAGAAGTCACATTTTTCTAGTTCGGATTCAATCCCAACCCACTCACGCGCTGGAATGTACTGACAAAGATTGTAGATTGGCTGTTGTCGGCTAACCACTCCTTTTTGCACTAGTTGACGCGCTTCATCTTGGATCATATCCAGAGAATAGTAGATTGGTTGCACCGTATTCACGCTCATAGTTTTAACCTAAAAATGTTTGTTTATATAGCTTTCAACGCTCACAAGGATAGCAGACGCTCAAAGATTCGGCTTTTGCTGCGTTAATTTTGTAGTTGGATATACTGAATTGTTTTCATTTTGACGCTACAAATCCCATATATATATTAATAAATATTAAGCAAATCAACAAATCTTGACATTTGGTATCTTCAATGGTATTGCGTAGAATCTGCTACAGATAAGGATTGCAGTTACTTCCATTTTAATTCTCCTAGTTTAGGAGCGGGTTAAGGTTTGGCTGTTTCTACCTTTAGATAGGTAAATGTGAGACAAAAACCGTGCTTAGGACAGAGAAATTTCGATACTTAACAGTTTGTGCATAACAATTTCCTGGGCGGCTGGCATCTGTCCGTAGGAAAAAACACAAGGCACTTCTACTGGTAAAGTTGGCAGCAATCGATCTAGGACATATGGACTACCGTAAATTACTAAAGCTTGTAAATTGCCAGATTTTAATAATTTCTTAGTCCAAGCTTGCGCTACTTGTGTTAGACCAGCACTACCCCGAAAGGGATTACCGCGAATGAATAACTGAAGCAGGGTAGGTCGATCGCCATCGTCTATAGTAGCGATCGGTGTGTGCAAATCGCAAAGCACAGTAGTATAGCCAGCAAGTCTAGGTAATGCGATCGCCGGGGCTTGTTGACTCAAAAAATCGCATCCCAGTAGCTCATCCACCACAATCAAATTATGTAAATCCTGTTGCTTGTTGCTGCTCAAAGGCACTACACCACGAACCACCAGCGATTCGCGCAAAATATTATTAACAGTCGCAAAAGCATTCGGCTGAGCTATTTGAGAAATAAAATCTGCTCCCTCAAGCCTGTACCTAACCCCCCAGCCCCCTTCTACCCCCCTAGAGTCCCCCCTGGAAGGTGGGACATCAGCTGAGCCTCTCCTTCCAGGAGAGGTTTGGAGAGGTGGGAAGGGGGGGGTGTTACTACTCAATTTACGCTTAGCGTTCCAGATCCGCTCAACCGAGGATCGAATTCGTTCTGGGGAAATGCGATCGCTTTCTACTGCTGCACGCACAGCCGCAATTGCGCCTTCTGGATCGACTGGCATGAGGAGAATATCTGCTCCTGCTTCCACTGCTAACACAGCTGCTTCCCTAGAGCCATAACGATTGGCGATCGCTCCCATTACCAAAGCATCTGTGACAATTAATCCGGGAAAAGCCAATTTTTGACGCAACTGCTCGGTCAAAATTCGCTGTGACAACGTGGCTGGGAATTTGTCATCCCAACTGGGTATGAGTAAATGCGCGCTCATGACTGCATCCACATCAGCTGCGATCGCTGCTTGAAAGGGTGGGAGTTCAATTTCAGCTAATCTGTCTGGCAAGTGGGGTAAGACGGGTAAATCTAAATGGGAATCAGTCGCAGTGTCACCATGGCCGGGAAAATGTTTGGCAGTAGTCAAAACGGGATAGGCTTGCGCCCCCTGAATAAAGGCGGTTGCTAGCTGGCTCACCACCTCTGGGGTTTCCCCGAAGGCACGGACGTTAATTACGGGGTTATCAGGATTGTTGTTAACGTCTACAACGGGGGCAAATAACCAGTTAATGCCAATAGCTAAAGCTTCAGAGGCGATAATGGCTCCCATTTGGGCGGCATATTCTGAAGCTCCTTTAGGGTTGTGCTTCGCTAACGCACCTATAGCCATTGGTGGTGGAAACCATGTGGCTCCGGAAAACCTCTGTCCGACACCTTCCTCGATATCTGCTGCCACAAATAGGGGAATTTTTGCCCAATTTTGTACTTGTTGCGAACGGTGCGCTAGTTCCCCAGCACTACCCCCCAAAAAAATTACACCGCCAACACCCAGATCTTCAATGAAATACCGGAGTTTGGCGGCTGGTGGTTCCCAAGCTGGATATTGAATTTGGTGGTCGAACAGGTAGCCAGAAGCTCGCACTACTACCATCTGAGCTATTTGTTGCGCCAAGGTGAGAGAGTCTAGATCGGGTAGCGATCGCATATGAAATAATGAATTATGAATGATGAATTATGAATTATTAATTCAGCATTGGACACTCATCATTCACAATTTTTTATTCCTCCGCCCAAATGTCAGCATCATCAAATTCATCTGCGCCGTTCTCAGCATCGGGTTTGCGATCGCCTTCGGCAGCATCCATTGGGCGATCGCGACTTAGCTGATTGATTAGCGACAGTACCCTAGTACCCCGTTCTATAGAACGATCTTCCTGAAACACTACTTCTGGTGTGCGACGCAGGCGCATTCGATGACCTAGTTCGCTGCGGACGTAACCTGTTGCTGACTTCAGTCCAGCCATTGTTTGCGCCCTAGCATCGTCCGAGCCGTAAATACTGACATAGATTTTGGCGTGTTGTAAATCGCCCGAAACATCCACATCAGTGACACTGACCATGCCCGATCCTACCCGATCATCTTTGATGCCGTTTAGTAGCATTTGGCTAACTTCGCGTTTAATTGATTCGGCAACGCGGGCAACGCGACGACTTGTAGCCATGACAACTTTCCTTCCTGATACAAAAAAATTGCATTGGTAGAGCCAGAAGGTGTCTGCAATGCATCTACCAAGATAATCTAGTCTAGAAGAGTGGACTCAAACCTAGCATGGCCCGGAGGGTGAAAAATAGGAATAAAATCAACCCTGTTAACGAGCCAACGAGCGCGATCGCCCCTAGTGGGCTTTTAAATAGAGGGGTAAGATACCCGAAGGCGTTCAAGAATATCCCCAGAATAATCGTTACGAAGTAGCGGAGGTAGCGAGAGATGTATGCCCACAAGCCGTCAAACATCTAATGATAAACCTTTTCTATCTTTGAGAATTTTTTTTGCTGTTTTGAATTATGTTCATTGTAATATATTTATTTTCGTTTAGTTGATGTCTCTTCATTATTTAAATTTAGTTGGGGTAGTTTTTCAGAAAATATCTGTATAAAAATATATGTATTTAGGATAACTTGCCCCAATTTCTGCCTAATATTAAAATTTATATAAACAATGTTGAATCAAAATTTACAGCAAGTTTATCCTCGTCCATTTCTTAAATGGGCTGGTGGTAAAAGCAAACTAATTTCACAATACATTCCCTATTTCCCGGTAAAGTTTGCTACTTACTATGAGCCATTTTTGGGCGGAGGTGCGGTTTTTTTCTATTTAGTTAACAATTTTCCAGCATTTACTGCCATTCTTTCGGATATTAATTTTGAATTAATTCATGCTTATTGCTGTGTTAGAGATCGAGTTGAAGAATTAATTTCTTTGTTAGAACAACATCAAAAAAGACACAATAAAGACTATTACTATCATGTACGTCTTAGCAAAGGCACTTTTGTAGAAAACGCTGCTCGGCTAATTTATTTAAATAAAACTTGTTTTAATGGTTTATATCGAGAAAACTCGAAAGGTGAATTTAACGTACCGATAGGAAGATATAAAAATCCGCCGATATGTAATCCCGAAGGATTGCGTTCAGTTTCCGTAGCATTACAAACAACTCTGATTAAAGTCAGACCTTTTGATGCTATTTTGGATGATGCCAAAACTGAGCAGGACTTTGTTTACTTCGACCCGCCTTATCATCCCTTAAGCAATACGAGTAATTTTACCGCTTATAGCCGCTTTGCTTTTAATGAAAACGACCAAATTAGACTAAGAGACACATTTGCAGAATTAGCTAAGCGGGGAGTGAAGGTGATGTTATCTAATTCTGATTGTCCCTTGATTCGAGAACTTTACCAAGAGTTCAACATTCATGAAATCTCAGCAGCAAGGGCAATTAATTCTAAGGCTAAGAAGCGAGGAAAGATTACTGAATTATTAGTAACTTCATATTAAAGTAAGGTGGGCAATGCCCACCCTACTGCTGTTGATATTTTCAAGTAAGCAATGCCCACCCCCACATCACTTGATATTTTGTAGGGTGGGCATTGCCCACCTCACATCTGTTGATATTTTTTAATGATGCTAGTAGTTAACTTTGGGAGAAATTGGACATCATCATTATTACTACACTGACTCCAACAACCCAGACACTTAGTGAACCCCAACTAACATAATGGTCTGCTAACTGCTGTGACACATTTTTAAACGTCTTATTAAAGTTAGTCATTTGAATTGCCTAAAATGTTTATATATTACACTTTAGAGCTAAACTGCCTAGGAAATATGCTTAGAAACAAAAGTTAAAGGTATGGGGATCAATTTTTTTGGGAAATTATCTAGATAGAATAGAGTATAGTATTTATACCATTTCGTCAAATATGTGCCGAAGACGAACCCCCCAAATTATCGGGGGGTTTTCCGTGTTGCATCTAAGTAGTGAATTGGCAGCGGGTGCGTTAGTCAAGCACCTTAAGAGGTAAACTAGAAGGGGGATTTGTTGTAATTGGCGATCGCAAATAGATTTAATCTAGTTTCAATTTTTGCCGCTCAAAAATTTCTGCCTTAGCTTACTAAAGACTTTCTGTGCTAGCAACTGCGTGACTCGTGTTTTTGTCAAGCGCTTAATATTGGAAGCGTGATGAGTTTTGTGGTCAAAAAACTCGTTCAGTTCACCCAGTATTACCCGGAGGCGATTTTTAATATTATCAGCCCGATATTCAGCAAAAAAGTCATCAGGTAAAACAGTTGATCCTGAAGAATTAATTACCTTGAGGATACGCTCAACGTCATACTCTTTAGAATAGCCAGCAATTTTGTGACAATTGAATCCAGGGTCGAGATAATCCGACAATCCACCATTAATACTGGAGAATACCTGACAACCACAGGCTAAAGCTTCCATAGGTTGCAGTCCAAACCCTTCGCTTACTCTTTGTAAAGCCCAGTATTCAGCAGAGTCATAAAGGTAAACCTTAGCGCGATTGAAAAGCTCTGCAAGATCCTCAACATAGCTATTAACAACTCTTACCTTACATCGCTTTTGCAATGCTGGAATCAATTCTTGCAGCAAATATTCAGATGATTTACGCGCCTGTACTAAAACGTCAATATCCCGCTCTAGGGATAAACGCTCGAACTCCTCAGAAATGTGATTGGGTAAATAATATATGAGTGAATTCGGGGAATGTTGACCCCAATATCCCATCGTGTTGCGGCTAACGGCGATAATTGGAATACTCGCGGGCAGCCTAAATTTATAACCCGCACTGTGAGCGTGGTAAATGACATGATATTGCTCAAGCTTGGGAGCGAGTTTGGCAACATCAAATCCCCAGCTTATGACAAAAATTACATCGTTTAACGTTTCTGACTGGAGCAAGTCGTCTAAAAACAGCTTGTCTTTTTCCCGTTGACGGTAAGTTACCACAGAGGCATCGCAAACCTGCTTTGCCAGTTGGAGGGTTTTTAATTCTGCCCAAAGTCCACCACAGGCGAATTTACCATGTGTGCCTGGAACTAAAAAGTAAAGCTTTCGCACTTGCATTTCCTCAAGCTTGCCTTGTCAATGTGATTTTAGGTTATAGCGAAAGATGCAGGTATGATAAGCTCAGTTTTGCCTCTCAGTAGGGTGGGCAATGCCCACCTACCTGGCTTGGTAACGGGTGGGTATGCAGATTAGGCTCAAAAATCTGAAGTTTTGCTTTTGAGTAAGGTGGGCAATGCCCACCCTACGCTCGGTATAAAGATGCAGGTATGGTAGGTAGACATCGCAAATTTAAAAATCTGAAGATATCCCGAACCGAAAAGTCAAACCAGGTTGATAAATCCGATTAGCTTTCTCGTAAGCTCTATCTGTTAAGTTTTCGAGAAAAAGTGTCAAACCCAAATTCCTGGTTATGGGAATTCGCGTCCGTAAATCTAAACTTAACCAAGAGGGGGAAAAATCTGTATTACTATCATTAGGGTTGTTAAACAAAGCTCGGCGCGACCCACTATAGTAACTGGTAAATAAATTAACTTGCCATCCTCCTGATTGATAGCCTATACCTAGTTGTCCTACTGAGTAGGGAACTAAGCCTAACTGCAATCCCTTTTCTTGTCCCGACTCGATTTTTGCATCTGTATAAGTGTAGTTAAGGAAAGTTGACCATTGAGGGCTAATTTGCCACTTCAGTGCTGCTTCTAAACCATTGGTATTTACCAACCCAATATTAGTCCACTGTCCTCTTTGGACTCCGAGGCTGTCAGATAAACTATTACCAAAATAAGTAAATTGTCCCGCCAAATTTTCAGTAAAATTTACATCCACTCCTGCTGTCCAAGTAGAACCTGTTTCTGGTTCTAAATCTGCGTTGGGCAACCAACCATGCACTGTGTCATAAACATATAATTGGTCTATACCGGGATTACGTTGCACTGAAGCCCAACTCCCACGTAATGCAACTTTAGGGCTGACAGCCCATCGTAATCCTACGCTGGGGTTTAAATAGTTGCCAAAATCACTATTAAAGTTTTGCCTCAACCCCAAATCTGCTTGAAATGTATCAGTTATTTTCCAAGTATTTAATGCAAATATTGCTGTTTCAAATCTATCTCGATTTTCTTTTTCATTAAAAGCAATACTTCTAGGTGAATTACTGAATACATCGCCGTCTAAAAAGTTGTTTTTTAAATCTAATCCCCACCGTAAATTATTGCTTGAATTGAGTTGCCAATCGTGTTCTATTCTGGCAGTTACTGCTTGAGAATTTAGCGTACCTGTACGATAATAAATATTTTGAGTGGGTCCATAGGTGTTAAAGTAATCTTGGTTATATGCCAAGGTAGTTCTGAGGACAGAATCTTCACCTTGTCCGAGCATGGTTTTCCAAGATAATCCTACATTGAAAACATCGTGGTTTAAGCGATCGCGTTGCAGGGGAAAACCAAAATAAAGTAACCCGCGGCGACTACTAATTTTATAAGCATCTAAACTGAGGCTATTGCGGGAATTTAAATCGAGGGCGAGGCTACCAAAGTAGTTACTAGTCTCTGTATCTCCATTAAATAAACGCCCTTGTGGATCGCGGTTTGCTGCGCCTCTTGGAACGCGATAATCGTTATCTGCTTTGTATTGTTCGTAGCCCAAGTTATACTTTAAATTACCAGCCGTACCTCCATAACTAGCGCGATAATTCTCTTGGTTATAAGAGCCATATTCCGCTAAACCATTCAGTTGGGGAATTTCTGAACCTTGTTTAGTAGTAATATTAACAACTCCACCAAAGGCTTCTGAACCATAAAGAGTGGAACTCGTCCCGCTTGATAACTCAACTTTTTCGATTGACTCTACAGGAATGCTGTTTAGATCGGTACCACCGTGATAAGTATTGATATTACTATTTATTGGTCTACCATTGAGTAAAAATACAGACTGATTAATTGAGCTACCCCGGTAATATGTACCTGTGTGAATATCTGCGCCAAAACCTGCATTGTTGATCGCAAATCCGGGTAAATTTCTTAATACTTCAGCTAAACTCTTGTCACCTTGTTGTTGAATTTCTTCTTGCTCGATTACGTATTCTGGAGAAGAAGTTTGAGAGAATGGTTCTCTCTCGGCTGTCACCTTTACTTTAATATCTGCATCTTGCTCATCCTCATTTTGTGGCTGACTTTCTTGCGCCATATCTTCTGTTCTGGTGTTGGGGGATGTCTCGCTGTTAGGGGCGATTCCCTCATCTTCAACTTTTGGTTCTGATTCTTGCGCAATCTCCTCTGTTGTCGTTTTTGAAGTTATTTCGTTGTTAGGGGGTGCAGTTCTTCGCAGTTTTGAAATTAGATTTATTCGATCTGCATTCACAGCAGCAGTAGTCAGGTTGAGAACAAGACCATTTTCAGTTTGCGTCACTTTCCCTATAGGTGAACTAGCCTTAGCAATAACAATTACTCGGATACTGTTAGCAGCTAAAGGAGTAACGGATATGGATGCAATTTCCTCAGTGGGGTTGTTTTGATAAAAAGAATTATTCGGTGTTGATAGGAGTAATTGGGTATTAGTTAGATCGGCAACAAATTTATTACCGGAGTTGGAGGTAAAAACTTGGACATATTTACTATTTACCGTCTTTAAAATTAACTCAATACTGCTTTTGTTTGGATTGATTTGAACTTCAGTTACTCGCGTTACATCGGCTCTAACTGGCTGTGCTATGAATACTCCTATAGCTCCAAATAGCCAAAAATGATTGATTAAATGCTGTGTTTTCAATTTGAGTCCTCACACACAAAAATTTCGACAAATAAACTTATTAGACTTCGAGAATAGAAGAGTAATTCTGTATTCTCAAGACTTGTCCCTACGCTCTTGCTTAGGAACGATAAATTATAGTAGGGTGGGCAATGCCCATCCTACTTGATAAGAGGAGCAATTTAGAAGATTTAATATTTCTAAATTGTCGCATTATTGAGTGAATAAATATCTTTAATAACGTTTAGCAAACCTTTGTATTCATCTAGTTTTCCTGCTTTGAGATAGAGATCTGCGGTTGTATGTAAATCCTCAGCCACTCCCCGCATATCTCCAAGTTGGTGGCGAACTAGACAACGACAGTGATAAGCCTCGGCATTTTCGGGATCGATCGCAATTGCCCGATTGAAGTCTGCTAATGCGCCTTGATAGTCTTGTAGTTGAAAGCGAACATATCCTCGATTGTAGTGAGCTACTTCTAAATTGGGATCGAGCCGCAGTGCTGAGTTAAAGTCTGCGATCGCTCCTTTAGAATCCCCCATCGCCGCCCGTGCTAAACCTTCGTTAGCGTAGGCTGTAGCATCGTCAGGACGAAGTTGAATCACTTGGGTGAAGTCGGCGATCGCTAACTTGTAGTTGCCCATCAGCGCCTGGTATACTCCGCGTTTGAACAATTCGTCAGCATTCACAGATGAGAGTTGCTCAGCTTGAGCTGGCTGCGGTATAAATATCATTGCACTCACAAGGCTAAAAATGAGAATAATTCGGTGTATGGAATTCATAATGAAATGATGAATAATGAATGAAGCATTCAGTATTTAGCTCCAGCCTTTTTCTGCTTGTTGCAATACGTAAGTAGCTACATCTTCAATTTGCTGGTCGTTTAATTTAGCCTTGAACGCAGGCATAGCATTTTTGCCGTTGTGTACTTGGTTGACAATTGCCTCTAGAGAGTTCATGTTGTATTTCTCTAAAGCGTCTTTCTGCAACGTTTTTGTTGCCATAACCACATTGCGTCCACCCATGTGACAAGCAGCACAGTTAGCACTGAAAATTTTGGCTCCATTGGCTGCATCTGCTGCTAAAGCAGGACGACTAAACGTAATGGTCAAGAAAAATAAACTCAGCAATAGGATTGACAAAATCTTTTTCAACATAGTTCTCCTCTGTGTTAAATCGTGCATTTTGCAGGTATAGCACTCAGAATTATGAGGAGAACCCTTGTTAGAGTCAAAAGACAAGCTGTCATACTTGTTCCTATTGGGCTGTCAGGGGATAATCTGAACAGAATATATCCCGCACATGGTAAAATTTATATGGCTCCTCTGCCCGACTATCGCCCCAAACAACTATCTTTAGGCCCGTTAGAAACAGAGATTTTGCATATTGTCTGGGAACTCGGCACTGTTACAGTTAAGGATGTACACGATCGCATTCTTGCCGATCCAGACCGAGAGTTAGCTTATACTTCCGTAACTACTGTTCTACGTCGCCTTACCGAAAAAGGTTGGCTCAAGTGTGATAAGCAAGAACGTGCTTTTTATTGGCAACCAATGGTAACGAAGGAACAAGCGCAGGCGATCGAAGCACATGAAAAATTGCATCGATTTTTAGCAGTAGGCAACCCAGATGTAGTGGCTGCATTTGCAGATAGCCTCGATTATGCCAGCTGCGAACAATTGGAAGCGATCGCTCAACGCATTCAAGCTGCACGTCGCGCCAGGGAGAAGCAATAATGCATTTATTCATGATTTTGGCAACATTAACTTTAGCTTGGACTGTGCGAGTCAGTTGGTCACAGGATACTAAAGTAACTTGGACAAGACGGTGGGTGCGATCGCTATTTTTCTTTCTGTTCCCACCACTGCTATTAATCGTTACGGGCTTAGCAGTGCTTTGCATGGGAACTCAGGGAACTATGATCGGACTGCAAGTAGGACGCTTCAGCTACTGGCTAACCATAACCTTGTTTGGAGTAGTCGGCATTCTAGGATTGAAACTCGCTTGGGAAGGATGGCGTTCTGTCAAACAAACCCGCACTTATCCCTTACAAGACTTGGGTAATAAATTTGGTCGAGTATTGGAAACTCCCGCTTTGTTTAGTGCCTTAATTGGCTTTTGGCAGCCAGAATTAGTTGTTAGCAAGGGAATGCTTCACACCCTCACACCAGCGCAGTTAGATGCTGTCATTGCTCACGAACAAGCGCATTACTATTATCGGGACACTTTCTGGTTTTTCTGGCTTGGTTGGATACGAACTTTTACTGCTTGGTTGCCTAACACAGAAGCCTTATGGCAAGAACTCTTGCTGTTACGGGAAGTACGGGCAGATCGTTGGGCGGCGCAACAAGTAGATCCGCTGCTGTTGGCGGAATCTCTAGTGTTAGTGGTGCGTTCCTCGATAATGCCCATGACCAGTTTCTGTGCTGCATTCAGCGCCGTTTCTCAGCAAGATCGTCTAACCGAGAGGATTGAAGCACTGCTGAGTGAATCTGAATCTCCCCCCCAACCACCACTCAAGTGGTCATTACTGTGGTTGCTCTTGGCATTTCTACCCTTAGCAACTGTACCGTTTCACTCTTAGATAGGTAAGAGGTAAGAGGCAAGAGGTTTTTCTCCCAGCTTCCCCTGCCTCCCCTGCGCCCCCTGCTGCCTCAACGAGAAATCCTTACTTCCCAACCAACCTACTGCCTTTGGGTGGCGATTGCCAATTTTGCCCCTGGCACTTGCCGTAATATATCCATTACACTCACGACTTGGCCGTGAGTCACAGATTTATCTGCATTCACCACTACTAATGATTCCTGATTCGGCTTAATCATCTGCCGCAATTCACCATCTAGCGCCCCTAATTGAACTGGATTGCGATTCAGCGCTAGTTTCCCTTGGGGATCGATTGTAATCGTAATCGGAGCTGAAGGCTGAGCTTTAGCAGAGTTCGCTTGAGGTAAGTTTACCGACAGTCCTTCAGAACGAGTCAGAAATAACGTTGACATGATAAAAAAGGTCAAAATGGCGAAGATCACATCGATCATCGGCACGATGTTAATCTGCGCTGGAATTTCTGGCTCATCTGGTAGACGCATAGCTCTTTTCCCCTCGTTCATAGCGACGACGATAAAGTAATTCTAGTTGACCGCCGAATTCTTGAATCTGTGCTATCTCACGAATATATAGTCCCCTAAATGTATTTGCAAACATGAGGGTGAAGATTGCCACTACCAAGCCTGATGCTGTAGATACTAGCGCCTCGCTAATTCCCGATGTCACTCCAGCCGTTTTGCTACCTCCCACATCACCGATATTCAGAGAAGCAAAAGATGTAATCAATCCCAAAACAGTCCCAAGTAAGCCTAACAGGGGAGCAAGACTAATAATTGTCTCAAAAATGTTGTTAAACCGCTTTAGCAGTGGAATTTCCGCTTGAGCTTCACTTTCTAAGGCTAAGCGAAATTCTTCTGGAGTGGGTTGCTCCAGTTCTAAAGCTGCCAAAAAAATTCGCGCCATTGGCAAATCTGCATTGAGCTTCAACAAATCTATTGCTGAAACAACATTATCGTGTCGATATAGATTTAACACTTCTCGCACGACACGGCGCTGTCGTTTTGTAACCCGCACCCAAAATGCTACGCGCTCGATAATCAGCGCGATCGCTAAAATTGAAAATCCCAGCAGGGGCCACATAACCACGCCGCCTGCTACAAACAAATTATTAATTCCCATGTACTTGTTCAACAATAAACTAACAGTCAGAGTAGTGTGCTTTCTAACTCCGCTGTTTACAAGTGATATTACTTCTCAAGTGAGAGTAAACCTAATGCAAATTTATGTCAAGCGCTCAGGCGCAAATAAATCAAATCTTTAAATATTTATTGAAAGGATTTGTCAGCTAAAGACCAGAAATAATAAGCGTTGTAGATATTTGACCGTTTTCAATCGCCACAAATATTTTTTCCGCGATTTCGCTTGACTTTCGCTCTTACCTCGTTTTAGTCTAAATGAGAATTAGTGAAAATTAGTGGCATTAGAGTATGAGCTTGTCTAGCATCGCAGTGCAGCAGCGAGAAAAAGAAGCTAAGGCCCTCAAGTCTTTTCTTGCTTTTAGTCTACTTGGCTCACTAGCGTTGCATATTGGTTTACTGGCTTCGGGTATTGGTAATTTTTTGTCTAGAACACCGGATCTAGAAGATGAGCCAATGGAAGTTGTCGTTGTCGATCCTCCCAAAGTAGAAGAAGTCAAACCAGAACCAGAGCCTCAACGACAGCAGACGCAACCATCAAAAGCACCAGTAGTTGCATCGCCTGGATCTGGTAGAATTGGTGGCCAATCCGCAGCGCCAAGAGACGTAGAAGTAGTGCGATCGCGTCCATCTTCCCCCACTGCCACTAAAATACCCTCGCCTCCACCACGCATTGCACCATCCAAGCCAATTGTGGCAGAAAATCCTCAACCCAAAGCACCGCCACCCATAGAAAAACCTGCCCAGAGTGTGAAGCCGGAACCTGCACCAGTACAAAAACCTGCTCCGGCTCCAGAAATAGCTGCCACACCGAAGCCAGTTCAAACACCACCCCCAGCAGTAACTAATCAACAGTTAAGAAATACCTTGGCAGAAGCAAGAGCCGCCAGGGAAAGTCAAGCGCCACCAACTAGCACAGCACCTTCAGCCCCACCTGTTGGTAACACTCAAGGATCGCAGAGCGTTGCTACTGGTTCCGGTGTCAGTAGGGGCAACACCTTTGGTACGGGTAGGGGTACAAGTAGTGGTTCTGTTACTGGTACTGGTAGTGGCTCTGGTAGTGGCTCTGGTACTGGTAGTGGTAATAGCACTGGATCGGGAAATTCTAACCAAGGAACTGCTCAAGGACGAGGTAGAGGCGAAGGCGATGCAGAGGGAACGGGATCTGGTCGTTTAGCTTGCCGCGACTGTAGTAAACCCAAGTATCCAGAGAGCGCTAGACGCAAAGGTATAGAAGGTACCGCCAAAGTCAAATTAGAGGTTGACGATCGAGGTAATGTCACCGATGTCAAAATCGCACAATCTAGCGGTAATGACGCTTTAGATAAAGAAGCAGTCAGAGCTGCAAGGCGTTGGAAGTTAAAGAATCCAAAAGGGGGTAGCCAAGGCGTTGTAGCCAAAGTTGATTTTGAGCTAGAGAAGTCAGAGCGGGCGCGCCGCAACCGCGAACGTCGAGAAAGAGAAGCAGCGCGTAAAAAACGCCAACAAGAGGCTGCTTCATCCTCCCGTCCTTCCCAAGCAACACCTAGACAGCAGCCTGAACAAGCTCAGCCTCCCAGTGCTTCACAACCAGCAGTATCTAATAGCCCAAGTAGATTACAACGAGCTTTAAGTCTTCCACAGGGAGAATCTCAATCTAATAGTGCTGAATGATGAATATTAATTCATCATTAGACCTCTTGCGTGAATTATGAAGTGAGGGCAAGTTCAAAGTTGACGATGGCGGCAATCAAGTTAAACCGTAAACCGAAACGCCTTCTCCGATTACGATAGCGCTCAGCTAGAATCCGAAAAATCTTCAACTTCCGGTTTACGTGTTCAGCCACCACTCGTAATCGTGCCAATAAACGATTGTGCTGACGCTCAGATGAGTCCATCTTTGCCTTGCGGGGCAACAAGAGTGGGAATACAACTATTCAGATGCAGCTTAGCTATGCCTTGATATCCTTTGTCAGCCAAACACAATTGCTCCGGCAGCATTGGAATGCGATGCTGCTTAAATAAACGAAAATCATGTACTTGCCCCTTGCCAAAAGTAGTGCAGATAATCTGCCCATTTGCTTGATTGACCACTACTTGTGTCTTCAAAGTATGCCGTTTCTTCTTTCCACTGTAGTAAATTCGCTGTTTTTTTTTGGGCGGAGGGTAGGGCTTTCAGTGACATCAACCGCCACAACGTCCCAAGTGTAAGCATTTTGGTAAAGCTGCTTTTTTCCAGGTAGGTGAAACTTGCTAGACTTGATCAATAGAGTTTCCACCTTTTGGATCAGCCGACACACTGCTGATTCACTCATTCCCCAACTAGTGGCAATGTGGAACTGAGTGCGATATTCCCGCCAATACTCCAACACCAGTAGTAGTTGATCTTCCACACTTAGTTTGCATTGCCCACCACGTTTGCCAGTGCGGTCTAGATGCGGACGCAGCCACTCCACCATCTGCTCAAAGGTTTCACGATGTACGCCACATCTGCGTTTGAAACCACTAGGTTTTAGCTGTTTGAGTTGTTCGTAGGTCATGGCACCTTCCTCCTTGACCTACTTATGCCATCCTTTTCATATTCACGCAAGAGGTCTAATCATAATTCATATTTTTCCCCTCACTCGTCCTCTGCGGCCCAGTGAGGTTTTTCTTTAAATTGTATAAATTTTACTCAACTTCTTATTAATACAGATGAAATATTGTGACTTTAATGACAATAATTAGCATTATAAATGCTAATATTTCTTACTAAGTATAAAAGCAACTCGTGGGCAAACTGATTGTAGCCATCGAGGTTTCATTTGCTTGGTGTAGTTTTGTAGTGAGGAATATTTGTGAATAAACTGCAATCAGCTAGTGCTTGGGGGCTAGCTGGATTTGTCATGCTTGCGATCGCTCAGCCAGTTCAAGCTGATGTAAATAAAGTAACCGCAGTTGAAGTTATCCCAACAGCAACAGGGATTGAGGTTGTTGTAAAAACAACAGATAACAAACCTCTGCAAGTCTTTACATCAAGTTACGGCAAAACATTTGTTGCCAATGTTTTGAATACGCAGCTGCAACTACCAGATAACAAAAACTTTCGTCAAGTAAATCCAACAGAGGGAATTGCATCTGTTAGTGTCACCCAGCAGGGAGCAAATAGTATTCGGGTGATAGTAACTGGTACGAATAGTTTACCAACGGCAAAGGTAGAAAAGAGCGATGCCTCCGGCGGGCTTCGCCAACGCTCCCTGGTCTTCAACCTCACCCCAGCAGCTGACACTACAGCCCAAACGCCAACACCAACAACAAATACAACAGAACTCAGTCCACCCTTACCAAGGGGGGAAGCAGGGAGATCAAAACCAGAGGAAACAGCACCACAAGAGACAGATAATGTTACTCAACCAGTAAAAACTCAACAGTCAGCTGCTGATGGAAACGAGGACATTGAAATCGTGGTGACGGGCGATCTTGAGACTGGATATAGCGTACCCAACGCCACAACTGGAACCAGAACTGATACACCTCTACGCGACATTCCCCAGTCAATCCAGGTTGTTCCCCGACAGGTACTTAAAGATCAACAAGTGATTCGAGTTGGCGACGCGCTGCAAAACGTCAGCGGCGTTACTAACCGGGGGGGTTATTTCGGTATTCAAGAACAAATTAATATTCGGGGATTTGCTCTCGATACATTTCAGGGCAGCTATTTTCGAGACGGGATTCGCCAATTTACCTTTGACTTTCCTGAAACTGCTAACTTGGAACGCATAGAAGTTTTAAAGGGGCCAGCTTCGATTCTTTTTGGTCAGGCGCAACCAGGAGGAATTGTTAATCTCGTAACGAAGAAGCCATTGAGAGAGCCTTATTATTCCTTGCAAGGAACTGTTGGTAATTACGATACTTATAGAGGTGCGTTCGATCTATCTGGCCCTTTGAATGAAAGTGGAACTGTTCTATATCGCCTCAATGGTTATTATGAGAATGCAGGCAGTTTTCGAGATTTTGTAGATAGCGAACGTTTGTTTGTTGCTCCAACAATAACTTGGGCGATTGGTGCCAACACTTCCTTGACAATTGATGCTGAATTTATTGATGATTCGCGCACCCTCGATAGCGGAATTCCAGCAATTGGCGATCGCCCTGCCAACGTTCCCCGCGATCGATTTTTAAGCGAACCCTTTAGTAATTACGAGAAGAAAGAATACAGCGTTGGCTATGTGTTAGACCATCGTTTCAACGACAACTTATCAGTACGTAACGCATTTCGAGCGCAGTGGCTTTATCCCGAACGCTATTTTCCATACAGTACTGAGTTGGATGAAGATACAGGTGAATTAAGCCGAACTGCTTACTGGGCAGGTGGTGAATATGCCAACTATTCTACACAAACCGATTTAATTGGAAAGTTCGCAACGGGTACAATTAAACATCAAGTTTTGTTTGGATTTGAATACAGTAAAACCACCGAAAATCCTAACTTTCAACTAGATACTGACTATCCATCTATCAATATTTTCAATCCAGTTTACGCGAGAGAACGTTATCCAATACAACCAAACTTCTTCCGCGACGACACGACAAAAACTTTAGGATTTTACTTGCAAGATCAGATTGATTTAACTGCTAATCTCAAATTCCTTGTAGGTGGTCGTTTCGACAGTTTCGACCAAACACGCACTACAAGAGATTTAGGCGAGGAAAGGCAAGAATTTGAGCAATCGGATAGTAAATTTAGTCCTCGCGTTGGTGTTGTATATCAACCAAGCGATACAGTTTCCCTTTATGCCTCCTATACTTCATCTTTTAGACCAAGCTTTGGTGCTAATCGCAATCCTGATGATTCCACCTTTGAACCGGAAGAAGGTAGACAATACGAAGTCGGTATTAAAACTGATTTCTTAGATGGCAAACTCAGTGCTACTTTAGCCGCCTTTGATATCAAGAAACAGAATGTGTCAACAGAAGATCCAAGCAATGAAGGCTTCTCAATTCAAACAGGTGAACAAACTAGCAGAGGCATAGAGTTTGATGTCGCTGGTGAAATTTTGCCTGGTTGGAATATTATCGCTTCTGCTGGCTACGTCAATGCTTATATCAGCGAAGATGAAACTTATGATGTGGGAAATCGTTTAGACAATGCACCAGAATTTAGTAGCAGTTTGTGGACAACTTATGAAATTCAAAAAGGGAATTTGCAGGGGTTAGGCTTCGGTTTAGGTTTATATTATGTTGGAGATAGAGAGGGGGATATTGATAACAGTTACGAACTACCAAGTTATTTCCGCACAGACGCTGCTATTTATTATCGTCGCAATAATTGGAGAGCCGCACTGAATATTAGGAATCTTTTTGATGTTGAGTACTTTGCAGGTTCAGACGGCAGCAGAGAGCAAATTCAACCAGGTGCGCCGTTTACAATTTTAGGAACATTCTCGCTGGAATTTTGACCCTCTTTTCCCTCCCCTTAGTAAGGGGAGAAAGTAAGATTTATTTCAAACAAGCAAGGAGCATCTACCATGAAGTCTAGGAAAGTACGCCAAGTTGCATTTACTCTGCATCAATATATCGGTTTAGTAGTTGGGCTGCTTCTAATTATTGTTGGCTTGACTGGTAGCCTATTAGTCTTCCAGCACGAAATAGATCAATTTCTGGTGCAACGTCAATTTGGACAGGTGGTTCCTCAACAGCAGCGCGTCTCGATTGAGTCTGTATTAAACACAGTTAAAGCAGCTTATAGCGATCGCCCCGATCTCAAACTCAATTCTATCGACACACACCCAGAAAACAACATTTATAAAGTGCGGTTCTTTGCAAGCGATGACAAACGAACTGAAGTTTTCGTCAACTCATACACTGGAACAATTTTGGGCGATCGCATTTGGGACAATTCCCTCATCGGTGTCACATTTAAACTACACTTTGCCCTTTTAGTAGGTAGAACTGGAGAAATAATTGTTGGAATCGCTGCCTTACTTTTGCTGATTCTAAGTATTACAGGTATTATCCTCTGGTCTGGTTGGCGAAAGCTAATTAATGGCTTCAAAATCAGATGGCGATCGCATCCAAAACGAGTCAATTTTGATATTCATAAAGTCGCAGGTATTGTTACCGCCATTTTTCTCGCTTTCACTGCTTTTACAGGCTTCTGTTGGAATTTTTCCGAAGTAGCTGAACCCGCGATTTATGCCCTCACCCTCACGCCAAATGCAGCCAAACCAGTTTCTGTGCCAATTGCTGGCAAATTCCCGTTAGGAATTAGCCAAATTATACAAACAGCCGATGCTGCTTTACCTGATGCGGAAACTACATTTATCAACCTGGGAAAAAAACCAGAAAATGCGATCGCTGTTTATAAAAAGCGTCCGCAAGAATTGAATGAGTACGGCGATAGCGTCGTTTATTTAGATCGATACAGCGGCAAAATCCTAAAGGTGCAAGATGGATTAAATTTATCTCTAGGAGACAAGATTTTAAACTCCTTTTCACCGCTGCATTATGGTACATTTTGGGGAATACCAACACGAATTTTGTATATATTTGTAGGAGTTGCACCTTTGATTTTAGGCATCACGGGTTATGCGCTCTGGTGGTATCGTTATCGGGGAAAATTCTCTAGCCCAATTGATACTCAAGATACTGCAAAGCATCGACTTTAACAATATTGAGATTATACCTATATCTGTTGCTCGAAAGAATCAAACTACCGTTGTCATCAGCTATTACACATTAGCTTGATGTCTATCATCACCGAGTCAATTATATGCATACCAGCTTACCATTGATTTTTATATCCACTACAAATGGAATTGCTAAAACTAACTACTGGCGAATATTCCGCAATTCGGGCATTAAAAATCTAAATTGGGATCTGCTAGTGTAGAAACAGAGACTGATTTGTAGCTCCTAATTGATTGTGAAAAACTGGCAATTGTTTTCTGGTTTATGCTTGACAGCAGTTGTCTCGCTGTTAGCAGTTGAGCCTGTCCGGGCATTGGCAAGTAATAATAGCTGTATTACTGAATCTTTAGACAAACAACCGCGTTCAGTAACAATAGTGACGCGATCGCAAATCGAGCAACAAGCAGTTCTATCCAGAGATTTGAATCAAATTCTCAACAGGCTAGTTCCCAGTTATGGATTTTCGTCTCGTTTACGCGCTAGTCGTCCTACTGTGTTGATTGATGGCGCACCCGTAGCCAGATTGAGAGGAATCGATCCCAGGATAATTGAGCGCGTGGAAGTGCTACCGCACCGAAGCGATCGTTGTCTAGCCAAATGACTCCCATCAATTGAGTTAGCAGTGAAGAGGACAAAAGGATAATTACGAATTATTTCTTTTGATTAAAGCGAACCTCAAAGGCTATGTTAAACTCTTGATTAACCAATCAATCAAATTTTTTCCTGCTTCCCACAGCGATCCCTGCTCTGGCAAAGAGAATTCTTCAACTTAGAACGAGATATGCCTAAGCGCGACGAGCAAGACTTTGAAGTTAAGCGCCAGCAAATTATAGATGGTGCGTTGCAAGTCTTTGCTAGCAAAGGCTTTGAGAAGGCAACTAACAAGGATATTGCGGCGGCGGCGGGAGTTGGCTCACCTGGTCTTATTTACCACTACTTCAAGGATAAAGGGGACTTATTTGTGCAAGTAGTCGAGCAACGCCTACCTTTGCTGCAACTGCTGAACCATAGTGATGAAATTATGACTAAACCACCAGAAGATGTACTAACCATCTTTGGTCATGCGTTTCTCAAAATTGCGGAGAATTCAACATCGCTGGCGCTATTTAAGCTGATATTAGGGGAAGCCATTAGGCAACCCCACGTTGCTGAGATGGTCAACAAAAT
>QQTW01000050.1_pt1 | contig 68885 bp, 64 predicted proteins | sample 1904831 | NCBI WGS metagenome assembly QQTW01 (sample SAMN09435610, study PRJNA476489) | Subsurface metagenome, whole genome shotgun sequencing project. | reverse complement strand
GCAAGTCATGCTGACTGTTACTGTCTTTAACGCCCCGTCAAAAGTGCGATGCACTTTTGCTTCAACAACACCAATTTTTGGCAGCTTGATAGCTCCATCCAATAGTTTGACTGATTGTGGATATTGAATGGACTGCTTGCCATGCTTGCTTTTGAAGTTGGGATATTTTGCCCTACCTTCAAAGAAGTTGATAAACGCCCTAGACAGGTTCAGGCTAACAGACTGCAACACTTGCGAGTAACAATTGGTGAGCCAGGGAAACTCTTGCTTGAGTGCAGGAAGAAGATCGTTATATCCTTGTCTAGATAGACCTTTTCCTGTTGCCTTGTAAGTCTCGTTGTTTAGATTCAAAGCTCGATTCCACCACCATCTACTGCAACCAAAAGCTTGCGATAAAGCTTCTTTTTGGGCGGTAGTTGGATAAATTCGGACTTTGACAACGTTTCTCATTCTTTGATTATATCACAAATCTTATTTATGGTAGAATAAATACAGATTGGTGATTCCTCATACATCTAGTATTTGTTTTTGCCCTGCAAAAAAGTAATACCAGATGCAATCGTCATCACCCGCCTTATATCCCACCACTGATTCGGAGTACCAAATTCAGTGGGGGACTTACGGCGTAATAGTTAAACAGGCGACTTTAGTAATTCTAGCGGCGGGCAAGTGCGATCGCACCTACTTTCATAAATCAAATCGCCACTCGACAATCTTTCAAACTTCGCAGCGATATCCCAGATACCTGTCCGCTTTCAACGAAAAACAAGGTCATTTCCTTAATTAGTTGCGTTACAGATATGTTTTTTAAGCAGCGCACTTTCTCAATCAATGCACTCAACCAATCTTCATGCAAAAGAGGCAGTTGCAAAGCCCTACCACCGCCCTGAAGTCTCTTCCAGCCCGTACCAAGTTCTTCTGTCTGCGGCTGCGGTTTTTCCGCCTTTTTTTCCGATCGCACCTGCTTCATCAGTGACTGAATTTTTGCTTCCGTCCATTTAGGCAGCGATCGCAGTTTTTCTAATAACTCTCGGTATCTCGGTTGACACAGAGAAAACAATGTGTTCAAATCTACCCACTCGATTCGCTCTAGCGGAAAACTGGCAAAAGTTTCATATAACTTAATAAACTTCGATATAGCTGTGTGGTTGAATTCTTCCTTTTCCACCCACTGCTTAAATTTCTTCGCCCCCATCTGCTGTTTCTGCCGCCAGAAGTCTTCTCCGTCTTCCAAGCCTTCTTTGATACGCCAACGGTTACGCTGTCTGATTTTGGCTGCAACTGGATCTACTGCTGGGGCTATTTGTGGTTCTGGAGCTTTTTGGGCGATCTTAGTTTCGTCTAAAAGGTTAGAATTCATTTAGTAAGGCTCCTTTAAGTTGAGATGCTCCTTTAAGTTGAGTAGGCTCCAACTATAGGAGTTTGTATCTAGGAAAGCGCGTCAGATTCGTGGTCGGGGGCGCTTTCCTTTATTTATTATACAATTTGATCGGATAAATATCAAGACTTGTATTGGTACAAATGTTAGAATATAATTAAAATACTGATTTACTTAAAACTCTTATGCCTAAACGGAAGTTAGATCGTAAAAGAGAATTTATTCAAGTAGCTATCGATCCAAGTGAGAAAGCTGCTTTTGATGCATGGTGTGCAGCTAACTCCACTACAATGAGCGAAATTATCCGAAAAGAAATTGCTCCCTATATCGCTAAAGGAAACCAATTGCAGCAGAACGAGACAACAGCCGAATAAGCTGGTAGTTGTCTGGCTATAGCTTTTGTATGCTTCTGGCAGGAATTTGTATCCTGGCGCGATCGCACGAGTGCGGTGCGTTGCTTACGTGATTAATTGTGTCTTCAAGGCTTAAATAAAAGCTGTTCGGGCTGAGAGTTGTGACAATTTTCTAACTCAAAACTTTCAGAATTAAGAATTGCTTCTACTTCTTGTAAAAGCTGATTTTGCTCTTGTCTGATTTCTGCTAATCTATTAGATATTTCCAACAAACGCTGCTTTTTATCCCGCTCGTTCGATTCAAAATTCAAGTTTTGTGCATCTGATGTTATAAGTTGGCGCGAGCGCCAGGATTGTTTGATTATTAAGTTGCTAAAATTACTGATAGATTGAAAGCTAACTTGCAAGAATAACCGAGCTAATCTTAATGGTGCTTGTAGTAACGCCAACAAAAATTTCTCGAACAGGCTACCAACTGATTTAATTAAAGTCCAGGCGATCGCTAAAGTAAAAAGGAGAATAACCAAACTCAAAATTGGGCGATCGCTTGCCCAAGTTAACAGTTGCAATAACCGCAGAACAACAGGATGTGCCTGTATCCACTCATTGACAGGTGAACCAATCGCTAGTAGAATTGCTTGTGAGGTTATATCCTTTGCGTGTCCAACTGTTTGCAATGTTTGTTCTAGGGAATCTTTAGTTTTATCAATATTTTCCCCAACCGAGACTTTCGCTTGTTGAGCGATTGCCGTTACCTTATCAGCCGCTTTATCAGCAGTTTCTACCAAAGATACTTTGGCTTGCTGTGTCTTTTCTGGAAGATTATTAGCAGCATCAGTTAATAAATCTTTTACTTTGTGAAAGTTGCTAAAAACTCTGTTAGATCCATTAATTTCTGTCAATGCCTTGCTACTTTCTGCTTGAGAAATCATGCTGACTACACCCCTGGCGTTAACTTATCTCAAGCCTAGATCTGTAAATTCAGATCTGACATCAGTAATCAACGACGTAAAAACTCTAGCGATCTCATTTCCAGACTGAGCCTGGAAATGAGATCGCCCTAACCCCTAACCCCTACTTCCTTTATAGCTGGCAAAGGTTGCAAGCAAACGCGCAACCTGTCTTTTGGGCGGCGAGTCGGAACCAAAACCGGATCTAAGTTTTGGTTAGGCAATAGTTTCCACTGGTAGCCGCGAAGTAAATGAGCGGCAATGATTTTCATTTCCATCTTGGCAAAAGCTATGCCAATACAGATGCGCGCTCCACCGCCAAAGCCAATTAAACTAAAGGGACGTTGTTTGTGTTCTTGCCTTTGGGGGCTAAAGCGGTCTGGATCGAATCGCTCTGGGTTGGGGTATATTTCTGGTAGTTGGTGAGTTAGCAGGATTGAATAAACTAACTGCCACCCAGATGGTACGTGAAAGCCATTGAACTCAAACGGTTTAATTACACCACGAAAACCTCCTCCCACAGGGGGATGCAGTCTTTCAATCTCAGATAGTATTTGTTCTAGATAAGGCATTTGCCCCAACTGTTCCAAAGTCAGCGCCCCTGAAGAGGCAAGATTTAGCTGTTCTTCCCTAGCGCGTTGCAACACTTCAGGGTGACGGGCTAACTCCAAGCAGAACATGGTAAGCATCGAGGTGGTGGTTTCATGCCCAGCAAAGAGTAAAAGTAAGGCTTGGGCGATGAGTTCGCGATCGCTCATTCGGTTTCCTTCTTCATCCGTAGCTCGGATTAACAAGCTGAGGACATCCTTAGTCGGGTTTTGTTTGCGTTCTTCCACCACCTTTGCCAAATGCTGTAAAATTTGATTTCGAGCTGCGATCGCTTTCCCCAAGGTTGTTACTGGCAACTTGATAGGATTAAGGGCAAATAAGCCATTAGTCATTGATGCAAACAGTTGGCTCATCCGCACGGCTTCTGAGCCAGAGTTAGTTCCTAATAGCAGAAGACTTGCAATATCAAATGTCAGCTGCTTAAATTCATCAAACCAAATGATTTCACCTTGCTGCTGCCATTTTTGCAGGTAGCTTTGGGTAATTGACTCCATTGTGCCAAAGTACTCTGCCAGTGCCAAACCGTGCATAGCTGGCATCATCAGGCGACGATTACGGCGATGTTCCTCGCCGTCTTGGACGAAAAGGGATTCGCCCAGCAGCAGCTTAAAATTATCCGGCCATCCCTCCCGCCAGGAAAAACAATCCATATGGCTTGCGAGGACAAATTCCACCGCCTCTGGCCCGACCATATAAACAGTTGGTCTACCAATAATGTGGGTTTTGAAAATCGAACCGTACTTTTGATAGCGCTTTTCGACAAACTGAGGGTCAAACACAAATTCTAGTGTCTCCCCAAGCAGTGGTAAACCCATTTGTCCTGGCGGAAGTCGATCGCGCATGAATCACTTTAACCCAAGTTTAAATCAGTTACTGCACCGAGACTGCTAGAAGATACTAATTTGGCATATTTTGCCAATACTCCAGTAGTATAACGGGGTTGGGGTGGTTTCCATTGAGTGCGGCGGCGCGTTAATTCTTCATCCGATACGTGCAGATGTAACGATCGCGCGCGGGCATCAATTGTAATCGTGTCGCCTTCTTCAACTAAAGCGATCGCACCTCCAACTGCTGCTTCTGGAGCCACATGACCGACTACCATTCCGTATGTCCCACCAGAAAAGCGTCCATCAGTAATCAATCCTACACTGTCGCCCAACCCAGCACCAATAATTGCCGACGTGGGAGCCAGCATTTCCCGCATTCCCGGCCCTCCTTTTGGTCCTTCGTAGCGGACGACAATTACATCCCCTGCCTTTATCTGATGTGCCAAAATTGCCTGCAAACAAGCTTCTTCTGATTCAAATACTCGTGCGGGTCCAGTAATCTTCGGCTGTTTTACCCCTGTAATCTTAGCCACTGCTCCTTCTGTTGCCAAATTGCCTCTGAGAATGGCTAAATGTCCTTGGGCATACAGCGGTTTATCCCAGGGACGAATTACCGCTTGGTCTAATCTGGGTTGTTCTGGGACATCTGCCAAGACTTCTGCAACTGTTTTACCTGTTATCGTCAGGGCATCGCCATGTAATAAATTATGCACTAGCAGCATTTTCATTACTTGAGGAATGCCGCCAGCTTTATGCAAATCTGTAGCGACATATTGCCCGCTGGGTTTAAGGTCGCATAAAACCGGGACGCGGGCGCGGATGATTTCAAAGTCATCGAGGGTTAATTCTACACCAGCAGAATTCGCGATCGCTAATAAATGCAAGACTGCATTAGTAGATCCACCAATTGCCATAATTACCGAGATGGCATTTTCAAACGCTTTGCGAGTGAGAATTTGACGCGGCAGTAATTGATTGCGAATTGCATCTACTAGCACAAAGGCTGATTTTTCCGCGCTGTCAGCTTTTTCGGCATCTTCTGCTGCCATTGTAGAGGAATAGGGCAAACTCATGCCCATTGCTTCAAAAGCAGAAGACATGGTATTAGCAGTATACATTCCACCACAGGAACCAGCACCAGGGCAAGCTCTGCGTTCTACTTCCATTAGTTCTTGTTCGTCGATTTTCCCGGCGCTGTATTGTCCTACTGCTTCAAAAGAACTGACAACAGTTAAATCCTTGCCGTTGTAATGACCGGGTTTAATTGTACCGCCGTAGACAAAAATTGCCGGAATGTTCATCCGAGCGATCGCAATCATTGCCCCTGGCATATTCTTATCACAGCCGCCGATCGCCAGCACACCATCCATACTTTGCCCGTTACAGGCTGTTTCAATCGAATCTGCAATCACTTCCCGCGATACCAGGGAGTATTTCATCCCTTCGGTTCCCATTGAGATTCCATCGCTGATAGTGATCGTGCCGAACATTTGCGGCATTGCCCCAGCGTTGCGAATTCCAGACTCTGCGCGCCCCGCCAGGGCATTGAGCCCCATGTTGCAGGGGGTAATGGTGCTGTAACCATTGGCGAGTCCCACAATGGCTTTAGTGAAATCAGAGTCACCAAAACCAACGGCTCGTAGCATAGCTCGATTAGGCGATCGCTGTACGCCTTGCGTCACAAAGGAGCTTCTGAGATTGTCCGGCATCTTATTTTCTTCGGGAAAACTAAGGATAGGCAGATTATGATTGTCGCAAAAAAGTTAACTAAAGGCTGAAGTATGAAGGATGAAGTATGAAGTTTTTAACAGTTTTGAGATAGTGTCTTAGTCCTGATAAGTTTTACCATAAACGGGTGAGGGGGAATAGGCAGTGAAGGCGTTGCTAGCTAAAACCGCGATCGCTCGTCGATATTGAGGATCGGACTTAGTTCCAATCAAAGTTGGTTTAGTTGCTAGCTGTTTTTGTTGGGAAGAAGTCAAGTCTATCCTGACATTAGGCGCAATTCCTTTATGGTTAATATCCGTGCCTTTTGGCGTGAAATAATGACCTACTGTTACTGTCATCCCGGAACCATCTGAGAGGGGTTGCAGCTGCTGAACTAAGGCTTTACCAAAAGTTTGACTGCCAACTACCACTGCTCTTTTGTTATCCTTGAGCGCACCTGCGAGAATCTCACTAGCACTGGCAGAATTTCCATCTACCAGCACCACCAATGGCTGTTTCGTCAACGCCGTGCGATCGGCAGAGAAATTTTTACTGCCAAGATCGCGTTCTACCTCACGGACGATCGCGCCATTATCTATCCACATCCGGGCAATGTCAACACTTGCAAGGAACAACCCACCGGGATTACCGCGCAGATCCAACACAAAGCCGTTGACACGCTTAGAATTGAGAGAGGCGATCGCTCCTCGCATTTGCTTCGGTGCGGTAGCGCTGAACTCTGTTAAGCGGATATAACCAATGCGTTTAGCGCCTTCTTGCTTGAGGGTGTAACTCACTTTTGGCAGTTCAAAATTAGCGCGCGTTACCTTCAAATTGAAAATTTTCTGCTGTCGCTTAATCTGTAGAGTAACTACTGTACCAGCCTTACCGCGAATCAGTTTGGAGGCATCCTCCTTTTTCATCTCCTTGGTTGGTTTACCATCAATTGCCACAATCCGATCGCCAACTTTCAGCCCAGCTTTTCGGGCAGGGGAATTTTCCAACGTATCCTCTACCGTCAGATGCTTGGTTTTTTCGTCTTGTTTCACCTGAATCCCGATCGCTCCAGACAACTGTCCATAGATTGATTCTTCATTCAAGGCTTGGTACTCTTCAGGAGCGAGGAAGCGAGTGTAAGGATCTCCCAGTTGTTTTAAAGCTTCCTTGACAGCCGTGTAAGCTTGTTCTTTGGAAGTATAGTTGTTTGCTTAACAGGCTCTGTCTAGTTGCTTGCCAGTCAACAGCATTGAATGTATTGTCAACATAGCGACGATTGACGACTTGCCAGACTTCATCCACGAGGGCTTTTGGCCCATCCTGTAATTCGGCACGGACGCGACAGCTAACTGAAATGACCAAAGTAGTAGTTGTGGCGAGAGATCCACCCAAGCAGGCAATTTGGAGCAGCGATAAGCGTCTTGAAGATTGAAGCATTGGAAGCGGGTTTGTTGTCTGGAAGGTTTACAGCTGATTCACTCTAAGCCAAAAACACATCGCCAAGTAGCTATTGCTTACCATGCTACACTTGTTAAGCTGGTTGCATTGTACTTGAATTACAGCTTTGTATTCATCCTCCAGCAAATTGCTATCTATACGGGCATGGTAATATTATGCTCCGATGGCGATCGCTGCTTGTTCCTCACAAACAGTTCTCTGGAATATTCTAAATAAAACTTCCGTGAAATCTTTAGTAAATTTGCGGCACAAAGAACTGCTCGCTCGCTGGAGGGCGAACGTAACCCGATGCAGGTTTTCTAGAGGGTAACTCAAAGGCTTCGGGAGTGATGTCTTTGTAAGGGATCTTGCTCAGAATATGGGTGATTAAGTTGAGGCGCGCCCGTTTTTTGTCATCGGCTTCTACGGTAAACCAGGGAGCTTCGGGAATATTAGTATGAGCAAACATTGCATCTTTCGCCCTGGAATATTCCTCCCATTTATCTCTTGCTTCAATGTCCATAGGGCTAAGTTTCCAGCGTGTGGCTGGTTCGTTCATACGAGCTTGAAATCGGCGCTCCTGTTCCTCATCGCTGACAGAGAACCAGTATTTGAGTAAAATCATTCCCGAACGCACCAGCATCTGTTCAAATTCTGGGCAAGATTGCATAAATTCTTGGTATTGTTCCTCGCTACAAAAACCCATCACCCGCTCTATTCCAGCACGGTTGTACCAACTGCGATCGAACAGTACAATCTCACCAGATGAAGGTAGATGAGCTACATAGCGCTGGAAGTACCATTGCTTCTTTTCCACATCTGAAGGCGTACCCAGAGCAGCTACTCGGCAACCACGCGGATTTAAGTATTCTGTCACCCGCTTAATTGCCCCACCTTTACCAGCCGCATCTCGTCCCTCAAAAATAATTGCCACTCGCAAACCTTGATGTTTCACCCAATACTGCAACTTGACTAATTCAGTCTGAAGCCGAGCCAATTCTTTTTCATAAAACTTGTCTTTGAGTTTGTTTTTTAGCTTTGTTTTCGTTTTTTTCTTAGTTGCTTGCACTTGAGGGATTCGCTCTACTGTTTGATGTCCGTTGTTTGAGTCTGAGTTCATAATTTTTCCTCTGCTTGTAGCTCGATTCGATCGCATGAGTTAGCCGTTAGCAATGTCAATTTATTTATGGTTTGTGAGGTTTTGCCGCTGGATATAAACAAAGTACGTGCAGCAATTTTTTTGCTCCAGGCAAATTCAAAAGTATTTTAAGTAGGAGTCAAAAAGAAGGACGTGAGAGTGTAAGGGAAATAATTAGTGGAGGCTTGAACCCTACATAGAAGGGGTTGGGTGTACAAAAGTATAATTTTTATTTTCTCTCCCACTGCTTGCTAGTTTTGGACAAAATGAATTCTTAAATATGATAAGTTACGCGTCACAATTGCTGTATCACAATGTACGCAACCCGCAAAAATACTGTTTTTTTAGAAATAGTCAATCTTTTGCTGCGGCAGCGAGCGCAAAAATCACTCCAGCCAATAGTAGGCGATCGCTAAAGTTAAAACTGTTAAGGGTAAACCAAAGCGCAAATGTTCCCAAAAATTTAATCTTAGCCCTTGTTTAGCTACCGCTTCAGCTACAATCAAGTTCGCAACCGATCCCAACAACGTCAGATTTCCGGCTAAAGTTGACCCTGCTGCTAATAATAGCCATGCTTGTGTATTAGTTTGTGATATCAGTGGTTTCATTATCAGCACAGCAGGCACATTAGAAATCAAATTTGATAGCAAAACTGTCACGCTCAACAGCTCAAAAGAACTATTAACCATTGCTGTAAATGGTTGAAGCAATTGAAGTTTCTCGACATCCGCAGTTAAAATGAACAGCCCTGAAAACATCAGTAATAAATCCCATTCCACCGCTCGTAAAATTCGCTCTGGCTTCAGTCGTCGGGTGATTAATAATAAGCCAGCCGCAACCAAAGCAGATTCAGCCAAGGGTGCGCCGAGTAAGAATGCAACTAATAATCCTCCAATTACGATTAAACTTTTGTACAACACGGGTTTGAGCAGGCGATTTCTGCCCATGCGGGGATAATTCAGGGTTGGTTTGAAAGAGCGAACTTCTGGATATAGCCACATGGGCAAACTCAACTGAATTAGCAAACCAGCTATAGCTACAGGAACTAAAGTTTGGGCAAATGCCAAGTAACTAATATCAGAAAACGAAGCAATCAGAATGTTTTGCGGATTACCGCTCAAGGTGGCAACAGAGCCTATATTGGTTGCACCTGCCAATGCTAGGAGATAGGGAATAGGATTTAATCCTAGGGCTTGAGTCAAACCGAGCGTCAAGGGAGTAAAAATCAGCGCAATTGTATCATTAAGAAATAGCGCTGAGAGCAAGCCACTAATGAATGTTAAGGTAATTAGCAAGCCAAAGGGACTACGAGCATAGCGTACCAATACAGTTAGAGCAAGTTGAAAAAAACCAGCACTTTCCAGGTATGCATTAACTATCATGATGCTGAGGAGAAAGATAATTGTACCAGCATCGATCGCAAGCGGGGCTTCCTTGAGACTAATACTACCTAACCCTACTAAACCAGCTGCTCCCACAAACGCGATCGTAGCTCGATTCATCCGCAAGCCAGGTAAGTATCCTAGCCCTAAACCCAAATATGTCAACCCAAGCACAATATATTGGCAGACGATCAAGTCTTCTCCCTCGAATATACAATTTAGAAGCCAGAATCTAGATATGCTGAAGGCTGAAGGCAGCTATGCTGGAGTCAAAATATTTAATTCCTCAGCCCCCTCAGCCCTCTCCTAACTCCTTTTATTTTCAGTTTCCAAAAATGTAACAAATCAAAAATATTAGTGGCTTTGATGCCAGATAAGAAACAAATTTTCTCGCTGCACTTCTTATAGTTAATGCGGTTTTAGGTGAGGAAGCTCGAACCAATGAAATTCTATTTTATGTCTACTAAAACGGTTGGCAAAATTTGTATTTTATCGAACAAAAAATCATTTCAGCCTCGGCTTAATTATTGGAATAGAATTCAAATCAAAGCTACAGTTGCTTTGGGCATATTTACTTTCAGTTTTACCAATCCTGTTTTGGCACAACAGAGAGAACTAGCCCCAGTGCCGTCACGAACTATTACTGTTACTGGTAGAGGTGTAGAATCAATTCCTGCAACTCTGGCGCAAGTTAGTTTGGGTGTTGAAGTTCAAGGCAAGACAGCGCAGGAAGTACAGCAAGCAGTCGCTCAACGCTCGTCCAACGTGTTAGCCTTGCTCAAATCTCGCAATGTAGAAAAATTACAAACTACTGGGATTAACCTAAATCCTGTCTATAGCTACAACAACGTGCAGCGACTTACAGGTTACACTGGCACAAATATTGTCAGTTTTCGTTTACCAACCCAAAAAGCAGGCAATCTATTAGATGCGGCTGTGAAAGCTGGTGCAACGCGGATTGATAATATTAGTTTTGTCGCTTCAGACAGTGCGATCGCAGAGGCTCAAAAACAAGCTCTCCAAGCAGCTACCCAAGATGCTCAACAACAAGCTAATGCCGTCTTAAGTACTCTGAATCTTAACCAGAAAGAAGTAGTGAGTATTCAAGTTAATAATGCTAGTTCCCCGCCACCAATATTTAAAACGGTACAAGAATCAGCTTTATCCGATCGCGTTGCTTCTACTCCGGTTGTAGGTGGCGAACAGCAAGTAGAGGCTTCAGTAACGCTACAAATTAGCTACTGAACACAGACTTTGCCACACTAGTAATAATATATCCAATGGTAGATGACTGCTGTCAACACTATGTATGGCAATCAATTGAAAGAAGATCGGGAGTAAAACCAATGCTTGAGCGATCGCGCTAAGTGATATATTGCTGCCAAAATTACCGTTCGCGCGTTAATTCACAATTCTTATGGTTTCTTTTGAGCAATTACAAGCAACAGTTGAATATCAGTGCCAAACTAACCTGAATTTATATGATTCTGCATCATGCGATCGCTTGGCAACTCAAGCAGCGGCTGGCAGGCATTTACGAGTTTTAGAGTTGCCAGAAAATCAAAATGCAATCCCAGTGTGTTTGTGTGAAGATGATTATCCAGGTTGGCTGAACCCAGAGGACATTGGTGAATTAGAACTAGCTAATACAACTCCTGTTGCGATCGCCCTTTCTGCCACTGAAATTAGCAACCGCCTACCCGATGTAATTAAATTTACCCATTTGGCGATGCAACAGGCGAACTATTACCTTTGGGGTGGCACAGTTGCACCAAATTATGATTGTTCTGGCTTGATCCAAGCGGCGTTTGCTTCAGTTGGTGTATGGCTACCTAGAGATGCCTATCAGCAGGAAGCCTTTACTGGGGCGATCGCAATTGAGGAAATGCTACCAGGCGATTTAGTCTTTTTTGGTACAGCTGACAAAGCTACTCATGTCGGTCTTTATTTAGGAAACGGATCTTATATTCATAGTTCTGGAAAAGAAATCGGTCGCAACGGTATTGGAATTGACTCTCTTTCAAATCTGGAAGACGAAGTTAGTCGGTCATATTACCATCAGCTACGCTGTTGTGGAAGAGTGGTTAAGTCTTACCAACCACAAAAATGATGAATGCTGAATGATAAATGATGAATGCGATTCGACGATTGAGTTTAATTCATAATTCATAATTCAATAACTGGTGTGAGGTATAAATGTTAGTTCCTAACGATTTAGCAAGGCAAAATGGGGCGGCTACTGCAAATAAACCAGATGTTTCTGTCGTGGTGCCTGTATATAACGAAGTCGAGAGTCTACCACATTTAATTGAAGCGATCGCCTCCACATTGACTCAAAACGATCTAAATTATGAAATCATCTGTGTCGATGATGGTTCCAAAGATGGTTCAGCCGACTTTCTCAGACAGCAAGCTTCACATCGTTCAGATTTGAAAGCCGTACTGCTGCGTCGCAACTACGGACAAACAGCGGCGATGGCGGCGGGGTTTAAATACGCCCAAGGTAGAGCAATTGTCACCTTAGACGCGGATTTGCAAAACGATCCGGCTGATATACCCGAATTGCTAGCCAAATTAGACGCGGGTTATGACTTGGTGAGTGGCTGGCGACTGAAACGACAAGATGCGGCGCTAACCCGAAATCTCCCTTCTAAAATTGCTAATTGGCTGATTGGCAAAACTACAGGCGTGAATCTACATGATTACGGCTGTTCGCTCAAAGCCTATCGCTCGGAATTAGTCGCCGACATGAACCTTTATGGCGAACTGCACCGATTTTTACCAGCTTTGGCTTTCATTGAAGGGGCGAGAATTGCAGAATTGCCAGTACGTCACCACGCCAGGCGCTTTGGTCGCAGTAAGTATGGGCTGTGGCGGACGTTCCGCGTGTTGATGGACTTGTTAACAATTTTGTTTATGAAAAAATTCCTGACGCGACCAATGCACGTATTCGGGCTGTTTGGTTTGCTGTCAATGGTGATGGGGACGTTGTTGGGACTTTACTTGACTTTCGTGAAACTTGGTTTGGGTGAGAGGATTGGCAATCGCCCATTACTGATTTTAGCAGTGCTGCTGTTTTTGACAGGAGTGCAATTATTTTGTTTTGGGTTATTGGCAGAACTGCTAATGCGTACTTACCACGAATCCCAGGGGCGACCCATCTATCGGGTGCGAGAGGTATTAGGCAAAAATATTAAGTAAAGTAACAATAGTGGATAGAAGAAATGTGAAGTGTGAAGTGTGAAGTGTGAAGTGTGTGTTAGCCCCGCGCGATCTTCGCAGTATGAAGTGTGAAGCGTGAAGTATGAAATATAAAACTTTATCTTTAGCCTTTAGCCTTCATCCTTCAGCCTTCAACCTTCAACCACTACCCATTACCCAACACCCTAAATTAAGTTAAGCCTTGAAAGTTTTTTTGACATTTGATGCCAAACTGCGGCGCAACCTAGTGATTTTGTTCGCCGCAGGTCTATTATTTTGGTCTAGTTTGACTACCCTTTTGCCAACCCTACCCCTATATGTAGAGTATCTGGGGGGAACAAAGCAACAAATTGGTTTGGTGATGGGCTGTTTTGCCATTGGACTATTGCTTTTTCGTCCTTGGTTGGGACAATTGGCAGATCGACGCAGCCGCAAGTTGGTGTTACTGATTGGTTTGGGTGCAACAGCGATCGCTCCTTTGGGATATATGGTGGGAAAATCAATTCCCCTGTTGATCGTCCTGCGTGCCTTTCACGGCATCAGTATTGCTGCGTTTAGCACTGGCTACAGCGCCTTAGTAGCAGATATTGCGCCCCCAAAGCAGCGCGGTGAAGTCATCGGCTACATGAGTTTAGTAACTGCCATCGGTATGGCAATTGGGCCTGCACTAGGTGGCTTTTTACAAGCTTGGGCTGGGTACAACGCTTTATTTCTCTTATCATCTGGGTTGGGGGTGTTGGGGATACTTATTACAACCCAAATCGTCAACCCGTCTGTTTCCACCACCCAGTCAAAAACTGCAAAAGACAATCCCACAGACAATCGATTCTGGCGCTTGTTGATTAGTCCTCGCCTGCGAATCCCAGCGATTGTACTTTTGCTGGTTGGTTTGGCATTTGGAACTTTGAGTACCTTTGTGCCTTTGTTTATTAAATCAGTTGGGGTAGATTTGAATCCTGGTTTATTTTACACGGCTACAGCGATCGCAAGTTTTAGCGTTAGGTTGATTGGGGGACGCGCCAGCGATCGCTATGGGCGTGGTTTATTAATCACCATCAGCTTGATTTTTTACACCCTGTCAATGCTATTTTTATGGATAGCTACTAGCGCCAATATTTTCTTGCTAGCTGGAATTCTTGAAGGAACAGGGGCGGGAATATTGCTTCCCACGATAGCAGCAATGCTAGTAGATCGAGCCATGCCTCAAGAGCGGGGGCGAATTTTTGGTGTGTGTATGGTAGGGTTTGATGTGGGAATTGCGATCGCCGGGCCATTCCTCGGTTTAGTCGCAGAACAACTCGGCTATCGCAATATGTTTGGTTTCGCCGCTGGACTAACTTGCTTGGCATTATTCATCTTCCTAACTGCTTCGAGCAAAGATTTACCCCATTCTGTCCGCTTTGCCTTGGGCAGAGGTCACGATCTGTATGCCATAAAGTAGAGACGCGATATATCGCGTCTCTACTTTATTTTATATCGCGTCTCGACAAGATTTTTCAAAACGGGCGAGGAGGGATTCGAACCCCCGACACCGTGGTCCGTAGCCACGTACTCTAGTCCACTGAGCTACACGCCCTTGTCACAGAATCTTATAGTAACACGTACTGACTAAATGACACAAGCAGATTTTCCAACAGCTAATACCAACTTGACTCATCTGGATCGTCAGGGGCAAGCGCAGATGGTCGATGTTTCTCAGAAGCACCCAACCGTCCGCCAAGCAGAAGCTGCCTCTAGAGTGCGGATGACACAGGCAACCTTTGACGCAATTCAAGCTGGAAATGCCCCAAAAGGTGATGTGTTGGCAACCGCAAGGCTAGCTGGAATTATGGCAGCCAAACAGACATCAGCGCTAATTCCCCTGTGTCATCCCTTGCCCTTACAAAAAGTAGAAGTGCAGATCGCACCCCTTCCCCAGCTTCCTGGTTATCAAATTACAGCATCAGTCAAAACCAAAGCAGAAACGGGGGTAGAAATGGAAGCACTGACAGCAGTTTCTGTTGCTGCACTCACCTTATATGACATGGCGAAAGCTCTTGAAAAGTCGATTCAGATCGAATCGATTCACTTGGTAAGTAAGGCAGGTGGTAAGTCAGGAGACTATCATCATAATTCGTAAGGCTCTAAATTTCCTGTAAGGGCGGGTTTTAAAGATATTATGTCTGGATAGACCAATTAAAAAACCCGCCCCTAGAACTTTTAAGAAACTGCTGCGGCTGTTTTAGACAGATACTTTTCAATCATTTTCAGCGCCGTGTCAGGTTGCACGGGTTTTTCAATGTAGTCGGTTACACCCACAGATTGAGCGCGGGCTGGATCGAGGGCATTACCGCTTAAAATTACAATTGGAGTATTGCGGAAATGAGAAATTTGGCGTAATTTGGCGCAAATTTCATAACCATTCAGATTGGGCATGACTAGATCCAAAAAGATAAACTCTGGCTTACGAGTCAAGAGTGTAGAGATCGCCCGCAGTGGATCTTGTACTGTAATAATTTGGTAGCCCGCTCCTGTAAAAATTTGTTCCATAGTTTGGCAAACCATAGGGCTGTCATCGATACAGGCAATTAAAGATTTTCCAGCAGTTGGCTGGGTTGGAGATGCAGCCTGAATTGGTGGTGTTGGTGTAGCAGCCTGAACTGGTGGTGTTGACGGTGCTGGAGATGCTGTTGCAGCAGAAATTGGCTTGGGGAGATCGGGAATATCCACCAATTCCACCATGCCTGCTTGAATGTAAGGTAGCAAAGACAAGGTGACATCTGTTGTCTGACGCTTCATTTGGATCGATAGATCTCGTAGCGTTCGTTGCCCGTTGAGGAGTGTTGTTAGTTGTTGGTAGAGCGCAGGGGCAGTTTTTTGCTGTAGTGCTTCTCGATGCTTGATTGTGGGCGCTCTATTGGGTAAGAAGTTGGTAAGATTAGCAGCTTGCCAAGTTTGCCACAGTTTTTGGGCTTGGGAAAGTGCTGGTTCAAATTCAATTAAAAGTAGTTGGAATGGTATGGGATTTTCTGGCTGAGTTTGATAATTTATTTGCTCTGTTTGTAGGATGTCAAATAACACTTCACTAACACTTTCTTGCACGATTTGTGCTGCTTGCTCGCGGCTCATTTGTTGCTGCTTTAGCCATAAGCCAAACAAGAAATAATCCCAAGCTTCTCTAGAAAAGATTTCAGCAGGTAAGTTTTGTTGGCTGAGTTGAATAGATGGACAAAATGTGGCTAAATGTCTTTGCCAACGCCTGATTGAGTTACTGCCACCAGTAGCGTATACAATTTTTCCCTGGTGTAGGTAAAATATCCATTCCTGGTTTGAAGCAGATGCGATCAAAAATTTGCCAGTGAACTGCGCAGATTTGAGCGATGCAAACTTATCAGCCAAAGTATTAGTGCTGTGATATTTGGCTGGCTCATTATGACTTGTGTTGGTAGAATTACTTGTATTAGCAGGTTCCACGCGGGGAAGCGATCGCTCATTATTACTCGTGCTTGCTCTTGTAAGTAATCGTTCGGCGTATTGAATAATAGCTGCTTGTTTTTTCAGGCGAGATGCGATCGCTGCCAGTAATTCAGCTTGAGTGAAGGGGTTAGTCAAGCAATCATCTGCGCCCATTTCCATACCTCGGCGCACATCGGCTCGATCTGCTCGATCGAAGAGGAAAATGAAGGGCATGAGTGCCGTGTCTATTTGTTGTCGTAAAGATTTCAGCACTTCGTACCCATTCAATTCCGGCAAAATCGAGTTGCAAATAATTAAATCGGGTTGATGTTCCCCTATCAAAGTCAAACCTATACGACCGTTTTGAGCTTCAATAGTCTCATAACCCTCAGCCGTTAGTTGTTCTAAAATACTGTTTCTGACTAACTGCTCTTGTTCTATTACCAAAATCTTTGTCATCTGGCTATACCCGCTTGTATAACGGCAAAGAATTAACAACTTTTGTAATTGCGATCGCCTGACTCAAAAAAACTAAACTTTTAAAGATGACAAGGTATGCCAAGGATCGGTGGCTACCTTGCTATCTATTTCACCTAGTTTGCCCCTGAGTAGGTATCGCAACTACGGATTACATAATTAGTTTGCCCATTTCTTGGTAGAGGCTAACGAGGATTAATTCGTAATTCTACGCCGCTTCAATGGCGAGGAAACTTCGCTGGGGAGCGACTGCTGTAATTCGTAATTCGTAATTTTTTTTTCGCCCCTCACCGCGCTCCACTCTTCAGTTCATCTTTCATACTTCATCGTTCATCCTTTCTCTCACACTTCACTCATCTCTGCTGGCATTAGATATCTGCTAACTAGTTTCAACACAGTCTCAGATTTCACTGGCTTGTCAAGGCAGTCAGATGCACCCACTACCTTGGCACGTACTCGATCGACGATATTGCCACTCAAAATTACAATTGGAGTGTGGTGAAAAGCAGAAATTTTGCGTAAACGAGTGCAAATTTCATAACCATTCAGGTGAGGCATGACTAAATCTAGAAAGATCAAATCTGGTTTGCAACTTAAGAGTGTAGCGATCGCCCGCAGTGGATCTTGTACTGCTACGAACTGATAGCCTGCCTTAGTTAAAATATCTTCCATAGTTTGACAAATTAATGGGCTGTCATCAATACAGGCGATCTTCGGTTTCAAGGGAGTGTTTTGAATCGGCTGTACCGGAGGAGCATCAGAAGGCATCGGTTTAGTTAGATCGGGAACATCCACCAACTCGACTATGCCCGTTTGAATATAAGGTAATAAAGAAGAGGTGACTTCCCAAACTTGATGCTTCATTTGAGCAGCAATATCTCTGAGCGTTCGTTGCCCGTTTAGTAGTGTTTTCAATTGTTGATAGGCTTCAGCCGAAGTTTGTTGCTGGAGTACTTCTGGGCGCTTGAGGCTGGGCGCTTTGTGAGGAGATAAATTCGTCAATTTAGCGGTTTGCCAACTTTGCCAGAGATGTTGTGCTGTTGTCAGTACTTGTTCGACATCAATTAATAATAGAAGTTGCAATGGGAGGGTATTTTCTGGCTGATTTTGATATATCACCTGCTCTGCAAGCAAAATGTCAAATAGCGCTTCAGCGACGATCGCTTGAATCATTTTATTTGCTTGTTCACGGCTCATTTGTTGCTGCTTTAGCCATAAGCCTAATGCTTGATATTCCCAAGCTGAATTAATTAACTCAGGCGGCAAATGTAACTGCTCGGCTTGAATTTGAGGACAAAAGGTAGCTAAATGTCTTTGCCAACGTCTAACAGGATGCAGCCCGCCAGTAACGTATAAAATTCGACCTTGGTACAGGTAAAACGTCCATTCCTGCCCAGAAGAACTTTTTACTAAGACTGTGCCAGTAAACTTAGCTGGCTTGAGGGCTAGCAAATCATTAACAAAAACATTCGTGCTTTTATATTTGCTGTGTTCGTCAATATTGCGGCGTAGTTCTGCGAGTAATTGTTCTGTCTGTTGCGAGAGCGCTGCTTGTTTTTTGACGCGGGCCGCGATCGCTCCTAATAATTCAGATTTTGTAAAAGGCTTAGTTAAGTAATCATCCGCCCCCATTTCCATGCCTTGGCGTAAACTGGTTTTATCAGCCTTGGCTGTGAGAAAAATGAAAGGCATTGTTGCTGTGGCTGGCTCTTGACGTAGTAGGCTCAGCACTTCGTAACCATCAAGTTCCGGCATCATCACGTCGCAAATAATCAAATCGGGTTTATGCTCCCATGCCCAAGTAATACCGACATGACCGTTTTGTGCCCCGATTGTCTCGAAACCTTCTGCTTCCAACAGTTCTAAAATATTTTCTCTGAGTAACTGCTCGTCTTCTATCACCAAAATCTTAGTCATATAGCTGTAATTACTTGTATAAAGGCAGAGAAACTACAAATGTTGTGCCTAACCCGACTTCAGAGTCAACTGCAATTTTGCCACTGTGTAAATCCACTGCCTTTTTGACAATTGCTAGCCCTAATCCCGTACCCGAAATTGTGCCGACATTGCTGGCTCTGTGGAATGAATCAAACAGTTTGGCTCGATCTGCTGGCGGAATACCAATGCCCCGATCTCGAACGCGGAAAATTACCTCTTCCGGTTCAAAAGTTAGTTCAAGATATACTTCGCCACCTTGAGGGGAATATTTAATCGCATTAGAGAGCAAATTGCTCAGGATGTGCCGCAGCAATTTTTCATCCATGTAAGCATCAGTATCTTTACCCTGACTCACAAAGTTTATTGTGTGGCTGTAAGCGATCGTTTGCATCTCTTCAACTAAATCCCGACAGAATTGAACTACATCTAGAATGGTTGGACTACACTCTAGTTTTCCCGCATCGGCTTTACCAATTAACAGCACATCGTCTAATAACGCAGTCATATGTCTGACAGACATTTGAATTCGCTGCAAATGTTGGTGTTTTTTTGCTTCAGGCCATCGGCTACCGTAATCTTGGAGTAACTCAGATGAAGAGAAGATCGTCGTCAAAGGAGTTCGGAACTCATGGGAAGCTATAGTAACAAAGCGGGATTTCATCTCACCCAGTTCTTTTTCTTTTTCTAAAGCATGGCGAATTTCTGCTTCTGCTTGTTTGCGCTCAGTAATGTTACGCACAATCGCCATGACTTCATCTTCAGCACTAACAACAATCCGCGCTTCATAACTATGTAATTTGTCGTGCAGCAGCAACTGATATTCAAAGATTTGCACTTCATTTGTCGTCAGTGCTTGCTCTATGCAATGCATCATTAGCACAGCCGCCTCAGACGGCAATACTTCATAGACGTTTTTACCCAAAAATTCTCCTGGTGGTAGTGGTAGATCGTTGTTTTTGGCAGCTTTGAAGTTGACAAAGATGCCATCAGAACTGATGCGCAACATTGAGTCTGGGATGGCGTTGAGCAGGGCGCGGTTGGTTGCGAAGCTCGATCTCAAAGCATATTCTGCCTGTTTGCGCTCTGTAATGTCATGAGCTACGACACAAAAAATTTCTCTTCCTCCATAAACGATCGCGTTGACATTAACCTCAGCATCAATCGAAGAACCATCTTGACGGCGGTAATGCGTTTCGCCAATAAAAAAGTGTTTTTCCTTTAACACGCGCTGCACATTGCGGTCAATAGCCTCGCGATCGCGGAAAACGATATCGTAGAGTGTTAGTCCAAGGAGTTCGTCGAGTTGATAACCAAGTAGATTTCTAAATGCGGCATTAGCATCCAGAATGCGTCTAGTATCAACGTCAATTAGAAAAATGCCTTCTGATGTTTGCTCCACTACAGCGCGGTGGCGGGCTTCACTTTCTCGCAGTGCTGACTCAGCACGCTTGCGTTGGATTAATGAACCTAATTGAGTCGCAACTGTTGAGACAATTTCAACCTGACGCTTGTCTTCCTCACAAGATTCAAACATAAAAAATACCAGCACAGCTAGTACCTCCGGTTCTGTGTTAAGGGAGGTATGAGCGACGATTGGGATTCCTAAACCAGCTTTGAAACCAGCAGCGATCGCTAACTCGGAACGAATAAAACCTGCTCTCGGTTCTGAGAGATCTTCAATCCACTCTGGCTGTTTTGATAACCATACACGCCCAGGTAAACCAGTAGCAGGCGAAAATGTCAACTCCTCACTTGTTTTTCTGAAATTGTCTAGACTCTGCATACTGCCATACCAAGCAGGGCTATACATGAGAACTTTTTTATTCAGGTTGGGAATCCAAGCTTCGCCAAAACCCCAACCTGTAACTTCACACACCTGCTGCAACACTACCCCCAGCGCCGAGTGAAAATCTACAGCTTCACTGATAGCTTGCGTCATCTTTTGGAGGAAACGGACTTCCTCCCCTGCTCGTCGGCGCTCAATGATTTCACTCTGTAATTGCTCGTTAGCCTGCCTCAATTGGGCAGTACGTTCCTCTACTTTACTCTCTAGTTCTTCATTAGCCTGTTTTAGTGATGCTTCTTGTGCTTTTCTTGCCCTCTCATCCCTGCTACGTCGATCTATCAAAGAAGTAAACAGTGTTATGCCCAAAATGACTAAAGTTGCACTCCCAATCGCCAAAGCTAATAAAGTAGGGTGTAGAGGACGCAATGGTTGCAATTTGGCTTGAGCGATGGGCACAAAGTTAACTGCAGCCATTGCCGTGTAGTGCATTCCAGCAATAGCAGCGCCCATGAAAACTGCGCTACCAAGTTTTTGCAAGCTGCCGATAAAGGTATTTTGCGAACGAAGATGAAACCCTAGCCATAGGGCAGCTAAGGAAGCACCAATGGCGATCGCAAAAGAAAGTATCACCAGCTTTGAGTCGTACTGGATAATTGCTTGCAGATGCATTCCCGCCATGCCTGTGTAGTGCATACAAGTAATACCCACTCCCATGAAAAAGCCCCCAGCCAGAAACTGAAGCCATCTCAGCCGCTGACGGCTAACGATAAACAGAGCGACTCCAGAAGTGACAATTGCTACTATCAGCGATGCCAAGACAATCAAGGCATCGTATTTGATCGGAATCGATAAGTGATACGCTAGCATGGCTACAAAATGCATAGACCAGATACCGATTCCCATTACGCCTGCGCCACCAGCTAGCCATAGACTACGCGCGCGGCCTGTAGTTAGTGTCACTCGTCCAGCTAGATCCAGTGCGGTGTAGGATGTAATAATTGCGATCGCCACTGAAAGTACAACTAGGCAAACTTCATGCGTGGCGATTAAAGGTGTGCCTGCATGATTGACTGCACTCATCTGCATAACATCTAGTTTCATTGTGGGGGGTGTCGCAACTAGTTATCACCTACTCAGTTTTCCCAAATCTTTGCCCTGATTTACTATCAAAAGCAAATTATTGCAACGCGATCGCGCTTGAGTCTCCTACAGGCAGCAAAAACAGGACATAATCTGCTAGAGCGATCGCAGTCAAACTTTTTTCGTAGTGAACTCAGTAAATCTGAATCAATTTGCCTTAATCTAAACTCCTGTCATGCCAACAGAATCAAGAAAACTATTAAAATGATTGAGAAAGTTACTTTTGTAATTTTCGGAAAAACTAATAAATAACAAATATTACTATCTATGCCTCCCCGTTGGCCTCGTAAACCAGACCGTCGCGATCCAGCTTACCGCCGCTTAGACGATCGGATGAATTTTGCTATGCACGTAGCTATTTTTGCTGTGTTCAATTCTGGTTTCTGGTTTTTTCACAACTTAAAGTCTGCTAGCTGGGAATGGTTGCCTTGGCTAACTAGCGGCTGGGTAGTTCTGCTGCTGCTGCATCTAATTTATATTTCTGCTCTAGCTGACTATTCAGAACAAACACCCCAAGACACAGCTTCCAAATCTACCCTAAGCTAGACTAAAGCAAGTGTTGGGTTAGAACTTGGGACAGTGGAATTATTCGTGTCAGTGAGAGATTGTTTCCAGTAGATAAATAAATCGCTCTTAGTAAAAGAGTTAAGTCTCATGGCTAAACAAAGTACTACTGAAATTATTGAAGCGATCGCTGCTGAAATTGGCGAAAACGTCTACATAGATATTGCTAAGTGGCATCTTTACTTATCTGATGCCCACTTGCATACTGTTGTTGCCGAACAGCTATATCCAATTTTGACTTCTCAATCTCTCGATGAAGACAGAGTTCTACAAACCCTGCAAAATATTCCAATTAAAGTTGGTGGTGGTAGAAAGGAAGTTCCGTTAAGCGATTTGCTGCCCGTGCAATGCCAAGTTAACTTAATGGACATTCTCGAAAAATATCAGCGTGAGTTGTAACGCTGATTTATAAGTTAATCGTGAATAGGAGTTGGCATTTAACGGTAGTCCGATTAACTATTAACAATCATCTGTAAAAACTTTGCCTAATTTAACTCAATCGGGCAAAGTTTTTAAATTATTCACTATCGTTGATATCGTCCTCCACGTCGTTTAGCGTCCAACCAGCAGCTAGCCTGCGAGTATAATCTTTAATTGTGCTGCGGCTAGCATTGCGCCCCGTAATGTCACGATAAATACTTTTAACTACATCTGTAGCTTCATCACTTTGGGCAATGTCAGTGCGAATTTCTCGTAGTGAATCACCTTTTTCTAAGCGTTTGCTGTAGGTTCGTAAACCCTTATTATCGACACTGCGCCCTAGCACTTCTTGATAAATTTCATCGATATCGTTGTGGAAATCATTATAGCGATCGTCTCGTCTGTTTCTACGACTCCAGTCAGAGCGATCGCCCTCAGTTTCAACCTCTACACTTCGATCACGATCGTCTCGTCGTCTATCCCGACGATCCCACTGCCAATTATAATCTCGATCGCTCCTACGCTGAACTGTTTGTTGCTCGTTAGTCTGGCGGACAAAATCTGCTCGAACAGGAGTTGCTAAGCCAACAGCAATCAGTAGTGCCGTAATCGATAAAAGTTTCAGTTTCATCTTCTTTTCCTCCAAGAGGCTAGAGCCAGTTAGCCGTTAAGTAAATACTCCTTTTGATGTAAAAAGCACTACTAAGGTTCCGCAATTATTGAGTCAGGGAGGCTGGGGGATATTCCGCATTTCTCAATTCTTGCGCTTAGTTCCTAGCGCCTCTGATAAAGCGTTGACGTAAGCGCGACATAAAAAGCTCGACCTCTGGTAATTTCATCTGCGCAGCGATCGCACCAAATATGCCAATGCCAACTATTCCAGATAAACTCAGTTGCAATAGCTGTAATAGTAAACCCTTACTGCCCCACAGGTGTTGACAGCCCCACAGAACAAACCAACTTGCCAGACCTGCTAGAAAGCTGGCAGCAGTTAAACTCAGGATAGGCACACTCCACTGCTGCAATGGCAACTTATTTAGTTTGCGATCGAGCAACAATAAAAACAAGATTGTTGAAATAATATTTACCCCTACTGTTGCCAAAGTTATACCAGGAGCGCCAAAGGGTTTAACAAGAATAAAATCTAATAAAGCATTGAGTAAGATACTAAATAAACTAACGCGAAACGGCGTATCTCCATCGCCCAAAGCATAAAATACTCTTACCAAAACATCACGCCCCAAGTAAACGAACATCCCAATACCGTAAGCAACTAGCACGGATGCAACCAATTTTGACGCAGCCGGATCGAAGGCTCCCCGCTCAAAAATGACTTGCACAATTGGAACCGCTAGAGCAACAAACAGCGCCCCCAGCGGCAGCATGGTAATGGCGCTCAAGAGCAAACCCTGACGAATGCGCAGTTTGAGACTACCCCAGTCAGCAGGATCGGTAAGCTGGGAAAGCATGGGTAACAAAGGCAGCAGAATCACGTTAGAAATAATTCCCAAAGGAGTCTGCACTAGTAAATTGGCATAGTTAAAAGCAGCAGCAGCACCAGGAATGCCAGAAGCGAAAAACATATCGGTGTAGAGGTTAATTTGTAGCATTCCAGAAGCAAAGATGGCGGGCCCCATCAGCTTGATTACTTCCTTTACTGCTGGGGAGTGAAAATCAAACCGCAGGCGTAACGAGCCTAGTTTTAACCGCCACTGAACGATTAGCTGCACCAACCACTGTAAAATTGCTCCTGCTAAAGTTCCCCAAGCTAAAACTTGTCCGCCCAAAAGAGCGTATTGAGGTGAGAGCAGCTTGTTACCCAGTTGCAAATATAAGATGCCAATACCAATGATAATGGTGATGCTAGAAAATACAGGGCTGATGGAGAGTAGCCAGTATTGATTAGCTGTGTTGAGAGTGCCGAAGCCAATGCCAATCAGTCCAGCGAGGATTGCCATTGGAGCCATAATCTGCAACTGTTGGGTTGCGATCGCATGAGCTGTTGAACTTAATTTAGGCCCGACTAGATAAATAAAGAAATCAGCAAAGCAGAACAAACCAATAGCTAAGAGCAACAGCACTGCGCTTACCAAAGTGCTGACAGTTTCTACTAAATGTGCTGCTTCTCCTTTGTCGCGTTTAGCTAAGACGCTGACAATTGCGCTGTGGATGGGGCCGTTCACACCACCAAGCAAAACTAATAAGAAGCCAGGGATGAGGTAGGCATAATTGTAAGCATTAAAAGCTTCATCTGTACCAAAAGCAGCAGCGATCGCTTGTTGCCGCACCAGTGCCACCAGTTTACTCAGCAGGGTAGCCGCCGCCACAATTCCCGCAATTCCAGCCAAAGTTCGAGCGTGCTTCTTCTGTTGTGTCACAAATAATTTAAATACCTCAACTGCCACCTAACATTTAAACCCGAATCTAATACTTTTCGTTGAAATTGTAGGGGAGGCGAGGTTGCAGAGGCTGGGGGGAGAAACTACTCCAGACTGCTGGATTCTGACTTCTAACTTCTGTTTAACAAGATTAATGAAAGACCTAGGCAAGGTAAATCAGCACTCAATTACAATAAATTAGCAGAAGCGACAAACCCCTGGCTAATCAGAGTCACAGCGCGTCCAAACTACAGAGGCAATATGCCAAGAATCCAGCGTAACGATAACTTTATTGACAAATCTTTCACCGTCATGGCAGACTTGATTCTGAAAATTCTGCCAGCCAACAAAAAAGCCAAAGAAGCTTTTGCCTATTACCGAGACGGGATGTCAGCTCAGGCGGATGGAGAATACGCCGAAGCTTTAAATAACTATTACCAAGCCCTAGAACTAGAGGAAGATCCCTTCGATCGCAGCTACATCCTTTACAACATGGGGCTAATCCATACCAGCAATGGCGAACACGATAGAGCTTTGGGATACTACGAACAGGCGCTGGAATCGAACCCCAACCTGCCCCAGGCGTTGAATAATATGGCGGTAATTTACCACTACCAAGGGGAAAGAGCTAAGGATGCAGCAGACGTTGACACAGCTGACAAATTATTTAACCAAGCAGCTGAGTATTGGATACGAGCAATTCAAATCGATCCCAATAACTACTTAGAAGCCCAAAACTGGCTGAAAACGAGCGGACGAATGCAAAAGAATCTCTTTTTTTAAAATGCTAAATGTTGAATGCTGAATTCAGTCTTTATATTGCTGAATTCATCATTCATAATTCATCATTCATAATTCATCATTTCCATGATTGACAAAGAACAAGTTCGTAAAGTTGCCCATTTGGCTCGTTTAGAATTAACACCTGAAGAAGAGGAGCAGTTTACTACTCAGCTAAGCAGTATTTTGGATTATTTTGAACAATTGAGCGAACTTGATGTTAGTGATGTTCAACCCACGACACGAGCAATTGATGTTAGTAATGTGACGCGAAGGGATGAACTGCAACCTTATAGCGATCGCGATCTTCTGCTTAAAGGTGCGCCAGAACAAGACGGTGACTTTTTCAAAGTACCCAAGATCCTGAACGAAGCCTAAATGTCAAGTCAACACCTTCGTGCTGAAGTAGCCAACTTTTGCGCTTTAAACCACCCGCATAACCAGTTAAGCTTGTAGCACCAATTACCCGATGACAAGGAAGCACGATCGCCACAGGATTAAGTGAATTTGTCATGCCAACTGCACGACTAGCAGTTGGTTTACCCAATTTTGCCGCTAATTGACCATAGGAAACAACAGTACCGGAAGGAATGGTTCGCAGTGCTGTCCAAACCTGTTGCTGAAAGGGCGTACCGCCTGTGCTGACAGGAAGATCATCTACACTGTTGAAGTCACCTTCTAGATAAGCTTGAATACGGCTACTCAACCCCAGTGGGTTTTTCTTTTGTCTGAAATAAAAGTGTTGGTAGCGTCGCTGAAGTAGTTTGAGCATTCGCGCTTCATATTCACCAAAGTCAAGCGCGCAAAGACTTTCACCATCAGACACCACCAAAATCATCCCGATCTCGGAGTCTATTCTGTCAATCGTGAGTTCTGTCATGGCGATCGCTCCTTTGTAGATATTATCATCGCCTCAATAGACGATTAGCCGGACTCGATATCAAAGATTTAGTAGTTTAGTTGGGCATCCTATCTATAGCCTTACTAAACTTGAAATTGAGCATGATTGTCAAAGAACTGGATGAACTTTCTTCAGAAGACAAGTTTGCCAAAGCAGGTAGAGCAGCAGAAGCACAGATGGCTTACTACCTACGTCGAGCCTTTGGAGAAGATAAAAATGTCTTTGTCTTCAATCACCTTCGCCTTGAAAAAGAACAGGACTCGGCGCAGATCGATCATTTGATTCTGCACCAATATGGTATGTACATTGTTGAAAGTAAAAGCGTCACAACTAGCATTCAGGTCAACGAAAACGGCGAGTGGATACGCTGGTTTAATGGTAAACCTAAAGGAATGCCTTCACCTGTACTTCAGGCTCACAGACAGGGAGAGTTTCTCAGAAAATACTTGAACGATCGCGCCGAAATTCTTTTAGATAAAATCTTGGGTTTGCGTCAAGCTACCTTCCGAAATATGCCCCTTAATATTCTAGTGGCAATTTCTGACTCAGGAATCATCAAACGCCCAAATAAAGTACTTTTAAATGAAGTCTGTAAGGCTGACCAAGTGATAGAAAGAATTCGGGCAAAAATAGAAAAAAGCCAGAAGGATAATAGTTGGTTTAATCTCGACCTAACAGTATCGAATTATTCATTCACACAGGATGAATTGACTTAAATTACTAAATTTTTGCTCGGTCATCACAAACCCTTCACTTCCAAACAGCCTGAGCAATCAAATTTAAACTTCCAATCCCATATAGATAAGCCCAAACGAGCAAATACAACTGAGGTGCAGCCAGTAGGAAAAATAGTTTGTCGCCACTGTCACAATAGCAATTTATCTGTCGAATATGGCAAGTATGGCTACTACTTCAAATGTATGGAATGCAATGGAAACACTAGCATAAACTCTATGTGTACAGCTTGTGGTAGTAAGGAGAAGATTCGCAAGAGTGGCAGACAATTTTATGCTGAATGTGAAAGTTGCAATACCTCGAACTTGTTTCACACTAATCCTGCTGTGAAATCAAAATAGAACTTGTTGCTCGTCATGCATCCCCAGACTGATGATAGCCAGCACTTGATGATGTTACTTAGTTAAAATAGAAACATGAATTAAGCTTTGTTTTTATTTTCCTGACAAATTCAAGCTTTTAACAGAGGTAGACAATGGGTTTAGGTATCCTCGCGGAAGGCAAATGGATTTCCCGACGGGATCAAGAAGACGAACAAGGGAGATTCATCCGCCCCTCAACTACATTCCGCCATAAAATTACAGCCGATGGTTCTAGTGGGTTTAAAGCTGAACCTGGACGATATCATTTATATATTTCTTGGGCTTGTCCTTGGGCGCAAAGAACTGCAATTCTGCGGAAGCTAAAGGGACTAGAAGATGCGATCGGTCTTTCAGTAGTTGCAGCAGAAATTGACCAAAATAGTTGGGAATTTTCTGACGAATCTGGTGCAATTCCCGATACCGTCAACCATACTAATTATTTATGGCAACTTTACCTTAAAGCTGAGCCTAAATATAGTGGACGGGTGACTGTTCCAGTTTTGTGGGATAAACAAACAGGCACAATTGTTAATAATGAATCCCGCGAAATTATCCGGATGTTGGATACAGAATTTGATAGTATTGCTCAAAAAGATGTAAACTTCTATCCGGAAGATTTGCGCTCAAAGATTGACGAGACAATTGATTCTATTTATCAACCGATTAATAATGGAGTTTACCGTGCTGGATTTGCTACTACGCAATCAGCTTATGAAGAGGCGGTAACAGAATTATTTGATGCTTTAGATTATTGGGAAGGAGTATTAGCTAAGCAAAGGTATTTATGTGGTGATATCATCACTGAAGCTGACTGGTGTATGTTCACCACCCTTTTACGCTTTGATTCGGTCTACTACGTTCACTTTAAATGCAATTTACGCCGAATTGTTGATTATCCTAACTTGTGGAACTATCTGAAAGATCTGTATCAGCAGCCCGGAGTTAGGGAAACTTGTAATCTTGACCACATTAAACGCCATTATTACAAGAGTCACCCCAATGTTAATCCTACTCGCATCGTTCCTAAAGGGCCAATCATTGATTTTGAAGCGCCTCACAATCGAGATCGAGTAAGGAGTGCGGTTGCTGTTTAACTACTTGAAAAGTAAGGTGGGCATTGCCCACCCTACTTATTTACTTTCCATAATTTATAATTGATAATCAACTATTTCCTCTCGCTGCTATTGTCCGCAAACTTGTTGCAGCGTAGGGATAAAATCTGGGTAGGAAATCGAAGCAGCTTCAGCACGATTGATAGTAGTAGTACCAGTAGAATTGAGGGCTGCGATCGCTAAACTCATAGCAATTCTATGATCGGTATAACTATCCACATCAGTACCTGTTAACGGAGTACCACCAGTAATTTCCATCCCATCAGGTAATTCTGTTACTTTAGCTCCCATAGAGTTTAACTGCTTTGCCATCACCTCAATGCGATCGCTTTCTTTTACCCGCAATTCCTCAGCATCCCGAATTATTGTTGTACCTTGAGCAAACACCGCTGCTACTGCCAAAATTGGAATCTCGTCAATTAACCGAGGAATCAGATCGCCAGCAATGGTGCAAGCCTTGAGGGAACCCGAACGCACCCGCAAGTCAGCCACTGGTTCCCCAGCCACCGTGCGCTCGTTTTCTAACTGAATATCTGCTCCCATCATTTCTAAAGCTTCTAAAATGCCTGTACGGGTGGGATTGACACCGACATTTTCAATCAGCAAATTAGAACCAGGTACGATCGCCCCAGCAACTAACCAAAAAGCAGCAGAACTAATATCACCCGGAACGACTACTTTTTGTCCGTGCAACTGAGCCTGACCAGTAACAGTTACACTATTAGTTTCGGGATCGACACTGAGTTCGGCACCAAACGCTCGCAGCATCCTTTCACTATGATCGCGCGAAAGGGCTGGTTCAGTCACAGTGGTTTTTCCTTCTGTCATTAGTCCCGCCAGCAGAACACAAGACTTAACTTGTGCTGAAGCGATGGGGGATTGATAATGAATTGGTTTGAGGCTTTGTCCTTGAATTGCTAGCGGTGCTAAAGAGTTTCCTTGGCAACCCCATATTTGCGCCCCCATTTGTTGCAATGGTTTAACTACGCGGGACATGGGACGCGATCGCAAGGAACTATCCCCCGTCACAGTAAAAAATCGACCGGGATGAGAGGCTAAAATTCCTAGCATTAGCCGGATCGTAGTACCAGAATTGCCTGCATCTAATATATCCACAGGCTCTTGCAGTTGACCCAAGCCAATTCCTTTAACTTTTACTAGTTCTGTATTTAGTGGTGAAATTTCTGCTCCCATAGCCCGAAAACAGCTAGCAGTGCTACGGGGATCTTCTCCCAGCAACAGCCCCTGGATTTGAGTTTCACCAGAAGCAAGCGCCCCTAGCATCAAAGCTCGGTGGGAAATAGATTTATCCCCTGGAACTCGGATCTTACCCTGTAAACTTAGTCCCGACTGGGGTTTATTAATAATCAAACTTTGCTGTTTTTCTGTAGCTTCTACTGCGACGGTGGAAACCAACATTAGGATAAACTAACCTGTGACTGAGCGCTTCAATCCTATCCTTTTCTTAACTAAAACAATTAGGAAAATCTTTTTATAATTTGTAATTTGTAATTAAAGAAGCAACCACTAATCCCTTAACTCCCCACCACTTCACACTGCGCTCCTCTCGCCGCGTACAGACGCAATATATTGCGTCTGTACATACTTTGCGCCGCGCGATCATACAGACGCAATATATTGCGTCTCTACATACTTCATCCTTTCCCACACCCTACACCCTTGTTCTAGCCGCTTATGTTGATCCATCACCGCAAATCTGTGCTACTATCACTAACTTCTACAGACTTACCAGTTTGGTCTGTGACGAAAACTGCTGCAACGCTTGAGCAGAAAGATTGCGAGAGATTTAATTTATTGTTAACAGTTCCACCCCTACCAAAGGAAAAATTCGCCCCAGATCCAGATCCTAAAAATCCGCGCCTGCTATGGTTGGAAATTTCACCTTACCGCGTAACTATGACAATGCAGGCGAATGCGTCTTTGAATTATCGACACTTCTGGGAACAAGGAGTTTATGGGATTAGCCATTATTGGTTAAACAACCAGCAGCCAGAATGCGATCGCATCCGTTTACGCAACTTTACCCGTCGCTTGACTCTAGTTGGTCGCCCTTTACCACAACTATTACGAGTGGAATATGAATTGTGGTCAGAAAAAGTGCAATTGGGAACCTATATTTTAAACCTAGAAATTCACCACTAACGGCTGCTTAAGTTATTTTTCTATGCAGCTACAATTTATTTCGCTTTATTACGCTCCCAGCAACAGGTGCAATATTGCACTGCTGCTCAACCACAATGCAAACTCACTGCTCGTAGCGCCTCTAGTGTGGGAGAGAAAAGATTGAGAGATAGCCATTGATACTCAGTATATGCCCAGGTAGGGCATTGTATTTTTAGGCAAAAAAAGGCTCTATTTAACTATATTGCTCTGTAAAGACCACCAATGAGAAAAATTTCTGCGTTGCTGTTAGGATTTAGCTTGACAATAATCGCTTGCAGTGCTTTTCAGAACGAGCGGGTATTAGAGCCTAGTCCAGCAACAGCTGCCACACTAGCTCAGGCTAGAAACCAGGCGCAGCAAAATAAGCCTTTAGTTGTAACAACGGTAGCTCCTTTAACCAACATTGTCAGTAATATTGCTGGAGATCGCGTTCGAGTTCAAGGCGTGATTCCAGAAGGCACTGACTCGCACACTTTTGAACCGCGTCCTTCAGATGCCGATTTGCTATCTAAAGCAGATCTGATTTTCGTCAATGGCTTGCGTTTGGAAGTTCCTACGGTAAAACTAGCACAAGCCTCTAAACCAAAAGATACTAATATTTACGAACTTGGCAATAACACCATCAACAAAAATCAGTGGTTGTTCGACTTCAGTTTCCCCAAAGAAAAAGGAGATCCCAATCCTCATTTGTGGGTCAATCCCAAATATGCTGAAGCTTACGCCAAATTAGCTGCTCAACAGTTAACTAAATTAGATCCAGAAGGCAAAAATTACTACGCCAAGAATTTGAAAAACTACTTGCAACGCCTTAACGCCCTAGACAAGATAACGCGGGAAGTTGTGGCAAGTATTCCACCTCAAAACCGCAAACTCCTAACCTACCACGACTCGTGGGCATATTGGGCGAGAGAGTATGGCTTTGACGTGATTGGTGCCATCCAACCCTCAGATTTTAGGGAACCTTCCGCCAAAGACGTAGCAAGGCTAATCGATCAGATTCGTAAAGTTCGTGTGCCAGCAATTTTTGGCTCAGAGGTATACCCCAGCACCATAGAAGAACAAATTGCCCGCGAAGCGAAGGTGAAAACAGCAAATACTGCTGATGACGAATTACCTGGTGAGGGGTCAGCTAATGCGATGGAAAATACTAATCCTCAGCATACCTACATTGGCATGATGGCTAACAATTTGCGCATTATTGCTGAAAATTTGGGAGGCAACCCAAAGCTAGTCGATCGCCTCAACACTGCTAATGTGGTAGGTTCAACAGCGACAGCCACAAAAACCTCTCAATAGTGAATAAAAAACTAAGACTAGCTGAAATACTACATTCATCATCTAGTCTTAATTCTGCGTCTGCCTTGTGAACTGCTCATGTCTTATTAATGGAACCAATTCTCGAAGTTAAAAATCTTACCTGCGGTTATCAGACTCAACCAGTGTTTACACGGGTGAATCTCACGCTCTATCCCGGTCAACTCTCTGGCTTAGTAGGGCCGTCAGGCAGCGGTAAAAGTACCTTAATTAAAGCAATTTTAGGGTTAGTTCACCCTTGGGCGGGAGAGATTTGGTTTCGGGGGAGACGCTTAAAGCCTGGGATCGCTCCACCGAAGGTCGGTTACGTGCCTCAAGTGGAAACGGTGGACTGGAACTTTCCAGTTACAGCGGAAGAAGTGGTGATGATGGGGCGTTACCAAAAACAGAAGATTTTGCCTTGGTCTTCAAAAGGCGATCGCGCTGCTGCAAGAGAACTACTCCACCGCGTTGGAGTCGAACACGTTGCCCGTCAGCCGATTGGCGAACTATCTGGTGGACAACAACAGCGGGTTTTCCTTGCCCGCGCCCTTGTGGGCAAACCAGAAATTGTACTTTTGGATGAACCTACCAGTAGTTCAGACTTGCACGTTCAGCACGAACTTTTACACCTGTTGGCAGATCTGAATCAGCAAGGCTTGACAATTTTACTTTCAACTCACGATCTCAACTCGGTAGCCACACATCTACCTTGGGTAGTGTGTTTCAATCACGGCTTGATCTGTCAAGGTCAACCAATCGATATTTTCACTCCCGCTAACCTTGAAAAGACTTTTGGCGCGGAGATGGTAGTTTTCCACCAAGCAGATCGAATTTTAATTGCCAGTGGTGGAACTTCCTTACGCCATCAAATGCAAGACAACTTACCGCCAATCTTGCGCTCCTCCAAATCAAACTCTAATTAAAAGGTAATGAATTTTTTACTCGAACCGTTTCGTTATGAGTTTTTTACTCGTGCCATTCTAGTGGGCATGATGGCGGGGCTATTGTGTGGTGTGATGGGAGTTTATATCATCACCCGCCGCATGAGTTACATAGCTCACGGTCTTTCCCATGCCATTTTGGGGGGAGCAGTCTTGAGCTACGTCTTGGGGCTTAATTTTTACATTGGCTCTGGAATTTGGGGTTTTGGCGCTGCGCTATTGATCCAATATTTAACTGGGCGCAGAGTTTACTCAGATGCAGCCATTGGTATTGTGACGACGGCTAGTTTCGCTTTGGGAGTAGCCGTTATCAGTACATATCGCAAATTCAGCCAGAACTTTGAAGCCGCTTTGTTTGGTAATGTGCTTGGCGTTTCCCCTAGCGATTTGTGGGTGGTTACGGGTGTTACTGTTGTTATCCTCAGCCTGATTTTTTTCTTTTATCGCCCTTTACTGTTCTGGTGTTTCGATCGCGAAGTTGCTCAAGTTCACGGTGTTTCTGTGTTGGCGATGGATACTTTGTTTGCCTTGATGCTGGCAACTTTACTAGTGGCGACGCTGAACGTATTGGGGGTGACGCTGATTATTTCAGCCGTCGTGATCCCCGCTTCGATCGCGCGACTATTGAGCAACCACTTTGGCTACATGATGATTATTTCAGGATTTTTAGGCGCTGGGATCGCGTTTGTTGGTATTTACCTCAGCTACTACTTTGACGTTGCCTCTGGAGCTAGTGTAGTACTGCTTTCAACCTTAATATTTGCCTTAGTATTACTTTGGACTCGCTTGCAACGCAGGCAAAAACGCCATATACCCTCGCTTCATTGAGGCTAATGCATGAGGATGCACATCCCCACCTGCTCGTTACCCACCACAGCCTAATAACGAGTGGAAAGAGGCTCTGACCTCGTTGGTTGCAGTGCCCATTTGCCTTCCAGCTAATATTTATTATTTTTAAACCTGCCCCTACGAGCGCGGGGTGAATCAAACTACTCGATGTTAATTGATAACAATTGACAACAAACACCCTTGCAAATATACTCAAGGATCTGAGTTATTTGCAAATGATTTTCAATATAATCAAAATTGAATTGCATTTGCTACTACTATTGGCGATTTCATGCCTAACCATTTTGTACTGGGCACAACCAATCTGAGCCGCCGTCAAATGCTGAAATTCGGCATTGCAGGAGTTGGTTTAACCGCTGCTGGTGTTGTCTTACAAAACTCGATCCAAGGTAAGTCTCAAGTCGTCAGAGTACCGCCACAACACCAAGGTGAGAAACTCAACGGTAATGTCAATCCGATGACAGTATTAAGAGATTTTGACTATGGGACAGTCAAGCGCGAAAACGGACGCACGATTAGAGAATTTCGCATCACTGCCGGAACTTCCACAATTCAACTGAATTCTGCTGTTACTTTTAATACTTGGAATCTTAATAATCGGGTACCAGGGCCGACACTGCGGGCAAAACAAGGAGATCGCATTCGTATCCTTTTTCTCAATCAAGGCGGACACTCCCACTCTTTGCACTTTCACGGCACTCACCCCGCCGAAGATGATGGTATTCGTCCTGTTCGTCATGGTGCAGCGACAATTTATGAATTTGATGCTGAACCGTATGGTCTGCATTTATACCACTGCCATGTCGAGCCTGTGACACGCCACATCGGCAAAGGTATGTTTGGAATGTTCATCATCGATCCACCCCAAAAACGTCCCCCAGCAGATGAAATGGTGCTGGTTATGGGTGGTTATGACGTGAATGAGGACAGCCGCAATGAAATGTATGCTTTTAACGGACAGCCGGATTACTACATGATGCATCCGATCCCGATTTACCAAAATCAGCTTGTTCGGCTGTATGTCCTCAACATGATTGAATTAGATCCTGCCGTGACATTTCACTTACACGCTAACTTCTTCCAAGTTTATCCCACAGGGATGACTCTCACCCCAACTCATCAAACCGATGTAATCACGATGGGTACGACTGAACGGCATATTTTGGAATTTGCCTACAAATATCCCGGCAAGTATATGTTTCATCCCCATCAAGATGCGATCGCAGAAGCTGGTTGCATGGGTGTATTTGAAGTGATAAGCCCAGCTTAATTGAAATTATTTGCTAATAAGTTGACAAAATCTCTCAATAACTGTAATTTTCAATTGCATCACTTCCATAGCATACACTTTCGCTTCGCCCACTAGATAGATTTTTAACCGTTTCCCAGATAAAAATTATGTCGATCTTACGTTTCTTGTTCATGAGCATCACCACTGCCTTGCTGGTGATCGTGGTTAGCTGTAGTCAAACGCCGAATGCCAGTAATAATGCAACTCAGCCGCCTCCAGCCGCTACTAATACTAGTACTGCGTCAAGCAGCAGTCCAAATCCTGCCGGAAAAGACCAAGTCAACATCAACACAGCGATCCTATCTGAACTAGATAAATTTGAAGCGGCGTTGGGTGTTCCAGCTCTATCAAATAAGATTCAAGCTAATCGTCCTTATGCTAGCCCTGAAGAATTAGTGTCGAAAAAGGTGATTTCTCAGGAGCAGTTCGACAAAATTAAGGACATGGTGACGATTGAAGACGTGGTGCTGACTGGTGTTGCTAAAGATGTGGACTATATGTCCAAACTGAGCTTGATGAAAGGGCATCTGATCGTAGCAAAAGAATTACTAGCTCAACAGCAACCAAAGCAAGCAGAACCTCACATCGGCCATCCAGTTGAAGAAATTTATGTTGACGTTGAAGATCAACTCAACGAGCGCAACGTTAAAGAATTTAAGACAAATTTGATTAGCTTGCAAGATTTGGTGAAGTCTCAACCGAAAGCAGCTAAGGTGAACACTGATTTTAAGACTTCGATGGATGCAGTTGATGGCGCGATCGCTGCTTTACCCGAAAATCAACGCACCTCACCCCAATTTGTCTTACAGGTGATTAACGAATTGTTGGACGCGGCTAATTCAGAATATGGTGCAGCGATCGCCAACGGCAAAATTGCAGCAGCAATCGAATACCAAGATTCTCGCGGCTTTGTCAATTATGCGGGTCAACTCTTCCAAGGGATTTCCAGCCAGGTGGCAAAAGTAAACCCAGAAGCTCACAAAGCGATCGAGACTAGTATGAGCGAACTTACCAAAGCTTGGCCTGCGGCAATTCCTCCCGCCCAACCAGTCAATACCCCTGCTGAAGTAACTCAGTTGATTAAAACGATTGAGCAGAACTCGCAAAAAGTAATTAGCAATTCTAATCCATCAGCTTAGACGTAGGTTTTGTTAAAGTTATAGATCCTGCGCGTTCAGTAGTAGAGGTGTATTGCTTTGCACCCCTACTATTAACAAAGGACAAATGACAAATGACAAATAACAAAAAATGCGAGATCTAGATCATAAAACAACCATTGAACTACTAAATTCCATCATGGAATTTGAACTAGCAGGAGTAGTGCGTTATACCCACTATTCGTTGATGGTGACAGGGCCAAATCGAATTCCAATTGTCGAGTTTTTTAAGCTCCAGGCAACAGAATCTCTCACCCATGCTCAACAAGTTGGGGAAATCCTGACTGGGTTAGAGGGGCATCCCAGCCTCAGAATCGCTCCAATGGAAGAAAGCTACAAACATTCGGTGCGAGATATTCTTGAAGAAAGTCTTGCCCATGAAAAGAAAGCGCTGGATTTGTATAAAAATTTACTCAGCACCGTTGCCGATGCCAGTGTTTATCTGGAAGAATTCGCCCGTACTATGATTGGCACGGAAGAATTACATAACATAGAAATTAAAAAGATGCTGCGCGATTTTAGTGGCATTGCCGCCTAAAAAGTAAGTAGTAGGAGCGCACAGCTGTGCGCCCGTACTGAGTAGTAAGTAGTGTTCCCATTAGAAGTCTTTAAGTGAGAAGCTACCTTTCGCGTAGCGTGAAACACCTTGACACAAAGCTTTAGAGAAAATATATGAGTTTTAGTGCTGCTCTACCTACGTTTGTAATTACACTCCGGGAAGGAGTAGAAGCTACCTTAGTGGTAGGTATTGTACTGGCTTTCCTGAAAAAAGCAAAGCAGAGCCAACTTAATAATTGGGTTTATGCTGGCGTTGGGGCGGGAATTGCTGCAAGTGCGCTCATAGGTGTGCTATTTGGCTTGTTAATTCAAACTTTGGGTGCAGCAGATCCAAGATACACCCCAGTAGTAGAACCACTGATGGAAGCCGTCTTCAGTGTCATAGCGATCGCAATGCTAAGTTGGATGCTGATTTGGATGACTCGTCAAGCACGGTTTATGAAAGCAGAAGTTGAAGGAAGTATCACCTCTGCTTTAAAACAAAATAGTGCTGCTGCTGGTTGGGGTATCTTCAGCTTGATTTTTATTGCTGTTGTGCGAGAAGGCTTTGAAACCGTTCTATTTATTGCTGCCAATTTTCAACAGGGATTTTTCCCAGCTGTTGGTGCTATTAGTGGCATATTAGTTGCGATCGCCTTTGGAGTTCTACTGTTTCGGTGGGGCGTTAAGATCAACATCCGCTCCTTTTTCCAAGTCATGGGCATTTTATTGCTGCTGATTGTCGCTGGGTTAGTTGTTTCGGCATTAGCGCATTTTGACACTGCTATTGGTACCCTTGCCCAGATGGATCGCTCCTCCCAAAGTCTTTGTTTCTATTACGAAAGATTTACCAAAAACCCCTCTTGTATTTTGGGGCCAAGAGTTTGGGATACCTCTAAAATCTTACCTGACGATGAATTTCCTGGCTTAATACTTAAAGCTTTATTTGGCTACAGGCAAAACCTTTTTCTCGTGCAAGCAGTAGCTTATGTCGTATTTTTATTGACTGTGGGAGGGCTTTATTTCCGCAGCCTAGGCTCTGGAGTAGGTGCGAGAAAACCAAATCAAGCAGCAGCAGAAAAAACAAATTAGAAAAAGGATAAAGTGTGTAGAGACGCGATATATCGCGTCTTTCCAGAGAAAATGTGAAGTGTGAAAAGCTTTACCTTTGCCGCAGGCTAGGATCGAGTCAAAAGTCAAAAGTCCAAATTGCTTACCCCTCACCTCTAACCTCTAACCTCTAACCTCTCGCCTCTAACCTCTCACCCCTTCCATGACAAGCGTGCGAGTTAAACAGTTATTCATCCATCCAGTAAAAGGGTTAACGCCCCAAGCCCAGGAGCGAGTTTTCTTGCTAGCTGGGCATGGCATACCTGGCGATCGCGCTTTTGCCTTGATGTATGATGATGTTGCTTTTAGAGATGAAATTCTTGCCGCTTCTACATCAATTCCTTGGATGAAGAAGCAAAACTTTGCTATGCAAGCTGACTGGGCAGCTTTAGCGGCGTTGGATTGTCAATACGATCCGCAAACAGGTATGTTAACAGTCAAGCGTCAGGGTGTAGAACTCTTAGTTGCTTCCTGCGATACCCCAAATGGACGTTTGGAAATTGGCGCTTTTTTTACTGGTTATCTAGCAGCTATTTACCCCAGCCAAACTGCAAGACATCCAGATCGCGCCCCCTTAAAGCTAGTAGGCTCCAGCACTGGTAAAACTCGCTATAGCGATCGCGAACCAGTACATTTATCATTGATCGGGCAGGCAACTTTGGATCGACTCGAAGCGAGCATTGGTAAATCCATCGATGTTCGTCGCTTCCGCCCCAATGTTTTACTAGAGGGAGTACCCGCTTGGGCAGAATTTGATTGGGTGGGGCAAGAAATACAACTAGGTACAGCACGGTTAGAAATTACCGCACCGATTAATCGTTGCTTAAATATAGATGTGAATCCAGATACGGGAGAACGAGATATCCCGTTATTATTTTTACTACAAAAGCATTTCGATCGCAAACAAACAGGAGTTTTGGCAAAGGTGATTGCTGACGGCACAGTTGCTATTGGCGATCGCTTAATTAAATAAGTTGCATATTACTCATTAAGGCTGCCAAAAGTTTAAAGTTATTTGTCATTTATTGTTTGTCTTTTGTCATTTGTAAGTATGACTCTTGACCAATGACTAATGACACAATCGTCCCATGCCATTTATGGCGGGAATGAGTTAACGATTATCGCCTTATATCAGCAACTGGCAAATTAACTAATTATAGCCTAAACATATCAAAAACGGTTCTTTAGCTAGTAACTTAGAACAGCAAACAAGGGATTGTTACTACAATAATCATTCTTGCATAGATAGGATTTATTGTATTTTAGCAAGCTCAGCAATTTCACTGAGTTAAACTCGCTTTAGTACTAACCCCGATCTGGGTTTCCACTATTAACCGTAAAAATACTGTGGTTGATGCTAGAAATTTAGTTTATATTTTTTAGAGTTTTTAATAAATAAAAAGAAATGATGAACCAAAGTATTTAGTCATGCGATCGCACTACTTAACAACAGTATAAGTTAGTAATAATACGTAACACCCAAATACAACTGTGACAATCCTTGTCTCTACCGAGCCAAAATCCGAGTATGAGGAAACCAACTAATTCTTCATCGCATTTTAGTTGGGCTCCAAAACAGCAACAACACTGTAGTTATAAATTAACCCGAAGTATTTTTATGTATTTAATCATGGTGTTCATAGCTGCATTCGCTTACACAGTAGGTGGTATGTACATGAAACTTTCTAAAGGACTCTCCAAACCAGGGCCGAGTTTACTTGTGTATTTCTTTTTGACAGTAGGAGCAAGCTTAGAAAGTTTGGCTATGCACCATTCCACCCTTGGGGTTACATATCTATTTGTGATTGGGATTGAGTTTGTTTTGGCATTTTTGTTCGGCAATCTGCTTTTTCGAGAAAATTATTCTCACAGCAACCTGTTTGGTGTATCTTTAATTGTTGCTGGTCTAATTCTATTAAATGCAGGTGGGCTTTAATGAAGATGGAGTCGAAATTTTCGACAAACTCGGTGCTAATTATATATCATTCTGCATAAAAAAGCTTTGATTAGCTAGGAAAATGAAGATAGATAAAGCATTAAATGAACGGCTGCTATCAATATTAAATTAAACTATTTAATTTATACAACAACACATTTTAAAAAAGTTGACATTTTGTTTGCAAGGCGGTAAAGAATGAAATTTTTGATTTTAAGCATAACAGAAAAATTTAGATTTAGCCTTTGAGAAAAACCTATGGGTCGTTCACTCCTGTTTAGAAACCTTAACCAGGTAATGCGGCTTAGCTCGTACTGTAAAAAAAATCAGATCTCAAATAGCCACATTGAGCAGTTAGCCCAGTTAAGCGCCCAGATGAGCAGTAAGCAGACAAACAAACGCGATCGCCACTCAGTAGTTGAGAGCGATCGCGCCCAACTAACTCCAAGCACGGGACGGGACGTGAAAATCGCAATCGTGGGCGCAGGTTGTGCGGGGTTAGCTTGCGGCTTGGAACTCAAGCAGCATGGCATCTTAGCTACTATTTACGAAGCAAGTAACAGAGTGGGTGGGCGTTGTTTTTCCCTAGGAGGGTCTTTTCCTGGAGAAGTCAACTTTCCCAACACTGTGGTTGAAAGAGGAGGCGAGTTAATCGACAGCCAAAACAAAGCATTGTTGCGTTTGGTAAAAAAATTCAACCTGGAACTTGAGGATGTATCACAGCAGCCAGGAGAAGTTGCTTGCTACTTTAACGGGCAGCGTTATGCCGAATCAGCAGTTATAGATGAGTACCGTAACTTTCTAGCGGCTATAGATGCAGACTTACGTCTACTCTCATCCAAACCAAACGCTGACAACCACAATGCTGCTGACGCTTACTTCGACAAGATCGATCTATTGGAGTATCTTGAAACTCGTCAAGCAGGAGATTTAATTAAAGCGATAATTCGTTCTGCATACATGGCAGAATATGGACTGGAGTTAGAAGAACAAAGCTGCCTTAATTTCCTACTAGTGGTTCATGAAATTGAGAAGTCAGAAGCAACGCCCTTTCACATCTTCAGTGACGAATGTTACCACGTCATTGGTGGTAACGAGCAGATCGTCCGAGGGTTAAGTAATGAACTCCAAGGGCAGATTTGTTATGGTATGAAACTGGTGAGGGTGCGAAAGAATTCTATGAACCGGATTGAACTCACGTTTGACACTGGTACGCAAACAACCTGTGTGGAATATGATGCTGTCGTTCTGGCGATTCCCTTCCCCGTGCTACGTCAGGTGGAATTAGATGCAAGTTTGGAACTGCCACAGTGGAAACAAGAGGCGATCGCTTCGCTCGATAATGCCAACCATGCCAAGATGATGGTGGGTTTCAACGGTCGCCCTTGGGTTGAGATTGATAGTAACGGTGGCTCCAACTCGAATCTGCCGCATCATCAAGTAACTTGGGAAGCAAGCCCGATGCAGGCTACCAATACCCATGCTGTATTGGTAGACTATTCCAGTGGCAAACGCGGGGAGAAGCTCAACCCGAATTCGGTTCAGACGGAGGCAAATTTGTTTTTGGGCGATTTAGAGCGAATTTATCCAGGGGCAGTTGCTCTTGCTTCGCGTGATCGCACGGGTAAAATATTAGCACACCTGGAACATTGGCCTTCAAATCCACTAGCGCAGGGTAGCTATGCTTGTTATCGACCTGGACAATTCACAGCGATCGCTGGTAACGAAGGCAAACCGATAAATAATCTTTTTTTTGCAGGCGAACACACCAACTCCTTCTATGAGTGGCAAGGTTACATGGAAGGAGCTGTTCTTTCTGGAATTCAAAGCGCAAATGATATTCTCCAGCATCTGAAGCTGAAAATCTTACGCTGCTAAAGCGATCGCACAAACAAAGCCACCAACAAACTAGCACATAACACTAGGCGGTGATACATACCGTTACTTTAACGGCACTGTTTTTCATTTTGTAATTGAAAAGAGATTAATCCTATGGACAAGCGTTTCGATTTTTACGGTCGGCATCTTCTGCTGAATTTTTCAGGGTGCGAAGCTGACTTGGATAACCTTGATCTGATCGAGCGCGATATGATCGCAGCGGTAAATGCGGTAGGAGCAACAATTTTGGCGCATCTTGCTCACAAGTTCGATCCTTGTGGTGTTTCGGTGATCTTAATGCTTTCAGAGTCCCATGCCAGCATTCATAGTTATCCAGAATATAACTCTTGTTTTTTAGATATCTTTACTTGTGGCGATCTTCGGGTTGAACCATTTGGAGAGTTGCTAGAACAGCTGTGGCGACCAAAAAGAGTTTCTAAACAACTCCACGAGAGATTCGATCCAGTCATCAGAACTCCTTCACAGGTACCACTAATACTTAATAAACACGCTGTTTTACCTGTGAAAAAAGGTTAGGAACAATAGGGAAATTATGAATGATGAATGATGAATGATGAATTGGTAAGCATTTTATAATTCATCATTTATCATTCAGCATTCTTGACAAATCTAACATCCAAAATTCTCTGAGATTGGAGCGAATGCATCGTGGGTATAGAATTTCATAGCTGGATTTCAGATCAAATCAGTCCAAATGAAATCCGCTTAATCAAGCGGGTGGGTGGTATGGAAGCCAAGTTAACTGCTTTTCAGTCTATGGAATTTGCCCCTTCAGCAGCTTATGGTGACATCCTCCTGCTGGATAGCACGATTCAATCCGCCGAAGCTGATGAGTATCTTTACCATGAAGCTTTGGTTCATCCAGCTATGATTACCCATCCTCAACCACAACGAATTTTGATCGTTGGGGGCGGGGAAGGGGCTACACAGCGAGAGGTTTTGAAACATCCAAGTGTCAAGACAGTTGTTGTAGTCGATCTTGACCAAGAATTGGTAGAGTTTTGTCAACAAAAACTAACTTCTTGGCATCAAGGTACGTTTAGCGATCCTCGACTGACACTCTTGCATACAGATGGTCGCGCTTATCTAGAACAAAATGAAGCAAAGTTTGATGTTATTATCCTTGACATTACTGATGCTTTAGTCGAAGGCCCGGCGATCGCTTTATACACAAAAGAGTTTTATGCTCTTTGCCAGCAACGATTGACTGAGAATGGAGTGCTAGCAGTACAAGGTTTCGCCCTCTCACCGATGCACTGGACTGAACACGCGACAATTAGAAATACAATCAGTACATCATTTACCCCCGTGCGTAGCTACACGGTATTTGTGCCATCATTTGCTTGCACTTGGGGGTTCATTATTGCCACTAACGGCATCGATCCAGCTACACTTTCCCCAGATACAATTAAATTGCGCATTCAAGAGCGCAATTTATCAGATAAGCTCAAAGCTTACGATCCCTTCATGCATATGGGGATGTTTGGATTGTCAAAAGATTTACAATTCCACTTGGCACAGCCTGGAAACATCCTCGAAGATGGCAAACCACTTGTGTTTGACTAAAAATTAGTTGCGCAAATCTGTTGCAATCTGATTTGATTTGTAAATAACTCTGCTGAGTGTTAACGGTTGAAGCTTCGCTAAACTACTCCTAAAAGGACTGCGCTATCTTGCAACTGTAACTATCGTGTTTACTAACTCTACACGCATTGCTATAGCCAATAGCCAATATAACAACCGGGAAATTACGGGTTTTAGTTTAAGTTATTCAATCTCTATCCGTGAAATTACGGTTTTCAGGTACAGTTAACTCAGCCTAGTGTCGATAGAAACTAGATTTGTTTTTGCTTTGGTAGCCTATAAGTTTTGCTGTTTAATTTTTTAATTGGCTGAGGTTAAAATAGCACGTATAAATTTGATTTTTGTTTTTACAGCTATGTTTTGATGACGTAGTTTTTGAGCAAGGAGAACAATCTTGATGGAGGTATAAAGTGGATTAATAGTGAAAATTAATTACGAATTACAGCTTTGATGGCGAGGAAACCTCGCCACCAAAGCTGCGTAGAATTATTATGTCTATCATTGCTGCCAAAGCAACACTATGACACTGCGTAAAAAGACACTGGTGATTACTGGCATCACGCTCTTTAGTTTATTTGGGGCCATATACACCACTTCTAAGGCAATCTTGCTAGATGGATTTGCTCAAATCGAAAGACAGGATACTGAACAGAATGTACGCCGTGTCGAAGAAGCATACAAAAATGAATTAGTCAAGTTGACACTGATGAATGCTGATGAAGCAGAGTGGGACGGTTCCTATGCGGCGGTCGAGTCAAACGATCAAAAGTATTTCAACTCTGCTTTCAACTACCCATCGCTGGTGCGAAGCGGTGTCGATTTGGTCGTATTTATCCGCCGTGATGACCGTCGGATAGTCTTTGGCAGTTTCATCAATTCCAAACACAAAAAAAGCTTACCCGTTCCAGAAAGCTTACAAAAATTCTTCCTGCACGACGATTTCTTACGCCAGCTTCAAGTGCCAGATCAAGTGCAAACGGGGATGTTTTTGCTACCAGAAGGCCCGCTAATAGTTACAGCGCGACCAATTCTAACGAGTGAAGGCACAGGGCCGAGTCGCGGCGTTTTGATTATGGGGCGCTATTTAAAAATTGACCGACTAGCCGAACGCACTCATGATAAAATTGCCGTGCAGCGGTTAGATCGACCGCCAACGCCAATGGACTTTCGCCTAGCTCAGCTGGCATTAATCAAAAAGCCTATCCCTTTCGTGCAGCCATTAAACGAAAATATCATGGCTGGCTACACCATGTTGAGAGACATGGAAGGAAACCCAGCGTTGCTGTTACGGGTGGACTTACCAAGGGACATCTACCGCAAAGGTCAAGATAGTGTTCGTTACTTGATCTGGTCGTTGTTGTTAGTAGGTCTAGTATTCACCGTCACCACCTTGTTGCTGTTAGAAAAATTGGTACTGTCTCGGCTGGCGCGCCTTTCGAGCGATGTGAGTAGAATTGGAGCCAGCAGCGATTTGCGATCGCGCGTAATAATTCCAGGCAATGATGAGTTGTCATATTTAGCTGGTGCGATTAACTGGATGTTGAATCAGCTCGATCAGTCTCAAGTCGCGCTGCAAAAAAGTGAAGAACGCTACCGAGTTTTTTTAGCTCAAAGTTCAGAAGGAATTTGGCGGTGTGAACTAGAGCAACCTTTGGCAATTAAATCATCAGAAGAGGAACAAATCGAGCATTTCTATCAATATTGCTATGTAGCTGAATGTAACGAAGTGCTAGCGCATATGTTTGGCTATTCATCTGTGCCAGAAATGCTCGGAGCAAGAATTAGTGACTTTCTGCCTGCTTCTATTCCTGCCAATGTGCAATTTTTGCGCTCTTTTGTTAGATCTGGCTACCGCCTAATCGATGCAGAATTGTGTGAGTTAGATCGCCAAGGAAATCTAAGATACTTCTTGAACAATTTGATCGGGATTGTGGAAAATGGTGTTTTAGTCAGAGTCTGGGGAGTTCAACATGATATTACTGCCCGCAAACAAGCAGAAGAAGCAATATTGCGGGCAAAACTAGCTGAGGCAGAAAACCAAGAATTAACCAGAGAAATCAATCAGCGCAAACGCATTGAACAAGCGTTATTTCGAGAAAAAGAACTAGCTCAGATCACTTTACACTCGATTGGTGATGCAGTAATTACCACCAATTCTAATGGTTTGATTCAATCTCTCAATCCAGTGGCAGAAAAACTCACTAGATGGACTTTTGAAGAAGCTAAAGGCTTGCCTCTAAGTGAAGTTTTCAATATTGTAAATGAAATTACTCGCGATCCAGTAGAGAATCCAGTAAAAAAGGCTTTGGGTGAAAACCGCATCGTCAAAGCGTCGTATAATACTGTTCTCATGGGTCGTGATGGCAGTGAATTTGCTATCGATCACTCGGCTGCACCAATTCATGCAAGCGATCGCCAAGTCATTGGCAGTATCTTGGTCTTTCGTGATGTGACTCAAGCCAACATCATGGCACGTCAGTTAGCATGGCAAGCAACTCACGATCCACTCACAGAATTGTTCAATCGGCGGGAATTTGAAACCAGGCTGGCTGCTGCTGTTGCCAGCGCCCAGACTAATAACTTAAAGCACGTCTTGTGCTACCTCGATCTCGACCAATTCAAAATTATTAACGACACCTGCGGCCATGTTGCTGGAGATGCTTTACTGCGGCATATCAGCACTCTGCTACCCATTCAACTACGCAAAACTGACACTCTCGCCCGCTTAGGTGGGGATGAATTTGGCGTGTTGCTGTACACTTGCCCTTTGGAACAAGCAACACAAATCGCCAACCAAGTGCGCCAGCAAATCCATGACTATCGTTTTGTCTGGCAAGATAAAACCTTTAGCATCGGTGCAAGCATCGGCTTAGTTGAAATTAACGCCGACACTCCCAGCGTCGATAGCGTGCTGTCGGCAGCAGATGCGGCTTGCTACGTTGCCAAAAACAAAGGACGTAATCGCGTCCACGTCTATCAACTCGATGACACGGAACTGGCAAAGCAACAAGGGGAAATGCAATGGGTATCGCGCATTCCTAAAGCATTGGAAGAAAATCGCTTTCGCTTGTACTACCAAGAAATTGTGCCGATCACCCCAAGCCAAAATGGTTCAGCAAAGGCAAGTCATTGTGAAATACTGCTGCGCTTAGAAGATGAATTTGGTCAAATCGTTCCCCCGATGGCATTTATTCCGGCAGCAGAACGCTACCATTTGATGCATAAGATCGATCGCTGGGTAATTCAAACTTTGTTTGAGCAGTTGCAAAAGCACCTATCTAGTGCCCTCGCCCAGCAACGGGTGTTTGCCGTGAATTTGTCTGGGGCTAGTCTTAATGACGAACACTTCATTACCTTTGTACAGGAGCAATTTGCGATCGCGCAAATTCCCCCACATTTAATCTGTTTTGAAATTACTGAAACCTTAGCAATTACCAATTTAGGCAAAGCGGCGGCAATAATGCGGCTGCTCAAAAGTACTGGTTGTAGTTTTGCTTTAGATGATTTTGGCAGTGGAATGTCTTCGTTTGCTTATTTGAAAAACCTACCTGTGGATTATTTGAAGATTGATGGGGTATTTGTGCGGGAGATTATCCACGATCCGACAGCAGCACAGATAGTGAAAGCGATCGCCAAGATTGCCTCAGTCATGGGAATTAAAACTATTGCTGAGTTTGTCGAAGATCGGCAGACTCTGGAAAAATTGCAGCAATTGCAAGTAGATTATGCCCAAGGCTATGGGATTGCTTGCCCAACACCTTTAATATTTAATTCGTAGACGTTGTATACAACGTCTCTACAGGTATACAACGTCTCTACAGGTATACAACGTCTCTACAGAATTCAAAGTAATTGCGCGCTAATTTCTTTATAGTCTGCGGGTGTATTGCAATTAAATAGCATTTGTGCATCGCTCAAAGGTAGAACTTGTACTGAATGCTGTGCTAACCACTGCTGAAATGAACGCCCACCGCGATCGATATATTGTGTCAGTGCGGGTAAACAGCTGCGGCGATAGAAACCACACAAAGGGTCCCAACCCTTGGCGTGACGAGTGAGTAAGGCGATCGCATCATTGTCTACGCTATTTAATTGAGTTACCCAGTCTCGCAACACCTCAACTTGCAACCGAGGTAAATCGCAAGCCAGCAACAACACCCAATCAGTTTTGACATGAGCTAATCCTTGAGCAAACCCGACTAAGGGAGAATTGGAGATTTTCTTTTTGTCTTCATTCTCCCCCGCCCTTCGTACTTCGTGAATAAATTGACACTCAGATGGTAGCAAGTGCTGATAGCGTTCCGTCCAAGGAGTGACAACATATACTCTTTCGCACAGGGCGATCGCTACGTCACAAACTATCCGTAGCAATGGTACACCTCCAACTGTAAGTAAAGCTTTATCCTGGCCCATCCGCGAACTCATACCACCTGCTAGGACTATACTGGTTAGGAGTAAAGACCTTTCTCTATTAGGGGAAGCCCAGGAGGCTGAGGAGCCAGTTGCGTACCTCAGTTCCCCTCGTTGAGCAAACTGGCGTGGAGAAAAGCTTATCGCCTTGGGTAACTTGTGTTGATTTTCCATCACTGCTCAAACTGCCAAGTAACGCCGTAAAAAACTCTCTAAAGTTTCCAACTTCAGGTTAAAAATTGCCTCTAACCGGGAAATTTCCTCACGAGTGCAGTAGAATTCATTGTCCAATAATGTGCGGAAAGTGCCTAAAGCTGTTTGGGCTTGGGGATTCAACAAACCCGCAATAGTGCGTACTCCATCTATTAATAGTAGAGGTGGATTGATTATAATCGGTTCGCGGTTGAGGATATTACCTAAAATCTTGGGGATATCTTCTCTTTGGAGGATTTCGGGGCCTCCCACTGGCATAATTTGGTTACGCGCACCTGCAACAGTGACTGAATCTACTATTATTCTTGCCAAATCGTCAGTACTGACTATCGAGGTGCGGTTTTTTGGATCGCCAACAAGCAGATAAATTCCTGTCTGTCGAAACCTTTCTGCCAATGGTAATAAATTTGAGGCTAGCCCTGACGGACGCAAAACAGTGTAATTTAAAGACGTGCCTTGGCACGTTTGTTCTAGGTATTTTTCCACTGCTCGCTTTGCCTTGAACACTGGTGCATCCTCATACCCTCGCTCAGAACCCAACACTGAAATGAAAACAAAGTGTTGTATTCCAAGTGCCTTTGCAGAGTCAATTAATTCAATATTGGCGCGCAAGTCCAATGCTAAGGCATCGCCATCTGAGCCATGCGCACTGATGATGTACTGTACTCCCTGACAAGCTTTTTGAATATCTTTTTCTCGCCGCAAATCGCCGATGAAAATTTCTGCTCCTCGGTGTTCTAACTCACCGTAGCGCGAATTCAGGCGGACGAAAGCACGTACGGGCATTTGCCGCGCTCGCAGCGATCGCACTACTCTTCGACCTATTCCTCCAGTTGCTCCCGTTACTAAAAACATGATGCCAACTCCCTAAATAATTCGTAATTCTACGCTGCTTCAATGGCGAGGAAACCTCGCCCTCCGCCTGCTGTAATTCGTAATTCGTAATTCGTAGTTTGGGTTTTCAGCGCTAGATAAATTAGGAGCGATCGAGATAAATTGTGCTGCTAAATTAATATTAGTATTAATCACAGAATTCAACGAATAAACCGAAGAATCTGTCTTTGGTTGCTTGACAAATTATTCTCAAGCAGTAAACATTGTAAAAAAAATAACAAACAAGGGTGAGTAATACTCACCCGAATGGAAATCAAACTTGCTTTAATATTTGCACTTGGTTGGTTGGCGAAAACCAAAAATCTAACTCGCTATGTAAGCGATTCCAGAATTGAAGCTGTTTGAGTGCTTTTACTCACCAATAATTTCTGGCTGGGTTAACTCATCAGACATCTCAATAATTGCCCGAATTACTGGCTTCATCATTGGGTCATCCATGCTATCAAAATCTTCATACCGACGACGCTTAGCACGATTGGCGACCTGAACTGTAATCCGGTAGCGATTTGATGCTGCACTAATCAGTTCCTCAGAACGGTGCATAATTTGAGATTGGGTCGTCTCGAACTTTGAACGCTTGAGCATAGCAGGTAGTTTTTAAAGATAATCTCTATTCTATCGTCTACTCAAATCTCTTGTTGGCTAAGTCTAGAGACGCAAGTTTAACAATCCGCTCATCCAAAATCTAATATCTAAAATAATCATGATAACCCCTCCCCTGACAGATGCCGATCGCCTTTAGTCCTATAGATATTTCCTAGTATCAGAACATTAGAAACTCAGGAAATCCTATGGCCGATTTGGTTGAGACAACAGAGCAAGCGGGATTCAAGACCCTTGCAAGGGTAATTGCGGCTGCTGAACTAGCAGAAATCCTCAAGAGTCCAGGGCCTTACACAGTTTTTGCTCCGACTGATGAGGCGTTCGGAAAACTTCCATCTGGGACTTTGTCAGCACTGCTTGAGGACATTCCCAAGCTGAAGCGAATTGTAAGTTATCATGTTACCTTCGGCGATGTCAGGGCTGAAGATTTGATGGAGATTGCTGAAGCGGAAACTGTTGAGGGTTCAATAGTGGCGATTGAGTCCTCGGATGGAACGATTAAAGTGAATGATGCTCAGGTCTTACAATCGGACATTTTAACCGACAATGGTGTGATCCACGTCATTGATACCGTTCTGATTCCTGCTTTAGTAGCAGCTGAGTAATAGACAAGAGGATCTAGGAAGATAAAGCAGATAATGGTGTCAAGGTAAGTCGTAAGTTAGAAGTCGTAAGTCGTAAGTAGTACCCTAGAGATAAATCTTGGGGCGCGTGCAAGCTTTCTTGAGGGAACCTCAAGAAAAGCTTGCACGCAAAATAATGATGCTTTGTTTCTTTGGGCTGCGGATTGCCTTGAAACAATTCTTCTCCATAAATAAATAATGGTGCTTGAAACCATTATTTACGACATTTGACTTACGACTTACGACATTTGACTTACGACTTACTTTGGTCAAGGTGAATGGCGCTATAGTTGCGACACAATGGTGTCACTTTTGACAAGAGTGCGATTTACCTGATTGACAAAAGCTGCTGATTCCTTAATAACTGGCTATGGGGGAATTTGCGCGATCGCCAGTTTTACTAACCCAAGATTCAGTTGCTAAAGAGGAAAACTCATGCCCGATATCGTAGATACTGCAATTAACGCTGGTTCTTTCAACACCTTAGTGACAGCTATCACGACAGCTGGTCTTGATACTGCACTAAAGGGATCGGGCCCGTTTACCGTCTTTGCTCCAACCGACGAAGCTTTTTCTAAACTTGTATCGGGAACCGTAGAGTCACTACTACAGGATATTCCCAAGTTGAGACAGATCCTGGAATATCATGTCGTCTCTGGCAAAGTGATGGCAGCTGATGTCGTCAAAAAGGATTCAATGCCGACTCTAGAAGGTTCAAGCCTCAAAATCGATGCCTCTAATGGTGTCAAAGTCAATGACGCTACAGTTGTGACACCCGATGTTGCAGCAGATAACGGTGTGATTCATGCAATTGATACAGTCCTGATTCCCTAATCAGCATTTATAGGCGATCGCGCCTTCGCTCATCCCAAAAATGTAGAGACGTGCCATGCCACGTCTCTACTCCTGTTTTATGTTTTAGTTGAATTAGTTAGCTGAACCTAGAATGCAACCACTTCGAGACGGTAGATTTAATTTCAGCTTCTGGGATTCTCCCTCACCTTCCCACTCTACATCAGCACTGCCATACAGCAACTTGCTCGGTTGAGATTTCAGATTAGCTACTTCAAAGCTTACCTTGCTAGGTGCAGTACCTGCGTTGAGTGCAACTACGATCTCTTGTGAATCTAAAATTCGCGCAAAGACATAAGTTTCTGCATGAGCATAGAGAACTTGGTAACTACCTGTACGTAGTGCAGGGTATTGATGCCGTAGGGCAATTAGTTGACGGTGATAATCTAAAACATCCCGTTCCCAACGATTTTCTAAAGGAAAGCTACGCCGAGAATCTGGATCTAAACGGCCAGGTAAGCCAACTTCATCTCCATAGTAAATACTGGGAGCGCCTGGGAATGTTAATAATAGCAGGGTTGCTAGCTCGACACTGGCGCGATCGTCTCCAGCAATTGACAGCAATCGTGCCGTATCATGGCTAGCTAACAAGTTAAGTTGAGTTAGTTGAATCTCCCAAGGGTAAAGTTGCAGCAGGTGTTGGATTTTTTCAGCGTATTCTGGAGCAAATAAAGGCGGATAGGGATGGTAGGAGCGATCTTTTACTTGATCGATGTCAACGCGATCGCCTGCGGTAAATGCGATTGTCGGTGCAGCAAATAGATAGTTCATTACTCCATCAAATTGCGTTCCATCTAGCCACTCGCTCGAATCTTCCCAAACTTCTCCAACAATATATGCCTCTGGGTTGATGGCTTTAACGCGATCGCGGAACTCTTGCCAAAAATCAGGAGTTTTAACTTCAAATGGCACATCCAAGCGCCAGCCGTCGATGCCAAATTTAATCCAGTACTCGGCGATTTCCATGATGTATTCTCGCACTTCTGGATTGTCGTGATTAAATACTGGCAAGGCTCGATTGCCATCCCAACCCTCATAGTTAGCAGGATATTCGCCATTATAGGGAGATAGGGGCCAGCGTTCGATTTTGAACCAGTCTAACCAGGGAGAATGGGGGCCATTTTCTAGAATGTCGTGGAAAAAGAAAAAGCCACGACTGGCATGATTAAACACCCCATCGAGTACAACTTTGATATTTCGTTCGTGGCAAGCTTCTAGTAGTTCCCTAAAAGCGCCATTTCCCCCAAGCATGGGATCGACATTGTAATAGTCGTGGGTGTGATAGCGATGATTGCTAGCTGATTGAAAGATCGGGGTGAAGTAAATCGCGTTAATTCCCAGATCCTGTAAGTAATCTAACTGCTCCATCACACCCCACAAGTCTCCACCTTTGTAGCCTTGGAGGGTTGGCATCTCATCCCACTCTTCCCAAGAGGCAGACTTCAACAGTCGCTTGCGCGGTTGTTTGCTTTTGGCAAAGCGATCGGGAAAAATTTGATAGAAAACAGCGTGTTTCACCCAATCTGGGGTTTGAATCTCCATGATTACTCCCAAGCCCTTCAATGACACGGTACATACACTGACAATTTTGTGGTTCTAACTTGAGGTTGAATGTGGAAAATTAATCTAGAGCAAAGCAGGCGATCGTAGTGAAATTGCTCAATTAATTCAGTCGTTTGGTATATTAATGTACTGTTTTTTGGACTGAAATAGAGTTTGCTATTCGCATTTTCCGGAAATTTACTGCTTTACCAATTGTTGTTAAAGGTGGGATTCGGCATTTTTCCAAGCGTTTTGTCACCTCTGCTTAGAAGCAGCTTAAGGAAACTGATGATTTTAATAATTTTGGGATTTTTGGAGAATTGTTGGGTAATTTCTTTTTGTCTAGTAAAGGGTATAAATATATTTTGAGATTGAGCCAAGAGGAATTAGTTGTTATTTTTTCAGAAGCAGATGATACAAATGTTAAATTCCGCATGGGAATGGAAGCATCCCAACAAGAATTAAACGATCCGTCGCCTGAAATATGGGAACCGGGATATAGCAGGTAGACAAATTCACGCCATGCGCATTTTGGCTAATGAAAATGAGCCATTCTTGCTGCATCGAGCCAGGTTTTGGCTGTAGAACGCGATCGCGCTTTAGGTTTAGGGAGTTCCTTTTTGCGGTTCTCAAGCACCTTTGAGCGCTTAAACACAAGGGTGTGATATCAGATCAAATGCGAAGCCTTCGCATTTGATCTGTTTTTCAAATTTGAAAATCTCCTCCTTCGTTCTTAACCATCTGTTCCACACTGTCCACTACACTGGACTTGGGAATCAATGGCAGTCGGGAGGAATTTCCTGTGAAAAGAGTATTAGCGATTATTCTCGGAGGAGGCGCGGGAACCCGCCTTTATCCACTGACCAAGCTCAGAGCCAAGCCTGCTGTACCATTGGCAGGTAAATATCGTTTAATCGATATTCCAGTCAGTAACTGCATTAACTCAGAAATCTACAAAATCTACGTACTGACTCAGTTCAACTCAGCTTCACTCAATCGTCATATTGCTCGTGCCTACAGCTTTTCTGGCTTCACTGAAGGCTTTGTGGAAGTGCTAGCCGCTCAACAAACCCCATCCAGCACAAACTGGTTTCAGGGAACGGCGGATGCAGTCCGGCAATATCTTTGGTTAATGGAAGAGTGGAACGTTGATGAATACCTGATTCTGTCAGGAGATCACCTCTACCGGATGGATTATCGCCAGTTTGTTCAACGTCACCGCGACACTCAGGCAGATGTCACCCTCTCCGTAGTGCCGATGGATCAGCGCCGCGCTTCTGATTTTGGCTTGATGAAAATTGACGACTCAGGGCGGGTAATTGACTTTAGTGAAAAACCCAAAGGCGATGCTTTACTGAAGATGCAGGTGGATACTTCGATCTTGGGGTTAACGTCAGAACAGGCAAAGGAAAAACCCTACATCGCTTCGATGGGCATTTATGTCTTTAAGCGAGATGTGCTGATCGATCTGTTGAAACAGCAGCCAGAACAAACTGATTTTGGCAAAGAAATCATTCCAGCATCCGCCAAGGATTACAACATCCAAGCTTACTTGTTTGATAACTACTGGGAAGATATTGGAACGATTGAAGCTTTTTATGATGCGAACATGGCGCTGACTAAGCAACCCCAGCCGCCTTTTAGCTTTTATGATGAGCAAGCTCCAATCTACACCCGCGCTCGTTACTTGCCTCCGAGCAAAGTTTTAGACTGTCACGTGACCGAATCAATCATTAGTGAAGGGTGCATTCTGAAGAAGTGCCAGATTAAACATTCAGTATTGGGAGTGAGAGCGCGCATTGAGGCTGGTTGTACGATTGAAGACTCTCTGATCATGGGAGCAGATTTCTATCAACCTTTTGCCGAACGGCAGTCTGATTGCGACACCAGCAATGTTTGCTTGGGCATTTCTTCCAACACCACAATTCGCCGTGCGATCGTTGACAAAAATGCCCGCATCGGCTGTGATGTACAAATTATTAATAAAGACCGAGTGGAAGAAGCAGACCGCGAAAATGAAGGGTTCTACATCCGCAATGGCATTGTTGTAGTGCTGAAAAATGCTGTAATTCCCGACGGAACAATAATCTAAAGGATGAAGCGTGTTCGCGATCGCGTTGCCCCCGCGCGCAGATGTTGGATGAAGTGTGTACAGACGCGATATATCGCGTCTGTACGATCAAAGTGTGAAAAGTGAGTACAGACGTAGCAGTGCTACGTCTGTACTGTGAAGAGTGTTGCGTAGCCTTCAGCCTTCATCTTTCAGTCTTTCCAGTCCTCACAATGGTTAAACTTATACTTCTAATCGGATTGCCAGGTAGCGGCAAGTCAACGCTGGCACAGCAGCTAGTTACAGCAGATCCAAAGTTAAAGTTGATTTCTTCCGATTTGATTAGGAAACAGCTATTTGGTGATGAAGCAATTCAAGGGCCTTGGCTGCTGATTTGGCAGGAGGTGCAGCGTCAATTTCACGGGGCTGTGGTGCAAATCTCCCAGGGAGTAGTAAGCGCAGCGATTTATGATGCCACTAATGCTCGGCGACGAAATCGACGCGAAGCGATCGCTCTTGCCCGCGCTACTGGCTTTACAAAAATCATCGGTCTGTGGGTAGATACTCCAGTATGGTTATGTTTGGCACGAAATCGCCGTCGTTCTCGCCAAGTGCCAGAAGAGGTGATTTTTGGGATGCATCGCTCTGTTCGAGATGCACCACCCGCCTTAAATGAGGGATTCAACGAGCTAATTCGCGCTTAGTGCAAACAGTATATGTAGGGATAATGCGATCGCGTTTGCCCCAACAACCGAACTTGACCGCTTGTAAACCTTTGATAAGTTTAGGGCAGAATGTATATACCAGAAACTTTCCTAACTGGACGCTGCTTTGTCTAGCTGTGCCTAACAAGTCATAGTATTTGGCTTTAGACTCACTCCAGTTACTTCCGTCACGCCAAAGAATATTCGTTGGGATAGCTGGGGGAGCTGAGGGGGAAAATTCAATCCAAAATCTAAAATCTAAAATTTAAAAGCCAAACATGGTGTGAACCATCTTAAACAAAAATATAAGCGAAATTTTTAGAGGAGGCTGATAAATGGCTGCGACAGACTTTAAAGACTACTACACCATTCTCGGAGTTAGTAAAACCGCCAGTATTGATGAAATTAAACAGGCTTTTCGTCGACTAGCCCGAAAATACCATCCTGACGTAAATCCAGGCAACAAACAAGCAGAAGCTCGTTTCAAGGAAGTAAGCGAAGCTTATGAGGTGTTGTCAGATTCAGAAAAACGTCAAAAATACGATCAATTCGGTCAATATTGGAAACAAGCTGAACAAGGGTGGCCATCAGGCGGACGTACTAGCAGCGTTAACGTTGGTTTTGAAGATTTTGAGTTTGGCAAATACAGCACTTTTGATGAATTTATTAATGACTTGCTAGGTCGTTTTGGTAGTGCTGGTGCGAGTGGTACGGGAACTAGTACTGGAACAAGACAAACTTATAGTTACAGTACTTCCTCTAAACGACCATCTGGATATAGTGGCTTTGATGGTTTTGGAGATTCAACCACTGGCTTTGACAGTACTACAGCCGGAGCCGCATCAGATCAAGAAGCAGCGATCGCCCTCACTTTATCTGAAGCATTTCATGGGGTGCAAAAACGCTTAGATTTAGGCAACGAAACGATTGAAGTTCGTATTCCCCCTGGTGCTAAACCCGGAACTCGCGTAAGAGTACGTGGTAAGGGAATGGTAAATCCCTTAACCCAGCAACGAGGTGATTTGTACTTAAAAGTTGAAATTCAACCGCACTCTTTCTTCAAGTTTGAGGGAGATAATTTAGTTTGTGAAGTGCCAATTACTCCCGATGAAGCAGTACTGGGAACTGCAATTGACATTCCCACACCAGATGGAACAGTCAAATTAAACGTTCCGGCTGGGATTCGTTCCGGACAATCATTACGTTTGCGGGGCAAAGGTTGGTCGCAACCTCAAGGTGGGCGCACTGACTTATTAGTGAAGATCGCGATCGTATCACCAAAAGACCTAAGTACAGTTGAACGCGAATATTATGAGAAGATTCGTGATAATCGCAGCTTTAACCCCCGCAGTCAGTTACAGCAGGTGCGGCTTTAAATTCACGAGTTAGGAATCAGGAGTCAGGAGTCAGGAGTCAGGAGTGAAAATAAATAATGCTGCATTTCCCCTTGTCCCCTGTCCCCTTGTCTTTCCTCTAGCCTCTCAGTTGGAAGAACTTGGTGTGAATACCGATCTCGTGAAGCTGTTGGATGCGATCGCCCCTGTTAAAGTTGTTGTCATTGGTGAAGCCATGCTGGATTGTTATCTGGCAGGTTTTAGCGATCGCATGAGTCAGAAGCAGCCGTACCAGTAGTAACAGTGACACAGCCGGTTCCAGGTGGTGCAGCTAACACGGCAATTAATGTTCGCTTGGCGGTTGTGTTACTTTCCTATCGGTAGTTGGTGACGACTGGTACGGGTATAGCTTGCGAAAAGCTTTGGCCCAAAAGGGCGTTTCTGTGCAACACATCCTTACCCAGCCAGGTAGGCGAACGCTGACTAAGGAAAGGCTGATGGCAGGATCTCAGTTACTAGTGAGATTCGATTCTGGTAGCACTCAGGCAATTGATTCAAAGACTGAACAAGTTTTGATCGAGCAACTAATTAATAGTTTCGCTGATTGTGATGCGCTGATCGTTTCTGACTATGGCTATGGCATTTTGACAGAGCGAGTAATAGCAGCGATCGCTTCTCTGCAACATGAGTGATCGCGCGTTCTGGCGATCGATTCCAAAAATTTATCTGCCTATCGTAGCCTCAATATTACCGCAGTTAAACCAAATTACAAGCAAGCAATTCAGTTGCTGGGGCTAGAGACTGCGCCGACTCCATCCCGATCGAGAGCCGAACAAATTGCTACCTACGCAGAAAAGCTGTTGCATTTTACAGGGGCGCAGATAGTTGCTGTCACCTTGGATGCTGAAGGCGCGATCGTCTTCGATCGACAGCATCAGCCACACCGCACAACGAGTGCTAAAGCCAGCCCATCAGGTACTTCTGGTGCGGGTGATACCTATGTCAGCGCCTTGACGCTTGCCCTTGCTGCTAAAGCCCCGATGAGTGCTGCCGATTTAGCCGCCGCTGCCGCCGTAGTAGTGGGAAAAGACGGCACTACAGCTTGTTCGGTTCAGGAGTTACGAGAGTTTCTTTGTGGGGAAGCTGAGGGAGCTGAATACCGCTGAGGGAGAAAACCTTACATCGATCATCGATCATCGATCCTCTCACCTCTTACCACTCGCCCCTCGCCACTCGCCACTCACCAGTTGTTTTTAGTGACAAATATTTAGCCGATTTGAATCAAGTGAGCGATCGCGCTGCTTCCTACCGTGCTGCCGCTCGTCGGATTGTCTTTACCAATGGATGTTTTGACATTCTTCACGCCGGACACGTTTCTTAGCTCAACGGCGCTCGTGCTTTGGGAGACATTCTAATAATTGGTGTTAACTCGGATGCTAGCGTTAGCCGCCTCAAGGGTTCAACTCGTGCAATTAGTTCCCTCACAGACCGAATTCAGGTTCTTGCTGCCCTATGCTGTGTCGATTGCGTGATTTCTTTTGAAGAAGATACCCCCATCAATCTCATCCGTCTAATTTGCCCAGATATTTATGTCAAAGGCGGTGACTACACTAAACAAACGCTGCCAGAGGCATTAATTGTTGAAGAATTAGGCGGTGTTGTAGAAATTCTACCGTTTGTAGAAAATCGTTCCACTACATTCATAATTCAACGTATTTGTCAACAAAGTAGAGGATAGGGGGTAGGCTTATCTTTACCTTGAAAATTACAAATTATTCGGCTGAGCAAACAAAAAATTTTTTAATATTTCTTTATAATTAAGAATTACCTTTCTTAGCAACTAATATGAGTCTTAGTCAAAAGTAAAAAATAATACTTTTACGGCTAGCTCGCCTGCTAACGTGCAATGCCAACTAAACAGATGCTTGCTTCTACCATTTACCGCTATGACTCGCATTGCAATAATTGCTGGTACGTACTTACCAGAGCGGTGTAGTGTATCTGATTACACTGCTCATTTCTCTGAAAATTTGCGTGAGTATTGCATCGAATCTGTAGTACTTACTACCTATTATGCTGCTGAGGCTGCTTATGACCCGAATGCAATTGGTGTGGTGCATGGTTGGCGACTTGCCGATTTGTTTGCCTTAGTGCAAGCAGTACGCGCTAGTAGAGCGGAAATTTTACATATCCAGTATAGTGCCCAGAGCTACGGTTTTGACCGTGCTATCTTGTTACTACCATTGCTGTTGAGAATGGCAGGGTGGCGATCGCCAATTGTGACTACCGTGCATGAGTATGGATGTTGGGAATGGCAACCGCAAAAAATTCCATCCCAACTAGTGGAATGGTTAAAGCTACAAGGACAGCATTGCAACTGGTGGGATCGGGAAGATGGGTTTTTGCTGACTCGAAGTGATGCAGTAATTACAACTAAGGCAGAAACTAAAACAGTAATAGACAAACGGTTGCCAAAGCTGAAAAACCGCGTGTTCCACGTTCCCATTAGCTCAAATGTAGAGGTAGCACCAATTGACTGCACAAAGGCACAGCAGCTATTGCGTCAAAACTGCAACTGGTATAAGGATTCACTAGTAATTGCTTTCTTTGGCTTTGTGCATCCAGGTAAAGGATTAGAAACTCTACTAGCTGCATTCAAACAAATATCTGCTATTCAACCCCGCGCGCGTTTGCTTATACTTGGTGGATTTGAGAGCCTTGCTTTAAGTGGTGAAGATGCGAAAAAATATTTGGTTCAACTTCAGACTTTTGTGAGCGAAAAGAGTTTGAGCCAACTCGTTCATTTCACTGGATATCTCAGCGCCCAAACTGTTTCTCATTATCTCACAGGAGCAGATATCGGTGTCTTGCCATGCGATCGCCCTCTTAGCCTTAATAGCACCCTCTTAACTTTATTAGATCATGGTTTGCCTGTAGTTGCTACCCATAACCAAACATCTTTACCAGTAGGACACTCAGTTCAGCTGGTACCTGCTGGTGATATTACTGCTTTAGCATCTGAACTAGTGCAATTACTCAACAATCCAGAGCGACGAGTTCAACTAGGTAATGGTCGTGTCGTTTTCCCAAATATAACTTGGCAGAGCATTGCTAAAGCGCACTTAGATGTTTACAATTATTTAGCAAACAAGCCTTTGCCAATGCCAAATTTGTAATGAGATTGCTGATTCTGGCAAGCAGCAGCAAACGCGATCGCCCTGTCTACAATCCTCTTTGCCGCTTGATATTACCATGCATTGATATTGCTATAAATGCGATCGCCCGCTTAATTCTTTGAAGCTATTGTATGCACACCAGCTTATTTAAGCATTGCAGTCTAAAATATTCATCTGATAGCTATTAAAAATAAAGCTGCGTCCGGCAATAAGGAGATTGACTAGTGAGCATCAAGACTATCTTGGCTTTGCTGAAAGAAACATTTGCAGAATGGAACAATGATAAGGCTTCCAGGTTAGCAGCAGCATTAGCATATTACACAGTTTTCTCCCTTGCCCCGCTGCTGATTATTGCGATCGCGATCGCAGGTGCTGTATTTGGGGAAGAAGCAGCCAGAGGTGAGATTGTTACACAAATTCAAGGTTTAGTTGGCAAAGAAGGCGCACAATTCATCGAAACTGCAATTGAAAATGCCAGCAAGCCTGAAACAGGAAGTATTGCTTCGATCATCAGTGTCGTAGTCTTACTATTTGGTGCATCGGGCTTATTCGCCCAGTTGCAAGATGCACTGAATACAATTTGGGAGGTACAGCCGAAGCCAAATCTGGGTTTATGGGCTATTATTCGCGCTCGTTTTTTATCGTTCACAATGGTGCTGGGTGTTGGCTTTTTACTGCTCGTCTCCCTGATACTTAGTGCTGCTTTGGCGGGGGTGGTGAATTTTTTTGGTCATCTCCTACCAGGTGTCGGCTTTCTGTTGCAGATGGCAAACTTTATTCTTTCTTTTGTCGTCACCACAGTATTATTCGGACTAATCTATAAAGTCCTACCAGATGCCAAAATTACTTGGAGCGATGTTTGGATTGGAGCCATCATTACCTCGCTGTTGTTCTCGGTTGGTAGGTTTTTACTGGGATTGTATTTGGGAAACAGCAGTTTTGGTTCTACTTACGGTGCAGCTGGTTCAGTAGTAATTATCCTGGCTTGGGTTAATTATGCTGCTCAGATTCTGTTTTTTGGTGCTGAGTTTACTCAAGTTTATGCTAGAAGATTCGGTTCTCAAATCGTGCCTGATAAAAATGCCATATCAATGACATCAGCTACTCGCGATCAACAAGGAATGAAACGCCAAGACAACGAAAATAGACGAAGAAAGCAGTCAAAAAGGCGTTTTCCTTGATTAGTGTAACGAGCAAAACTTTTTGCGATCGCAAGTGGCGCAAAGCCGCTCTAGGTTAGAAAAATACAGCAAGTAAACTAACCGCGGGGAACGAATCAAAAATCTAAAATCCAAGATCGTATAGGGCACTATGAATATTAAAGAACAGATCATTCAAGAAATTGAGCAAGTGCCAGAACACCGTTTAGAAAAGGTTTAGCATTTGTGCGTTCCTTGAAGGCAAGGCGTTTAATGCTTATCTAGAAACCGAAGAAAAATGGTCAACGGTATATCGTCGCCTTGCAGACTCCTGAATTTGTGCCCCAATTCGATGTGCTTGCTATCCACCAACGCCAGATTGAAAGGTTTGGTGGACTTGACGGAATTAGAGATGAAGGACTTTTAGACTCAGCCCTAGCTCAACCCCAAGCCACTTTCTTTGGGGAGCTTCTGCATCCTACAATCCATCAGCAAACGGAAAGTATACTGGCTTTGCTGATGTACCTCAAGGAGGCAGCAGCAATTTGAACGTTAAACTACTCTTTCAAGGCAGAGTCATTGCAAAGGATAACTTAAACTTCTCGCCTGGGTTTTCAAACACTTGGGAAAAAAACGTACCTGTCACACTGGCACAATCAACGCCTGTACTCAACCAGTACAGTCAGTTTTCGGTATTAACACGAGTTTAACCTTACGAGCTAAAAATGTGCCTGCGGGGTAAGCAACCCAAGTTAGGGTTGAAAACATGAAGTACCAAATTAAGTTTAACCCTTGTTAGGTTTTTTGTAGCCCTGAATCAATACTTTTCGGTTAAGCATCGTCGGCTTTTAAGAGTAAGGCTGAATTTACTGAAAATTCGTGACTGCCAATCGCTCCAAAATCCTTAACCGAGGTGTATTGGTTGCTATTTCTGAAAGATTGGATATTCCAGCGATCGCCGCTTTGGATCGAGATTTTGATATATATAGAACATACCGCAAGCAACATGAGCGACTGCGTATTTCTTCCAAGCTAAAAGTTAAGGTGGACAAAAGCCCACCCTACAACTTACTCCTGCGGCTGCGGCATTTCTGCTACAAGCCTCTCTTTATCCAACCTGCGTTTTCTCGCGTATAGCTGAATCGTAGCAGCCATTGCAACAACCATACCGACAATTACCCAAGCGGTGAGGTCTGTTGGTAAATTATTTTTAAACACAGCTAAAAGAACAATTACCACCAGCATCACAGTAGGCGCTTCATTCAATGCCCGTAATTGCTGACTACTCCACCCACATTCATCTTTTGCTAGCTTTTTCATCAGACGTTTGCAGTAGTGATGATAGCCAATCAAAGCAAGAACAAACGCCAGCTTGACGTGCAACCAACCCTGCTTCATCACATCAGGTTCAGTAGATACTAAACCGATCGCCATCGCTACTGTAACTAACATTCCCGGTGTGGTAATGATGCTATACAGCCGTTGTTCCATCAACTGATACTGATTCTTCAAAATTGATCGCGCTGGTTCTGGCTGTTCATTCGCCTCAACGTGATAGATAAACAAACGCACCAGGTAAAACAACCCAGCAAACCAAACCACAATTCCGACTAAGTGAAAAGCTTTGAACCAATAATAAGCCATGAATCTTATACTTCCTTTGTTGGAAATAATATCTCACGCAAAAACCCTAACAAGATCTTTGCGCCTTTGTCGCTTTGTGCGGCATGAAATCCAACAAAATTTACGCTTGTCGCCAAGTGCCATGAAAACCCATCGGTACGACGCTGGGTAATCCTAGTCTACAAATAGGTGATTCATCCAGGCGATCGCTATCAAACACCCACACCTCACTTTTATCAATATTGCCGTCATAGACAACAGTTACAATCCACCCCATGTCTGGGTTTTGGGGATGTGGCGCATAAATTGGTTCCATTGGGTAGCGATTTTCTCCCATATCGGCTATTGTCAGGCTTTGTGTTTGACTATCGAAGCGGGCGATCGCCCCAAACATTTCCTGACTTACATCCACTCCTTGCCGATGCACTGAGAGAAACGTATAAGGCGATGCTTGTCCTGTCAGATGTTGTGGTATAATAGGGTATTCACAATCTCTATCTAAAAGTGGTTCGATTTGCCTGACTTTGCCAGATTCAGGATCGAGTTTTATCCGCCACAAAGCACTTCTAGCCGGAGTGTGAGTTTGACAGGTTGCAACTTCCTTGAGATATTGATTAGTCTGAAAATCTTCATACCGCACCAAATCTACAATTACTGAACCACTAGTATCTACATAACCGTTGGCAAAATGCCACTGATACCAAGGTTCAGTTTCGCCTCGACTTACTAAGGATAAAGTTTCGCGATCGAAAACTAAGAACTGAGTCCCTAACTTAGGTTGCCATTCCAGTGCATCACCAAAGCTACTCAAGCCGACGAGGACTGGCAATGCATTCACCCTGACTGGGGGAATAAAAAATATCAGATATTGCCCAGCGAGGACAAAATCATGCACTATGGGAATACCTTCTAAGGGGAATGAGGCTTTTTTTAAGATCTTGCCTGTGGGGTCGCTCTTATACAAATTCAGTTTGGCATTAATTCCGGGGCTGATGCCAAAGTTAAATATTTCTTTGGTATATGGATCGCGCTTATAATGTGCAGAATAAGGTAAGCCGTTATTTAACCCAGATAAACGATCTTCGCCTCTGGTTTCCAAGGTTTGTAGATCCAAGGCATGAGGTTTACCACCTTCCCACAGTGCCAAGAGTTTATCTGGTAATGCTAACACTGAGGTATTAGCGACATTCTTAATTGGTTTAAGCCACTGATTCCAGATAAGTCCTGGGGCAGTCATGCCGTAGTTGCCGTATAAAAGGCGATCGCTTGCTGCTTCTTCTTTGTATCCAGATGTTTGCACGTAGCGATAAAGTGCAGTGGCTTCAGCATCAGTGAAATGGACGGCAAGAATTGCACCATCACCATCAAACCAGTGTCCCATCCGCATACCTCCACGTTCTAAACGGGCGGGGCCGTTGCGGTAGAGAGTGCCACGCAAATTTTCAGGAATTTTACCTGAAAGTATGGGTAGGGGAGTGAGAGGAAATTCTGCTGCGGGCGAGGCGATCGCTTTTCCCCAGGCTTGGGTTGACGGTTTGGTGATTGTATGCATCAAAAGCTAGTGTGTGTGAAGAATTGTATTCCTATTTCGATCCTGATTGCCGCTGACTTTTAGTCACTCCTCCAGAAGGGTGATTACTTCTTCACTGCCAAAGAATGCTAGTAGAGGTAACTATTGCTGCCGATTCCGATCGCATCTGTGATTAAAGTTGCCTTTTTTGACACAAGCGCGATCGCACTCCTAATTTACCGAAAGCCCAAAATCCCCGCACCTGGTCTAATACCTGCAATTTTGAGCCGGATGCGGTAGACACTGTTATAAGTTGTGATATAGAGCGTTTTGTAGTCCCTGTCACCCCAAGCTATGTTAGTGGGATTTTCCGGTAAGAAGATCTTGCCTAGCAATTTACCCTGGGGTGAGAAGATCCAAATACCCTCTGGGCCTGTAGAGTAGACTTTGCCTTGCGAGTCTACTTTCATTCCGTCTGCTAAAGGATCTTTGCCTGGGACTTTCATATCTGCAAACACCCGTCCGTTTTCCAGAGTTCCATCTGCCTTAACATCGAAGACACGGATGTTACCTTCTTGGGAATCATTTATGTACAGCTTTTTCTCATCTGGTGAAAAGGCAAGCCCATTGGGGCGTATCATGTCTCTTACCAACAAAATTAACTTTCCATCCCGATTTATGCGATAAACTCCATAGAAGCCTAGTTCCTCTGCTTCTTTACTGACACCATAGGGCGGATCGGTGAAATAAATGCTACCGTCCGATTTGACTACAATATCATTCGGGCTGTTGAGCTTCTTACCTTCATATTGACTGGCTAAAGTGACGATTTTGCCGTTTCTCTCAGTTCGGGTGACGCGGCGATCGTGCTGCGCTGTAACTAGTCGTCCCTCTCGATCTAGAGTGTTACCATTAGGATTTCCGGCTGGGCGGCGGAACACTTCCAAGTTGCCTTTTGCAGTTAATTTATATATTGTGTCTGCTGGTGTATCGCTGAAGAGTAAAAAACCGCGCGGTTGCCACAGAGGCCCTTCGGTAAACTGTAAGTCTGTAGCCAGCCTTTCTACCTTAGCATTTTCATCGAGGATGGCTCTGATGTCTTCATTTTCTCTACGATTGGGTGATTGAGCCATAAATTTAGATTTAGCCCCCTTTTCTATCACTTTAGTTTGGGGATTTTGCTCGTTGCCGTTACTAGGTAGCGCAATTAATGCTGTAAATAATAGACTGCATACTGCGATCGCAGTGCTAAATTTCCTCATGTTGAACTTCTCTGGGATAGTGGAGTAACCACAAAAATAAAATATTATTCAATATTCAGCTTGTGGAGCGATCTCGTTCAGGCAATACTGTTAAGAGCGATCGCTCTTACTCCCATTACTGCGCGACGTATCCGCCGTCTAACGGCAGCGACTGACCCGTCACAAACGAAGCTTTATCGGAACACAGCCAAACTACAGCTTCGGCAATTTCTTCTGGCTTACCAACACGACCAATAGGATGCATTGCTATCAACCGTTCTTTCACTTCTTGGTTGGCAAAAGCACGATCTAACAAATCGGTTTCAATCATACCAGGGCAAACGGCATTGATGCGAATGCCTTCTTTGGCATACTCCAGCGCTACAGATTTGGTCAATCCCAATACAGCGTGTTTGCTGGCAACATAGATAGGCAAGCCAGGAGCGCCAATCATACCAGCAATTAAAGACATATTGACGATCGCACCCCCACCGCTAACCAGCATCTGCGGAATTTGGTGCTTCATGCACAACCACACACCTTTGACATTGATATCCATAACTTGGTCAAAGGTTTCCTCAGTCTGCTCTACAAGAGGAGTTGGTATTTGTTCAATCCCTGCATTGTTAAAGGCATAATCGAGATGACCGTAAGTTGCAATAGTTTTCTCAACCATTGCGCTTACGTCTGTTTCTTTAGATACATCAGTTTTGATAAAGAAACCTTCGCTTCCTGCTGACTGCACCTGCTTTACGGTTTCTTGTCCTTCCTTCTCCCGACGGCTAGCAACAACCACCTTTGCACCCTCACGCGCGAATGCAATAGCTGTAGCTTTACCAATACCAGAACTTCCACCAGTGACGATCGCAACCTTTCCACTTAATGATGCCATTGCGAATTTCCTTTAACTTCTGAATGATGAATTCTGAATGATGAATGCTGAATTTAGCCTTTATCATTCAGAATTTTTTCTTACTCTCGCTTCGGTGACTCTTCAGGTACGATATCGAGAACTAGCTTCTCAGTGCGACGAATAATTGTCAAGCGCGATCGCACTCCTAAATGGTAAAGAAGGTACTAAATTTCTTCGCCTTCCTGGTGACGGTTGTAGTGGTAGATTGTACGAATTGGGTAGGGAATAGAAATTCCGGCGCGATCGCAAGCTTGTTTGAGTGCGAGAATTACGCGGCTTCTGGTTTGGCGCACCTGGGCGATTTGCGGTAACGTCCAAAACCTTACCATTAAGTCAATTGAGCTATCGCCAAAACCGACTGCATCAACTTCTGGTGCTGGAGCAGCTAAAACTCCAGATACATCGCCGACAGTTTCGCGTAAAACTTGTATTGCTTTGGGTAGATCGGTATCGTAGTCTATACCTATTGCTAAATCAGTCCGACGGTGTGGCATCGCCGTCAACACTTGCACTGGGCTGGTAAACACAATAGAATTCGGTATAATTATTCGCTCTCCCTGATAAGTTTTGATTTGGGTAGAGCGAATAGTAATGTCTTCAATTGTGCCTTCAAACTTATCTACAATTATTTGATCGCCTAAGCGGAATGGTTCGTTTAATAGCAGTAATACTCCTGCTAAAAAGTTCTTAAAAATATCTTGAAAAGCAAAACCAACAGCAACTGAACTCAAACCTAATAAACCAATAATGTCTCCTAACCGCAAATCTGGAAAAGCCAACGTAGCTGCAAATAAAGTTCCCGCTACCCAGGTAGCCACATAAGTGGTTTGGATCAAAAGCGATCGCAAAGATTGACTTTTAAGTATCCGCTTTCCCGCTACCCTAGACATCCTGCGGGTTACATTGGCTACATAACGAGTAATTAACAGAATGACAATAGCAAAAACAATTCCTGGCAGAGCTTCAATACTATAACCAATTACACGCAACAAGCTCGATTTAATTTCTATAAACAAACTTTTCATGGACTAAATATTTCAGTTTGATGATAATGAAAAATTGCAATTATCAAAATAATTACTATATCCGGTTATTTGTCATTTGTCTAAAACCAATGACGAATGACTAAGAACTACAATTACCCAATAGAGTTATTTAACAGAAGCGATCGCTCCCCTTAGTTTTCGCCTATCCTGTCAAGATTGAATCAGTTGCACTTGTGCGCTCGCCCAGGTAAATCTAGTTTTATATAAGTAGTTACTTGAAAGATGAAAACCTACGACTGGATTGTAGTTGGCGGTGGCATTACAGGTGCAGCATTAAGTTATGAATTGGTAAACAAAGGCTTTTCTGTTCTCCTACTCGATCGACACTCTACACCAGAAAATGCTACTCGTTATAGTTATGGTGGCCTTGCTTTTTGGTCAGGTACTACAGACTTGACACGCCAACTATGTGCTGAAGGTATCGCCCGTCATCGTACCTTATCTGAGGAATTGGATGCTGAAACCCAGTTCCGCGAATTGGACTTGTTGCTAACCATTCCACCCGATCGCGATCAGGAAGCAGCAGCCGCCTTAGCTCATTTTGCCATTCCACCTCGTCTACTTGATGTTGCCGAGGCCTGTGAATTGGAACCTTTGCTCAATCGAGAGGCGATCGCAGGCGCACTGACTGTAAAACACGGCCATATCCAGCCCGAAATGACCGCCAAGCCTATATTCAAGCTTTTCTCCGTGCTGGGGGTGAAATGCAGATTGTCCACGTAGAGGGACTACTGCAACAAGGAAATGCTGTTAAGGGCGTGAAAGCAACTAGCGACACTTACCACAGTGCCAATACAGTCATCTGTGCAGGTGGTTTCAGCCGTACCTTACTTAAAGCTGCGGGGATTAGCCTCAGGCTATATTTCACTCATGCCGAAATGATTGAAACTCCACCTGTCGATCTACAATTGCATACGTTGGTGATGCCAGCAAATCTGACAAGGTTTCAAATGGAAGCCGCAGCCACGACAAATGATAGTCTATGGGATGAACCGGGTAATGAACCAGTTGCTGCAATTATCGATCCTGGCGCAATTCAGTTTCTTAATCGTAGCCTGCGCATAGGTCAGCTAAGCCGCGTTTTGACTGACACCAACGCTACACTCAACCCAGAAGCAAGCGAAGCAGCAATTCGGGCAAGTGTGGGGCGAATTTTGCCAGCTTTGGGTTCTTTGCCTGGAACTTGGCATCATTGTTTGGTGAGTTTTAGTAGCGATCTCC
>QQTW01000049.1_pt1 | contig 69209 bp, 57 predicted proteins | sample 1904831 | NCBI WGS metagenome assembly QQTW01 (sample SAMN09435610, study PRJNA476489) | Subsurface metagenome, whole genome shotgun sequencing project. | reverse complement strand
CTCCTTGCTGGCCTCACCGCTCATCATCGATCTGGTCCTCGTGGCTGAAGTGATGACTCGCATTCAATGGAGGGCTCATTCTTCGGATGATGCTTCCGATCAAGGGTTCTCTAACTTCCATAGCGTTCTCAGCGTGCTCAGCTATATGCTCAAGGTATGATATCTGCGGCACGTGCAACGTATACAGCTAAAATGTAGTAGGCACCTCTGACACCTCCTGGTACGCCTGTCGTCAATTCGCTCGCGAAGCAGCGGTCGGCTCTGGTGAACATTTTCAGAGCATGCGTTGGGCTGCAGCCCGAGTCGGACATGACCCTAGAGCACAAGCTCTATGCGTAACAACGTCTACACGACATGCAACCGCAAGCCCTAAGCATCAACTGTGGTGGCTTCCGTTCCCGAGGAGTTTGTCAGGGAGTGTTCAACACACTGCCTCTGACACCCTGTTACGCTTTGGGCGTTTACGTTCCCTTCCTTCACTTGCTGAAATGTAATCCTCTCTGCCACAAGTATAGCCAAGACCGTTGCATACGCCGCTTACCAAAACCATTTGGGTGTCGGTAGTGCTCGGTGCCTTACGAATCGCTGGCTTCAAGACTGGGAGCTTCTGCATGCGTGCTTAGTACCATCGATTCTGCCTCGAGCGTGAGTTGCACTATGCTTATCGAATCCAGCCGGGAGGGTTTCTTCCGACGAGCCTCATGCTTGACTCACCATATCTTTGGTATCGCTTGCGTTGTGTCGTGCGTCGACGCCCCGGGTCAGGCAATGCCAACCCAGTCCTGGCCATGCTTCGGTCGATGGATCTGGAACGGGCGTCTTTTGCGGCCATGATTCATCGGCACGCTCCATGATCAATGAGTAGCAAGTTCCGGGTCTATCTCTGTTCCCAAGTCAGAGTCCTCGAGGAAACGCCGGCCTTTCAGCTTCTGTGGCAAGTAGTCTTGTGCGACAAGACCGTCTCTGTAATCCGGGTTGTACTTGTATTCCTTCCCATAACCCAGCTCCCTCATCAGTCTTGTGGGAGCGTTGCGCAGGTGTGTTGGCACAGGAAGGCCCGCCACCCCGGGCTCCTGTATAGCGGCAAATGCGTTGCTGATGCCTCGGTATACCCGGGTGCTTTTCTTTGAAAGCGCCATGGCCACCGTAGCGTGCGCAAGATTGATGCGTGCCTCCGGCATCCCGATCTTCTCCGCCGCCGTATAGGCTGCCGCAGCTAGCGAGACCATGCTATTGTCCGCGAGTCCGATGTCCTCCGAGGCCACCACCATCAGCCGGCGTGCAATATACAGAGGATCCTCGCCTGACTGTAGCATTCGCGCGAGATAGTAGAGCGCCGCGTCCGCATCGGATCCGCGAATTGACTTGTGGAAGGCAGAGATGGTGTCGTAGTGCTGGTCCCCTGCGCGGTCATAAACAAGAGTTTGGGTCAAGGATTTCTTGATCTCATCTTTGGTCATGCCAGGCCGTTTTGACAGATCCATCGCCAGCTCCAGAAGGTTCAGAGCAGTACGAGCGTCTCCGTCTGCAAATGCCGACAGGTATTTGAGCATTTCGCTGTCAAGAAGAAGAGACGATGGGAGTCTCTCCACGTCAATGGCTCGTTGCAGTATGGTCATGATATCGCCCTCGGTGAGCTTGGACAAAGTGAAGGTCCTACAACGAGATAAGAGTGGACCGGCGACTTTGAATGATGGGTTCTCAGTGGTCGCTATAATGTGGCTTAGCGCAGCTCGATCATGAGAGATATCGGCCGGCGGATGATCATGGAAGCCAAGTCATGTCGGTACAAGGGAAGGGGCGCATTGCTACTGCGTTGAACCGGCAAACCGCAGTTATTTCGAGCTTGGAGACTTGGCGGTCTCGAAAGAATTATCATTCCACTCACCTCCAATCAACGTGATGAGTCCGGCCTCGACCGGACCCAAAAAGACATCTTGCTGTGACTTATTGAATCTGTGGATCTCATCGCAAAATATGATTGTCTTCCTGCCCGTAAGACTCAACTCACTGCGAGCTTCCCCGAAGAGCTTCTTGCACTCTCCCACGCCACTGCTGGTGCTGTTGATCTCGACAAATCGGCATCCGGCAGTATTAGCTATCAACCTCGCAATCGTGGTCTTGCCCGTGCCTGGACCGCCCCAGAGGATCATGGACGGCACTCTGTCCTGCTCCACCAGCCCGCGTATCACTCCGGAGGGACCCACCAGCTCCTGACCACACACCTCATCGAGCGTACGCGGTCGCATACGCTCAGCCAGTGGCGCAACATTCTGGAGCGCATTAAGCTTTGTACGCTTGGAAGCACGGGCGACATCTTCTTCCGCGCCACCACTCTTTGGATTTATGACTTCATGCTCCGAAGGTCTTTTGAGGGCCTTTGGAGAGACCGGGTGCGATTGGAGATCTGCAGTAGGAGAAAGCGTTACGGTCGTAGACTGAGAATGCGATGCGCCAGTCTTGGTGGTTGTGCTGGAAGCTCGTCGCTCCGAGGGTGTTTGGAAGAAGCTCGACACATTATTGGATTTGGGCGCGACAAGGGCCGGCTCAAGGATATATGAGCTGCAACCGGAATCGATGTGATCGTTGATGTCCTTTTCTTTGACCGGCTTCCGACATATGGGGCAATCAACCATGTCTCGGCAACAATGGCAGATCCTGAATCGTAGACTGACGCGACGGTAAGATTCTCGTTGGACATCCCGTCTGGAGCCGTGGATGGCACGTCCAGACGTATCGGCGCTAGCCGAATCGAGCATAAGCAGCTTCTTATCATCTCGATAAACGTAGGGCGATCTCACATGCACATGTGCCCTCGTCATATTACGACATTGAGTTAGCAAGTCTCGTGATGCACAATACTCCAATGTACGTACCACGCAGCATGTAGTCTTTGCTGCAGACATGAAGCCCGTTAGAAGCCCGATCATCAACTTTCTTCTCAAGTCTCGGGGTCCACTTCTTACTCGGAGAACACTACATACTGCAATCCGAGCCATGACGGCGAACACGCACTCAGTTGAACCATTTCGGCCGGCGAAGAGGGTTGCTGGTCAGAGGCAAGATGTTTGGTAATCTATCAGTCGACGAACAGCCTGCAGTGTCTCAATGGCCCGCTGAGATTTGGTCAAGGTCGATCGTGAATGAGGCAGCCGCCGCCTCTCCGTATCAACCCATCGTCAATATGGGCCAAGGCTTCTTCGGATACAATCCTCCGCCGTTCGTCATTGACGCCGCAAAGAGCGTGCTCGACAAAGTCGACTGCAATCAGTACTCGCACACGAAGGTACGCCGATTGTCTATATGTGACCGTTACATGCTACAGGCAACTGCTGAGAGGGGATGCAGGGCCGGCCACGTCTGCGGAAAGCGATTGCCAACGCATACTCTCCGTTTTTGGGTCGGACCCTAGACCCTGAGACTGAGGTCGTCGTTACGACGGGCGCCAACGAAGGTCGAGCCTAGCTTCAGCGGTTGAGACATGACCACTGATGCGGTTGAGCAGGTATGCTCTGCGCATGCATGGGCTTCATAGAGAAGGACGACGAGGTCATTGTCTTCGAGCCCTTCTTTGACATGTGAGTCATGAATGCTTGATCTTTCCTGTGCTCAACCTGATTGGTGCAGGTATGTCAACAACGTGGAGCTGCCAGGAGGGAAATTGGTATGTGTGCCCATCTACCCTCCCGCAGACGCAGCGGAGAAGACCAGTCCTTCCGCTACGTGGAAGGTTGACATGGAAGAACTCCGAGCGGCCATTACTCCCAAGACACGCATGATTATCATCAACAACCCTCACAATCCTATCGGCAAAGTCTTCTCCCGGGAAGAGTTGCAAGCGATCGGCGACTTGTGTGTCGAGTTCAATCTCATCATTCTCTCAGACGACGTCTACGACCGGCTCTACTACGCTCCGTTCACCCGGATGGCGACCCTTTCGCCTGAGATTGCCATGCGAACGCTGACCGTAGGATCAGCTGGCAAAAACTTCTATGCGACGGGCTGGCGCATTGGATGGCTGGTTGGGCCACAGCATCTGATCAAATACGTGAGCGCTGCGCATACGCGGATATGCTTTAGCAGTGTCAGCCCGCTCCAAGAAGCTACCGCTATTGCTTTCGAAGAGGCCGAGAAGTACGACTTCTGGAACCAGTCAAAGCGTGAAATCAAGGAGAAAATCATTCAGTTCAACGAGGTCTGGGATGAGCTTGGGTTACCTGTAAGTAACAAAAGTCAAGCCTGACAGCTCATTTTCTCCATGTCGGCCTTATGACGTGTCTCATGATTCACGGGGAACTATTTACTTATTTCATTTAGTACACTGATCCCGAAGGAGGGTACTTTGTCCTCGTGAACATGTCCAAAGTTCAGATCCCGGACGACTACCAAATGCCTGCCCACGTTGCGCATCGACCGCGGGATTTCAAACTCTGTTGGTTTCTGATCACCGAGTTGGGTATAGCAGCTATTCCACCGACGGAGTTCTGCACAGAAGGAAATGCGCATCATGTGGAGGACTACTTGCGTTTCGCAGTCTGCAAGGACTCGGACGTCTTGGAAACGGCAAAGGACCGTTTGAGGGGCTTGAAAAAGTATATCAGACAATAGTTTCGCCTGGGAACCCTAGAAACGGGAAATTCTAGGAACAGTGAGATCAGAACGGGATGGAGTGGCACTTGGTGCTAAAGGCTCATACGACGCTAGAGAATCACGAACGCATCCTGGATTGCACGTCCTCGCAGGGTTTGGCAACGCGCAGTTATCGCCACGACTTCGATGCTGCTAATGCTTGTCGAAGCCAAAGATATTTCGTTCACCATAGATCTTCGTTAAGCTGTAGTAGCATAGTTCTAAATAGACATGAAGAAACTCTTCTCTCCCTCGACGGGTTGCACATGAGCTCTCTTTATGATCGGATCAGCGCAAGCCATGCGTATTCTTTCCACTGTGGCCGGGCTGTGCAAGTGGAGTACCTCTGCTTCCCCGAATTCCTTCCTTGCAGCCTTGAGTGCATCCCGTATTGCAAAGAAAACCGAGGAACCCATAAATAAGGGAGGCTCGCCGACCCCACGTGATCGCTGAATCGTCCGTAAATTCTCCCATTCCACATCCTTAAGGAGGCTAACGTTGAACTCTTGGGGTATGTCCCTAAAGCCAGGTATTTTGTAGGTACCCGGACCACGAGTGAAGATCTGGCCTGACGCACGATGCCAGAGCATCTCTTCCGTAGTAAATAGACCTTGCCCCTGAATGAATGCTCCTTCGATCTGTCCATAGTCGATCGCAGGATTGATGGAGCGTCCCACATCCATCTTGATGTCGGCCCGGCGACAAGTCCAGTCCCCCGTGAGCGTATCAACCTCGACCTCGGCGGCGGTAACACCCTGTGTAAAGTAGAAATACATCTGGCCTGTATTGGCACCCCAGACGTACCCAATGTCCGGAGTCTTATAGTGTCCTTGCGCGGAAAGGTTGACGCGGTCAAAGTATGCAGCGCGCGCGAGCTCCGACATGGATGCTGATGCGCCAAGTTTCTCGCGGTACGGTGCCAATCGCTCATTCAACTGTGCACAGGCATTCCAAATAGCATAGCCGTTCAGGTCGCTGGACGCAGATGCCGCTGTGGAGGAAGTATTGGCGACAGTATTGGTCGCAGTCTCGGATATAAAGACATCCTTCTGGGGCACTTTCAGAGCCTCAGCTGCAATCATGATCATTTTGGTATGCAACCCCTGGCCCATTTCGGTTCCGCCATGGGCGAGTAGTACCGAGCCGTCATGGTAGATGTGTACAAGAGCACCGGCCTGGTTGAGGAAAATAGCCGTGAAGGAGATGCCGAATTTCGTAGGTATGAGGGCTAGTCCTCGTTTCTTCCACTTGTGGTTTTTGTTGTACTCATCCACCTCCTCCCGACGTTTCTGGTAGTCGGCCTCTTCTTGAACCTGCTTGTACATCAACGGCACGAACCAGTCTTTCAGCTCCTGATTAAAATGAGTGATGTCACCCGGACGATACATGTTCACCTCACGAAGTTTCTCCACGGGCATGCCAATGTGATCAGCGATCTCAGACATGTACGTTTCCGCGAAGAACATTCCCTGCGGCCCTCCAAACCCTCGGAACGCGGTGTTAGAAACAGTATTGGTTCGAGCAACTCTTCCACGAACATGCACGTTAGGGATGCGGTAGACGCCGTCGATATGAGTCAAAGCTCTGTCGCAGACGGCCCCACTCAAGTCTTGACTCCAACCGCCATTGCAGAAGACGTCGGCATCAAGAGCTTGAAGCATGCCGTCACGGTTGATGGCGACCTTCCACTTTGCCAGAAATGGGTGTCTTTGACCACTTGTCATTATATCCTCATCACGGTTGAGCATACAGCGGACCGGACGCCGCGTTTTGCGTGCGGCTGTGGCGCAAATGGCCGCAAGCTGAATTGAACGAGTCTCCTTGCCTCCAAAGCCGCCACCCATTCTCTTGACTCTGGTGACGATCCTGTTCGCCGGCACGCCGGTCACTTGAGCGACGTAGCTCTGCCTAGACGCCACCGGGTTAGTTCGGAGACCTCAGATATAACATTTCAGGAACGAGCCGTGTGTGACTAACGTCTCTGATGGATTCTGGGTACTACTGAAGACCTCCATCTCGCCGTCTTCCGGCTTTGGAACCACCACACAAGCCTGTGTTTCCAGATAGAAATGTTCTTGCCCGCCCAATCGGGCGAGCCCTGAGAATGTATAGTCAGCTTTGGCAAACGCTTCGTCCGGCTCCCCTTTATTGATAAACCGATAATGATCAAAGTAGCTGTTCTTCTGGATAGCATCTTCGATAGTGAAGATAGCGGGAAGTTCCTCGTATTCAATCTTGACGGCTCTCGAGGCCAGTTCCGCTTGCTTGGCAGATGTGGCTAAGACCATGCCGATTGGCTGCCCGGCAGTAAAGACTTCGTCCACAGCAAAGAACACTTCGTCGCAGCAAGGCGCCCCCCACCAGTTCGCTTTGGGATTAGGGAGATCGTTATGATCTACCCAGTCGACAACGCCTGGCAGATCCATCGCCGCGTCGATCTCGACCCTTAGTATCTTTGCGTGTGCTTTCGAGGACAGCACTAGACAGCCATATAGCTCATTTTTCTGGACAGGAATGTCGTCCGTGTATTGTGCTTCACCTGTGCATTGCTTCAAGGCAGCAACATGCGGTTGTCCGCGCCCAAGGATCGTCTGTTCGTAGCCCTGGGTGGCGTCAGGATCTTTCGTCCCATGAGAAATGGCTCGCTCCAGTGCTCCAATCGCCTGCTCATCAAGTTTTGAATCAGTGCTGTCAAGTTCTCCCAGTACTTCATTGTAGAACCTGTAGAAAAACCCCAATGCGAGCGATTTTCGATAGGTAGCCATACCACCGGGAACACCAAATCTGAGATCGAAGTCCTGCTCCAGCGCATTCATTGCGCCTTCCAGAGTCGCAGCATCCGTCCACCTTTTGCCCTTCAAGTAGTTCTGTGCATTCTGTGCCGCAATCGTTGTAGGCGCCATTCCGCCATATACGAGATCGACTGCATCGACTACCGACTCAACGTCTATCGACACGCGCAGAGCAGCATTGACGATAGCTATGTCGTCATCTTTCCGTTTTGCCTGTTTGTAAGCCCGGATGAATTCGCCTTGCTCCCGTGCAACGGGTACACGTATGCTGGCAATGATTGCATCAGGGGGAAGTGCCGTAAGTCGGTATCCCTTGAAGAATTCTGACATGGGTATCTGGACCGTTTGTCGCAACGATTTGGCAACAACAACGGCATTGCAGGCAACGAAGACGGGATTCAGATCAGATATGGGCGAGGCTGTAGCCAGATTGCCCGCGGGGGTACCGACGTTCCTGATCTGCCTTCCCGCGAAGTATTGGATCTGCTTTCGAATGGCTCGAAAGGGTTGACCTCTTTTGTGGCCGTAATGTTCCATGGCCATTTTGGTGATACCCTCCAAATCAGTCAACGTGACATTCCCTCCAATCTCGACGTGGTCCTGCTCGAATGAGTATTGCCGTAACTCTTCGATGTCGCCTACATAGACTGACGCGGAGTACTGCATTCCTTTGAATTTGATTTCGATCTGCGTCTCAGTGCTGCCTCCTATCAGTTTTGCTGATGGATAAGCCCCCTTGATTTCCAACAGTTGTTGAAGGGTAACGGGCCTGAACCATCTTTTCCTCTTGTTACCGAAAGCCAACGGACGGAACTCATACTTTTGGAGCGCGGGAGGGAAAATCAGTTCGGTGTCGGGAGAGTATGGGACCAGATTTGGAGGCAATATTTTCGATGTTGGCTGAGAATCTTTAGCAACGTTGTTCTTACAACAGCCGTTGACGCCTGCACTGCCACCACAACAACCGTTACTCATGCCCCCATTCGCCTGGGGTTCATGTCGAGTCGATTGAGCACTAAAGCTTTGCGCGGCGTCCAGGATTGGCCGATAACCCGTGCAGCGGCAGAGATTTCCATCAAAAGCTTCTTCCACATCTTCCGCCGACGGACTTGGGTCGTTCCGCAATAGGGCGTAAAGATTCTTTCATCTGTTAGTCTGGCTTACTCTCACCCGCCGCCTTTTTCAAATTTCTTTGGAACGTTTACCATTACAATACCGGGTGTGCAGAACCCGCACTGGCTTCCATTGCTGCGCGCTATTCGATCCTGGACTGGATGAGGTTTGTTGGCGCTCCCGATGCCCTCAACGGTGATGACATGCTTCCCATCAACGCTGACGAGGGGTGCCAAGCAGGCATTGACAGATGCGTGGTATATCTTTCGGGTAGTAGGATTGAATTGTGAGACAACCTAGAACTGATGAGCGCAACTCAGACATGCGCGTTTCCCACTTACGACTGTGCAAGCACCGCAGCCGCCTTCAGCACAGCCAAGCTTCGTGCCCGTGAGTCCGATACCACGCAGATATTCGAGTAATGTAATTTCAGGGTCTGCATCATCCAGAGTGACTTTGGCTCCATTGAGATAGAAATTGAGCACATCGTGGTAATGTCGCGTGACTGTGTCCAAAGACTGTGCGGCTGCTCGTGAAACAGCAGGCTCTACGATGCCCGGCGCCATGGCTTCATCTCAATATTTCCGGCAATACGACTTGAACGTCTGCTCGAGTTCAGATATCATGAAGGACAAGACGAAAGGCGTAGCGTCAACAGGAGCCTGTAATATATGTATCTGATTGCCTGGAGCTTATTTAAGGTAAACTTCCGACGGTGCTGATGAGTTTGGAGAAGCCAAGTTTGCGGATACCTACCGTCTGGCGTCCATCGGTGGCGAACGAGAGCTTCCCCGCTGGCTGGTTGACTCTGCACATCTGGGTAGGACTATTCGGTGGACTTCTGCTTGCGGTAGGATCAACAAGATCCTAGCGTCCTTTCAAGATAAGAGCTACATCTACTATGTTTATGTATGTAGCCCAAGACTACCTAGGTATCTATTGGAAGAAGATGTCGTCTATGCTACGTCACGGTCTGTTACAGGCAGAACTTCTTTAGCCATTCCTTCAGGATCTACTATGCACTTTGGGACGCAGTTAATCATCAGAAGGCATTGCTTCTGGGCATGAAGATGCCAAAGACAATGAGGATCCATTCCACTCAGAGGCTTGTAAGATGAAGCTCCGGCTCGTGATTAGATGGACCAAAACGCACGGTAACCTCAAAGAAAGAAACGGCAGTTGTGAGAAGAAGAGAAAGGGCCCAGGTGCACGTAGAAAAACGGAAATTGGTTGGTTCCTCTATTAGGAGCCGTTGCTAGACGTGCTTGGTGAACGTACAAATCGCCAATCTTCAGTCACAAAGTTGACAGAGGCAAGTGTTGTTATTAACCGGGTCAACTGCGTATCAAGATACCAAAGCGGGATGTGCTCGTCCGATCCCTGGATCCATCACACGTGATCCGTAAATGCTGGTAGAGTGTGCAAGTAACAAACACCCGGTATGCAACTGGATTCCGTGCTCAGGCGGATAGACTGCCAGTGTTCTTGAACCATTCACGCATGGGTTTTACCATGGTTTGCACTGTTCAACTTTTCCTACCGACCTCTCGTTGGTTGAATGTCAAACGCAGATGCCAGAATCATAATCTTCACGATCCGAGGCTGATCGAAGCAAGCATGTATTTATGCAGTCAAATCAACGCAGGCTAGCGTCAAGGGTTGTAAAGGTGAAGGTCGGATCGATATCAACAGGCGGCACAAAATATTTTGTCCAACAGGGCAGCTGCGTAGCACAGAGCTTGAAGTTAGTTAGGAAAACATAGCATCGGCTTCGTCTAAGCATGCATCAGGTCGTCAAACGAAGGAGCCATATTCACGGCGATGCATGAGCGTCACGGTGGACAAAATCACGGACGAAGAGTCGTCTAAGAGGCTCCAGGCGGTCTGTACTGGTCTGTCTGACCTTGGGGTTGTCCCTGCTGTCCATGTTGTTGTTGAGCTAACGCAGCGTACCACATGGCGGCATAGTTCTGATAGCCACCCCAAGCGGCATATGGGTCACTGCCGCTGGCATCGCCACTAACACCAGCCGCGGCATTTTGCTGCTGTTGAACTGGCAATCCTTGTCCTGCACTGGTTTGGCCAAACGATGGTTGCGATTGTGAGTAATGATCATTGCTGCTATAGTGATCGGTTTCACGGCCTCCTCTTCTCGGCCCGCCTCCTCCGCTCTTCTCTCGCTATGCTGAGTTAGCATTGAAGCCTTCAGAAGGGTTGTCACCACAGCTTACCACAGTGTCAACCTTCTCCATGATTGCTCTCTTCGCATCCTCGATGGCCGCTCTAGTGCCCACGAGTCCAATCTCTCGTTCAGCGTCTGCACCCGTAGGCGGGCTGACATTGATCTTACAGCCCGTCATATTCTGCATCTCCCTGATCGTCTCACCGCCTACGAATGCAAGTAAGTGCATGTTACCGGCATCGAGTCAGCGCGTCCTCACCTTTGCCTATGATCATGCCCACTGCGTCTGAGGGTACGACGACCGAGTCATTGATTTTGTTGCCTCCACCGGCAAGACTCTCGGCCCCGCCGAAAGTATCGTGAGCCCCACGTCCCTGATCTCGTGACGCCAGTCCCTGGGCTTGGGTTCGCGTATCGCTTTCCACAATTTCCAGTATGAGCTCCTTGGCACGTGTTGCAGCTTGCTGTGAGCCGATGAGGTTGACAGGACGCAGCCCATTCACACTTTTGTTCTCGCTGACAATGTTGACGTGACAGCCGCTTCGCTCCTGCAAGTCACGTATCGTCTCGCCGCCCCTTCCGATGATGAGGCCGACGGTCCGGTCCGGCACCATTATTTGAACGCTATTTTCACCTTCTCTCAACGTTGGCAGACTAGGTTGGACTTGTCCTTTTCTGCCCGGGCCTCCACCGCGGCCTGCTCCCGAGATTTCCTTCGCCGGATTACCGCCATTCTCATCGATGATGCGGTTGATTTCTCTTTTTGCATCGGCGCGCGCGCGCGGATTGCCACTGATTCTGCATTGGCGTTGCGGGCCTGCACTTTCTGGACCAGTCAGAAATTGTATCCTGGTAGCTGTGTCTGTTTCAACGCGTCGCAGGTTTTCTCCTTGTCGACCAATGACCAGGCCAACTAGAGCTGAATCTATGACAATGGTTTCCGAGTTTTCATCATCCCCACCGCGGCCGACAGGAGATCGGTCACGCCCGTAGGCCCGGATCTGAGGTGGGGAAAAGCCTCCGCGTGCTCGCTGTGGTGAACGAGACCGGTCACGACCATATCCGGTTCCACCTCTTCTGGCATCGTCGCGGCGCTCATCACGGTAGGGGTTGTAATTGTCTCTGTAGCTATCCCGTCGTGGTGGAGTACGCGATCGAGACCTGGATCTGCGGTAAGACCGTCCAGAGTGTCGTGCATCTTCTCTAGGGACCCCTGCAGTCATTGTCAGCCTCGTATTGAAACCATGACATATAGTTTGATGAGATGTGAGCATACCGGAATTGTTACGATCGTGCGAGAGCCCCTTCTCAGCAGCGATGCCCCTTGCCTTGGCGATGGCTTCGGCAATGCTCACAGATCCAGTATTGACCGGCTTGATGGCGCTCAGATCCAAACTCCCTGAGTTGACAGGCTGCGGAAGCGTAAAAGCGGAGTTTGGAGCAGGCGCACTTGCTGTTGAAAATGGAAGAGGGTACACCTGGGGCATGAGCTGAGGTGCTTGAGAGGGAGCAACATGAGCGACCGCCTGAGGTGGCTGGGAAGGGGCGTTCGGGGGACGCTGCGCAGCTAGAGGAGTTCAAGTCAATACCTGTAGCTACTAGGTTGTCGGATTGAAGCTCTTGGCTTGAAGCTACAACATACCCAACGCAGCTAAGATCGAGGAGATATCTGCTTGACCAGCCATCACCGTGATACAGCAACTTTTTGCTGTCAAGCAGCACGTAGAAGGTGTGCTCAAGACCGGTGCGCTCAAGAACAGAAGGATGTTATACTGTACGTCAGCTTTCAGGATGTTGACAATGAGATTAACTTTCTTGAGCAGAACAAATCTCACACCTGTGGACAACCTTCCAAGCACTTGGAATAAGAAGGTTCAAGCCTTGCCCGCCCAGCATGCCCAGCCGCTAACTGACCGGAAGGTCAATTTTCCGGGCCGAAGATCTTCCGTCCACGGGTAAAGCCAATCGAAACCTTGGAAAGCCCTGCTCAGCGCAGGAAGGTTTCTGATATCCGCTGTCCGACATCGAGGCCGACGAAGTCGTTCAGAGTTTTTTGGAGTATAAAGCTCCTACTCGAAAGGCATAGGTCGGTGCATACGTACTTATACCTGACGATAGAGTTGCGTACTCTATACCTACTATGCATGTGTGAATCCTTGACACTGCCCTGCTTCGTATTTGACTCCTCGTACAAAGTATGGCCCAGAAACATTCTGATGTGACTCAATTCTCAAAAGGATATGAATGGAGTACGTTCTGTACACAAATCATGCCGAAGCATGTGCCGACGAGCCCCCCAGTCCTCCAATGGTCCCTTGGTGTCTAGACACACGATCAAGCAAGTTTTCAATGACCCTGTTACGCAGACGAGGCAGGACTCAAAGGGCAGCTTTGGGTCTAAACCCATACCTAGGTATCGTGTGGTCAAGCAGCCGCCGCCGCCGAGTTTCAATCGCGTTGCTGCTACACTTGCGCGGCTACTGACTCCCAATTAAGTCGCATTTGCCCATGCACGATTACACATATTCCGATCTGGGCCGAAATTACAGGCACCTGGGGTATGCTCGTCAGCGGCCGGGTTAAATGGTATAGTCCAAGAGGAGCGGGTTGCGAGATTCTACGTACGGGATCAGCTGTCCCCGAGGCCGGTGAGTAGCCTTAGGCAGCCTATGTCTAAACGATGGCCAGATTTTTCGTCGTACTTCCCGGTTCATCAATTCACTTCCTCTTACCATTACACTATGGCCTTTGACTAATCGCAGTCAATTGATATAACTGAGCCACAATAATTCCCGTCACTATCGAAACAAAAAGATCCAGATCCTCCAAGGGAGTGGGGCTTCAAGGAAGATTACAGCAGGCTTCAATGAAGTCTCAGAGCAGGCCTCGAAATTTAGTTTCGACTTGGCTTCGGTTCTGCTCCGACTACTGCTTCATGGAAATTTGCGCTAACAAGCTCGGAGACACAGTTAAAGCTATGATGGAAACTATGCCACTAGGCTTGAAGTCACGCTCATACACTGAGAATGTCAGGGTCGGTGGTTTTTAGTCCGCAATTTAAGCAGGAAGATTATTCCAAAAGCGTGAAGACATAGAAGATGAGGTTCAATAGCCTTCAAGAGACAAGGGCCTCGAGGTCTTAAATGGAAGATGTACAAAATTTATGTTGTCTGAGAACCCGTATCTGAGGTTAATGGAAGAAATTTCTCAACTTTGCGAACATACTCGATACCTACCTAGGTAGGTACATGATGTCCGGATTCTACGACTGGGCCATCGATCTCTAACCTTCAAAGTTCGACTTTATATATTTAAGGGTGCCAGTTCACGAAAGTTGCAGTGAAATCCTTCACTAAATTGCCTTAGCTACAACTCACGGCACTCGACAGCTTGATGTGTTGTCTGTGACGCGATGGCTGTTCTCTTGTCAGCATCAGTTCAATATGAGTTTGGGCAGTCCGACTCTCAAGAGCTTCAAGCTGCCGCTGCGGTGCCGCTCTGGCTGGCGACTTGTGGGGTGTGAAGGTACTTTTAGCCGTTCTGGCCGCTTCATATGAAGATACACTGCACGTATGATCACTGAACACACCGTTTCAAGCCTGATGGTGCCGATGGAATAGGCAACTTGAGCCTTCTTGCTGAAGGCGCACGACCAAGTCTGATATGGTTGCTTCAGCACGCACCCAAAGACTGCAGTGCTATCCGCAATTCCCTCACAGCAGTCTCAACGTCTTCGAAGTTGAGTGCTGAAACAGCCCACTTCGCATGTTTTTGTGCGTTTGTAATTGCCTCATCATCAGTGCGATATGAGCTTGGAGGTAATTCCGTCTCTGTCATTGTGTGATGATGCGAAACCGCCGGAACTTCTGCTTGCCTATTGGTACCTAGGTCCTGCGGCGCTGTTGGTGCAGTATATGATGAAGTGCTGCCTGGCTCTTCCGGAGTCAAATCTCGCAAATCTTCGGAAGGTCCTGCCATATTACTTGGAATCTCTGGAAAGTATCCCCCTCCCACTGATTGCGCACCTTCACTTGCAGCGGAAGTCATGGGCGAAACGTTATCCTGATATTGCGTAGCGAGCCCGGGAGCCGATGGAGACTGGTGTGAAGAGGGATCCAAGTCAGACACAGCTGTTGCATGTGGTGGATCGGGCATGGAGGGCGATAATGCGCGTATGCCGTCGGCTGTAGATCGAGCGTCCGATTTGAATACTTCAGGGTCGAGAGTCTGTGCATCCACGTGAGATGACCCACCCTGGTTGTCCTCCAGCTCGTCTCGTTCGGCCTCTTGCGGTTTTGGGTTCGAAAGATTAGGGTCCTCTCCAGCTTTGAGAGCCTTGTGAATCCGTATGGCATGTTTCTTGGCGTAGATGGATTTTGACATTATCTCAGGATCCCGCATACTCCAGATGCCCATCAAATCGAGGAATGTGGCTGCAGCTCGGAAAGTATCAGCAGTTTGCCTGCCACTGCATAAGCCCCAGATAATGCGTCACCCAGGGCAGGACACTCACGCCGAGACTTTATTTGCTGTCATCGCGTTGTCCGCGCGATGAAACGTTTCCAAAGCGAATTGCTTCACATAGGCCTGTGCAGCCACTTCATCCGTGATCTCGTCCGTTCCGCTGAGGCCAGTTCTGTCCTGCTCGAGTCTATCCATCAAGCTGGTGGTGTAACCCATACTAGCATCGTCTGCGGTGTGCAAACCCCGCGACAGGATTTCATTTACGATCCAGTAGTTGCCTGAGTAGTGCGTCAATCATATAGCACATGAAGCCCTATTGCGGGCGAACACATACACCAGTAGGCTATTATTGGCTTTACATTCTCCAGTTGAGTGGCTCGTCGAGCGAAGCGAGCAATGTCTGCCGCTTGGAGCGACTCTGGTATATGGTCGGCCATCTTGGAACTTTTCAGATGTCTACAATCATACGGGGCTTGTGGTGATGGAGCTTGGTGCCCAGTTTGCTATTGGGTTGAGATTTCTGCTGATTGGTGCGGTCAATCCAAATAAATGTTACAAGGTGACATTCAAGTGTTGAATCTCTACCTTGCCGAAACCGTTCAGACCGCAGGTTGACACACATACATATCGAGCTCAGGACCTCGGTATTCATCAGCTTCTAATCACTCATTCAATGGCTTCGTTTAGCCTCACATTTACTTGAAGTAGCTGTCGAGGAGAGCAGAGTCACAAACTCCGGGGGTTTATGACTCGGCCGCTATGACAGCATCAAGATTAGTCTTGATTGATAACTACGATAGTATGGCCACATCTGACTGGAATACCTTCTTCAAATGACTAATTCCCTTCAGGCTTTACGTGGAATATATACCAGGTGCGCGCTCGTACCCAAAGTCGCTCTGAGCAACCGTAGCTGAGCTCATCTCGCAGTATCTGGTGTTAGAAGGAGCGGCCGTACATGTATTCCGCAACGATGAGATTACTCTTGAGGACCTGATCAAGCTAAATCCCTCACAACTGGTGATAAGCCCTGGGCCTGGTACTCCAGAGCTGGATGCCGGAATCAGCAATGAGGCAATAAAGTATTTTGGCGGTAGAATACCCGTCCTTGGTGTTTGCCTTGGTGAACAGTGCATCTTCACGGTCTGGGGAGGGCAGGTTACAGAGAGCGGAGAAATTCTGCATGGCAAAACCTCCCCTTTGCGCCATGATTCGAAGGGCGTTTATGAAGGTCTTCCTCAAGATATACCGGTAACACGATACCACTCCTTAGTCGGAACTCATGAGAGCTTGCCAAGCTGCCTCGAGGTGTCGGCTTGGACCGCTGGGGGCGAGAATCACAAAGGCATCATCAGTAAGCGGCGTCACCTGCCAACGTGATGCCATGGGTTCAGCTGAGATAAACGTAGTGGGAATCCGACACAGGACGCTACTCGTGGAAGGCGTACAATTTCATCCGGAGAGCATCCTAACTTCAACGGGCAAAGTCATGCTTCGCAATTTCTTGAAGATGAAAGGCGGAACATGGAAAGATAACGAGGCCCTGCAGAGAGCCATTCCATCGTCAAAAGCCGTATTGATACCAGAAACCGATGAGGATCCGTCGCTCAGAGGTGATATCCGGCAGCCATCCTTTCCCGGGGCCACTGAATCTATCCTGGAGAAGATATATCGGCGCAGACGGCTGTCGGTGCAAGCCCAGCAGCTTGTGCCTTCAAGGAGACTTTCGGACCTGCAAGCGGCGTATAATATGCATCTTGCGCCGCCGCAAATCTCGTTTCCACAACGTCTGAGACAGTCACCGTGGTCATTGTCACTCATGGCGGAGTTCAAGAGAGCATCTCCCTCCAAGGGTGTCATATCTCTGGACGCTGTTGCACCCTCGATCGCGAAAGATTATGCTCTTGCGGGTGCAAGTGTAGTCTCTGTAAGTACAATCTGTGCGTTTCCTGATGAAGTTGTTGAAAGGGGCATGAGGAGTGGCAATGACTTGTGCGGCAAATTGCATCAGAATTCTTTCGACTGAATGCGCCTGGTTCAAACTGTGAGAGTGCAATATCTTTGTGCTAACCTCATAAGTTCCTTTCTGACACCACTTCCCAATAACATGTTGCGCTCTCAACCCTGTTCAGAAGACCACCAACGGATGCTAAACGGCTCGCAGGTTCTTACGGAGCCGGAGTGGTTCAAAGGAAGCATGGAGGATCTCCGCTTGGTACGCCAAAGCTTGGCTGCTATGCCCAACCGTCCCGCGGTATTGTGTAAAGAGGTAAACACATCGACACTGTAGCCAACCGTTAAACTCTCTGTTGACGCTGGTGAAGTTCATATTCGACGAATATCAGATTCTCGAGGCGCGCCTCAGCGGCGCCGATACTATACTTCTCATTGTCAAGATGCTCGAAGAAGAGCAGTTGCGGAGACTGTATGCGTACTCAGTCAGCTTGTCCATGGAGCCTCTGGTTGAGGTGAACAATGCAGAGGAACTGAGAGTTGCGGCATCGATCGGAGCCAAAGTTATCGGCATCAATAATCGCTCCTTGGTAACGTTTGACGTTGATCTCAACACGACAACTGAGTTGCTTGGGAACATCCCTAAGGGTACCATAGTATGCGCTTTGAGTGGGATAAGTGGTCCAGACGACGTTCAACTTTATCAGAAAAAGGGGGTCCATGCACTGCTGATCGGAGAGGCATTAATGCGAGCTCCGAGCATCAAGGGATTTGTTGAGAATCTTCTTGGGGGCCCAAACACCAGGAACAGCACCGCCTCAAGGCATGATAGGGTGGTGAAAATTTGCGGCATCAGGACCACCGATGCTGCAACTGCCGCCATAGAAGCTGGGGCAGATATCGTCTCGATGATCTTAGTGGAAGGGCGAGCCCGATGCGTCACAAAGGAAACCGGCGCCGCCATCTCCAAGATCGTACATACGACGGCAAAGAGCCTGGTGAAAGCGAGAAGTGCTACTGAGGGATCGACCAGCGCGTTGGACTGGTTTGACCATGCCTCCGCTTCGTTAAGGGGCCACAACCGAGCCCTTCTGTGCGGCGTCTTCCAGAACCAACCCCTGTCATACATCCTCACCCAACAAAAACTGCTCGACCTCGATGTGGTCCAGCTCCATGGAGAAGAACCTGATGAATGGGCCAGCTTGATACCTGTACCTGTGATTCGACGCTTCTCGCCGAGCGACCACAGGCTCGGAAGAAGGGGTTATCATGCGCTCCCGCTGTTGGACTCTGCGACTGGCGGTACCGGGCAGGTGCTGGACCTGTCGGCGGTCAAGAGAGCATTGGCTCACGACAGCGGGCTGAGAGTGATGCTAGCCGGCGGACTGAGCCCCACCAACATCAGGTCAACGCTGGAAAGCCTGGGAGAGTGTGGGGGCCAGATAGCCGGTGTTGATGTTTCTAGCGGTGTTGAAGCAGGAGGAGTACAGAGTCCGGAGAAAATTCGACAGTTTGTCGCCGCAGTCAAAAGCTGAAGGCTCCATAAGAAGCCATAGTTTCAGATGGCTAATTTAACGTTCTCCGAAATTTGATTCTCATCAATGCTTATCAACACAAACACTAGCCTCCGAACTATGTACGATGAGCCAACGACAGCACGCAGTACTCCGTACGGACTATCTCCGTACATCCATCTCAGGGCAAATATTGTCGGACGCTAATCCTCATCACACACACACAAGGCTTTGCACATGTGCCTCATACGGAGGACAGCATACCCCACTCTCATGACGGCAAAGCAATTGAGGCACTCCGCACTCCGCGACGGGACCTTAGCTCCATGGCCGGATATACCTATACCCCACATGAGTTCTCGCTGCGCGGCTCTTGCACCCATGGCTTTCATGCCGCTAACGAGGCAGATCCTCCAGACGTCTGCTGGTTCCGAAAAGGCGGAGTGGCAAAAACGTGGGGTTCCAAGCTTGTTGCTCAGGCACCGTGACTCGCGTTGCCTTGCTCTTCGGCTCCGGTTCTTTGGGCCGCCGCTGGGCTCTGCCGGCGGCGTAGCTTTACAAGCATAGGTATTCTTAGATGCATCAAACTATTACCCCAGGTGACCAAGAAAAGCAACCAACAGCTCCAGAATGCCGGCTGATGAAAGGGCGAAGTCTTTGGGCTGGGACTACAACTCGCAGTCTCTGACAATGTGTTTACGTACACAAATTCCTTGTATGCGCCCAAAGACCCGACGATAAGCAGAGGCTCTCAGACGTCCAGACGGCACGATCCTTGGTCCTCTTACCTTCCCATGGCTGGCCAGATCCTCCACGGATCCCTCATGACAGCTGCGCCGGCGCGTCGCGGAGGGAAGGGCATGGCTGCGTGCTCACCGGTCACTTGAGCTGACATACGCATGTGCTGTGCTCCGTACGTACATACATATATGCCCTAACCCTGCCGGACATCAACCTGTCCGGCTCGAGATGATTACCGATTGAGTGTCTTAGTGGATACGCCCCGACCCGAGCGCATGGAGTAGCCGACGATATCACTCCTAACGTCCTGACGAGGAATCCGCCGCAAGGAAGATGCCGACATAGGGCCATACCAAGGTGGATTCTACCTACACCCGTCCTTCCACAACATTTGCTCCGTAAGCGGCATCCAGGTTCTCCAACTCGGTCTGGCCTCGGCAATGGTCGACCACGTCTTTGCCACCGCGCAAGCTCGTGAAGAAGACACGACAGCGGTACGAGAGCAACGAGAGTGAAAGAAAGGGGTCACCCCACGCACGTAGCGCTGTGCTGCTTGCGTTGCTGGTCCAATCCGGAGATTTCGAAACGGCACCGGACGGTTCCGCAGCGTGCTCTCAGGGTTTTGCGCAATTGCTTCCCTAGGTCCGGAGCCGTCTGTTCGGCACTGCACGGGACTAGAAGAAGGCTAAACAGAAGAGCAAGTGTGGGGGAGGGGAGTGGACAATACCATGAGCACGAAATGAGGCAACGCAAGGCGGCCCGGCAGGCGTCGAAGAATTCCCTCACATCATACTTTCAGGCGATGAAGGTAGTATGTAGTAACCGCCGGCGGAGAGTTACAGTACAGACGGTTCGTCATCTGCGCCAAGCATAAAATGTGTGTATGAGAGCATCAAAGCAAGAATCTAACCTTGGAATCCGTTCAATCATTATTGTGCTGGCAGGCTTATCATCTACAGACCTATCTAGGTAAGATACGGTTCTTGCGCCCTGCGCCTTTAGCTTCGCCTTTGGATATTCCAACGACAAAGCTTACAGTTAGGATAGGCCGACACGGAGTACATACTCCGTCCTCCGTACGTAGTGCTACTGTTGGCGACTCTTCATTGCACCGATCTCTCATTTCGCGCGTCAAATCTTCCAGACGTCTTGGTCCAGCAAAAAGCAAACATCCCACGCGGCAATCCTGCCTGTACCACAGTACTCATGGGTGCACCCCAGGCCCGACGGAAGAGCGCGACCAGGCAATAATTGGTTGGTCCTTCCGTTACCGCCTCTTCGCGAATCCTCTTGCCTGACCAGCTCCTCACTCTTTCCCTCGTTTCTTCCCGCCGTGCGCTCGCGCGACCCTTGTCTGGCCATCGTGGGATGGCTCGCGGAGTCATTCTCTGCGCGTTTGCTTTGCTCTGCGACCTCCAGCGGGCCGTGCTTCATTATTCAGTGGTCCGACCTGGGACCTCCGGCCCCTTGCCCCCACGCACCAAGCTGTCTCCGAAGCAGGTAAGCAGAGCATCATGCTTTCACGAAGCTCTCGCGATCTATTTATTATGCCACGACAGTCCCTTTTCTCTCCTCTGCTCTCTTCAGTTCTCGAAGTTCCGTGTAGCTTTCGATTGGTGATACAGCTCGTCGGTTCTTCTGTGCTTTCAGATCTTCACTCTACACTGTGTCTTAGATCTGTGCTTGCTCGGCTTCGTTGGCACGGGTCCGGGCAATGTCGCCGCACCACGACGCTCCAGCTCACGTTGGCATCTTTCACACTTCCATCGAGGCCATGCCTCGCGCTGCCCCCGCGGTCCAACCGTTGGTTGCCCACTTCCAATTCCACGACTACTCCGAGACGAGCTCTGTGGAATCGGCCGATGTCGGCATTCGACGAGCGCTTATCCCTGGCTTTTATGTTCCCACGCTTGCCTTCTTCGACCCAGTCACGGAATCTCTCGACCTGGATACAGTCGCAAAGCATGCGGTACGGCTCGCGGAGGCAGGGGTTGCTGGCGTCACAACGCAGGGCTCCAACGGCGAAGCCGTCCACCTCACACGCCAGGAGCGAAGCATGGTAACCAGTCGAACCCGCAAGGCGCTCGACGATGCCGGCTACGGCGATATGCCCTTGATCGTCGGTTGCGGGAGTCAGTCAACACGGGAGACGATCGAGCTCTGTCATGAGGCCCACGCTGCCGGTGGCGACTACGCTCTCGTCTTGCCTCCGTCATATTACAAGGGCCTTTTCTCGCAAGACTCTGTGGCAACCTTCTTTACCGATGTTGCCACCGCATCACCGATCCCTATCATCATATACAACTACCCGGGGGCCGCCTCAGGCTTGGACTTGTCCTCCGATACCATCATCTCTCTGGCCCAACACGCAAATATTGTTGGATGCAAGCTCACCTGCGGCAATACGGGAAAGCTGAATCGCATCGCAGCTGCCACACGCGCGGCAACGCCGTCAGAGCCAGGCTCCGGGTTCATGTGCATGGGTGGCTCTGCCGACTTCACCTTGCAGACGATGCTGGGCGGCGGCTCCGGCATCATCGGCGGGCTTGGCAACGTCGCGCCCAAGGCATGCGTCCAACTTGTCAAGCTGCTCGAGGGCGGATGTCTCAAAGATGCGCGCAGGCTGCAAGCCATTGTCGCTCGCGGCGACTGGGCGGCCATCCAGGGCGGCGTCGTCGGCTGCAAGAGTGCGCTCGAGTCGCACTTTGGCTATGGCGGCTATGCCCGTAAACCTCTACCACGACCAGGTAAGGACGACGTCAGGCGCTGGCGTGATGACTTTGACGAGTTGATTGCTCTCGAGAGCTCGTTGTAACGTCGGTGTGACGGTTTTTGTTGATGGCTGGAAGTTGGCTATGAACCTTGGTACAAACATCTCCCACCAAGAACGACTCGTCGCGTGTTTCTCTGCTCACGGCCGGCACATGCCCGGAGACATCATACTTGAGGGCGGTCTTTTGCTGCATCTAGTTTTGTCGGTGTTTTTTTGAGCCATGTTCATCGGCACATACCTTTGCAAGGCGCTGGAGGCTTGCGTCTGGGCAGCGTCTTGAGCTTTTGTTTATGTCGGATTCAAGATCTGCATTTTGTCGGATGCCTAGCGCCGTCCTCACTCGTTGTAGAAGATCTACCAATGCATCATGGCGTGTTTGCATGCCCGCAGCGTCCTTTATCCCGGTGATATATGAAGAGATGAAGATATTACTGTGCAAATCATGTCGAGATGTTCTGACTCGGTTGGGATATCTCTCCTTGTGATTGTGGGTTCAACCATGGCACGATTGTTTTACAGAAAGCCACCTCCAGCAAATCTCGATCCAAAATCCGAAGCGCGAGAAAGCATCTCCTTGCGCTGTGCATGTCCAATTTTGAGGCCGCCGCCTATATCTTTCTCCCTGTCGAACGGTCGCTGGCTTGGATCGTCTTCCGGCTCCTGGGTATTACTCTTCTGGTGTTGAACATACAGGGACTTGCCACGGGTTTTTTCCTAATGCACCGGGATCAGCTTCCTCTCAAACAGTGTAACATCTATTTATCGAGGGACCAGTAACACTGACCGCGTGCTCCTTAATCAGCCTTGCCGTCTCCCTTTCTTCTTTGCTCGTCCGGCCCGTTACCTGCGCCGCCGCCGGCTCAGCAGTCTTAGGCGCCGTTACCCCAAGAACTTCGTCCTCCAGTCTTTTCCGTTTCTGCTCCGGCGTTTCCGTCCAGAGGGTTGAGTCGCTGTTGCCGCTGCCTGGTGCCGCGCGATGTGGCCCTTTGCCGGTGTTGAATTTGCGCGCGCGAATCTTGAGTGGATCCATGCGTGCTGCAAGATCATCCTGCTTTGGCGGCATCATCATCCAAGCGTCACGTTCAGGCTGGGCTTTGGATGGCTGAGTGGAGACTGGGACGGGTTCCGAGGTGGGCGGTGGAAGGGTGGAACCGGCGTCATGCTGGCAGGCGCAGAATGAGAGACTCGTTTGATCCAAAAGCAATGGAGGTCTTACCACGGAGCCGTTCGGGGGAGGTGGTGCTGGTCCGTAGCCATCGTCGTCATCATCGTCGCCCTCACTGTTACTGTCACCGTGAGATGCGGAGATGGTATTCGGCCGCTCATCGAGAGGAGCAGGAGGTAATGAAGGTCCAACTACACGCTGCCGTTTCGCTCCATCAGGACTGGAAGACCTCCCCGAGGTTGGGGAGGCTGCTTCGCCTTCTCCTCTTTCTTCCTCAGCATGGCGCTTTCGTCTGGCGACAAGGTGAGGCGGCAGCTCGGGACCTATGGATGACATGTTGTAGATAATTGTCAAAGGTGGGGAAATGTTTCGGTTGCTTTCCGAGGTCGGGGTTACCCGCAACCGAGCAGCGATTGTAGAGGTACCTGAGCACTCTGAGCTCCGCTCAAGGCATCTAATGATTCGTTCAACCATACGAAACACACTCGGGCAACCATCAAGGTAAAGTCATGATCTGACATTCTCTTCGGATCACCTTTCGATTGAAGCTATGTAGTTATGTGCGAGCTAACTTCCTACTGCTTACAGAGCCGCCAGGACTCTCTTCGAAGAGAAAATTTAGCCCGCTGGGTCGTCCCTATAAGAGTCGAAGCCATGCGAAGAGCAAAGGGCCCTCGATGAACACCTTATCAGGAGAGGAGAACTTCGACCCTGAAGAATATGAGGACGATAACGAAGGGCCTATTCAGAAAGATGCGAGACCACCAGAACGGTCCAAAAGCACCATAGGGGCAGGCTCGGCGAGTCTTGAGCACGAAGTTGATGAAGATGAGCTTGAGCTGAGTGGAGAGGATCATGATGATGCAGGGGAGACAGTCAGTGAGAGTCCTTCAGTCGCGAAAGCGCTGAAAGAGGTTGCGAGTGGAGACACGCGGCAATCCAAAATTATAGGAGCTTCTGAACCGCCCACAACACCCGATGGCTCGATATCGATTGCAGACGACCTTCCCTCTGTCAAGGTGCGTTGCTTGCGACTGGCGACTGGAGAACGACACAGTTGACGTTCCAGTAGGGCTCCATTCTCTCGTCTCCCGGCAGCAGTCTTCCTGCGTCCCAGCTTTCCTTGTTCCGCTCTGGGCAGTCGAGTTTCCGGCTACCCTTTGAGAGAAGATTTTCGGCAAGATTATCCCCATCGCCACGGCAGTCTCCCCGAGCTACCTCGCCTGCTTTTCTGTCGCCTCATTCTCGCAAAACATCCTGGGTTCCACAGACCGTACCCGATCAAAATGCGACAGACTGTCCGGAAGCACCTTGGGAGGTTGTTCGATGGACCAAACTCAAAAAGATCACGGGCCAGATCTTCTCAGAAATGGGCAGACGAACTCTAGGCAAACCGACCTGCCTTGCTGTCTCCGTTTGTATAGCCATCGGAACGTCCAAGGGATTGATATTGGTGTTCGACTACCAGCAAACGCTCAAGTCTGTCATAGGTGTTGGGACCACCGGTAGGTGCAAGTATTGAAACTACTTCTCCATTTTTGCAGAGTTGATATCGCCCAGCTGTTGAGTGCGGCACCGTCACCTCACTCGCCATATCGGCCGATCATTCCACCATTGCCGGCGGTCACGCGAGTGGCCACATCTTCACTTGGGATTTGGAGAAACCGGCAAAGCCGTTTCTCCATATACCTCCATTGGATCGAATCACTCTCGCCGATAGAAAATTCGATGGCCACATTGCCGGTTCCGCCCTTTTGCACGTGGGTTTTCTCGGTACTCGGCATACTGCCCTGGTCACAGCCGACGATGGAGGCATGGCGTTTTCTCATCTGGCGACCAGAGGGCTGGGTGTGGTTGGACGCGCCGTTCGAACTACGAGGATATTAGGCCGGTATCCGGTCGCCGAGGAAGTCACACAACAAGCACGCAAGCGCAGCTCTGTTCTCGCATTTGCACCATTACCCTTGGGCAATGTAGAACACGCAACGGACAGCTTAGGCCTAACCGCACTCCTAACCCCGTATTTGTTGGTCATTGTGTCTACCACGCCTATTGCGCAAACACAACACAAGTCTCTTCGGCCAAAGGAGATGACACCGCATAGTGCATTGAGCGGCTGCTTGGCTTGGTTCCCTGCGGTCAAGATGAAGGCGCCTGCGGCTAATCAGTCGCATTCTGTGTCAATGCCGAAACTTGTCTACTGCTGGTCGAATGTCCTGACCGTGCTTGACGTTGAAAACACGGAGGATGCCGACGTCTCAAGTGAAGACAGACAGCCTGTGCTCCATTTTCGGCCTCGAAGTCGATGGAGAAGCTCCGAAGCGATCGTTGCGGTGCAGTGGCTGACCCGCTCGGTCCTTGGCGTGCTGACGATAAGTCAGAGACTACTCATCCTGGAAGATAACTCTCTCAGGATGACGGACGCCTCTGATCTCATTCAGAAGCATGTGTTCCACCAAGATCTCTTCTCAAAGCAACTGCAGGCCGTCGTTGAGGATCTAGATGGAGATAAGCTGCGTCTGCATGGGGTCGTCGCTGATGCTTTCTATATGAGCTTCCGAGCATACAAAGGAAGAATCTTCCTGCTCGGCTTCAACGATGTTTCTATAGGTACGCTGTCCAATTGGGCCGACCGACTGTTGGCTATGATGGAGAGTGGCGACTTCATCGGCGCCATTGATCTAGCCACAGCGTACTACAACGGTGATACGAATAAACTGACGGTGGGATTGCCGGACGATGACATGACCCGACATGCTGTAGTGCAGGAGAAGCTCCTTGGGATGATTACTGCATCGCTAAAGTACATCCTGGGTAGGATCCTGGTTGCCAATGCTTCGGAGTCCTCTGAGTCACCGCTGAAACAATTGGTTAGTGTGAGTTTCACTGCCTGCATCAGCATGCACGAGCTGGACTTTCTGTTCGAGAGTGTCTATGAGCCAATGGAAGAAGCGTCCGTGGACTCCGTCTTCTTCGATGCTTTGGAGCCTTACATCTTGGAGGGGGAAATTACCGCAATACCTCCTGCTGTTCTTCAAAATCTCATATCCTATTATACGACCAAAGGCCTTGCAATGAGACTTGAAGATATGCTCTGTCAGCTGGACACACGCAACATGGACATTCACCAAGTGACTACCTTGTGTAGGGAACACTCACTTTACGACGCTTTCATTTATGTGTGGAGTCAGGCCTTGAGCGATTATGTAACTCCCTTGGTGGAGTTGCTTTCACTTACTAGAGCGATACATGAGCGCGGAAGTCTCGGACACACTACGCCAGAAAAGCATCTGAATGCAGCGGCAAAGCTGTATCCTTACCTAGCACTGAGTCTTACGGGAAGGCAGTATCCTAGTGGGGATCTTCTGCCTGAACCCGAGGCTCTCAAGGCTAAAACAGACGTGTACGGCTTTGTCTTTGCTGGGAAAGCAATCGAATGGCCCAAAGATAGCGGAAACATCTTCAAGCTTGTGACAGATGAGGACGTGGAGCCCGCTTTCCCATATCTTCGGGCTTTGCTCCACTTCGATGCGGGCAGTTTCATGAGCATGATGAATGAGGCATTCGAAGATAATTTCCTGAACGGAACTACAGAGAAACCGGCCGACGGAGTGATCACCAACGGCAGCACTGGACCTTTCAATCACAGTTTACCTCCCACTCGTCAATACATTCTCAGCGTTTTGCTTGAGGTTATGTTCTCTGGAGATTTTCAGCCCGAGGACACAATCTACCTGGACATCTTTGTCGCTCGTAATCTACCGAAGTTCCCACAATTCATCCTCTTGCCGGGAACCGCTCTGCGAAAAGTCCTTGTTGATCTGTGTAACTATCCATCAGAAGATTTGGCAGATGATTGTCAGCTGAGTGTCGAGTATCTGCTGTCGATGCACCGGCCGCCGGATCTATTATCGCTGGTGCCCTTATTCGATGAAGCCGGCTTCTATCGAGTGCTGAAATCCGTGTATCGAGGAGAAAGACGCTTCGCAGATCTCTTGAGGGTCCACTTCAAGGACGTTGAGGACAGGGATGCTGTCTTTGACTGCATCGCTGATTGCTTGCGGCCCAGTTCAGGGCTCACTAAGAAGCAGATGGATGAGGTGCATTCAGTCATTGTTAGATACTCGCCCGAGCTTGCCAGCATCGACGCAAAGCGTATGGCTCAGACTCTGCAAGCCTACGCTCCGCGCTTGGTTCAGGTCGCTTTGGATCGTCTTGAGGAAGGCTCGCAAGCGCAGTTCAACTTTCTGAGGGCATTGTTTGAACCGGCTCCATCGGCAACACCGGACAGCCAACAGTGGCTTGATCCTGCTAATCCCGCATTGGTCGCGCGATATGTGCGATTGATGTGCAAATTCGATCCATCTCATGTAGCCGATTATGTCGGCCTGCTCAGGTCCGGGGACTTGAAACTGGGAGAAGTTCTTCCGGCGATGGAACAGAGCGGTGTGATTGATGCGGCTGTTGTTCTGATGGCCCGCGAGGGGCTCGTTCGAGATGCGATGGAACGATTGGTGAGACACATCAAGACACTACAGCTGGCGCTGACCGGCCTGATCGATGCCGCCGCGGAAAGCCCTGACGTAAGGAGCACGGAGGAGACCGCGCAGGATCTCGTAGACGCCTTTCAGAAGTATTGCCAAGTGGGTATCTGGTTATGTCGGGGTCAGAGTCAAGGGCACACGCAGACTACAACCGAGGTCATGATCAAGAGAAACCGCTCTAATGTCGTCGCAGAGGAGGTGCTCGCTTCGCACGAAGTCTTGTGGCTGGATCTTGTGGATGCAGTGGTAAGCATTACGAGGAATGTTACAGCCGCAACGGAAAATGCGAGCTCGGCGGCTTCAAATGCTCTCATCAAACTCGACTTTACAAGGCATAATGAAAGGCTTCGGGCAATGGTGCAACAAAGCTTCACCGCGCTACTTGCCTTTACGGCTACTGAATCCAAAACGAACGAGCCCAGGACATCGGACCATGCTCATCCGACCTTTCTCCGGATTCTCCGCGCTTTTCTCACTCGTGCGTCTAGAGCCTCCCCCTCAATGTCTGATCTCCGCGTCGTCCTGGCCGACATCTTCTCGGCGTACACGTTCGAAGAAACCATTCTCTCTCTAGCCAACGAGTTCCTGGATAAGGACCTCTTTGTTCACGTGGAGGAGGTCAAGGGCCTCAGAGAGCGGGGCTGGAGACCAAAGGGGCAAGTGTGCGAACATTGCGGTAAGAAAGTCTGGGGTCTCGGTGCTGGCGGAGACATCTGGGATGCGTGGGAAAAGAAGCGGGACATCGACAAGTCAAGAAGGTTGAAGACCCATATCGAGAGAGCGGGCGGCGATGCGGCCAGAACTTTACAACGTGGAAAGGGTAGAGCGTTATCGGAAAGCAAAGCTGGGACGAAGGCTGCTGCAAAGATAAGTTCCCACAGCAATGACGAGGCGAATCAAGAAGTTGTGGGCTTGACAGACAGTCTGGGCTCCTTGGTCATCTTTGCCTGCAGGCACATGTGCCACCGGAGATGTCTTGAGCAGGTGCTCGAGCGGGACGGGGACCGGCGTGGTGGAAGATTTACTGTGCCGATGCCACTGAGATGTCCATTCTGTGGGTGATAATAACAAGCTTCCGTAAGTCCTTGCTTTGTTCGGGTATTGCATCACATGTTAATCTTCGCCAGACCTGGAGCGCGGTTCCCCTGAGTCGAAGTGCATTTGAGCAACTGCGTACGGATCGAGGTTCGCAGTCATCTACATATGTATACCACCTGAGACTGCGCATTCTGGAAACAAGGTGGCGTTGATTGGCCTTTCGTCGGACGTCTTCCACCGCTCCTTCCTTGCCAGCTAGCATCATCTAACGACTCAACCTTTAATTGCAGTACATCTGGAATCCTCTTCGTCTGCAACATCACTCCTGCATCGTCGTGACCGCCAGACTACGCTTTTTTGCTTACGGTTGGCATTTTCCGCTTGGTCTGCACTTACTACTGCACGATGTTTACACTCAGCATTCTCGTTGCTTATATGGCGCTCACTCAGAGTATGGCGAGTTATGTCATGACGGATAGCATCACCCCTGTCAACTTCCTTGACGCTTTCGAGTTCTTCACCGGCGCAGACCCTACTCGTGGTTTCGTCCAGTACGTCGATCGAGCTTCTGCAGAATCCGCAGGTCTCATATCCGTGGGCCGTGATTCAGTCTACATTGGGGTCGATTGCGCAAACGTGGCACCCTTGGGCAGAGCCAGCGTCCGCTTAGCCAGCAAGATATCTTTCAATTCGGGATTGATCGTGCTTGATCTGAAACATATGCCAGGCGGGATCTGCGGGACATGGCCCGCGTTCTGGACGCTTGGTCCGGATTGGCCTGAAGGGTACTTCCTCCATCCATTGCATCGTTGGCTGCATAGTAGCTGATTTCCCGACTCAGTGGGGAGGTCAACATCGTGGAGGGTATACATGACCAGCGAACGAATTTTCACATCTTGCACTCCGGGCCCGACTGCGTCGTCTCCAACGACACCAACCTCTTCACCGGCACACTCGAAACCGACGACTGTCACGCGTTCTCGCCAAAGCAGTATCTTAACGAGGGGTGCCGAATCGAAGACAGCAATGCTCTTTCGTACGGGCAGGCCTTCAACGACAACGGCGGCGGCATCTTTGTTACCGAAATCGATACTTTAGCCATCTCGACATGGTTCTTTCCGCATGGATCCGAAATCCCAGATGATTTACTTGCCGGTAGTCCAGATCCAACAACATGGAGTGCGCCGGTTGCTCGTTTTCAAGGGGGCTGTGACATACCAACCAAGTTTTATGCGCAGCGGATGGTGTTTACAACAACATTTTGCGGCGATGTAAGCTTGTACCAATCCGTCACTGCCCTATATTCCACATTGTCATATTCGTGGGTTGCACCAAGTCACTGATCATGGTTTCCAGTGGGCGGGCTCGGTATGGCCAATTTCGTCCTGCGCATCACGGGCTCCGAGCTGCGAAACCTTTGTCAGGGACAATCCTTCCGAATTCCGCGATGCCTACTGGGACGTAAGATCGCTGCATGTATTTCACGACGATGGGAGCGTCCAGCAAAACGCACCGGCGCAAAAAGCACCAAGCGACACCGCGGCAGCTTACCAAGGTTGGTCGTGCTCCAGGTCTTAAGTACGAGCTCTAGCTCTACTCAGGAGAGCTGTCGACCTACTGAGGCTGGCCGAAAAAAGCTTGGGGGTTGAAACAGCTTTTGTCCCGTTCGGCCTAAGTACGCTTCAGGGGATTGCCTATCTTTGCTGCCGATATATTAACTCCCTGTATATATCTTGCAAATTTCAATTATGCTACACCACTGGAACCGCTAGACGGCTGTGCTCGAGTGAGTACGGGAAGTATACAAGAGCCACCGTGCTCTTGAGAAGGGTGCCAGTTTATGCCCTTGATGATGGTAGCCGAACGCGATACCGGGCGTGATGATCTGCTCCGTTTGCCTGAATATCGTGCGAATCCATGGTAACATACTGAATGCCTTGCCATGGAATATTCAGACATCGGGCAGCACGGGTTCGTCGACCTTTTGAGCTATTTAGTCGCTCTTGCAGCCCCAACTGCACAAGGACAAGCGGATCTATGAGATTTCCACATCCAGAGGGCAAACAGTTTACTCGTATTTTCCGGTCTGCACGCCCTAGGCAGACTGGCTGGTCTACATTTCTCCACATTGCGCGATGACGACGTCGAGGTTCGGCTTTTCGCGCGTCGTCCGCGTATTTTCAATCTTACGCACGACATCCATGCCATCGACGACCCTGCCGAAAACGACGTGCTTGTTGTTCAGAAAAGGCGTGGGCACGGTCGTGATGAAGAACTGGCACCCGTTTGTGTTCGGCCCAGAGTTCTGCGGCAAGTTAAGACATAGCGTCAGGAGGACTGAGAGATTCAGAGATAGAGAGGAGATTCGAACTGAAAGGGCTTGCGAGTTTTATCAGGTATAACATACGGCCATGCTTAACAGACCTGCGATGTCGTGTTTCAGGTCAAAGTTCTCATCGGCAAAGGAGCGAGTTCCGTATATGCAGGCTGATCCTGTGCCGTCCCCGTGCAGGAAATCGCCGCCTTGTATCATGAAGTCTTTGATCTGTAGCACATCAAGTCACGATGAGTGCATGCGCCGCCGCCGGGGAGTTTGCGAATTGGTCAAGAGTGGGCGCTTACCACTCGATGGAATTTGCTTCCTTTGTAGCCCTGCGGCCTTCCTTGTGGATTCTTGCTTTCGCCAGTGCAGAATTGACGGAAATTCTCAGCCGTCTTTGGCGTTTTGTCGGCATAGAGCTCCATCTTGATCCGGCCGAGTGGCTCGCCTACATGAAGGATTAGGTGGCGTGCTCAATGACTATACTGCACGAAGTGTTCATTTCATCTGATGCTGATGCTGAACAAACTCATAGAAGAGGTCGGTGAACATTGAATGAAGTGTTGAAGGAAACAGAGTTGAATTGGACAGATAGAATGACAGCTGGTCCTCGAGCTTGTTTACCTCCGAGAGTGGTGTCAAAGAACACAACAGGATTCGTGGTCATATTGTGGGTTGCTGCTCCTTTATATGTTGCTTTCGAGTTGTGAGATGGTCCGGATACCAGTTGATATCTCTAGACTATGTCTTCTGGCTAGACTGATGTTTGTCCGGCCAAGAGCTCCGGATCTCTGGGCAGGCCTGGGCAGGTGGCGTGAGGCCGACGCTTGGCACGCTAGATGCGGGTCGCCAAGATACAGCCGGACTCCGCAAGGGCGACCCTGCTGCCTGCAGCCTGCGGGGCTGGCGCCTGCCAGGCAGCTGGGAGCTTGGTCAAGGAAGAGAGCTCTAAGTTAACATGATGACCTCGGGAAATAAAGGCCAGCTGCCCCACGGCTAACACTCCATTTCCCACAACTGTCTCTCCCACTCCTACCTAGGTACCCACTCAATTCTAGACGCATTCAAGCATAATCATGGAAGCCGATCTGCCGAAACATCACTTCGCTGTCAAAGATTTACCTACGAAATCTGTGACCCTTTACCCTTCGCTTGCGCGAGTTGTCCGCGATGTCGGCACCATCACCCTAGTCAAGCCAGGGTCCGCCATTGTGGAGATAGAGGGCTTGACGCCTACTGTTGATGAGAACTCGATCCAGATTGAGGGTCAAGGCCAAGCCATCATCACTGACTTGACCGTCGACCTTGTCCCGAATAAGGAGATCTTCGAACACGTATATGCTGAAGATGACTACGATGACGACGACGGCAGTGACGAGTCGGACGACGAAGAGCACCGTCAGGATGAAGAAGAGACGGAAGATGCGAAGACGCTCAACTTGGAGCTCAAAAAGTTAAGGTTCGAATTCGCTGAAGCCGAGGAAGTCCATCGAACAAGCCAGAGTCAATTGCAGATCATGGATCAATATTGCAACACCGTGAAAGCCGACTGTTACACTCAGAGTAACCTCTTCGAGCTTCTTGCGACATACGAGACCCAGCGCCTGGATCAGTGGGCACGACGCAACAGAGCCACGGAAAGGGGTGCAGAGCTCTCGAAGCAAATCACGCGCTGCGAGAATCGACTGCGAGCTGTTGAACGCGAAAGCCGAAAGAAGAAGGAAATCGAACTTAAGCAGAGGGAAAAGGAGAGGAAAATCAAAGCTCGCGAGCAAGCGGAGGCGCGAAAGGAAAGAGCCCGCGTGAAAGCAGAGCGTCTTTCGTTTTGGCCCAAGAAATATTACAAAGTGACCCTTTATCTCGAGTCCCTATCCGACACGCCTCAGTCCTCTCGGAGATCTTCGATCGATTCGCTCACTTTGACTCACGGGCACTCTCCAAAGCTAGATGATGCGAAATTCACGCAGCAGTCGGCCCCGAAAACGGTATCTCTGTCTCTGTCCTACGTGACTCGAGAAGCTTACTGGTACCCGCGATATGATGTCAGCATATCCTCGATCACCAAGACTGCAAAGATTACCTACAGGGCGGAGTTTGTGAACGCGACGTCAGAAACTTGGAGAAATGCCAAGATATCGCTATCCACGTCTCAAGCTTCTTATACAGGTCTAGAAGATACCCTGCCAAGACTGGATACCTGGCATATCAGACTCAGCAAGTCCAACGACCGCAATGGAGGCCTACTGAGCAAGCAGGAGAGTCAGAAGGTGAAGATTCGGCAATTTCTCCTAAATAAAGTGAATCGAGACGATCTCTTCGGCGCTCCCTTGGAGCCGCCATCCATGCTGGGAAAGAAGCAAGCGTCCTCGCTATTGCAATATCAGAAACAGTTGATGCAGCTAGAGCAAAACAGCACCAAAAGGATGATGATGGCAAGGCAAGAGCCAGTGGAGTTATTCAAGTCGGTGAGAGCGCCTGCAGCCCCGCAAATGGCCCAGGCGCAACAGATGCCTCAAATGCCACAGGTGGCTCGGGGCGGAGCGATGCCTCAGCAACTGATGCAAATGGGAGGGGTCATGAACGGGGCAAGGTTCGGCGGATTAGGACCCCAGGTGTATCAACCACAATCGAATCATACGGTGGATGGACAGGGAACTGGAATTGCAGGGTTCGCAGGGTTTGCACCAGGCGGATCTACACAGGATGATCACGATTCTGGCGGTGCAGACATGCTAACTCAGCTCGACTTCGAAGAATCCGGTTGGGAAGACACCGGCATGACCACAACGTACGATGTGCCGTCCCCGCGCACACTGACACCATCCTCACTTCCTCGTCGGCACAAGATCGCAACCCTTCAGGCGCAGGGTCTGCAATTCTCTCACATTGCTGTGCCAAAGCTGCGTGCGGCCGTCTTCTTGCGCACCAAGGGCCGCAACCCATCGGCCTCGGTCACGTTGCTTCGCGGTACCGCTGGCGTGACCCTGGACGAGGCTTTCCTGGGCACCATGCAATTGCCCCGCATCGGCCCAGGCCAGCCATTCGATTTGCCGCTCGGCATCGACCCTGGGCTCCCCGTGTCCTACTCGGTCCCGACGGTAAAGCGTAGCACAACGGGCATGTTCACCAAAGAAAGTGCCGCAATGTACTCACGCAGCATCTTTGTCACCAATACCAAAGCTGCCCCTGTTGAAGTGCGGATTCTGGACCAGGTCCCGGTATCCGAGGACGATAAACTTACGGTCGATATCTTGCAGCCGCGTGGGCTGAAAGCAGCCGGCGATACCGTCAAGGCAGGCGTGTCGGCCAAGGAAGGTAGCGCTGCGCAAGGGAAGCCTTGGGGAAGGGGCACGGCGACGTTGAAGAAGGATGGTAAGATCGAGTGGGACTTGACCATTGAAAAGGGCCAGGCATGCGTGCTCAATCTGGACTATGAAGCTAGGCTGCCGGCTTCTGGCGGCACGATCATGACGGCTTCAGGTCAAGAGTAGGCGATCGATGACAGTTGATCTGCATATCGAACGGCTGCGGTTGCGCTGGAGTGCCGTGTGAAAAGGTCAAGTGCTCGATCGGGAAGACCTGCTGAGAAAGTTTCATATATTCAATTCCCTTCTACAATTTGGCCATGGTGAAGCCGACCGCCACACTGCATTTTGTATGTGTCTTCACCAATCACCCTGTGTGTAGCTAACAGGTTCAATGGACGGTAGGACAAGCAAGCGATATGATCCTTACTATTACCATTCGGAAAGCAACAAACGTAGCTCCTATCTTATGCCGATATCATATCGGAACGCTCCTTACCTGCTTTCCACTTCATCAAATGTCCAAGCATGCGTTTCCACACAAAAAACGCAATTTGAGACCCGGTCATGCCCTCACGGCCCACCAAAAGGAACTGGTCGACCACCCAGCACTAACCGACGTCCGCAATCGCGGCCTGACTCTGCCTCCAATTCCTTGCGGACGGCGTCTGTCACTGGTATAGTTGGGTACATTTCCACTACACCCACACCTTCGATCTTCCCACTCTTCTTACAAGCTATTTCCTGTTTGGAGATGGGAATACACTTTGACCAGCACTCGATTGAGGGAGCCACGACTCTGCACGACAAAGTTAGCAGTCAATACGTCGTTGAAGACATGCTCTGCAAGCGAAAGATAGGAGTGCACGCACTCGGCTCCCTTGTGGAAGATGTACAAATCCAGAGGAGCATTCCTGCCCAACGGACCGCGCACCAGGAATTGATACGCCGATGCGGAATCGCAGGTGATCTGGACATCTCGTGTCAGCTACGTTACCCATGACCGAGCACAGTTAGCACTTACCCATTCGTTAGGGACCGAGCTGCCTCTGGGCCCCACCGTTGCTCCTCGCCAGTCGCAAGTGATGATCTTGTCTTTGTCGACATTGAGATTCACGAAGGAAAAGGTGAAGGAGCCAAGCCTCCGATCTGAACGACCCGGCTTGAACTGGACGTCAGTTATGTGGTAAGGAGACGTGAAGGCCCCGACACCCATGCTGAACAGGACAGTTCCGGCGAACACGAGCAAAGTTTTGAGATACATCTCGCGGAATTCTGCTCGTAAGGCACTGGGTTCCAAGTGTTCGAGTTGTTGAGTGCTGTCAAATCGTTGACATTTTCATTCTTTGCGCCTCCAGTCCCTTTATACTCTCGGGCGGGCTCACACGGACCCAGCGCGGTGAGACCGAATTCAAGAGACAAACAAACGCATCACGCAACAGAATCGCTCTGGACCGGCCACCCAGCCTAGTGAGAAGCTGTGGCCACTGTCCTTGCGCTTGTCGATCGTATCCCAATGAAGCTTTACTTTCACGATTGGGGAGAGGGCTCTGTTTCCAGTTAAGAGGTCTCCGCCCCGCGAAGGCAGGTCCGGACGAAAAGAGGTAGAGGCTTCCTCGTCGGCAGAACCTTGATCGCCGCGCGGGCCGCAGCACGTAAGCCGCAGGGGTCATCACCCTCCCGAGGTCCCCATGTACTGTATGTGTGTATGTCTCTCAACGTTCGACTGACTATGCTTACAAGGCCTCCTCCGTGTCATGGTTCTCCGCAATACTGGAGTCAAGCGCGCGTGTTGTGGATCGTAGCTTGCGGCTGTCATAGTAACATCGCCGAAGAAATCCTATGCGGAGTATGGTGTGACGGTGAGACTCAGTATTCCGTACATGAAAGTGTACGGCTAGGGCCCGTGCGCCACTGTCGTTTTCAGTGACCAAACCGAGTCAGTCGAGTGACGCGGTCAGTCGGACCGCATCACTGTGCGGCAATGCTGGCCCACGTTCCGTCAGGCTTTCTGTGGATATATTGATGAAGACTCTATCTCTCTGGAGCACGTGTCGAAGAATGAATACCGGCTTCAGTTTCTGCGCCATCAGAAGGTCACTCTAAGTGCTACATCTTCAGGACGAACCATCGACATCCGATCATGAAATGCTGGTCGAAAAGCAACATAACGTATATACAACCAATCATCACACGACCTTGTCGACCGTATGTGTGATTATCTCATCACCCCGGATCACAATCTGGGATTTCGCAAGGGATGTTCTCACGGGAAACTGGGAGCGAAATATCTCTGCCAGCTCTTCCAGAGTGCGCTTGCGGGTTTCAACGAAGAAGACATAGATGAACACGACAGCCAGCATGTTCCAAAAGATGAAGAGAAAGTAATACTTCCAGCCGACATTGGTAAAGGCGATACCCGTCACGAAAGTGTTGTAAAAGCCTGCAATCTGTGCAAAAAGATTGTACATGCCCATGCCCTTGGCTCGACCCTCGAAACGCAGACACTCGACTGGGTAGAGAATCTGCAGAGGCGTGTAGGTGGTGGAGAAGACGAAGCCGAAAATAAAAACCAGCCCTATGATGGCCCAGGCCTGGCTGAGTCGTAAAGAATGGAGTGCACCGGTGGCGTCAGGGCGCAAATCGATTGCGTTCAACGGGGTTATGATAACGAAAATGACCACGAACAGGGCAGTACCAACGAGCAATTGAGGCCGTCGACCCCATTTGTCGGTGTAGACGGAACCAAATACGGCACCAACGAATGACACCACGGTTTGCACCCCTTGATCACGGTCAGCTAATTTCGGTGTGAAGACGGGCTGGAAGATGGAAGTACCATTCAGTAGGAGTCGGGTGCGATTGCTTGTGATGCCGACTCCTGCCAGCATCTGCGGGTAATAGTACGAGACCGGCCCATTGCCTGCCCACTGCAGCAAAGTCAGACCGAGCAGAAATCATAAAGGCCGCGAGCTTTACTTGACCAATGAATCCCATGGCGATGACAATCAAGGACCGGTACCGAGCTTCGCGGGTATCACAGAGGGCTCGGTAATCCCACCACCTCTTGTCGGCGCCTGAAGTGGAGATTTCTTGCACCATCTCCTTGTACTCGAGCTGGACTATCGGAGAACTGCGATCGCCATCGCCGTGATATTTAGCCTGCTGGAGTCAAAACGGCACTGGAGTCAGAAAATACCCTCGACTAGACTTACCAGCACTTCCATGGCTTCTTCATGCCGCATGTTTGCGATCAACCAGCGAGGGCTCTCCGGGAGGGACAGGCTGCCAAAAGCCACGATAGCGGCGAAGAACATTTGGCACCAGAGAGGGATCTTATGAAGACGTTGTCAGTCACGATTGATCCGTCCTATTGCCACAGGTTCTTACCCTCCACGACCAAGAGCTCTTCAACACCGAGGTCCCATAAGGAACAAAGGTCCCGGGAACGGCACCTATCATGTAAAAGGCGTTGTACAAACCGGTGATGACGCCTCGATAGGAGGGGTGGGCCAATTCAGATACGTAAACAATCGCGGCTGCACCACAGATAGACAGGCCGAAGCCGAGCATGAAGCGCGCAGCCATGAACTGTGCAAGGTGCACTGAAGTGGACTGGATTGGAGTAACAACGAGAAGGATGACGGCGCCGATGAACATACCCCATCTGCGGCCTGCGATTCTGGTTATTTCGAATAGCTAAAGAGCAAGGGCATTTGTAGCTCACCAGCGAAGTCTGCCGCGGGACCAACACAGAAAGAACCGACGATGCTGCCGACCTGGAAGATGGCGAAGACAATGCCGGTATGAGGAGTACCTTTATCAGGATCGAAACCAAAATATTCACGATAATTCTTGTAACTGTTGATCCCACCCATGACCTGGCCGTTCATTCCGTTTATGCACGACACGGCGAACGGAATGACAAGGCAGAGATACAGCTTTGGAGTTCATCAGCAATTGTTTTCCGGGAAGAAGAAGACACGCATACCCGAAACATATTCTTCGTCCATGGCGACGGCCTTGAACGGACGTGTGCGGCCGCGAAGGCGACATTCTCCACCGACCAGATGACCTCGCTCGCGCTGTTTCTGACGCTGTCATCAGTCACTACGGACCCTTCGCTATGGCTACTCTTCGGCATGCTGAAGCGTATAGCAGGAGAGACGAGCATTCAAGTTCGAGGTGGCTGTTCACCCACGATGCTCTTGCAGCATTATATGTCGCCACTCCGTCAAGGCCGGCACACGCTCCGCAGTCTATAGCAGCAGCTTCCGCCCAGTGGGGCTCTCCAGATATACATGAAGAAGACATACGTTTGGACCTCTTCGAGACCGAATGAAGCACTGACGCTGCAGAAGCAAGGCCGAAAATGGTCCGTCTGGACTACCAACCAAGGAACGCCTCATTCGCCGAGAATTTGCAGCGAGGAAGTGGATATTGATTGCAGGAAGAAGGATGAAACATTGTCAATACTCACTGAACTTGGGGCTCTCGTGAAAGTCGACGTCGACGCCGACTTTCAGGTTGGACAGTGCCTCAGGAGTTCCGCATAAGGATGGTGGGTAGTGCTGACAACCACGACGCCAGGCTGCAGGAACTCAACTACCGGTTAAGGAGTAAAACCAGTATCCGTACATTTACAATCCAACTACGTGCTGTTGTCGCAGCACGGCATCGCATGTTGTGGGGTGCATTGATGACCCGAGTTGTTTGATACCCTCCAGCCCTGGAGTGACTGAAAATAAAGCCTTGAGTTTTCCCAACCAGGCCTTTCCCGAGGCCAGCAAAGGGCAGCCCCCGATCTCACCCGAGCACGATGATTCGATTCACTCAAAAGTGAACGTTGCGAAGGATTGATTGGCCTTCGAGAGCTTCTCTCTTGCGTGGTCCTGTATAACGCTTGTCTGCAATGAGGGCCTATGTGAATCAGTTTTAGTTGGGAGAAGGTATGCTCTGTACTATGTTGGGAACTCCCCAAGGGAAAATATCAGGGTTCCAATAATGCCATGGAGAGCAACAGCGCAGACGTGAAGCAAGAGTTTCAATGGGGTAACGGAGATGGTCCCTTCCTGGCTTCCGAGATGCCATTGGACAAAGACGGCTCGCTCTTTATTCGGAACACTACATACTCCATACGGAGTACTCCGTACATATGCGCAAATTGCACTGAGGAAATTATGAATCAGCGGGCGTGCTCCGCCAGGAGATTCAAAGACCGACAAGACAGCATTGAACCCACGGGCAGTGTTTCACATTTAGAGGCCCGCGGGCAGCAGAGGAAGGCCGCTTTGGGGCCAAGCGGCACTCTAATCCGGCAGGAGGGCAAATAAGCAATGGCACGAATCCTCGACTTCATCGTCACCCTGTCTGCAGATACGCGGCGGGCTTTCCTCATGCAGTAATGATTTAAACTTTTATTGGCGCCTTCGGCAAGTCCATTATCATGCGGGACACGACTCGCATTTATCCTCTGATGGCGTCGGTATCGTCCTCCAACAGCCGAAAATGTCACGGCAGTTGTTTCATGGCACTCTTTACTGGCAGTTGAGCTCCTCACAATGCATCTCGTACCCTGTACTGATTCCGTGCGTGTGAGCAAGGACCAACTTCAAGAAAATGGGTAAGATGAGGTCTGGCAGCCGTGCCATCCGTGATCAATATGTGTCGTGTTCTAATTCAGAAGCCAGCCATGGCTTGATGGAAATTCGCTTGACGACGCGAGGGCTCCGGCAAATGGCTTTCGAGGGACGAGTACATCATCACCGCAGCGCGACATTTCGTGGATACGGCTGGTGCCGTCTTATTTTTGACTGACATCTATCGCTGGCTGCAGCATCAAAGAAAAGGCCGACGGTGTGCCTTCTATGCTTGCGCGACAAGAGCTCGTTGACTAGCGGTGATCCCAACAAATATGTCTGCGCAACGGCCCGAGGAGAAGATAGCAGAGACGGTGACTGAAGCATTCATTCGCACCAAAACTCGCGCCGAGGATCAGGAATTGCTAGACAGGCGCATCAGCTGGGGCGAAGATCTGGCCGACTCGACATATGCGGAGTGGATAGAGGAAAGAGCTAGGAAGTTGTTCCTCATACTGGTCGAGATCGGGGCCCCGGAGAGAATCTTCGACATTCTCGACGATGCCTTTGACGATGACGATCTTCCATTAACGTCACAGGACACGGCGAGGCTGAATCTGTCGGAGCTGAACAGAGAGCTCAGTCATGCTCAGGCGCAGCTGCTCCCTAAGATGTCATCCTACAAGGAGCCCGGAGTAGGAGCGCAGTTGAAGCTGGCCATCGAAGTCATCTCGTCGAGCAGATCCGTGTTCTCCAAGTCGAGCGGTGATGACAGAGTCAGGATCGTCGGAAGCCCATCGAAAATCTTCTTTCGGCGACGCGTTGTTTTCGACCGGGCGCCATTGAACGTTAGCAAGGAAGACTTCCTCCAAGACGTGATCCAGATCAAGCGGAGCAGCTACCGGCATATTGTCAACCTGAGGACCGCGTATCTTGGTGACAATTGCGGATATGTCCTTCTCTCTCCGACACTCGATTTCCCGATCCGCACCTTTTTCAGCAACGTCCCGAAGTCCTTCAAGGGACTACCTCCCCAAAAGCAGCAGGAAGCACTCCTGAACTGGCCTCACTGCCTCGCTTGTACGCTCTACCACCTTCACAAGCAGGGAGAGTCTCACGGGAACATTTCACCCTCCAATATCTTTGTGGACCCGCTGAACAAGATACACCTTGGCTTTTCGGCGCAGTCACAATCGATCCAGTCGCAGCAGAGAGATGGCGGGAGCGAGGTCAACGAGTATCGACCGCCGGAGAGATGGGTGCGGGCCTCCGTCACCCGCTCCGGCGCCGTCATAACTCCGCCTCTGCCTCCGCCACGGTCACCTCTGCCAGCGCGGCCCTCTTTCAGCAGTCAGAACGGCTCGAAACGAGCGGTCTTGCCTTCGCCGAGATCGAAGCGCTTCCCGTACAGCAGAAGCAACTCGGGCTCGTCAGCGTCGCGCAGCGTTCGCAGTAACCAGAGCAACGCCAGCACGCTGTGCTTGGTCTCGTCGAGCGAGTCCGTATCAAGTCGGCCCTCGCTCTCACCGTCTTCCATCTACTCCAATCACGTGCAAGACGACGACCCCAAGGAACTGCGGCTGTCGAACAACAGCAACGAGGCGAGCATGATGCAACCGCAGCTGGAGGACCTGCGGCCCGGCGACGTCTTCAGCCTGGCCTGCTTCACGTTGGATGTCGTGACCTTCATGGTCAGGGGCAGATTGGCCGCGAGTCCACCGTGGGGAAGGAGGAGCGAGCGCGGCGGCGGCAGCTTCCACGCCAACCCGGCCGCCGTGAGCGCGTTCATCGACGGGCTGGAAGCCATGGCGGCGAGCAGGACCGAGCAGGTCTTTCAGGGCGTGGCGCCGCTGCTCTCAATCGTGAGGAGCATGCTGCACCTGGATCCTGAAGCGCGCCCGCCCATGATCGAGGTCCTCCGACGCATGGACGACGCATTGGTGCAGTCATCGGGGCTGTCTTATCTCCACTGCGGCGGAGGCGGCCAGTGCTAGAGGATTGGGTTTGTCCTCTATGCCGGGGTCAAGATGCGAATCGAGGTATCTGCTGCATTGCCTGTCATATATAGATACATATAGCGTTTTCGCATTTCCTGCGAGATGGGCGTTTTGGCGGGAGAATCTGTCGTGTAGCTAGCATGTATGGAGGGTCGAGGCACGGAGTAATGGCAGTTAATACATAGAGGTAGATGAGTTACTCGGCGGTACAGGCTCTCTTAGGGTCAAATGTTCACGAAGCCTTGCCGACTGTTGTATGCAAGTCGCACGGCAGACATCCGGACGCAACCATGGCTATCCGTCCGCCGAGGCCGAGGAGGATGCCAAGACTGAGGGGCTCTGACACTCGATGCAGCTTTGATTCGCCGGATGCGTGAAGGAGACGAATCTTGACTCTTGACTCTTCAACGTCCAGTTTTGACTTCCATCGTGACTCGTCTGACTACTATGTACGCAGTGTGTATGTGTGTATGTATATATGTATAATGGCTCAAGTAACAGCTTCATGTCTGCTGCAAGACAGACGCACGTGAGCAGTTCTCAGCCTCTTGACAGAGAGTGGCGCGGAGTAGTTCTCTGCCGTCCTCCGCGGATTGCTACGACACCTTACTGTGATGCTGTGATATTAGGACTCTCAGATCATAAGAATCTCCTACAGTTCAGCAGAGCACTCGATCCGTACGTGATACCCTCGGACTCCTTGTTCCTGGCGCATAACAATAAGGAATGACATTTCGAACAAAGAGACAATGATTAATGTGGTGATGACAACGAAAGCTGAAAGCGACCAGACACACCGGGGCAGACGATAGCGCCGATCAGGCTTGGAACGATCAATCACCATCCACACATACCCGCCCCATCGACTCCTCTCCTCTGAGTCCTCTCCTCTGCTTTCATCTTTTCAGCTCTCTCCTTTACTTTCATCTCCTCCCTTCATTCGAGATCCGCTCAAAGCTTCCTACAAAGAGTATCCAGGATCCAGCACTCGCCTTCACCCAACCGTCGCGACATCCTCCTCTGTCGATAGAGAGGATCCCCTACTCCTTATCGCCGACTGATACACACACTCCTGTCTTGTCCTGTCTTGACTAGTCTCCGTGACGCGGGTCCGCCTCGGCCGCGTAAGGACGAAGGGAGTACGGGGTACCTCCAGTGCGTCAAATGCGTGAGTGCCTCCCTGCAAGTCGCCGACCCTGATTTCTTGGCTGGTCGGCCTTTGCTCGCCACCTTTCAAGGAAGCGGCTTCAGCTCTCGTCATACATCCGAATGCTCACCTCTCTGCCTTCTACAGTCGACATCTCATCTCAGTCCTCGACTCCGACCTGCGAATCATACTAGCCAGGTCTCTGTCGTCGCTCCAGGCGATCTGACGAGATCCCGTCATCATCGCGACTCTCTGCGTCTTATTGCACGACGCGCACGGTCGGACCCATTAAATGGGCGGGCACCACGAGGGTTCCATTCACCTCTCACAGTCGTCTTCGACACTTTAGCCATCTCCATCGACCTGCATGAACGGCATCGACGACAATGTCGACCACCACTTCCTCCGGCCCACCGCCGGCAACCTCGACTAGCTCGTCCGGAAACAATGGCGGCGGCCCCACAAGTTCGCCTCTTCTCTTCTTCGTCGCGCTCGGCTTCGGCGTCGTCTTCACGAACTTATGGTGAGCGAAGCCGATGATAGTGCTCTGTCCGAACTAACGTCGATGTCTCTCTTCCTAGGATCATCGTCGGCGTCAAGTACTGCTTCCGCTACAACCAGCGCAATCGCATGATGCGACAGGCCGAGGGCGCCGGTGGAGATCCAATCGACATGGCTCTCATGCCGCGTCCGCACCGGAGACGGCGGGAGAAGAAACTCATGACCATGGATGAGGTCAACGAGCGGTTTCCTCTCACCAAGTACAAAGCGTGGCGATCGAACCGCGAGAATCAAGGCCTGTCCACAGCCGGTGGCATCAGTAGTCGGCCGGCAAGCATCAAAGCCGTCGAGACAGGCATCCAGCCATCCGAACCTGTGTCCACACCAACGCCGACTACTGCGCCTGCGCCCGCCGAGGAGTCCGCAGAGGCTTCCAAGGCGCCAACCCTCCCCCCGCTCTTCGTGCACCAGCAAGACACCGTCACCTCCTCTTCGGGCGCGGCCCCGTCCGGGGCACAGACGAGCACTTTTGGATCGGACGCGCCGTGGGCGCGGAGTTCGCTGAACGAGAAACAACCTGATCCGGACAAGGCCAAGATCGAGACCGGCGCGTCTCAAGACTCGCCACCGGGCCGTCCTTCGGCAACGGATACGGATGACGACGACGACGACGACGACCCGATCAGGACTGCTGCTCCTCCCGAACTCCTCGCCTCTCCCGGCGACACTTGCGCCATCTGCCTCGACACTCTGGACGAGGACGACGACGTGCGTGGACTCACGTGCGGCCATGCCTTCCACGCCGGCTGCGTCGATCCCTGGCTGACCAGTCGCCGGGCGTGCTGTCCGCTGTGCAAAGCCGACTACTACGTTCCCAAACCGCGGCCGGAGGGCGATGTCACTTCGGAAACGCCTGGCCGGCGTCAGGCCGGACTGAGGCTCAACCTCCCGGCATCGCCTCCTATGGTCTGGAGTCCCCGCAACGGTAGTTCTCTCTTCAGGCCGCGAGCGCCCAGCGGCCCAGACAACGCCGCTGGCTCCCCAGACGGCCGCTCTCAGCCGCACACTCCTGTGTTCTCGCCAGCGCGTCGGCACTCTAGTTTCATGGCGGTCCTGCAGCAGTCGGACCGACCTCGTCGGCCGTCTCAAGAGGCACCTCAGGTCTCCACCCAGGATACGGCTCAGCAACCGCAGTCGGATTCGTCTCGGCAGAGTCAGGTCAGGAACTGGGCGTCTGGTCTACGATCTATCAATCTATTCAGACGCGGTCGGAGAGATGAGGCTGCCACCAATCCCGCCCCTTCGCCGATTCCGACACCTGCCCAGCTTGAGGAGGGCACCGCTGCCAGGTGATGCCCGGAGATGCTCAGTGTTCCGCTCCACTGAGATCGGGCCTTGCCGATTCCTCCGCGCTTCTTCGCTCAAGGAGACCACGGTCAAGCTGTCCGCTCATCGAGCAGTCTTCACTTGCCTTCTCCTTTTCTCACCGGCTCCCTTCCTCGACTTCCCCTTTCCCCATTACGGCTCTTCATCGACGATTCCCCTCCACGACTCACCTCACAGATGACCGCAATCGTTATATACCCCCTTTGCGCTTCCGACCGGAGTACATTCTCTTCACGGGCGTCAAACCCTCTTCCTTTCCACTGCACATACTGAAAAGTGCGCGTGAGCGCCGACCGCTGTATCCATCGAGAGTCACGGCCTGCTTGCGGTTTCACCGCTCCACCACAGGACTCCACGATGGACTCGACCTTTATCGATATGATGAAGGCCGATACCTGCACGCTGTAGTTGTACATGACCGAGACGCGCAAATGAGCGATCCTTCTCTCTTTTCTGGAAAGGAATACCGGCGCAATGGGAGCATGCGTGCCTGCCCTTTGAGAGCTTTCTTCTCTTAACTAGTAACTCTCGGCACCGTTGATATGGGCCGGAAATTGAATCTAAGACCTCGACGAGGTGGCTTCAAATCCGATTTGTGCCAAGTTTATATGCAGTGGTTGTCCTGACACACGTCGAATGAGCCGTTGAACAGAGCCTCCAACTGCCAGGCCTGGTTACCTTTTGACCGTACGGGGTAACTGTCAGTGACATCTGGATGAAGAGGTGGCCTACGCGCGTAGCCCATTTGATGCCGCTCAAACATCCATATCAAAATGCGTCCTAGTACATCTTTATACTGTGTATGGTAGCTATCATTAGAGCCTGCCAGCATCTATCGTACGCGCTGAGCAGACGAAAAATCTACACGAAGAAATAAACCACCATCAATATATCAACACGTCACGCCCACGCGCCAACCAAAGCCATCAGCCCCGCCCCACCGACGACGCTGGCGCACGCCTCGAGCCTGCGGCGCCCGACGAGCGTCTCGTAGCTATGATCACTAAGGAAATCCTCGGCGAGCAGCTCGACGAGGCCGGCGAAGAGCAGCAGGCCGCTGGAGATAGCGTTCATGACGCCGACGGTGAGCAGCCCCGTCTGGCTGGCCGGGTCGTAGAGGTTGTGGATGCCGAGGCCGACGGCCTGGCCGAGCGGGGTGGTGGTGCCGTACGCGAGCGCCATGAGCCAGGGCTTGGCCGAGGCGGGCGCGAAGGAGAGCGCGGCGATGCGCGAGCCCAGCGCGAAGCCCTCGAACGTCTGGTGGAAGGAGATGGCGACGAGCAGCACGAGGAAGTGCGAGCCTGTCGACACGGACAGCGCCATCCCGATGAAGACGCTGTGGAAGAGGATGCCGGCTTCCAGCAGCAGGCATTGCAGCAGCAGCTTCTTTTGCTGCTGCGCTGTCGGGGGGTTGTCTGAGGTGGGGTGGAAGGAGGAGGGGTCGTCGTCGTACGGATCGTGGTCGTGGTCGTGGTGGTCGGATGTCGTCCCGTCGAGAGTGCGGGAGCCGTCAGTCATGGGGTCGAGCTCGTCGAGATCGAGGTCGGACCGGTCCTCTGAGTGCTTCGATGGTCTCTCGTCCGCGGACTCGAGGCCCAGAGGAGATTGGCCGGCCACGAGATGCTCGGACGACCCTCCTTCCTCCGCGCCGCGATCGAGCATACCATCCAGGCCGTTTCCGTTGGGCCGTCCGCCTATATGCGCGTGTCTGAACCGTTTAAAGCTCCCGCTGCGAGCATGCCTATTCTTCCGCCGTCCCTCCCGTCGCGGGCCGTGTCCGCCATCCCCCCGATGCAACGGGATCGAGTCGAGCGGGCCGCCATGCACGTGGCCGGCGCCGCGGGTCGCGAAGAACATCTCGATGCCGACGACGACCAGCACCGAGGCCATGGCCAGCAGACCTGCCATGGCGGGATAGCCCTTGTTCCAGAACCTGGGGAGGCATGGGTCTGTCAGCGACACGAAGGCCGTGGGGAGCAGATGCACAAAGGCCGTGGCTATCAGGACGCCGGTGCCGAAGTGTCGCGACACGAAGAGAAAGCGGTGCGGGACCGGGAGGCGTGGGAAGCGGCGGACGACGATCGGGAAGGAGCATGCTGAAATATAGTCAGTTTCGGCTCTTCTCCTCCTTCACATGGTATCCACTCTCACTCACCTAGTGTACTAAGAGCGAGGATGAGGACCAATGCCCAAACGTGCAGAGCAGTATTGTACGATCCTTTCGTCGATTTTGACCCACACCCATGTATCCCTCCCGACGTCTGTCTGCGCACAAGCTCCGCCTGGAGGAGTGCGGTCGGTACCGTCTGCCATGATATGTCGGGCTCTAAGAGCCACCGTCTCATAAGCTTCTAGAACGTAGAGCAAGAGCTTCGGTGGTGCAACGCCATACCTTGTTCGTGATGACCGTTACCACCATAGAGCTGTCCCACACTCATCTTCCAGTTGTACTAGAGCAGTGGACTGCAAAGATGCGGCGAACAGATATCAATAACGAAAGATCACCCATTCTTTGGCCACGCAATCCAAAGTGAGGCAGGGGTTGACAGCAAAATTCGAGAGCTGTGATTGATCGGCGGCCTTCGAGATGTCTTGGCGTTGCAAAGACGCCGTTTGCATTGTTTGTATCAGCTCTCAACTTTGCTCTGTTTGCATGCAATTGGACCGCGTCATTCAAATGCTGCTCACGGTCAATTCTTGCGGCCATTGGTTGACGATGCTTTCATATTCTATTCACTCTCAGTCAGAACTGTCAACATAGCCTAAGATGTCCCTTGAAGACGATTCCTCAGACGGGTTTTGGCTTTTTGGCTACGGGTAATCATGGCTTGTTGCATATATCCGCTTTTACTACTGATAGTAAAATAGGAGCTTGATATGGAAGCCTCCTCCGCATTATGGTGAGCGAACTCTGCTTGTGAATTATTGCCACTACTCACGTAACCGGGATTGCTAGATAAACGTGTTCTTGGCTACATTGAAGGATATGTCCGTCGATTCTGGCAGGTATGTCTCGTTGGATGCTCCTATGCTGGGCATCAGCTGAGAGAAGACGGTCCAGGCGAGGTGAGCTTAGGCGTACTCGACTCTTGTCAAAGAACATATTGACGTGTAGCAGTGAGGACCATCGAGGAACGCCCGAGGCCCCCGGTCGCGTTGTGACTCTGATAGAACGCAAGCACTGGGAAACCCTGAGCGACGAGGTAAAGCCGGCGATATGGATTCAGCAGCTCCCAAGCTGACGGGAACGTCAGTTCTCGGCCCCACTGGTAGTTTGGGGTGCAGCATATCATTTCCCAGCATCCAAGGTGTCCGAAGTCAGAGCTGCGCTCGACTTGAGAGAAATAAACGGCTACAGCATCCAGCATACGCCGTTTCATCCTCCGCGAGATCCATCAATTGCATCGGAGCCGTCGCCGATAGATTGCTTGGTCTACATCGGTCTACCTAGCAACCCGCAGTTCGTTGGCCCGCAGAAGCTCCAGGAGCTCGCTGCGCACATACTTCGCAGCCGCGGGCCGAGTGGAGAGAACCGGGAGTACCTTTACATGCTGGACCAGGCGCTAGCGGACTTGAACGTCGGAATTGTCGATGAACACGTCAGAGAGCTAGCAAAGCTTTGCCGTGAACTGGAACAGACGCAAGGTTTTCTCCAGATAAATAACGTCCGAACGGGTGCCGGAATTTCAGACCTCTCAACCAAACCCACCAGCACAGACGAGCAAGAAGAGATTGAGAAGCCGATGTGAACGTGAAGTGGGTACATCATGTCGGGCTTATGCTTCGGATATGGTCATATTGCTACCTACGTACTTTCAGTCGCAGTTCTTCGGATCATGATATTGGCTGATTCCCTTTTTCGAATTGATGGACAGGTAGATAAGATTTCCATTGCATTTGGCAGAACACGTCAACGGCAAAGGCCCTTTAGCTACGTTACATTTAGATGAGCAAGGAAAACAGGATCCCTCAGAAACCAAATCGTACCAATAAGCATCATCCAGTAAGAAGAAGAAATAATGTCAGTTACTGAATCTCACTACACGTCAAGGAAAGTAACAGGTATTGCATATAATCCAATTTCAGCATGACATAGCTTGAAGGCCAAATTATTCCAACGCCAAGTCCACAGCTTACGAAATATCAAGATGAGAAAAGCAGATAACATCAGACTCACATCGGACACATCCGATCCTGCACCTCAGGGGCAATATCAAACTTTGACTGCTTGAAATGACTCACCAAGAGGTTCGGAGTGCCAGTCCTCTTTGCCCAAGCCAAGCAAGACAGTTCTCATCTGGTAGAAAATCATACGACATTGTCTCAACGATGGGCTAGCGTCGGCCCTTGGATCTCACAGGACTAAAGGCAAACAACCCCTCGGAAAGATTGATGGGCCCACCGAACCGGGAAGCGTCACTCGAACCAGGCGAGCCGGATCCTGGTACTGGGTGTCCTATGCTGCTGCTTCCCAGCTGCTCTTTATGGGTCGCTTTGCGCATGCTGGGACTCGGCGTGCTTGGTCCATTCTCGCTAGGGGCGGATGACGCGGGCGTCGAGGGGCTGCTCACCAAGATGTTTGGTGATTGAGATGACGAGGAGCCCGAAGAGGTCATGAGACTCTGAGGCGATGCTGTGGCTCCCGGGGCGCTATGTATTGAGTCGCTAATGCTCAGAGCAGCCAGATGCCCGGATACCTCATCCATCGTGTCACTCCGGCGCTGTTGGACCGGGGTTTGAAAACGAGGATCCGGCTGAGCACCACCACTTATTGCTGTCGCCGCCACCGTTGCTGAGTTACGATCAGGCTCACTGACTGGCGTGCGGGGCCGGTAAGCGGAGCTCGATGGGGTTGGAGGGGCCCTTTGATAGAGCTGTGCTGGGAGTTCTATACATCAAGGCAGTCAGCATCCGGAAGCCACTCGCCTAGTCTCAAAGCATATCTGACGGATACTTACGCGTTGGCGCCCTACCCCCAAGGCGCTTGCAGGAGCGCAATGCCACTTCAAACTCGCCGAGCCTTGTCTGCAGAGACGAGCGCTCATGCGAGATTGCCTCGGGCTCGGCTTCGATGAGCTCTTCTATCATGTCGTCATGCATGTTGGAAACGACTGAGGGCGAGAATACGTCGGCGAGGCCATCGACCAGGCACGACTCAACTGCCAATGAAGCAACATTGTCGACATATGTCCGTACAGCGATCTGGGTAACTCAAGATTAGCAAATCTCTTTGAGCGACCAATAAGGGAGGCATTTCTCACTTTATAGTACGTCTCCATACAATCGAGCAGCTCGACATATCCGTCCTCATCTACTGAACGATTTCTCGCAGCATTCGGACCGAGAAGAGCGGGTGAGACGCTAGTACTTGATGCAGCGGAAACGGCAACACTAGGCACGACTCTATTTGAGCCGCTGTTAGAATCGCGCCGAAAGCCGAACACAGTGAGGCGCATCAGATCGTCATTCGCCCGTCGTTTGTCCCGCAGGTCCTGCATAACCTCCGTGAAAGACTCGTCACAGGTCATGGGGTGATGGCGTCTGTGTGGCCTGAGCAGCTCCTGCACTTTTGCAGTGAGCGCGTCGAGCCGTTGGTTCATAGCTGGGTCTATGATGTCGCACAGGACAATCTGCGATGTGCCTTTATCGGTGACACTGGTCAAAGCTGCTTCCAGAAATGCCAGTGCTGCCGTCCAAACATGCTTGATGTGTTGTCCGGTGATGGCTTCCCAAGACGACGACTGCAGGCGAAAGAGTTCTCCAGCGAGTAACGGATTGAAGGTGCCAGGCAGTTCCGGTCCCTTCTTCCTTCGCACCATGTCTTTGAGTTCATTGATAAACTCTGCCCGTCGAATGGCTTCTGGGCGGCTATCGACGTGAGTGGGGTTCAGTCCCTCGCCTGCTTCCATTGCTTGTCCGCTTTTGTCATCAGGTAAAATCTCGCGGGAATGTCCACACTGACGCATCTTGAAAGCAAAGTCGTCATTCAGACTACGGATCATGGCGCGAAGGTTCTTTGCCTCATTCCCTGATTTTGAGTCGATGAAGAACGGATCGTGGTATGTGCCATCCACACCCTTGCGCACAAGGTTTTCGAAGGAATGGCTGATGGCTGTTAGATAAGCTCGCTTTTCCGCAAGAGTCAGACGAGCAGGCCCAAGCCTTTCCAGTTTGATCCGGCATTCGGCGATGCCGACTTCGATGTCTCCCGCTAAGGAGGGAAGCACGGTCGTGATATGTCCGGTAAGAACTGCACTGAGTCGTTCCCGCAACGCAGTGATGCCGAGCGATTGTGGCGGCAGCTCCTGCCAGATCCCTTGAGAGAAGAACTGCCTCTCCGCTTCATCTCTTATAACAAACGTGGAGTTTCCGTTGTCGAGATCTCGGTTCCTGAGAACGTGCCAGCCGAGACTTAAGGCGACATCCTTGTTCGAAGCGAGTGTTACAGCCGCTTTCTCGGTCTCGGAGCCGGGCTCGAGGATGTCTGGTTTCGTAATGATACCCAGCGTTCGTTGTCCCTCGGGGTCACACTCCTTGACTAGCTGGGTCACTGTCTGATTTGCATAGTCTTGCGCCGACACAACTGCGAGAATGATGCTTCTTGGCTCTCGCATGTATTGTCTGACAAGTCGCAGGGCTGGCTCGACGTCTGCAATGCTCTGCTGCCGATGTTCGGGATGGGTCAAACCAGGTAAGTTGATCAACGTCAGGTCCGGACGAGCAGGCCCGGAGATGCATACTCGAAGGATGTCGTCGCGAAAGGCGTCGGTGGCCCCGGCCTCCGATGCTTCGAGGTACGCTTTGGCATCATCAATTACTCCCGGCAAGCCCTCGAGCTCGACATCCGGTTCGAAGGCACGGAGACGCTGCTGGTCCTGCAAGCTGCGAGAAGGTCCGGGAATGATTGAAACGTGCACGTGAGTGTCACGGGTCTTGCGGAGAACTAACTCCGTGGCAAATCTCACGCAAAGCTGATTCTTGGTGGGGAATCGCATTTGCGAGATGGCTTCGAGCACAGAAGACTTGCCAGACGACTGATCTCCGCAGACGATGAGTTGAGGCAAAGCAACATGCTGGTTGATGCCTTGAGCCCTGAGCTTGTCAACCAGATCCAGTAGTCCCACGTGAATTTGGCGCTGAAGCTGGCTCAAGGCAGGCATGTTGGAGGTCCCCGTCGGCATGGTCAGAGCCTGCTCAGAACCAAAAGATGATAAGAAGCCGACAAGACTGCTAAGCCTATGCAACAGGTAACTAGAAAAGGTGTGAAGAAACATCTGGCTGTCACCCAGCTTGATAAGAGGGTGATGCCTTATTTATAAGAGCCCTCACTGTAGATAGATGACATACAACCCTCCAGCAACCATCGGACTCGCATTCCGACATCCACGGGGATGCCTGAAACGCAGACGAGCCCCAACTCTGCATCAGCAGCGCTCTCCGAGCTGTATCGGTTGGAAATCGAAAGCCCAACATTGTTGAACTAGCGCGGGGTTTTCGCCGACGAGACTTAACATGCCTTGCCAGAAGCCTTAGGAAAACCACCACTTCCAGAAAAAAGGCGGGTTTTCATGCGCACCGTTTCGATCCAGTTCCTTGGGAAAAAGGAGCTCCACTCCATCCGAGCGGTTACGCGCCTCCGAGCAATCTCAAGGTTCACGAACGAAACGAATGTAGGGATTGACGAAAATAGCAATAGGTTGCGCGGTAGTCATGTATGTAACTGGGAACGAGACAAGTGCTTGAGAGTACATAAGAATCAGCCCAAGGCTGAGAAAGGGTTCACCTGTCTCCCCAGTGCCTAAGGGGCTCACGCAGTTTCGTAGCTACGCCGCACCCTTGGATGTTTCATAGCAGACAGAGCTTCCACGGGACTTGCCTGGACAAGAGAGCTACAACGGCCTGACGACCGCATAGGGACGACATTTGTGAGGCAACATCTTCCATCTGGAAGCGACCATCGTGACCAGCCACATAACGCTCGGTATGTTCTCATTGTTCATTCCAGGTTGGTGCCATGGTACTCGAGGCGATGATTCGGTTAGGTAGCGAGCAGTCGGGCGTCACGGCGTTTATGTTCTTTTGACTTTGGCGCTCAAGAAAGTATTGAGATCCGCCAGCCTCTCCTGACTATGGCGAGAGATCCAAGTATCAATTGATATGTGTAGGATACTCCGTACGGAGTACGGTAATCCAGGATGCGCAGGAGCAATATGCGAGTTTGGGGGTCAGTCACGACCATATCGGTTTTCGTCAGCCCTCGAGCAATAGAGTTTCGTAGCGTCCCTTGGCACCGTTCTTGACAAAACTGAGGCGCCTGGTGGCGCCATCGATATTTTAGAGACCTCACCCGAGGTCGGGAGCCTTGGAACGGCCCGTCTGATCGAAGACTGAATAGCCCCTTAGCTTTTTACTATGAACACTCGGTAGACGCTAATGGTGCTAGTATCGAGATGAAGTACGATCCCTACTAGGGATTTAGTTCTCACTAGCTAAGTAAGAGGGAACTACCAGTGTGATCCATGGATCGGAATATGTACCCGCCTGACTCGCGGACACAGGTCGAAAGCGCCCCCATGTTAAGCCACGATAAAGCCATCTTGGAAAAACAACTGTAGCATTTTTAAGGTACATATTACCCCGCAAGATGTCGGTAAGAGTATTCCAGCATTTTTCACATCATTCAGGGCTGAGAGTCTGTGCCTGCTGGCCATGGTCTTTCATAAAGACCATTTTTTCAATATAGACCAGCCATACGCCGGGCTCGCTCTCCAAGCTCTCATCCTTCTGTCTGTCCATCATGGTGCTCAATACGGCGACCACCTGTCTCGCCCTGACGTACTGTTTCATTCTTCTCGCCTTCCTGACAACATTGTTGCGGTCAGAGGCACTGCTTTTCTTTTGTTCCTGGTCCTGACGCCTGCTTGAGAGTGCTGACATCCTCCGGGCCAACAGACTCTATACTAGAGCGCGAGTTCTTATTCAATTGGACGCTGACGATGTCTTCATTCTGCTGGCCATGGTGCTTACTCCTTCCTAGTCCGCCCGCTCAGGCACATTTCCACTGACTGAATAAAAAGGTTTTGGCAGTCGCTCTTCTAGCGGTCGTACATTGCCTAACCATCGCTTTCAGAGATTTCCTGGTTGCTAATGGCGATTTCCAAACCGTCTCCCCAAACATCACTCCTCAGGCTCTTGGCCGACTTACAGACGGTCTCAAGTATCAGTATTTTGCTGGCAACATGTATATCTTAGAGGTTGGGTGAGTCAGCTTCCCGGCCTAATATCTATGGAAGCACCGGCAACTTTCGGCTTATATTCTGAACTAGACTTGTCAAGCTGTCCTTGCTCGCATTCTATCGTCGTTTTCTACCCTCAACCCCTTACAATCTTGTATTGTATGCGTTGGCCGCCGTGACGGCTGGCTTTGTGCTTGGGACTATTCTTGTAAGCTCTCTCGCTGCCCATTAAAGATTGTAGCTTGAGTTTGGCTGTACTGACTAGGAAAAAAATAAAACCAGGCTGGGATTTTCGCCTGTAGACCTATCGCAGGTGCCTGGGATCGGACAATCCCTGGTATCAACTGCGATGTTGAGGTTTTCACCCTTCACGCAGTCAACGGAGTCTTCAACATAATAACAGATGTCATCATCCTCCTGCTCCCGGTTCCAACATTGATCAAACTTCAAGCAAATAAAAAGAAAAAAAGTATGCGCTTTCAGTATTTTTCCCTTCAGGCTCCAGCTGTTTTATCGATGAGAGGCTAAAGACAGGGACTTGTGACGCACATCAGTCGCCATAATGACTCTATTCTCACTCGGGCTGGCCGGTACAGCCATACTCGTGCTCCGGCTTGTTAAGCACTTTAGAATCCGCCGCACGCCTCCAGACCTGGTCCCGGTCTGGGTCGGCGCCCTTATGGACGCCATCACCTGGAGTATGATCGAGGTCGGCGTTCTCATCCTCTGCGCCAACCTGCCGGGCCTGTACGCGCTCCTAACACGGCGCTCGCCGAACGTGAGCAGCAAGCCGTTGGCGTATTCTTGGAGCTCGAGAGGCGCGCCGCATGACTACGGCCTCCGGAACAGGGACACCAAGTCCGGTCCAGTCTCGTCGTCGGCTTTTGGAAACAGTCGGCTTGGAAGTAGCGGGGGCGAGAGTAGGGACCGCATCGTTGCTCAGCCGGACGCTATATTTGTGTCGACGCGGGTTTCCGTAGAAGCAGCTTGAATGGCGACTGCTCACCTACTCAGCCTTGATTTAGTCACTGTGGATATGTGGATATGTTGTACAGGTAATAAAAATTCTGTTGAGTCGGTCATTTGACATAGACATCAGGGGTGATCATCCATCACCCCTATCATTATGCATCTTGAAAGAACATCCCAAGAGTTTTCCGGTTCAGAGATAGGCTTCTTCCCATAACTGACTACTTGGACCCACCCGATCGGAGCCTTAAAAAGCACATAGGGATCACTGGAGCCCTAGAGCCCCAGCGCCTAAAGTATCCGCGAAGCCTTGAAGCTTTAAGAGCCCCAAAGCGCTTGAGTACGTACATGGATCAATGATCAATTCAACGATACGTCACCGGGGTTAGCATAGGCTCCACTGCCGCCGAATCGACGCCAGTACGTGTGCAGTCAAGGCGACAATGCCATGCTCTCGAGCCCAAGAGCACTCGAAATCACCTGTAAATCGCAACTTAAGCCTGAACGCGAAACGTTCGCCCGCTTGCAGTCTTCCGCTCTTTCTCCTCTTGGTCTGGTCTTGCTCTTCGCAAAACTGCTTACGTCAATGATTCTGCAGACAGGCCAGTCATCAGCAGAACTTACCCTGGAGGAAATCTGCCGTCCTTCGTCGCATGCGGGAGTGAATGTATGCCTATTTAGCCAGTAAGCGATACAGGGATACCATGGTACGTAGATTAAGAAGGACAACCTTTGATGCTTTGATGTGGTAATGAAAATAGTCGCGGAATGTCTGGATATGTGATATGACCTCCTCCAGGCGTTGCTTCGTCAGGTGCTCCGGGAAAAGGACTGCTATCGTCAGAATGAACGCGCAAGCTGGAACGAAGAATGGATGTCACCGAAAGTTATGTATCCAACCTCCCCAGCCCCGGAGGCGGGTAGACCAGGCACATTTTGGAGCTCAAGTGGAGGATCATTCCTGAAAAGCACTTGCGGCGCGTTCTGAATGGCTCGCCGTCGAGCATCTACGAACTCCTGTGGGAATGGAAGGTTACTCGTGTTTGCTGCCATTGCAGATGGAATTAGGCGTACCTGGAGGAAGACTTTGCCAAAAATCCTATCCGTTTCTTCTCGGAAAATGGTGCTGAAAATGACGGTGACCCGGTCGTAGCTCGCCTTTATGTAGATTGCCTCTTCGTCCCTATAGTGTATCGCTCGCACCTCGCCTCCTTCGCGAACGCCCTGGGGTGCTTGTTCTGTCGTGTACTTGGATGCCTGCTCTTGCAACTGCACGAACTCATCGAAAGCTTGCTCGAAAGGCGCCGCCATTGCGTTACGTTTGAGAAGCGATATCCGGCGGATCAGACTATCCCGGGCATCTATCACGCATCAACATCGGGCTGCTTCCAGAGTCACCGTTGAAGCTGACCTTGCTCCGCCGGTAAGTTCTCCAGATCCACCATGACGGAGAAGTCATACCCTTGTTCGGGTGATATTATGTATGACCCGTACTCCCTCTCGAGGACATTCTGAGCGCCGTACTTGACCAGCTCCTGGAAGCATTTGACGGATATGGAGATGACGATCTTTGTTTTTGACTCGGGCGTCGAGATATGGAATGTCACGCCGTCGAAATCTGATACAACTTGGTCAATCGACACCGGACTCGCCCTACAACCAGGTCAAACGGAGTTCATGCGAAGCTTTACATATTTCCGTACTCAGAGAACCGGTTTTTGAGCAGAGACTCGATCAGCACGTTTTGATAGTCTAGGAGTAGCATTTCTCATGTCCGGAGCTGAGAAGCCCAATGATTTGTTGCCTAGCTTTTGTTTGTGGCCTTCAACTTTGACCGCAGCTGTCGCAATAGCACACTGATTTAGTCAAGCGAATGCAGCCTCTCATGCCTGAAGTACAGAGGGTACGTACCACGAGAACTGCCGGTGTAAAGCAGTAAAAATTATTTCGAGCTCCTCTTGAAAATTTGGTCACCATCCTTGAAGATGGTCAAATCATACCTGTAGGTAATGTCGCCCGACAGCCTTCTATCAATATCAATGCTAACCGGTACAGCAAGTATGAACAATCGTCCAGCTTTGGCACCGTTTTCTCTGGATCATCCAATGTCGTGTGGGCCGCAAACACCGCGGCACCTCAGTCCGTTGTCGGCACCACAGGCGCAGGGCGTGCTTTCACCGGAGCTAATGAGGAAGTGCTTTGTTGGGATGTGAAGAAGGGGGAGTTACTGAGTAGGTGGCGCGACTCTGATTGCAGCGCGGAGGTCACTGCAATCGCGAGAAGCACTGCCGACAGAGATGTTTTTGCTGTGGGGTGAGCCGGCCATCTTCGACTTGACATCTTGTTTGTGCTGACACGTTGCCCTTAAAGGTATGGCGATGGCAGCATCAGACTCTGGGATTCCCGGATATCCTCCGTGATCATCAGCTTCAATGGGCATCGCTCTGCCGTGACATGTCTTGCCTTCAACAAGTCAGGTGTGCGGTTGGCTAGTGGTGGAAAAGATACCGACATCATCATATGGGACCTGATCGCCGAGACGGGGCTGTTCAAACTACGTAGTCACAAGGACCAGATCACCGGAATCGTCTTTGCTCTCCCTGCATCGGCTGGCACAAGCGACACCGATGACATGATCATGAGCGAAGGGACTGTCGACTCGGAATTCCTCCTCTCCACCAGTAAGGATTCGCTCATCAAACTTTGGGATCTGACGTCGCAACACTGTATCGAGACCCATGTGGCCCAGACGAACGGAGAATGCTGGGCAATGGACATGGCCCCGGATGGCTGGGGCTGTGCGACTGCGGGTATCGATGGCGAGATCAAAATATGGTCTTTGGATGCTGGGGCCCTCAAAGAATCCGCCACTCGCGTCAGTGGTGACTCGGAGCAAAGAATCCTTCGGGAGAGGGGTGTCCTTTACAAACACAGCAAGGACAGAATAAGCGGCATCGCCTTCCATCCTCGAGAGGACTATTTCGCGGTACATGGCTCTGAAAAGGCAGTCGAGTTGTGGCGCATGCGCTCGGAAGGGGAGATACGCAAAAGCTTAGCGCGCAAAAGGAAAAGAAGGCGCGAGAAAGCCGCTGCATCAGAATCGAACAAGGGTACGGACGAGGTCAACATTGCAGACGGGGACGAGAGGCCAGAAGATGCGGCCTCCGCCGAGGTCGGGGAGGTTTTCGTACCTTATGTGATTGTCCGTACGGGAGGAAAGGTCAAATCAATTGATTGGGTGCACAGCAAAGCTAGAAAGGAGATGCAACTCCTGGTTGCGACGGCGAACAACGTATTGGAAGTTTATACAATCCCTCTGAAGGCAAAGGCTGAGCGGACGAAGAGCGAAGACCCACCAGATTACAACCGGATACATTCCGTTGATCTTCCCGGGCACAGAACCGATATTCGGGCTCTTTCATTAAGTTCCGACGACAGGATGATTGCATCCGCATCAAGTGGGGATCTCAAGATATGGAATACGAGGACACGGAATTGCATTCGCACGCTCGAATGTGGGTACGCTCTCAGTTGCTCCTTTCTCCCGGGAGATAAGATTGTCGTTGTAGGTACAAAGACTGGACAGCTGGAGTTGTTCGATATCGCGTCTTCGGCCAAGATTGAGAGCGTTGAGGCTCACGGCGGACCGGTATGGACGCTCGAAGTCCATCCGGAGGGGAAATCTGTGGTCACAGGCAGCGCTGACAAAACAGCCAAGTTCTGGAAGTTCGAGATCATTCAGGAAGAGATACCGGGAAGTAAACGGACCGTACCACGTCTCACCCTGGTGCACAGTCGCACTCTCAAGGTCAATGATGACATACTGAGCCTAAGATTCTCACCTGATTCGCGGTTACTTGCTGTGGCAACCCTCGACAACACTGTCAAAGTGCTGTTCGTGGACTCGCTCAAGCTCTTCCTGAATCTCTATGGGCACAAGCTACCAGTCCTTAACATGTCCATCTCCTTCGACAACAAGCTGATAGCAACATGCAGCGCTGACAAGAATATCCGGCTGTGGGGCCTCGATTTTGGCGACTGCCATAAAGCCTTCTTCGCTCACAACGACAGTATCATGCAGGTGGCGTTTGTTCCTCATCCCATCTCGAAAGGGGACGGACACCAATTCTTTAGTGCGAGCAAAGATCGAACTGTAAAGTCATGGGACGGGGACAAGTTTGAGCAAATCCAGAAGCTCGAAGGACATCACGGAGAGATCTGGGCCATGGCAGTCAGTCGGACGGGCGACTTCGTCGTCACAGCATCTCACGACAAAAGCATTCGGGTGTGGTCCCAAACCGATGAGCCGATCTTTCTCGAGGAAGAGCGCGAGCGGGAACTGGAGGCGTTATACGAATCCACGCTTACGACGACGCTTGAAGCCGACGCTGACCCGGATGAGCGGGATGGGGCCGAAGTTGCGGCTGCGTCCAAGCAGACCATCGCAACGCTCACGGCCGGAGAACGGATCATGGAAGCTCTGGAGCTTGGTATCCCCGACCTCCAATTGGTCAGTGAATGGACCGCCGCAAAAGTTACAAATCCAAATACCGCTCCGCCCGCACGCAATCCGCTGTTTCTGGCGCTGGGCAATGTTAGCGCAGAACGTTATGTTCTCGACGTCTTTAGCAAGATCCCCGCGGCTCAGCTCCAGGACGCACTACTGGTCTTGCCGTTTTCAGCGCTGCCCTCTCTGTTCTCGTTCATCGGTATATGGGTCCGGCGGCATTGGAGCACACAGCTTGTATGCCGGGTGTTGTTTTTCATGCTCAGGACGCATCAGAGACAGATTGTTGCAAGTCGAGAACTCAAAGTCGTCCTGGAGAGCATGAGGAAAGACTTGCGCAAGACGCTGGCCGAGCAAAAGGACATCATGGGCTTCAACCTCGCGGCGTTGAGATATATGAGTGACAAGGTTCGAGAAGAGAGCGTCAAGACTCTGGAGGACGCCGAGGATGTATCTGCTGGCGTTGAAGGCAGTGGCAGAAAGAGAGCCTTCGTAGATGTCGCGTGAGCTGAGAAAACCAATTTGGAGCTGCACATGCTCTTCTTATTCGTCGATTCCACAAGACGCTGCGAAGACTTCAGATCGTGAACGGCTTCATATCTAAGGATGACACCCAAGCAAGGAATCCGAGAGCCGCACCATCCGTCCCTACAGTCCGAAACGTCAACAGCCTCTATACAAAGAATGCCAAGTATCCCGGGTATTTCTCCATGGACCTTAACACCGCTGGTACGCCGATCCTGTGCCCTACCACGCATGCGTGATATGAGCATACAATTGCTGAAGCTGCTTGCCCGCCCATGACGGATCTATTCGTTCCGTCGAGCTTCCAACCCGTCCAGGCCTCATTGACGGGAGAAGCAAAGAAGCCATGCCTCATGAAAACTTCCACCGATTCCCACAGACCGTGCACTCGCAGAAAGTCGTCATCGGCTCGTCGGCAGAGCGGGTTTGGGCTTGACTGTAGCTCACTTTGCGTTGCTTGCAACGACCGCACTCAAGACTGGCCGAGATGCTCTTTTCCTCCTGCGCCACCATTGCCTTGTCCATGTTTTCCTTTTGCAGGCGCGCGTCCTCCGCCCGTCGTTCTGCCGACTTGAGCTCATCCAGAGACATGACCACGAACCTCGCAGGTGTAATCTCTCCTGACAATACGCGACGGCGAAGCTGGGGATTCGATTTGTTCTTGAGGTTCTGGTACAGCGAGCGCATCTTGGATTTGTATGTTTCACTTGTTTCAGGCTGATAGACCGAGTATGCTTCGACTTCGACGGCTCGCGCGATTCCGAGCACGTCGGCGGGAACTATTACGCAAATCATCAGTGGACCGACGGCAGAAAATTAACAATAGTCCCATAGACATGGGCCATGGAAGGCTGCAGACAAAAGGCAACCACTTACGCTCCTCCGACATCAGGGCCAGCCCGTCGTACATCAACCGCAAGCAGTTATCCCGGATGGCGCTCCCCGTCAGGTTCGTATTGACCTTGTCCGCCTTCGCGCTTCGGTTCTCTGGCGCCACTGTGTGCTTCGCTTTGGCTTCGGTGGGTGTTTCCGACCCATTTGCCGCCGTCGGCGAAGGTGCAACTTTGGAAGCTCCTCCCCCTTTCAATGCAGTTGGCGAGTTAGGGCCTGATTTCCGTACATCCGTCCGCCACTTGGATATCAGCTCGCCCGCCAATCGGGCCACGGCCGGATCTTTGTGTTGCTTCACCCTGTTGACGATGAGGCCAATCTTTGTGGAGCGGAGAAGCTCTTCCGTCACTTGAACACCACCCTTGAGCTCATTGAGCAGATTGAGAATCGTGCCAGGTGGTTCATTTGCTGAGTAGGCCTTGGTTATCGCCTTGCCCCGAAGCTCGATCTCCTTGGCGTCCATTGAAGAGTCGTGAGGGATAAGAGCTTGTGACACTGAAGAATACGGCTTCTGTTGTGATGATCGGAAAGGCACGGAAGTCAAGAATAGATGGTTGATGCTTGAGTTTGAAAGCGTTACTTGGAAGTTTTCATATCAGCATTCTTCACCGTGAATGTTCCGCAGAGGTGATTTTGGGGTGACGGTCACGGAAGAGCAAACACAGCAAACGTGTACTGTGTCACTCTGCAAATGGCAATCAGTCACAAGCACCTGAGCACTTGAGCACTGTAACCTTGGACCATCGGTAAACGGAGCTGACCCGGAGAGGAAGCAGTTACCCGGCCAGACTGTCATCCATAACTTCTGATACTACCTAGGTTATAAGCCTTCACGACCTCGAACTCTTCTATCCGTGTACCTTTCGTGACGTCCAGAGCTGTTCTTCGACGCGCAACATGGCCGAAAACGCGCCTCCGGCCTCCAGTCAGAGTCACCTTTCCTCCGACCCTACTCGAGGGATGCCGTACTATGAAAAGCTACGGCGCGACCTACGTGACACGCTCCAAAAGAAGCGGGCTCTGGATCACAACATGGTGGGTCTCCCCCTAGCGGGTGGTTGGCAATTCCTCATGATTTATGCACGGTGTGCTGAAAGCAGCATCGTATCTACCAGGCGAACCTGGAGGACACAATCTTCAAGATTGAGACCGCCTACCTCGAAGAAACAACCGCGGGCAACATCATCCGAGGATTTGATAATTACATAAAAGGCTCGACAGGCGCAGGTTCTGCCGCCGGCACCGGTCCCGGAACAGCATCGCGTCGGAAGGGTGGCATCACTGATGCGGATCGCGTATTCAGTAGGAGTTCCGCAAGCTTCATGAGGGTGGGTGCAGCCTGAAAGGAACCAATGGCCAGACACGTCAGGCATCTGCGACTGAGAGAAACTGATACTGGATCACTCCTTAGGACTCGCCTACTCCTACTTCAGCGCAAACGACTCCCTCACATGCACCGACACCTACGTCGTCGTTCCCGCAGAGCGCACGCGAGAGCAATCATCCGACTCCAAATGGCAACTCGGCCAGCAAAACTACCACTGCCAATAAGAAGAAGAAGGCGCCAGCCGACAGAGAGGACGACGATGGCGACGGCAAGCCGTCGAAGCGAGGCAAAATAACATATGGACGGGATTGATGCTTGCTGTGGGAAGTCAGTGTACTTTTTGTCTACATTGCAACGTGGCTCAGTAATGCCACCGTGATCCATTGTAGTGAGCATCGGTGATACTGGATGAAGGCCTACGTAAGGCTAAGCTACTACAAAGTCTTTCCGGGTAAGGCTTGCTGTCTTTCATATCTGAGCATTTGTGAAACGGAACCGTGCTTACGAACATAGCGACGACCAGTTGTCTCATACAATCAGTAAGATCGATTCTTCGGCAAAGATAAATGAGAGGGTTGCACTAAAACTTGAAAGACGACAAGCGACCTCGTAGATTGTGGTCTGATTGAACGTCGCAGGATAACATGATTATCAGAATAAGTTCATCAGAAGCTGGGGAACGTCATCTGAGCTACCAATACCCCTCTGGGAGAATCGTATCTAGGTACGAAAGCTGCGAGATCGACCTAGCAACTACATCAGAGACATCTTGGATTGCCATCCTCAACTCGAAACAGGTCACTTCGCAGTGCTCGTCAAGGAAAAACTACTAACGTATTAGCGCCGTCACTCAATTCATTTACTCTCCTCGGCCGAGATTAGCAACCCCAGACCATCCGATGAAGCTTTCGCACCGTGCTTAGCCGCATGTGCTTCTTCCTCCTTGTCAGTCAACTTTTCCAGATCAGACAGCGTATGCCACACAAATGGCACTCTTCCGCTTTGGATTCGGGTTACAGCGGCTCCACATTTCGAATATCCGAAATAAATCGCTCAATACACTCCGTCTCACCTCCCACGCCGCTGAAGGCCCAAAACAGCGGCCAAGAGATGACTGTACCGAGCAGCGACGAGGTGTGTAGCCTCCGTAATCGAAAGCAATAGGCCGTTGCCAAGACGAGTTTGTGCCGGTCATGAACCTAAGGTCGTTCACTATCGGAACTTTGTACTCATCCCAGCTTGGAATGTGCCCGACACTGAACTCACCGACTCTTGACACCCTGACCAGTTTATCGAAGAGGCGTGGCAGCACCTTGTTATCGTCGTCCACACCATAGACCGGGCCGTGGCCATAGAGTCTGCGCCCGCGCGACCGGCTCAGCGCGTAGACAACCTGTGTGCTACGATACCGGTAGCACTGCCTTGACCATTTTCGAGGACGAGCTTTCGGCTTCTTTCGGATTCTTACGAGACCTTCCACCAATTCCGGTGATACGGCTGGCGGCCTCATCCTCTAACGTGAACTAAATGTTCTTCTTCGGATTTTAACCGGAGATATCTCGAGAATCGTACGGGACTGGCATCGCGAACTTCTTTCGGATTCTCACCAGACCTCCCAGAAACTCCGGTGATCACAGCTGGAGGTCTCATCCTTCAGCGTGAATTGCGTATCCTCCTTCGGATTTTGAATGGTGACGACTCGAGAGTTGTGCGGGACCGGCACCGCGAGATAGCATTAGTAGCTCCGGCAGCTAACAGCTCGCGTTTTTCATCGAAATCCCTCAATGGGTACTTCTTCATCTGCGAAGCTCCTGACAAGAGTCTTCACATAGCTACGAGCAAGACGGCTTTGAGAAGGATGCTGTAAAGTCACCACGGATTGGGCAACGGGGGTGCCGTACTTTCGGAGCAAAGTACTTTTGGATGTTTGGATATGAGAATGGCACCGGAACAAGCACAAGTACACATGCATCTACATAATGATAGCAGGTGAGAATGAACAAAAGGTTCCTTTTCCATCATCTCCGAAGCTTGTTGAGCCTTCATCGTGAGCCTTGTTCATGGGCCCTGTGAGTGGAGGCAGTGAGAGAGCATGAGGTTGCAGCAGACTCACAGTTTCGACACGATCACAAGGGCCTAAGACTTTATCTTGAGAGAGTGAGCAGCTGCGTACGCAGGCGCTTCATGGGGGCAGAGTGATTGGAACAACTGCGAGAAGCTTTGTGGAAGACGACATCACCGTCTTCGAGTCTAGTGACGACGTCAACTACTCTAACCAATGCTTTGAGGCCGCAGCGCCAACAACACGGAGCGGCTGGGATCCGGAGCTGCTTGGAAAGTGGGTGGAAGTGGTTAGCGTTATAACGGGTTTTCAGTGTTTCATGCTGTGTGGAGGGAGGCATAGGTCTATCGGAGGTGGCAGGCAGACTTCTAGGCGGTAAATTCGGCACCGCTTGCCTCCAACAGAGTTGCTCAGGACTTGGCCACTGAACCGGATGTCAGAGCGGCAGGGAACATGGTTTTGGCACGAGTTACAATAGCGGAAGGCATGTGGGACAGTCTTATCGTGCGCTATGTTGAAACTAGACGGCGATGGCGAGGTTGAGGTTCCGTGCTTGGGGGGTTTCTGGTTCTCCCATGGTCTATATCAACACTTCCGCAACCTGGGCTCGTTCATCGAATTGGTCCAAGTGTATCAAAAGCTGATGGCGAACGCTGATTTTCAAGGGAAAGTAGGCAGCTGTAGATGAGGCCATTCAAACGAGGTTCAATAATGACAGTGATGTTGTTTCCGCGTCCCTGCCGAATAGGTCATGATGAATACAACGTGCCATTGAAGGCATAGAGAAAAGCTAATGTCCTTCGCCGTATATACCTATATAGGTAAAGAACCTCACAGAGAGCTTTACCTCGAAGATAGACGGCGAAATCAGATAAAAAACGGAAGACAGCATCGTCGGCTGATACGCCAGAGCTTGGGAAAAATCACCTTACCAGTTATCCTCGTATTCGCAAGTCCAGAGAGTCATGAGCAGGCCTATACAAACTAACAGCACTCTCCGCTGAACATTCGTCTCGTGCTTGAGTACCTCGCATTCCATACGTTGGTAGGGAGTAACGACGGTTGGATAATAAGGCATGGGCAACGTCCATCGCTCGAAGTACCCCAGAATGTTCAATGAACTGTACATTGCCGTGTTTACAAAGAAAATGTCTCTCAAGAGCAGCCAAGCAAGTCACGCGCTTGCGACTGACCTTGGGAGATCCACTTGCGTGTGAATCTCGAACTGAAAACTGATGTATCGATGGTATTGCCTCATGACCTTCAAATCCGACAGCCTCAGCAAGGTGCGCACACACCCATGAATGGAAAGAGATTGCGGATCTTACTCATTCGGAAAATAAGAAGTCAAGAGCAAGGAGATACACCCCGCAGAGACAGATTATATAGACTATACGTCCATGCTACGAAGGCAGCAACGATGAGATGTGTGAGCCAGATAAACGTGCCAGGAAGGAGATGCTGGATTGGAAGGGGGCAGACATTGTAAGGTCTACAACGAGCTGAGCTCCTGATGACGCTATCGGCAACACTGCCTTGGACAAATTGAGCAAATAGAGAGCACACAACTTGTCTTTTTCAGATTCACGAGCAGTCCTCGCAAGACAAATAGCCAACGACCCTCTCTCGCAGGGGGGAGAGAGAGAGAGAACGGAGTGCGCGGCGGCTTGTAATCCACCTTTTGGTACTCATACCAGATCAACTCAAGATTTCAGCTGTCTCTCGGCTGTGATCGTCTCTACACAAGGGCTGTTCCTCCGGCTGTGAATGGTTCGCTGCTTGGGCTGGTTTCCATCAATTAGCAGCATTAATGTGGGTTTGGTGGGCATCGATTGGGTTAGCTGCTCGTATAATAGCTTCTCACACTGTTACTGAATCCGACTGCGACGGATTGACGGGGACGAATACCGGGAGAACGGGCCAAAATCTTGCTGAGAGGACTCATTGAACTGACAAAGATGAGGTCGACTAAGAGGCCTTGCTGCTGGAGGCATTCACCAGTGGAAGAATAACGGTAACGGTACCCTTGTAAGGAAGTTGCCTGCAGCTGTACCTACAGAATGTTCTCTTTTCTTTTCCAACTTATCTACCATCAACGTACGGAGACACCGACTCGACTCCTGCTGTCTCATCAGTTCCATGTCTCGTTTAGCACATGTGGTTTGTCAGAAGGAATCTGAGATGCTATACCTAATAGGGTAGTTCAGTAGCACGCATGAACACACTTCATTACGAAGCACGAAGAGGTCCCATCCACCGAAGACTCCAGCGTCGGGACTCTGAGGCCCCGAATACGGACGGGAGTGGTGAAGCATGAGGCTGGCCCGTCTCAAAGGTCGGACACACGGATAGCACGAGCCGTTCCTCAAGCACATACCCTCGTCACCTATCTTCAAGCGGATATCACCCACTGTCCATCTGGGGAAGAAGCCCCGGAGGCTGCTGGACAATGCTTTGACCGAGTCCTGGCCCTTCTACATCGTGCTTCTGGCCAGAACGTCCCTAATCCAACAAGCCCTTTTCGGAATGACACTCGCTGCATTATCTCTCGTCACTTGAGAATCAAGTGACCTAGCTCGGATGAAGCCGGCACAGCAAAGCTCTCATAAGCATGCCCCGCACAGACAGCGGAGCCAGTCGGAAGAGATGAGGCATTCGAGGCATCCACGGATGTTTCGGATCGATATGTGGTGCCTGTTAAAGCTCGTTTGGAATCGTGGCCCTCTACGAGGGTCTTCACGAGGGTCACACTTGGTTTCTCGCAAAGGAAGAAGCAAGCATGGAATCCAACGTCTGAAACGCACCTTTGGGAGCGGAGCAAAAAACCGAGATGCCCCTTGCATGTTCAGCCCCGCATGCAGCGGGGCATCCCGTAGGATTCCTTTGGGACACACAGATCATCGATAAGCCTGATGAGCCTGGGAGATGCTTGCCTGCAGGATGGCATGCCTTTGGCTGTTTGAGAGCTTTGAGGGAACACCGCAGAGTGCCGGATCTTCCAAGGCTGAAGGGCGAAACAGAGCAGCCAAACAAACTGCCTTCCTCTTTCCTTCAGCCCTCCCCCTATTCCTGACCCACGTTTCTTCGGGTCCAAAGTTGCAGCTCTCATGATAAGGAGTCTATGATTATCTTGCAACACATCTCGCAAGGATACGGACAGCTGAAGAGAAAAGATTAGGCAGAGTGGTACCAGCTTTCTCCATGTTTGCCTATACACCTTCCGTATAGGCGGATACACTCATCAGCCGCTGCGCTTCTTGCGCGGCGGAATCTGTTTGAGCTTGAAAATAGCGGCATGCGGTCCCTTCACCATGCCACGCGGACACCACGGGCAAAAGCGATGCGGTCTGGACTGTCGTTGCGGCCTCGTCCTGACAAGGCAGACTATTACAAAGGAAAAACAAAGCACCATGGTTGCGCAACGCGGACACTGACCAATGCGCGGCCTGACTAGCATCTAGATCGGGCTCGGAACTTATGCTAAAAATGTGGAGACCATTGCGACACTAAGGAATAGACAAATATAGCGGGCAAACGCCTGCACCCCACAGAAAGTGATAGGAGATAATATTGCGCCAAAATGGCGTCCACATACCTATCTATTGGCATACGGCAGACTGGCCTGTATGATTTCCAAGGTTCCCGGTGTGCCTGCACCCATTTTGCGATGGATCCTGCAATGCATCCAGCCACACGGTGCTATTTGGAGCAGCTGAGGGTTTGTCTTCAAAGGAAGTGCAGTGTATATTTGCTGCAACCTGTCCGGGTCAACGAACACCATGCTTATGGGATGTTTCGATGCATGCAGCAAAGCGGCAGACCCTGATGCGCCAGCGGGCCGAAGGTTAGATGTCCAAGTGTCTTCTGTAGGCCACATGGTGCGGCTGTCGCGCGCAACAAGGATAAGCTACCGTTCCTGGCTACATAGTATGTAAGTAAGAGTCAGCCATTACTAATGGTCAGTCTTCCAACGACTCGTTAGCATCTAGACATGCGGGAAAAGTAAGTGCACGGCGAACGCATCTTGACTCGACTTCCTGTGCTGTGCCTGGAACGCAGGGCAAAAAGGTTCAACGGTCAGTAGTGGAAAAGGACTGAATGTGCGGAGTACCAGACGGTCCGTCAGAGTCTTGGAATCAGACGAGCCGCGGCCGTTTCGTGTCTGTTGTGTCTAAACTCTATCGATCATGTACGATAATTATACACATTCACATACATGGCGAAGCAGTGGCTCGCAGCGGACATGATGCCCACGCCGCCTCGACTTGACGTGCATTCGACGGGCGACAAATCAAGATGCATTCCCGTGTGGAGTGCGTGACACCATTCCAACGACGCCGCGAACCGTGTGAGGGCGGGACGACGGACAGACTTCGCTACGGATGACGCACGTTCTCAAGCAAGTCAACGAAGTCGCTTCCACAGCCGCACGAACGGAACCAGCATCGTGTGTCTGGACGGGCCAGTGCAGCAGCAGCCGAGATCGTAACGTCAGGCTCTCTGGCTTTCAATATCGACGCTAACAAGGGCAGACCTTGGAGACGCTTTC
>QQTW01000048.1_pt1 | contig 70629 bp, 57 predicted proteins | sample 1904831 | NCBI WGS metagenome assembly QQTW01 (sample SAMN09435610, study PRJNA476489) | Subsurface metagenome, whole genome shotgun sequencing project. | reverse complement strand
TAGTGACTGTAATGTCTGCGTTCGCGGCGGACGTTAACCTCGCGGGTGTTTTTATTAATAGAAGCGTCTTGAGTGTTTTGATTCACACCAGTGTTGCCTTCGCCGATTTGATCGTTCAACTGGTCTACACTTTGATTAATCTTATCCGAGCCAGAGCGATCGATTCCAGTGCGTCCAACTCTTCTGGCAGAATCTTTGATTTCTGCGCTTTGATTGGACTGATTCACACCAGTATTGTTATAGCCGTCTTGCACGTTGGTTTGCACGGCATCTTGGTTGATTTCATCAGCTTTAGCTGGCAAAGCCAACAATCCGAATCCAGCAGCAGCTACTACACAGATTAGACCAGCTTTGAGCAAGTTAGCAGTAGATTTGATAGTGTTAGTTGTCATGTCAGTTACTTCCTTTGTGAACCTGGTTGTTGTTAGTTGACGATTTAGTTGAAAGCGTTGTTGTAATTTATTACGTTGGCTTTCTTGGTTTTATGCAAAATTCAAGGCGATGCAGGTGTTTATTCGCATCCAGAACCGCATTTAGGAATTAACGCCGCAAGATATTTTGTCTAATATCTTGTTCGATGCGGTTGTTACTACCTCTGCTATGAGCATTCGATTCAGCATTTTGGCGAGAGATGCTATCCTCACCACCACTTGCTTGCGTATCGCTCAATTGGTCAATATTTTGGTCAACATGAATATTGTCGCCATCAGCAGTTCCATTGTTCCTGGCTTTTTGGATAGAAATACTATCTGCTGTGCCATCACTCTGCTGAATGCTGGTTTGGCGAGTGGTTTGACGTACACTGCTGTTGTTGCCACTGGCAGTAGCACTATTTGAAGAACTGCTAGAACTAACAGCATCAGCGTAGGCTGGAAAAACGATTAGTCCTAGTCCCCCTGCGGCAATACAGCCAAGCAGGAAAGATTTCAGCAGGTTGCGAGATTTCACTTCCGAATGATTTGAAGTGATATTTGTCATATAAATTACTTCCTTTACCCTGAATTGGGGTTGGCTTGGAAGGGAAAACCCTGTCATCACCAGAATTGCAGAAAAACAAGATTAGCTCAATGTGTGAGGAGGATTGCCCAATCTGAAAATTGGGCAATTGCGGCGATTAGATTTAGTGATTGATCTCAGTGCGATCGCGGCGAATTCTGGCATTTTGGTCGTTTGTATTCACACCAGTATTACTGTAACCGTATTGATCGTTCGCACTGTCTACGTTTTGATTAATTTTATCTGGGGTACGACCTTCACGGACAGAGCTTCCACCGATTCTGGTTTCTCTTGCTTTGATTTCGGCGTTTTGCTTGCTTGTGTTCACACCAGTGTTGTGTTCGCCGTCTTGGACGTTGGTTTGTACAGCACCCTGGTTGATCTCATCAGCTTTAGCAGGCAGAGTCAACAATCCGAACCCAGCAGCAGCTACTACACTGATTAGACCAGCTTTGAATAAGTTAGCAGTTGTTTTGATGGTGTTAGTTGTCATGTCAGTTACTTCCTGTACTCTTGGTTGTTGGTTTGCACAAGGTCTGAAATCGTTTCTGTAATTTATTACGTTGACCTTGTTGGTTTTATGCAGGAGATTGTCCTATTTGGTGTAAAACTCCTTTCATTTGTTCAGTACGTTTGATTCAGTACTTTTATGCAGGGTGTTTTTTAACTTGGTATCAATCGCCTTTCATTTATTCAGTATGTATGACTAAAAGAAATTATGCACGGTTTCCTGCCAAGTAAATATGAAGTATTTATAACGACACTGTAAACCCAGCTATTCATTCAATTTTTCATCGCTAATAGTCTCGCTCTAAGCGATGCAATGCTTTTACTGCAAGCTTTTCCAGACTTGCTCGCGCGCTTATAAACAGACAAGCTAGTAAATCAAGCTTAAATAATAGTAAAAAATTAACTACTGCATCACGCCAAATCAGTGAATGTGATATGATGCCTTGATAAAGTTAAAACTGCTACTTATTGCTAGAGCAATTTACTGTTCGATCGAGGCTCTACGATACGGCTGGGGAGTAATGTTAATGTATCAATTAATTCCACCCCAGCAGTAGAGACGCGATATTTCGCGTCTCTACTGAAAGAGGACTAATAGCAGGAGCCTTTAGCTCCTTTGTGCTGCCATGCGAGCAGCCATGCGAACAGCTATGTCAGACTTAACCGCTTCTATTTCCTTTAAACTAGGTTGAGTTCTAACCCAAGCAGGACGCTGATTCAAGCGCTCAATCCAAGCATTCAGTTGGGGATATTCGCTCAGGGATACTCCCAGAAAAGGTAAAATAGACACCACCGTTCCGGCTACGACCTCTGCTAGGGTTAGGTGTTCTTTGCCAAAGTAGTTTTGCTTGCCCAAAAGCTGTTCAAAGAAGGTCAGTACTGTAGCTATTTGCCGTTTGGCTTGTTCTAGCTTTTGTGAGTTGTTTTCACCCAGTCCCAACCATTGCTGATTCAGTGGAGTGAGGGCAGGAATTAGCTCGTTTACTGTCACCATTTCCACCATGCGCACTGTAGCTAGTGTTTCCGCACCAGTGGGAAGCAAGGCAGGTGTGGGGTATTTTGCTTCTAAGTAATCTAGGATAGCTAAGGATTCCAACACCCTAAAGCCGTTATCAACTAAAACCGGAATGTGATGGAAAGGTTTCAGTTCTAGAAATTCTGGTTGCAACTGTTCGCCATTGAGATCGATTGACACCAGATCGAACTCCAGATTCTTTTCCAGTAGTGCCACCCAGACACGACGGGAATTATAAGAAATGGGATAATGATAAAGCTTTAGCATGGGGAACCTTTTGCTAACAAGACCCAGTTAAGTTTAAACTGGAAGTTTAACAGTCAATTTACTAGCTGTTAAGCTTGCAACTAGATTGTATTTGGCAGTTCCTGGCAGCATCTAGCTTAGCTTTTTCACGATCTTTGTTCGTTCAATCCCTGGTGGGCAGAATCAATGCAATAACTGATGAGTACTGTTGAGTACTGTGGTTATTAGCAATAGAGTGTGATATCTTCACCACATTCGTCTGCTAAGAAGCATAGACACTTGAAGCGAATACTTACAACTTGCTCGTAGAAAGGATTTAATTTACATAGGGGTGGAATATGTAGTATTTGACGACCAAAGAATTTGATGTTGCGCTCAAAAGGACAACGAGCCGGGATCGACTTACAGAAGAAATGGGCTAACTTGGGATCGTGGACTTCAATTGTCTCCAACCACTGACAAACTCTATTCTTGAGGCTGTTGATGAACATAGCGATCGCTCCTTGTAATAAATTTAAATAATGTCTGTTGCAGTTGAGTACCTTCATACTTATTGATAGGTCTACTTCTGCTGTGTTATGCAATTAAAGTGAGCTGTTAATTCATGCGTCCTCGTCAAGGCATTACTGAAGTCTTTTCGACTTTTCTGCAATTTGATGCCGATCGCTTCAGTACCTGGGTAGCTGAACCGCGTCTGCGACGGAGTATGCAAGCCAATCTGGCTCGGCAACGGCAGATGGACTCTAGGGAAGAATTTTGGGTTCTTTACTGGTACAAGCTTTGGCAAACTCAGCCTGATAGTGTGGCAGCATCGCATCTAGCAGCTTACTTGCAAGAAGTGTGCTATTGGGCAGCCCACAAAACGAATGCTAGCTTTTCCTCTACCCAGTACACTTTGTCTGATTGCTTTATGATGGCGATCGCGCGGTTAGATAAAGTTTTGAAGGGATTTAACCCCCAGTTGGGCTATAGCTTCAAAAGTTATGCCAGTGTGATTTTCAGCAGTGTCCTTAAAGATCTCCTGCGCCAGCACCAAGAAGTCGATATCTGTACTAATTGGGCATTACTGCGCAAGCTGAGCCAAAAGCGCTTAGTGGAATCGTTGCAAAATGTGGGACTCGATCGGGAAACAATTTCTCGCTACGTTCTGGCTTGGAATTGTTTCAAAACGATTTATGTTCCAACTCATCCCACCGGAACCCGTCAACTTCCCAAACCTGATGCTGCTACGTGGTCAGCGATCGCAGAACTATACAACAAAGAGCGCCTGACCCACTTCTCGGCAAATGAACCGAATTGTACCGCTCAAACTTTGGAAAAGTGGTCGATCGCTTGTGCGAAAGCGGCGCGTTCTTATTTGTATCCTACATTTGTATCGATCAATGCTCCTAAGCCAGGACAAGAATCTGGTGAATTCCTAGACGATCTAGCTGAATATAGACAAGAAACATTTCTTCATGAAATTATTGCTGTCGAAGAACAACAAAGTCAGCATTTACAGCAAGATAAACTCAAAGCCTTGCTAGCAGAAGTTTTGGCTAAGTTAGATCCTCAAGCCCAAGAAATTATCCAACTTTACTACAGGCGAGGACTGACTCAACAGCAAATAGCGCAAGAACTTGATATAAAGCAGTATACGGTTTCGCGGCGGCTAACAAAGTCAAAAGAAATTATATTGACTTCTTTGGCTTCTTGGAGTCAAGAGACACTGCATATTTCTCTAACATCAGAGGTACTGAGCTATATAAGTACCGTTCTGGAGGAATGGTTGAAAGTCTATTATGGTAATCCCCGCGCTCAGATGGAGTCTCCCCCATGACTTTTGATCCCGCCTTACTTACCTTTGCCGAACCAGCGCACTTGTGGCTAGAAGTGTCTCAAACAGAAATAGATCGGGCTTGGCAGCGCAGCCAATCTTTTTCTAGTAATCGCGATCGCTGGAATGCTTATCTGAATCAAATTTGCCTCAATACTGTTCTCGATTGGATCAAACAAGAGTACGCACCCCAGGCTAATGTTTGGTCAGTTGCCACTTTACCCAGCATATGGGAAGTGGTGAATGGGTCTGCTATTACTCTAGACAAAACTCGATTCGTTTTGGTTCCCACCGAGACGATTGATTTTAGCGAACTGCGGCTGCCACAAGAATGGGTAGATATTCCTAGTTGGGCAGCAGATTATTATCTGGCGGCTAGTGTCGATCCTGATGAAGGGTTAGTAAGAATTTGGGGATACGCAACTCATCGGCAAATTAAACAAAAAGCTAGCTACGATCCGCAAGATCGCACTTATTGCTTAGATGAAGCCGATTTACAGGATATTAGTGTTTTGTGGGTATCGCGGCAACTTTGTCCAGAAGAACAGACGAGAAGTGCGATCGCGCCTTTGCCTAAAATGGCATTGGCACAAGCAGAGAACTTAATTGCGCGTTTGGGGACTCCAGATATCATCAATCCCCGCCTAGCTGTACCGTTCGCCTTATGGGGAGCGCTATTAGAGCATGGAGGCTGGAGACAAAATTTGTACCATCGGCGGATGGGATATCCAGAACAGTGGTCAGTTTTGCAATGGCTCTCTGGCGGAGTATCAGAGGCTGCCAAACAATTTGGTTGGGGGCAAATTGGCTGGCAACCAAGTTTAGCAGCAGCACGGGGAACAACACAGATTCCCACAGAAGTTTTCTTGTCGCGCCATCTGACAATTGCTGGTCAAAATTATGAATTGCGGGTGACTCCAAGGGCTACTGCCGAGCAGAGAATTTGGCGGTTTGAATTACGCAATGCAAGGGGTGGCGATCGCATCCCTGGAGGATTTAAACTGCGACTTCTGACTGAAGATTTACAGCCTTTTGATGGCAACCAAGATGTAGCTACCACTGCCACCGATTATTTGTTTGTTGATCTAGTTCTGGAACCAGGCGAAGGCTTGGTGTGGGAAGTAGAACCAATGCCGGAAAATTACGACCGCGAAATATTACGGTTTTAACCACAATATTCTCATTAAAGCATCTGGGGATCTGTGGTCACTGTAGGAAGCAGGGGAAAAAAACTCAAATCCAAAATCTAAAATCAAATCAGTGTCCTAACTTAATTTCGCCATCTTTGTCTCCACTGGCGAGAGTTTTGCCATCAGGACTAATTGCCACAGCATAAACATCTTCGCTATGCCTTGACAAAGTATGCAATAATGTTCCTGTTTTTGGATTCCAAAGCTTAATCAGACGATCTTCTGCGCCACTGACAAGTACCTTGCTATCCGACCTAAAGGCTACGGAATTAATATGATCTGAATGTCCAACTAAAGTGTGTAACAGTCTCCCAGTCTGAGGATTCCAAAGCTTGATTGTTTTGTCATTACTACCACTTGCAACCATTTCTCCGTTTGGGCTAATAGCAATAGAAATAACGTTCCCTGTATGCCCAGTAAGAGTATGAAGTAACTGCCCAGTATTTAAATTCCAAATTTTAACTGTGTTGTCGGCACTGCCGCTAGCAATAATCTTTTCATCTGAACTTACGGCAACGGAACGAACAGCATCTGTATGCCCTACTAAAGTCCGCAGCAGTTTTCCAGTATTTAAATTCCAAATTTTAACTGTCTTATCGCCACTACCACTAACTACAGTTTGTCCATCTGGGCTAATAGCCACAGAGCTAACTGTATTTGTATGCCCTACCAAAGTCTGCAGCAATTCCCCAGTATTTAAATTCCAAATTTTAACTGTCTTATCTCCGCTACCGCTAACAAGCGTCTGCCCATTTTGGCTAATACCAATAGACCAGATTGTATCTGAATGTGCCCCCGGAAAAGCGCGGAGTAATTCACCGCTATTTAGCTGCCACAGCTTGATTGTTTTGTCTCCACTGCTACTAGCAAGTAACTGACTGTCGGGGCTGAAGGCAAGCGACCAAACTGTGTTTCTATGTTCAAATACAGTTGGTGCTTGCTGATTATAATTTGTGTCTGCAGCAATAGATTCACCCATCGACAATTTTTGTAAATCTTGCCAGCGAGTAACGCTGTAGATGATTCCTACTAATACTGATAGAGTAATCAAACTTGCACCCATCAGTGACTGGGGTTTACTTAAGGTTGAGATCTGAGGATTTTGGGGTCTCGATTTTGAAATTGAATTTGGATAGGCGGCTGTTTCACTAACAACATTTGGAGAACTATAGCCAGATATTTTTGAAGAGTCTATCTGACTGTCTGCAACAGCTAAGCTTGGGGTTAAATCGCGATCGCATCTTATTTGCCTATCTTGAATCGGTGCTTTAACTAGTTGGATATTATAACTGTCTCCAACTGTATATATTGTTGGCTCCAATAAAAATGCAGATTCTTCTGCTTTTCTGCTAATATATTGATGCAGTTCATAAGCAGAAATACATTGATCGCTTTCGAGCTCGGCTGCCCCTGTTTCAATTCCTTCAACTAAGTATTGGGTGTAAGTCGAAAGCTCAAAACCTTTGTGCAAATAAGATTGTTGTGTTGACGTAGTAGCACTAAGAATTACTCTTCCTTCTCCCCCTAGCTGGTTTTTGATATCTACATAATCGTTATTATTAGATGACAAAACATCAACCAAAGCATTACTAAAACAACAGTCTAATATGACTACCTGCTGTTTCGAGTGACTGAGGCTCATCATTTCTTGCACAAAACTAGCTGCTACTGCTGTCGATTTAACAAGTTCTCCTTGGGGATTTTTACAAGTGCGGCGCGTGGTAAAATAAAGTTGGTTGTAATGGTCTTGTATGCAGTGACCAGAGAAAAACAACAGTGCTAAATCATCGCGATCGCGCACTTTATCTTTAAACAAAGTTGCGATCGCCTTCTGCATTGCCAATGGTTCGGGATTTTTTAGCGTTATGACTTCGGTAAAATTGCCGATTTCCGGGTGTTGCAAGATGCGTTGCATGGCTGATAAATCTTTTGCTACTCCAGGCAGCCAATTAAAACCCGGCCCGTAATCGCTCACTCCAATCAGCAATGCTACTCTAGCCATTGATGAGTTCCTCCGCTGATTTTATAAGTTGGCGCTGCTATAGCTATACACAAGCAATATGATTCTTTACTGGCAACGCTTGAAAGCATGATTTTATCGTTTCAGTTGACAAAAGTTTTTTAATCAAGCTTCGATCTATCTTCTTTGCTAGAGGGAAGCAATGGGTGGTTGCTACAAACTTTTTAACTGTGACGCTGTAACAAATTTTAATTCAATGGTTCGATGTTGGCGATCGCTTCTTGGTTCAGAACTCGGTTGTTTAAATGTAAAATTTTTTACATATTACTCCCAGATTGGCGATCGCGTCCTATCCTATATATCTACATCCATATTAGTAGGGTAGGAGTAGCTATTCTACAAGGAATTTGTGGCAGACTATTATATACTAGATGAGAATATTTCTCGTTCCTACGCTTAGCCCGATCGCGTTGCAGTTTGTATGAATCTGCTAATTTGAGGTAATTGCCGATGCGATCGCGTCTTCTGAATGAAAAAGGTAGATTTTAGCCCATCATATATAATATAAAAAGATTAGCGTTCGTCTGATGAAATTAGATATTTTTCCATCAGAAAGCAAGGTATTTTTACACCAGAACGTAAGGTATGAAACGAGCGTTCAACTACTTTATAACCACGCCTTTGATAAAAAGGTTTGGCATTAATTGATGCTGAAAATTCTAGCTTTTCAATATTGTGGGATATTGCCTCGGTTTCTACCGCATTGAGTAGCATAGTACCCACTCCTTGACGCGCATAGTTTGGATGAACATAAACGGCACATAGTTCATTCTCAAATAGAGAAGAAAACCCGATAATTGCCTTCCCCTTCTCGGCAACAAACATTATTTCGCCCGTTTGTTCCATCGCTTCAAGATGACGTTTTGAGGTAAGCTTGCCTACCCAAGCCTCTATCTGCTTAGGTGTATAATCATTTGCACAAAGTACCCGTACAGATGCAATGTGAACCAGACAAATTTGTTCAACATCTTTTAGTTGAGCTTTACGAACGGAAATTTTTTGAAGTTGTTCGCTGTCCATTTTGCCCAGCTATTTTTTAGATTAGCAACCTGCTCATATTAATTATGCCAAAATAAACCATGTTTTTTCCATTTTAATGATATCTTTAAAGCATTATAGCTAGCATATATTCTAAATTCACTTAGTCATCAATTTCTCAAGTTGCAATTTCTGTAGGGTGGGCATTGCCCACCCTACAATTAGCCCTTCACGCAGACAACCTGCTTCAGAGTTGCCACAATTTCGACCAAATCTGACTGGTTATTCATCACCTCATCTATAGGTTTATAAGCCCCAGGAATCTCATCTAAAACACCCCTATCTTTGCGGCATTCTACTCCTTTAGTTTGCTCTATCAAATCGTCGAGCGAGAAGTAATTTTTTGCCTTATTTCGAGACATCAAACGTCCTGCACCGTGAGAGCAAGAACAGTAACTCTCATGATTACCCTTACCCTTAACAATGAAAGATTTTGCTCCCATTGAACCGGGGATGATCCCATAATCTTCATTACGCGCTCTTACTGCACCTTTTCGAGTAACATACACATCCTCGCCGAAATGCGCTTCTTTTTCGGCATAGTTATGATGACAATTTACCTCTAATAAAGGCTTGAATGGCTTACCACCAGCAAGATGCTTTTCCATCGCCCGCTTGAAACGAGCCATCATCACATCACGGTTGAAACGCGCATAGTCTTGCGCCCACTGTAAATCGCGCCAGTAAGCAGCAAATTCAGGTGTTCCAGCAACGAAATAAGCCAAATCTGGATCGGGTAAACGAGTATCCGCCAGCTTTGCCAATTCCCTGGCTGTACCAATATGGCACTGAGCCAACATATTACCAATATGGCGGGAACCAGAGTGTAGCATCAGCCAAACTTGATTCTCTGTATCGATGCAAACTTCTAAAAAATGATTTCCTCCACCGAGAGAACCCATTTGATTCATCGCTTTGCTTTCCAGGCGTTTTACTCCTGAATGCAAATCTTTGAAATCATGCCAACGCTGCCAATTTGTTACAGATTTTTCTACGTCTTTGTTTTCATTAAAGCCAACAGGAATTGATGCTTCAGTATCAAGGCGAATCTGCTTAAGTTTACCTTCAAGTTGGGTTGCAACAAATGGGGTTTTAATTGCAGCCATTCCACAACCCACATCCACACCCACAGCAGCTGGGATAATAGCATCTTTGGTAGCAATTACAGATCCTACTAAAGCACCTTTGCCCAAGTGAACATCTGGCATTAATGCAACGTGCTTGAAGACAAATGGTAGCGAAGCGACATTTTTAGCCATTTTGGTTTCTTCAAAACCAAGGGCATGATTCGCCCAACTAAGAACAGGTGATCGCGTTGAAATTTCTAGTTTTTCGTATGGCATAACTTTCTACTTTTGGTATATATGCAAATGTATTACTCCCTAGGGGGGATGCAAACTTAAATACATAAGTTCTTGATTTTATACTACTATTGTATTACAATAGTAGTATAAAATCAAGATCTATTGTGGGGACGAGATCCAAGCAAGATTTCAGCCTAATGAATTAGACTTTGTTAAGAGAAGATACCCGAATAGGGCGATCGCTTTGTAAAAGCTCTGCCATCAATTGAACTGGTTTAGACTCCTATGGCACGTCAAGACACGATTTGGGAACTTTTCTTATCGCCCGTTGTTCGCTTCTTCATCAATGAAGAGGAGCTAAAGCGTTATTATGAAAGTATTGATTGGCAACAAGAGAGCGATCGCTTCCGCCGAGCAGATGTAACAATTCCTGCATACTATAGTAGTCAAAACTTTCATGGAATTGAGAAGGGATATCTCAATTCTGGTGCGGCAGTTAGCTACGATCCAGTTACCCAATATGTCTTACCACCTAACGAAACTTTAGTTCGCCAAGGCTTGCTCGATCGCATTCGAGTTAAACCCAGACGAATTCTAGATTTAGGCTGTGGTACGGGTTCTACTACATTGATGTTAAAACAAGCTTTTCCCCAAGCCCAAGTAATTGGTTTAGATTTATCGCCTTATATGTTAGTCAGGGCGGAAGACAAAGCTAACAAGGCTGGTTTAGATATTCAATTGCGACATGGTAATGCCGAGCATACAGGGTTTCCTGATGCAAGTTTTGACCTAGTAACGGCATCCTTATTATTTCACGAAACTCCACCAGCAGTTACTCAAGCAATATTACTTGAATGCTTTCGACTGCTTACAGTTGGCGGCGAAGTGTTAATTTTAGATGGTAGTCAAAAGACACTACGAAATCTGGATTGGCTGAATAATATTTTTGAGGAACCGTATATTCGAGACTTTGCGGCGGGGAGTGTAGACGCTTGGATGGGTAAAGCAGGCTTTGAAGCAGTGCAGACTGATGAAATCTGGGGAATACATCAAGTGACTCGCGGTGTTAAACCCCTAATGCAGAAGACAGGAGACAGGAGACAGGAGACAGGAGAAGATGCTTTATTAGGGGAATGGATTCCCGCTCCTGGCTATTAAGGTAATATACAGCATGACTTTAAAAGCAGTTTTATTTGATTTCAACGGTGTGATAATTAATGATGAGCCGCTGCATGAGAAGTTAATTGAGCAGATATTAATAGAAGAAAATCTGCGTCCGATACCAGGAGAGTTTCAACAGGTTTGTTTGGGTAGAAGCGATCGCGTTTGTCTGACTGAATTACTCAATCGTCGGGGTAGAGTCGTCAGCGAAAGCTACTTAATTCAGTTGATGCAACGCAAGGCGCAAGCCTATCAGCAACAGTTGGAAAAGATGCAAAAACTACCGCTTTACTCTGGTTTGGATGACTTGATTTTTCAGGTGCGATCGCTTCATCTAAAACTAGCTATCGTTAGTGGTGCAATGCGCTCTGAAATTGAATTAGTGTTAAATCGGGCAAATTTAGCAGCACACTTTCCAGTCATTGTTGCTGGTGATGACATAACCACTAGTAAACCAGAACCCGATGGATATCTCTTGGCAGTAGAACGCCTCAATCAAGAATATCCCGATTTGCAACTGCAACCAAGTGAGTGTTTGGCGATTGAAGATACTCCCGCTGGGATACAAGCGGCGAAACGAGCAGGAATATCAGTGGTTGGGGTGGCGAATACCTATCCTTTTCATATGATGCAACGCAGGGCTAACTGGGCTGTAGATTATCTTTGCGATTTAGATTTGCAATGGGCTCAACAAGTATTATCTGCGGCAAACCCCCAGCCAGCCGTCGCTGAATGCTAGAATACACTATGGCGATTAGCACTTTTAGATTAGAACTCAATCTAAAATCTAAAATCTAAAATCCAAAATCGATACGGGGAATTAGCTCAGTTGGTAGAGCGCTGCGATCGCACCGCAGAGGTCAGGGATTCGAGTTCCCTATTCTCCATTTGCTTCACCACTTATACTGTTCTAAGTAGTCTGGTTCTGTCCTAAGCATATCCCTAGTATAGGACACCTACCTTAGTCCAAATTACCATCTGTCAAGCCTAACTAGTAAGTCTGGGATCTCCCAAGTCTAATTATCTACAACTGTAACACTCCGATGTTATGCTCTCACCCTAATAACTTTTTTGCAATGGAAATATGCGAAAAGTGCATTAGTTAGATTCATATTGACTGTAGTTTTCTCATAGTCTCCGTCACTCCCGAACGGTTCAACAAGTAGTGGCAAAGTAAGGTGTTAACAACCATAGCCCGATCCCCAAGCTTTAATTGCAAGTGCTAGTTTTCTAAGAGCCATGCATATATATGTAACAATCCACTATTTCCTTTTCAGAAATATTGCCACTCATCGATCCCACTGTTAAGAAAGGATAGTGTGCGCACACAGCCAAATCGGTAATTAGCAGATCTATGGAGGTTGTGTAATGACAAGTTCTTTGGTTACACCCGTCGCAGTATTAATACTTGGTTGGCTCCTAGCCTCCGGCATTGGCTCCTGGGCATACTTCGCTGGGAAGTCTGACTTTGACGATTCATTTCCTCTGCCTAGATTCATGACAAAACGATAGGCATAACATTTGCTATGAATGTTTGGGTTTCCCCAACGCCAAGAATTGCTTGGGGAACCCTTTTTACTAACCCGGAGGGTAAGTAAATCAACAAACCATTGCAACAATTACTCACAACGTCTTTTATCTTGTCGTTATCTTGACAAGCCTCGATGTCCTCTGAGTTAAAATCTTTTCCTACCTGCTTGGTGCAATCTTCATTGTCTGTAAGTCATGCTGAAACTATGCACAGAGAATACTGCTATAGCAAGAGTAATGCTTTCTCTGCGATCAGCTAATCGGCATTCAAGTTGCTTGCAATAGAAAGAAGCCAGAAGTCAGAAGGAGAATCTCCTAAGAGCGCTCCTCCTGATTCCCCTAACCATCGAATAATGCAAGGCGCAATGCACATCAGCTTATTAATAGCCTGCTTGCTTATCCACTACGTTCTTTAATGGTTGTCCTTGGCGATAGCGTGTCAGGTTGTCGAGAAATAAATCTACGATGCGTTGAATCGTTTGGCTCGTAGCAGCCGAACAGTGAGGCGTAATAAAGACATTGGGCAACGACCAAAACAAACTGTCAGATGGCAGTGGTTCTGTGCTAAGAGTATCAAGTCCAGCACCTGCAATCCAGCCAGAGGTGAGCGCCACGAGCAATGCAGCTTCATCCACAACCGCACCTCTTGCGATGTTAATCAGATAAGCACTCGCTTGCATTGATCGCAATGCAGCCGCATCAATCATACCTTTGGTATCTGGGGTAAGGGGTGTGGCAACTACTACAAAGTCTGCTTCTGGCAATAGCTCACGCCATTCATCAACACCCACTACCCGCTCAAATCCTGGCTGGGGTTGGGGAGAACGACGAACTCCCCAAACTCGCATACCAAATACACTTGCACGAAGAGCGATCGCACAACCAATACTACCTGCACCAATAATGAGCAACTTAGCACCAGTCAACTCTTGCACTTGGACTTCCCAACTCCATTTGTGTTGAGCCTGCAAGGTGCGTAGAAAAGACATCTGTTTCGCATGATTCAAGATGAACGCCATGACAAATTCTGCAATCGGGATACCATAAACCCCGGCACTGTTGGTAAGAATGATGTCGCGTTCGATAAAAGTTGGGGTTAAGATATGGTTGACACCTGCACTAGGGGTATGTTGCCAGCGCAACTTAGGTGCAGCCGCAAGTACGCGATGAAGTGTGGTTGGCTTGAGGCGAAACCCGTTGAAATATACTTGAGCGTCACTGGCATCGCCATCAAAATTGCCATCTGGATCTACCCAAACGATGCTTACATTGTCAGGTAGGCGAGGTTGAATAGCATCTGTCAACTCGGTGGGTAGGATGAGTTTCATTTTGCTTTTCATACATCAAGTGAATCTGCTCTACTGCTCACCGCATAATATCGTTGTTAGCATTGCTTTGGATTTTAGCTAAAACTATGTAGAGACAATATAGATGTCCTCGTATTAAACGAGAGCGATATCGCCAAAACAATGAAATATTACTAGGCAGATAGTATGCGACAGTAGCCTAGCGTGTAAAAATAACTCAATGCACTCGACATCCAACTCATCAACTTTTGTGTTTCCCTTAGCCTTAACCCTGGGAGTTGCGCTTAACTTATTCTCGAACTTGAGAAGTTGGGGGCAAACTCCCCCTGCCACAAAGGCAACAGCGTTGTTCTCCGGGCAAATTAGTCAAGCACAGGTCAAGAGGACACCAGGACGCAGCAACTTAAAGAATTGCTCGATCGCATCTGCCGCGCCAACCTGTTTTCCTTTGCTTTTGAACACAACTGGGCATCAAAACCTTGCTCAAGGGAATGCCAATACTAGCTCCCCCAACAATGGTGCTGTTATTACTGAAATCCGGGTGCGGTTTCTCAATCGGCGCGGTCTACCAATCCCCGGACGGACTCGTCCATTCATCATTACTAGAGAGTTTGACTTGCGACAAGGGGACATCTACAACCAAAAGTTAGCACAATTCGGCTTACAGCGAGTTTCAAATTTAGATATCGTCAGGCGGGCAAGCCTTACCTTAAAGCCAACAGGAGAGCAGAATCGAGTCGTGATGGTGGTCAATGTAGTCGAGCGTAATCCTTTCACCGCCAGCCTTAGTACAGATACTCGTTCCCCCTCGGCATTGCCTGGGCCATTTCAACCAAGAGCCGTATCGCCAGGAGCCGATATCGATAGTGGTTTCGCTGTTGGGGGTAGCGCGCAGTTGCGAAACTTGGGAGGAAATAATCAAAACTTAGCGTTGAGAATAACGGGTGGTGCGCGCGTATTAAATGGGGAATTAAGCTTTACCGATCCTTGGATAGCAGGCGATCACCAACGTACAGGTTATTCTGTGAATGTCTTCAATCAAAGAGCGGTGCAATCAGTATTTACAGGAGGCGATCGCAACGTTAACTTATCCGATGGAGGTGAAGCTTGGGTGCATCGCTTAGGTGGTGGAGTGCAATTTTTCCGCCCCCTAGCCTCAGACTTGACGGCAGCTTTAGGGTTATCCTACCAGCAAGTGTCTGTTCGAGATGATATGTTTAGCTCGATTCTGGAGAAGCGCGATCAAAGGGGCAATCGGCTCACTTTTAGCGATCGCGGGCAGGACGATTTGCTTGCTCTTAGCTTCAGGGCTGCGTTGGAGCGGCGCAACGATAAAGAAAATCCTACCAGTGGCTCTAGAGTACTAGTTGGCGTTGACCAATCAATTCCAATTGGAGAGGCAAATATTCTCTTCACTCGGCTTAGTGCCAATTACTTGCAATATATTCCCCTACCACTGTTTGGTTTCACAACTGGTTCCCGTACCCTAATCCTGAATCTCCAAGCAGGTACAATGCTTGGGGATGTCCCTGGCTATGAAGCCTTCAACCTCAGTGCAGGTCTAACCAGGGGTTTTGGAGGCGGTGGCATAGGGACGGGTCGCAGTTTTGTTGAAGCAACAGCCCAATACAATTTCCCTGTCGCCATTTTCAGCCTCTTCAAGCAAAGGGTTAACTTAAACGGCGAATTGTTTGTAGACTATGCCTCAGATCTAAATTCTGGTGCGAGCGTCCTAGGTAAACCCGCTATCGTGCGATCCAAACCTGGTGAGGGTTTGGGCTATGGATTTGGTTTAAGTGCCAAGACTTCTTTTGGAACTGCAACTCTTGAATTTGCTTGGAGCGACACCAGAGATAATCAAGTGATTTTTACACTGGGCGAACGCTTCTAACTCATTAGTGGTACTGGGACTTTTGACCAAAGCCTGTAACGGTATCAGTCATACCTATGTCTTGGATCGGTGCGCCTATCATGATAGTGTGCGATCGCATTAGCCTCGGTAATAAAAATTAAATTAATTACACTAAACAGTAATAACTCTCATTTAGTCTCACTAGTCAAATTCGCTGTTAGACAAAGTACTATTTATTGATTTTCTAGCCTCGTTAGTATTTACTGAAATAGTTTCTTTACGTTCAATTAAATTCTCAGCTTGTTCGGGAATTTACAAGTAAATTCAAAATCTGATTAGACAGCGATCAAATTGCTCCCATAAGTCTTCACCATTTTCTAACACCTAACGATAGATTTTGATCTGCGCGATCGCCTTTATCAAAAAAGATGCCGTGAAAACTCAGATATGTCCAAAGGTAGTAGAAGCCACTTCTGCCTAGAGTCATCATGTGGCTAAGAGTTTATAAATCATCACAACCATGAGTAATACTCCTCAGCATGACAAAAATCAAAAAGTTGAAAGTGTAGCCTTTAAATTCAGTGTTTGGGCTTCTGTAGCTGCTGCGATAATCGTAGGGATTGCAACCATTTGGTATTACCGAGGAATATTGTTTTAGATTTGTTTAGTGCTTAAATCGATACCTAAATTTACAACGGTCGATCAACAGTTCAATCACCAAGTAGTGCATCAACTATGATGAGCAAAAAGTGAGTGGTATTCCAAGCCAATCGCTGGATTCGAGTTCTAGAAGTGTTGTAGATGTAGTGTAGATATATGGTATCGACTACATTTTCAGGGAATTGAACCCAACAACACAAGCAGTTAGTGAGCTAAGACTTGCCCAGCTTGGGTGCTTATTACCGAGAAATATCGGTCTTTGTAGTCGGAAATTCCTGAAATGGTAGCAAACCAAAGGAACCAAAAGAAACTGTAGCCGCTGCTGCCAGTACTACTAGCTTATACGCACCAATTTCCTCTTGGTGCGTGTAATAATGTTCTTGTTCGCATACTCAGTTTCTCTCGTAATCTCAGGCAACAGGAGTACATAGTCATGGTAGAACGTCCGATCAAAAAGTCTGAGCGACAGACTGATGCTGCTCCTAGTGATGCTGTAGAAGAAGTTTCTGCAACTGAACTTAACTCAGTTGAAGCGGGCATTGACACTACCTCCCCAGTCATAAAGCGAAACGCTACAATCCAACCAGTGCATCGCAAAGACAAAACAAAAGGACAAAGCAAAGGACAAGGCAAAGGTAGGGAACCACAGAATGAGCCACAGGCAACGAATCGTGCTTTGGTACGTGGCCCCAAACCTCAGAAAACCGAACTTCCAACAATCAAACCATCTCAAGAAGAAACTTCAGAGGACGCAACCAGCGAACCGAGTCAATCAACGGCTGTTGATGGCTAAAATTTCCCCTTGTGCCTAATTCAAACAAGCAAGTCGATGAGAATGAAAATATAATCTTTGAGCAAAAATGCTTTCAGGCAGATTTGAAAAGAGTTTTCATTGTCTAGAGACACCCAAGCGCGATCGCAGAGCTTAAGCTCCGCGATCGCGCAAACCAGTTAAACTACACTGAGACAGTGCGCCAGTTAACCTTACAGCAAATAAATTGCCACCCGACGGCTCTGATTAAGACGGCATGAGCATTACTAAGGCGTTGCGCGGGCAAGGAGTGGCTATGATTAGCTACATAAAGTTAACAAGACCAAGCCGCAATATATCTCGTGTGAAATGACATGAATATCCGATCCATGCATCGGAAAGAAACTTGCCTGCCTGATACTCCTTGGTTATTCCATAGCCACCAAGAATCTCGACTGCTGTTTGGGCGTTCTTGATTGCTACATCTACGGCAAAAGTTTTAGCTGCTGGTGCCTTAACTGTTGCTGCAAGTTGGGGATCGCTGTCTGCGGTACAGGCTGCATCCCACACCATCAACCGTGCCGCCTGCGTGTTTACCATCATGTCAGCTAGCTTCAAAGCAACGGCTTGATGCGAAATTAAGGGACGACCCCAGCTTACCCGCTGTTTGGCATAATTTAGAGCATATTCGTATGCCGCACGAGCCAAACCGACGTAAGAGGCTGCAAGTCCAATCGCTACTTCAGGCACCAACATTAGCAAAGCTCCCGCTTGCCCTTCTTGCCCGATTAGATTGTGTGCAGGCACGCGCACGTTGTCAAGATGAATCGCGGCATGATGAGAAGCTTTCCAGCCAATCATCTCGGTTCTCTGTCCAAATGTTAAACCTGGTGTATCTGCTCCAATATAGAAAATCGACATACTCTCTTGCATCGGCTTGTCTAAAGCTGTGCGTGCGATGATAAAGTAGGCATCAGCAATTCCAGCATTTGTTACCAATCCCGACTTTTTACCGTTGAGGACGTATGTATCACCGTCGCGTACTGCAACAGTCTTCATACCGATTTGAGCATCAGGTATCGGGCAGAACAGATCGGAGGAAGCTACGTTCGGTTCGCTCTCTGCGGCACTAAACACAAGAGCTTCACTGGAACTAACATACGACAAGAGGCAATCGCGCTGTTCGCTACTTCCAGCCCTACCAATGAGAAGGGGCATAACATTAGAAAGACTGAAGTAGCTAGAAGCGATACTACTATCAACAGCACCAAGTTCTTCTTGAACTAGGGCAAAGTCTATACATTTTCTACCCCCACCGCCCAACTCTTGTGGTAGCAGCAAGGACGTAAATCCTAGTGAGGCTCCTTTGTAAAAAACACCTTTACACAATTCCCAAGGAACGAGATTAGGATCGTTAGACTCGTCAAGCTTCTGCGCAAGGGGCTGAATTTCGCTGATAGCAAAGTCACGCGCTATTTGCTGTAACTCTGTCTGTTCTGGAGTGAGGCACAAGCCGATCGCCATTTACTTCTCCGTAGTTAGTGTTGGTGATGAGAGTATTGTTAAGTCAACTTTGGACTAAAAGGAATAGCAAATTTTGCGATCTTTTGATCGAATTAAGAAGGGAACTCAAAACATCCCTCTGCTGTGCAACGCCAATCAGCTATTGCTTAGAATAGAGTTAGTAGGGTGAATAGTAGGCTCCGATGTGCCTTGTCAGTAGAGCCAAGAAATAGTAAATGAAATGCGAACATTATTAACACTTTTTGGTACAGAACGGAGCGAACTTCAGACAGAAATTAATAAAGCGACTAGCCTGAAGCAGGTAAGTAAGGTAGTTCAAAATCGAATTGATAGTCTTGAAAAAAATTATGTCGGTGAGCTAAGCGTAACTCAAGTACGTTTGGTTAAGTTTTTCTTGGAAACGCTACGGCAGTCACTATCTACTCTAACTGCTGCCAACGAGATCGAGATTTCGGACGTAGAGCCACAACTCGTCGCTCAAGCAGTGAAGTCTTCTCCTAACAACTTTATACTAAAACTGCTACAAGCGATCGTCAGCATAGGCATTTTAGTTTCGTTGTTTTCGTTGACTAAAACTAATCTTCAAGCTTGGATGCCGATTTTACTTATGTCTGTGCTGCTGGGGCTAGAAGCTGCGCTTCACTTTGATAAAAGCGATCGCGTAACCGCCCCTGTGCCTGCAATTGATCCCCAATTGCCCCTGCAAGTCGATAGCACAGTTCTTTTAGACAACTTAGCTGAGGCGCTGAACACTATCGATCTTGCAGTAGCTTCTGTTGAAGAAGTAAATAAACCGCTGGCATCGAGTGGTTTAGAAGATCTGACAGAAATCTTAGATATTCTTCAAAGGCTGATGGGCGCGTCATTTCTTCAAAATCCCCTGATGGCGCTTGAACTGGTCAAGCTGATTCCGCAGATTCTAATGAAACAGGGAATTCGAGTACAAAGTTACCAACTTAGTAACAAAGAACAGAGTTTGCGCGAGTATTTTGAGTTTGAGCCAAGTATCGATGCGGCTGCTAAAGATTATATAACCGTAACTCCTGCTTTATTGAAAGGCGATCGCTTGCTCAGGCGCGGTCGAGTAATTGAGCCAGTAGACGCTAACGATAATTGAACGGACATTACCTCGCTGATAGGAAATAGCCCAAAAGTGAGAGGCTTTTCCTTGTTCGCGTTTTGACTTTAAAAAATATAAAAATTAAGTAACACAATGAGTACGCAAGTTACAGAAATAGTTGGGTTCGATCTGGGGCATGGTGAAACAGCTGTGGCAAGGGCGAAGGTGGAGAGTATCGAAACTCCTCAGATGCTTGAAATCAATAATAAAAAAGTACAAATTACAGCAATTGGTTTGCATCCCGATCTAGGCATTCTTGTGGGCGAACAAGCGTTAATATCTGCTGGTGTTACCCATCTCCAAATTGGTTTCAAGCAAAAACCAAACCCAGAGGCAAATTACAGGCAGACAATTCGCAATTTTGTTGCCACCTATTACCATCTTTTAAAAGAAAGCAGACAGATCGAAGTAGGAAACAATACCAGCCACTTTTACATCGGCTGTCCTTCAGGCTGGTCGATCGGTGAACGAGAGGAATACCAAAAGCTGCTTAAGGAAGCCGATCTTGGGCTTGTCAGCGTCGTACCAGAGTCGCGGGCGGCATTAATGCAAGCGAAGGAAGCTGGAAAGCTTGACTATGACGAAATCAAATCAGCCCTTCTGCTAATTGATATTGGTTCTTCAACCACAGATTTTACCCTCGTCAAGAGCTTGTCCGAATTCCCACTCGATTTCGGGCGTAATACTCTGGGAGCATCGTTGATTGACAAGTCCATTCTCGGCCGGACTCTGGCAAATCACGAGCAGAGAACGTTACTTGAAAAAGTTTTTGAGTCACATCCGCATCACAAACTACGCTGCGAACTTCAATGTCGCAAAGCTAAGGAAGATTACTTTTCCAACGAACTGTTGTACAGCAACTCTGAATCATTTGCACGCGGCTTTGAATCTATCAGCCCACAGCTTTTCTTTATCCCCCAAGTCAACAAAGCGATGATGGCAGAAATTTTGAACCAACCCTTGCCTGAATTGGAACACAAGAGTTGGGTTCAAGCTTTTCGGGAAGCTGTGAGTGAAGCAAAGGAAAAACTTGCAATACAAGGCATTGTGCCAGAAGTGCTGCTGATGACTGGAGGGGCATCTCGGATGCAATTCACTCGTCAAATTTGCCAAGAGATCTTTCCCGAATCCGAGCTACGTCCCGATCCAGAACCAGAGCGAGCTATTGCATTAGGTCTTGCGCGTGTAGGACGATGGGAATTACGTGCTGCTGCCTTTAAAGAAGAGGTTAATCTTCTATGTGACTCAAACAAGTTGAAAGCTATCATCGAAAGACATATTCCCGCTCTGATCGAGTTGCTGGTAGAGCCTTTGTCAACTGGTACGATCGCAAATGTAGTCAAACCAGGTTTGCAAGATTGGCGAAGTAACAGAATCCGTACTTGGGCAGAGCTTGAAACCGAACTTGAGAAACAGGCGGAGCAGTGGCTCAAAAGCGATCGCGCGCAGCAAATCATTAATAGTAAATGTGCCACTTGGTTTAATAGCTATATCCAACCAGACTTAGCCGCAGAAACTGACCCGATTTGTCAAAAGTTCCAGATATCTAAAAGTAGCTTGAGGTTTGAGAGCGATATTAACCCAGCTATCGTCAACCCAGAATTATCTATTGGAGACGATATCCTTGCTGCTATAGCGACTTTAATAGTCAGTTTGGTAATTGCAGGAGGTACTATCGGAAGCATCATCGCTTTATTACTAACTGGACACTTGATCTTGCCAATCGCACTAGTATATGGCGCAGCATTGTTTGGAGAGGGAGTGCGGTTAAATAGAGAAAAGATTGAGGATACTATCAAGAAACAAGTAGATATTCCTGGTTGGATTCGTTCTATTTCCCTACAGGATAAGGCAATTGAAAATATTTGCGATAAAATGCAGCCTGAATTAGAACAGAGCTTGAAAGAACAAATGGCAAACCAACGCGAGACTTTTGATGAATTAATTGGGAAAGTTGGGCAAGAACTAAAAAAAGCTCTACACTCTAAGGCAGAAGAGGCAATAATACTAATCAGATAGCAGTTAACATTTGCTGCTAATTCTACAACACTCAAGCCTGAAAAATGACAGAAAGGTTATTCGCTGGCATTGTATAGGTTCTGACCAGCGAAAGATTGTGAGCTTGAGCAACTGCCACGACATCATCTAGATCGCGCACGCCCCACTCTGGGTTTTGCGCCCGTAAGCTTTGATCGAACGCAACATTGCTTTCTGCGGTATGCTTGCCTCGCTGTTTGAAGGGTCCATACAGATACAGAATGCCGCCGGGAGGAAGAATTCGCTTTGCCCCTGCCATCAATCCTAAATAGGCTGACTCTGGAGCAATATGAATCATGTTGATGTTGACAATAGCTGCGATCGGGTGGAGCTTTAAGTCTAGATCGTGCAACTGTTTTGGCAATTCATTCTGTTCGACTTCCCACACCGGATCGCGCGCATCTAACGCGATTGGGGGATACAGGTTATCCGTAGGGCAATGTTCGCGCCATGCTGAAATACTAGCTCGCGCCACTGGATTTGGGTCAGACGGAATCCACTTACGCGGATGAAGTCGGGGTGCAAAAAAAACTGCGTGTTCGCCAGTGCCGCTGGATACTTCTAACACCGTGCCTGTTGGTGGTAGCACTTCTAAAAGCACCTCCAGAATTGGCTCACGATTGCGCTGCGTGGCTGGGGCGTATTGCCCTGCATTATTGGGCTGATTCATTGGTGCGTTAAATGAGTCACAAAAATAACCTATTCATTTTCGCTCAAGGCGATCGCCTGGTTAAACTACTGTAAGCAAGATAAGATCGCAAACTTAAACATCAGGTTTACGAGTACGCTGCTCAATATCTTCAAGTGTTTGTAAAACCAAACGTTTAGCTTGCAGCCTCCAGCCGCGCTTTTGTACACTGATCGCGATCGCAGTCCCAGCAATAGTTGCAATAAAATCTAGCGGTTGAAAAAACGAAATTCCCAGCAATAGTCCCAGTCCAGCAATACCCCAAAAGGGTAAAGCGACAGTTTGCCGTTGTTTCTCGATCAATTGACTAATCGGATCGGCTGGCATTTCTTTGAGCAAAGATTCTTTCACCTGTCGTTGTTCTGCCGCAGAAACCGACAGACCAATTTTTTGCCGGAGTTTTTCGCGTTTTAGGGCATCTGTGCTGTATTGCGTCAGTTGATCCTCTGCCATGAGGAGTAAACGCTCGTATTGTCCCATTTGTTGCTGCTGAGTCTTTCTTAACTTAAAGTGTATGCGGTATTTTGCAGTTATTTAACAAAATTGTAAATTTAGACACTTATGCAGCGATCGCTCCCACACCCCGCCACTAAGCTTCATTTTCGCAGACATTAATAAATTCTCAAAGTTTAACAACTGGCACTCAAAAATTGCTGCAAACTTCTTGCGATCGATTCATCAGCTTAGCTTAAAGATGCACTAGTGAATTAAGGGGCTTTTTCGCTCGATTGAGGAATTTGCGCTTGCGATCGCACTTGCGGCTCAAATCCTTTCCCGGATCTCAACGATGCCCAAATCTTCACACCACATCTATCCAAAATCCGCTGCAACCGCTGTTTGGAGTAGAAAGGTAGGGAGGCTGTGTACCAGTCACTCAGATTCTTAGAACCTTTGCTGTTGTTACATTTTGCACAGGCTGGAACTAGGTTTCTCCACGAATCCATGCCTCCTTTCGACTGGGCTTGCACATGATCTAAGGTGAGTTGTCTAGACTTAAAGCCACAGTAAGCACAGCAATGATTAAACTCGAATTTAATCTGCTGTTTTACTCTAGATTTTACGTCTCTACACCTTTGGTAGTCAAAAATTTGCTGCATTTGGCAATTCAATTTAGACTTTGAGAAAACCTTAATGTTCCTGCAACTAATGTTGCTAGTGCCGCGAAGTTCTAAGAAAACGGTAAGGACTCTTTAGCTGAAAAAAAGCTAACTTAGTTTAATAATAGTATTTTTATTTATAAGTTTTATAACAGTCCATTCTTGACTAACTTCACTGCCCAAAGAAAGATATTCCCAATTTTAATAGACGCGGCTCGTCTATTCGTGCTTTGTCAAATGCAAGAGCTTAACTAAACGTTGATAGTGCTGTAACACCAAGAGCTACCCAAATTGCTCGGCTCATTTAGAAACGTCACTATACAAATTATCCATAATGTGGTTACGAGAAAGAGTTGTTTCAGACGCTTTCAGCCTTTCACCCACCCTAATGTACTTGCATACCTGCGAGGTTGAGTGCTGCTCCTGGCTAACAACGGCTGATATCCTCGATTTTTTATAGTACAAAAATACTATACAAAAGTCCTTTTAAAGTCTTCTCCCTCAATTCAAGTTATTTTCCAATTCAGCGACAAATCAAAGCATACATACTCTAATAAGTATAATATATTACATTAATTATCAATTGGCTACTGGTTAAACTTGTTAGTGTCTTTGGAGTATATGCTGAAAAAAGTAGGTCAAGGTTGGCAGTTTGCAAGTGAAAATAATCTAGAAGATTTTGTTTGGGGCCAGTTAAATAGCCTGTTTGAACTTTCTCCCTTAAAGCGGCAATATACAGCATACGGTGATATCTGCGATATTTTAGCACTAGATAAAAATAATAGATTGGTAATAATGGAACTAAAAAATGTTGAAGATAGATACATCGTTCAACAACTCACTCGTTATTACCATAGCTTGTTAGAGGAAAAACCTTTTCAGAAACAAGTCAATTATCAACTCCCAGTCCGGCTTATTGCAGTTGCTCCTAGTTTTCATCGCCACAATTGGCTAGATCGAAAATATCACAAACTAAGTTTTGAGTTTATGTCTTTTACAGTTAGGCAGCAACAGAATGAGGTTTATTTGCATTTGACAAATTTAGATACAAAGAAAGTATCACAAGCAAAAATTATAGATGTTTCACTTTTTAAAAAAGTAAAAATTTCGCAAATTAACGATACTATAGTAACTGCTGAGAGTGGTGATATTACTTTTACCAAATCTCTAGATGATATGTTGCAGTATTACGTTATTGTCAAGAATGCTCACAAGTTGGGAATTCCTGAGTTAGACTCCTCTGAGATTGAAAGACTAAACAATCAGGGATATCGTGCTAAGGTAAGTAAGCTTTTTAAGATTCGGGTGAAAGAACAGAGAGCGAAGAGTGGCTTTAGAGAAGTATCAATCAGAGTTCCTTCAAGTATCGGAGTTGGGACATTCGTAATTTGGGTTAAACGTAATATACCCACTGCAATTCAAGTCATTAGCCCAAGTGGTGGCCGTTATTAGAACCGTTAACTAATATTATGCAGCTTCATTTTTACTTACAGTAACAGGATGTTGTACAGTTAAGACTGAGCAAGGCGCATGGTGAAGCACATAGTTGCTGACACTACCTAAAAATAGTTCGCTTAGACCAGAGCGACCTCGACGACCAATCATTATTAAGTCTGCTTTCCAATTCTGGGCAAACTCACAGATGGTGCGCCCAGGGCTACCAGATAGTTGAGTAAATTCAGTACTAACTCCAGCCGCATTTGCTTGATTTGCCAGCAGCTTCAATAGATCTAGACCTTGTTTCTCCCAGGCTTCCCACTGCTTTTGATAGCGCTCTAAGGGTTCTGGCTCCAGTGCTGGATAGTATTCTATACTTGGCAAGTTAGGCATATATGGCGTACCTTCTTCATCACTTGATAATACGTGCAACAGCATAAGGTTGGCGTTGACAGCCTTCGCCAAGGTAAGTGCTTCTTCAAAAGCACTCCTGCTGATTACAGACATATCCAGTGCAACTAATATTTTACCAAACATATTGAGTTACCCCTAAGCTGTTTTGCTCGATCTATTAAGCAATTGTTAAGCGCTGCTTACCTTCAATTACAACTATAGAAAAACAATTTGAGGAACTTGTGAGGAAATAGCAATAAAGAGCGATAGCCCTATTTTTCTTTCACGTGTTGGACAAACTTTTGTATCAGTTGAAAATACTTATCGCCCGCTGTTTCTGCTGTATTGTTATGTCCAGCATTTGGAATTAAAATTAGTTGTTTTGGTTCAGGTGCAGCTTCATATAGCTGCTGGCTCATGGTAGCTGGAACCCGCAAGTCAGCAGTACCGTGAATAAATAAAACTGGCAATGCAAGCGATCGCACTTTCCTAATCGAATCAAACCGCTGATTCAAAATTAAATCGATTGGAAATATCCTGTATATACTCTGATAATCTACGATGTCTCGAATCGAAGTAAATGAGCTTTCCACAATTAATCCAGCAGCATCGGGGTGTTTCACAGCTAAATCAATCGCAACGGCACCCCCTAGAGAATGTCCATAAAGAAAAATCTGCCTAGGTTGAATCTTTCTTTCTTGCACTAGATAATCCCAAGCAACAGATGCATCCTGATATACGGCTGCTTCGGTTGGAAACCTGCCCTCACTACGCCCATAACCCCGATAATCAGGGAGTAGAACGGAAAAACCTAGCCGATGAAAGCGGTTAGCATGAGCAACATTTGCTCCAATATTTATCCCAGTGCCGTGTAAATACAGCAAGACTTGGGCATTTGGTCTAGATGCAGGTATCCACCAACCATGCATTCGTTCAACTTGTCCTGATTGAGTTTTCACAGGCAACCACACTTCTTGGTAGTCCAAATTGAAAAACTCTGGTGTGGTTTCAATTGCAGATGAGGGAAAGAAAATAAACCGAGTTTGCTGGAAAAAAAGATATAAGCAAGCAGCTGTGTAGAGGATAACTGCGATCGCGCCAATGGATAGTAGAGATCGTGATAATAATTTTTTTAGCATGAGCGCATTTTTGACCCAAAACAGATAAGTATAGGCGATCGCCTCTTAATTTGTGCGCCCTCAGTTAAATCGTCCTATATGAAATACTCGTGAAAGTCCTCATTAGTCATTAGTCCAAGCGTTTTTTGTACAAATGACCAATGACCAATGACCAATGACAAATGTTGTCAAGACCTTTGCCTCAGATCTAAATCTATCCCAGTTGCAATACGCTTACCTTCGTCCAGTAGATATTCCAAAAAAGTGTTTGCGACAACAGATAGCTGTTTGCTAGCGGGATAGACGACATACCAATGGCGTTGGATGGGAAAGCCTTCTACATCCAGAATCGTGAGCGGGCCTTTTGTGCCTTCGAGAGCCAAAACATGGCGTGATAATACCGATACCCCTAAGCCTCCTACAATTGCCTGCTTGATCGCTTCATTACTACCAATTTCCATCTCAACTTTGAGCGCAAGTTTGTTTTCTTTGAAGAAACGTTCCACTGCCATTCTGGTTCCCGATCCAGGTTCGCGCATAATAAAAGGCTCTTTGGCAAGACGCTTAAGAGAAATATTTTTCTCTTGAGCTAGTGGATGATTATACGGTGCGATCGCAACTAAGGGATTTTCCAGAAACCGATGGACTTTGACATCAAGATTTTCCGGCGGTTGTCCCAGAATGTATAAATCATCGAGGTTCTCGCTCAGGCGTTCCAACACGCGCTGGCGATTCGTGATTTGGAGGAAGATATCGATCCCTGGATAACGGTGACGAAATGTCCCTAACAAACGCGGCACAAAATATTTGGCTGTTGTCAGTGCTGTCAGTCGCAGATTTCCCTGCTTCAGTCCTTTAAGATCTGCCAAAGTCATTTCCAGTTGCGACAATTTCTCGGAAATATCGTGGCACACCGTCAAGACTTCCTGTCCTGCTTGCGTCAGGTAAAAGCGCTTACCTACCTGCTCAAACAACGGCAAACCCATTGCTTTTGTTAGCTGCTTCATCTGCTGGGAAACCGTAGGTTGAGTTAACAATAGTTCCTCTGCGGCGCGGGTAAAGCTGCCAGAGCGGGCGATCGCTTCAAAAACTTTCAGTTGGTGAAGAGTTGCGTCCTTCAACGTTATTCTCCTGCATTTAAAACCATAGATAAAATCTATCACTTTTATTAAAAAAAAAGTTTTTAACTATGGATGTTTAGCGGTACTATCAAAACAACAGCGAGACAGAAAGTGAATACTGATGGTTCATTTGCTTACTCAGACTATTTGGTTAGTTCCCTGCTATGCCTTGATAGGTGCGATTTTGACCATACCTTGGTCTCCTGGAATTATCCGTCGCACGGGTCCAAGACCTGCTGGTTACGTAAATTTATTCATGACTTTGTTGGCTTTTCTTCATAGCGTGTTTGCCCTTACCGCCATCTGGAATCAGCCATCGCAAAAGTTATCGATACCTTGGCTGACAGTTGCCAATCTCGACATATCTTTTCCTGTAGAAATTTCTGCCGTCACGATCGCAGCAATGGTTTTGGTGACTGGCATGAATCTGCTGGCGCAAATCTACGCTGTCGGATACATGGAAATGGACTGGGGTTGGGCGCGCTTTTATGCATTTCTGGCACTTTTTGAAGGCGGTATGTGTGCCTTAGCCCTTTGCGATTCTTTGTTTTTCAGCTATGTGATTCTGGAAATCCTGACTCTTGGAACCTACCTGCTAGTCGGGTTGTGGTTTAGTCAACCTTTAGTAGTGACGGGTGCTAGAGATGCTTTCCTGACTAAGCGAGTAGGAGATTTACTGCTATTAATGGGAGTAATTGCCCTGTTCTCCTTAGCAGGAACCTGGAATTACTCAGAGTTGGCACAGTGGGCAAGTACAGCGAATGTAGACTCTAGGGTAATTACACTGATAAGTTTGGCGTTGATCGCTGGCCCAATGGGCAAGTGCGCTCAGTTTCCCCTGCATCTATGGCTAGATGAGGCAATGGAAGGTCCCGTACCCAGCACTATTTTAAGGAACTCTGTAGTAGTTGCAACGGGTGCTTGGGTGCTGATTAAGCTTGAACCTGTTTTAGCACTCTCGCCTGTAGCTTTGTGGGCGTTGGTTTTGATTGGTGCGGTGACAGCGGTGGGTGCTTCGGCGATCGCGATCGCTCAAGTTGATATCAAACGCGCCTTATCTTATTCCGTCAGTGCATACATGGGATTGGTGTTTATTGCTGTAGGAACACAACAAGATGAAACTGCACTGTTGTTGGTGTTAACTCATGCCGTTGCAATGGGACTGTTAGTTATGACCATTGGCGGTATTGTTTTGAACAACGTTACTCAGGACTTAACAAAACTTGGGGGTTTGTGGTCGCGCCGACCAATATCTGGTTTAGCTTTTATCGGTGGTACGCTTGGACTAATTGCTTTTCCCCCATTTGGTAGCTTTTGGGCATTGTTGAAACTTACAGATGCTTTGTGGTCAACTCAACCTTGGCTAGTCGGAGTTGTAGTTACAGTCAATGCTTTGACAGCATTTAGTTTAACCAGGATATTTAGTCTAATTTTTGGCGGTCAACCTCAGCAGATGACCGCGCGATCGCCAGAAGCGCTGTGGCTGATGGTTTTGCCTATGACAGTTTTACTCGGCTTCACCCTCCATCTTCCCTTAGTGTTACAAAGCTTGTCTCTCCTGCCTGACTGGGCAATCTTGAATAAAGACGTAGCAATGCTGCTTACCTGGTCGAGTATTTTTGGTTGCAGCCTTGGAGGCGCGGTTTATCTAGGCGGTACGTGGTCTAAACCAATTCGTAATATCTGGAAACCCTTGCAAGACTTGCTGGCATACGACTTTTACACTGCCAAAATTTACCGCTTCAGTATTGTTTTTGCTGTTGACTTGGTTTCAAAGGCGATCGCTTGGCTTGACCGCTATATCGTCGATGGGGCAGTTAACTTAGTTGGTCTGGCAACAGTGTTTAGCGGACAGGGTTTGAAGTACAATGTTTCCGGTCAGTCTCAGTTCTATATGCTGACAATTGTTGTCGCCTTGACTCTATTATTAGGATTGCTGACAACTTTGTAGTTTGAGATTTATTGGTCATCGAGTGCAAAATTGAAGAGTAGACCTATTGCAGAAATAAACGATTGTTCGCGTGCATCTGGGACATCTGCGGTTTCAATTGCTCAAAATGATTTTTCGCAATAAGTTTAGTTTCATTCAAGCATAAAACAGAGTTTGACAACCATAAAATCTCAAATAAAATAGCTCGATTCATCTAATGCTAACTCTGCATAAAAAGTTAGCAATACTACTGGAATAGGACAAAAGCAATGAAAAACAAAACTCATTTTAGAAATGTTTCTCGCAGAAATTTGCTACAGTTTGGTGCAGTCGCGCTAGGAACAGGAACGCTAACAGCAGGACTTGGTTCTAGGCTGGTTGTTGCTCAGAAACCTGCTGCGCCTAAAGATCTGACCCCAGACCAGGCTCTACAAATGTTAATGGAGGGTAATGAACGCTTTGTTAAGCGAAAAACTCAAAACTCTACTAACCGAGATATTACACGCATCAGAGCAGTTGCAGAAAATCAATATCCATTTGCTTCTATTCTTAGCTGTGCAGACTCACGAGTGCCATCTGAGATAATTTTCGACCAAGGATTTGGAGATTTATTCATGTGCCGTGTAGCTGGTAATATTGCTACGCCAGAAGAGATTGGTAGCCTAGAATTTGGCACTGCCGTATTAAATTCAAAGGTGATTATGGTAATGGGGCATGAAAGATGTGGGGCGGTAACGGCTGCTATCAAAGGTGGTGAATTTCCTGGTCAAATTGGTAGTTTGATTGAGGCAATTCAACCAGCAATAAAAACTGCAAACGTTACCAAAAGTAACCAGTTGGAAGAGGCAATTAAAGCTAATGTTTTATACCAAGTTAAAAAAGTGGAAAAATCTCCGGTTATCTCTCAATTAATTCAGCAAAACAAACTGAAAGTCGTAGGTAGTTACTACGATTTAGACACTGGAGCGGTAACTCTTGTTAGCTAGGCTTGAGCAAATCATTACTTTGATAGAGCGACGTTTTTTGCTAATGGCTACGAGTCATTAGCTTCCTAAAAATCTGTAAGCAAAGATTAGTAGTTAACAGAATCTTAGCCAATTGAAATAACAATTTCAAAAAGGAGCAGAATTGCTTTATGCTTAGTGCTGCAATCTGGTTGCCAATGTTGGGGGCGGCTATAGTCGGGTTTATCCCTGGAAACATCAATGCTAGTGGGCTGCGATCGCTCGCTCTAGCGATCGCAGCCACCGCACTACTTTGGCTGGGATACTTAGGGATTCAGTTTGACTTCAGCACGCCTGGACTACAGTTTCACGAATTCTTACCTTGGATTGAAACGTTAGGCTTGAACTATCAACTAGGAGTTGACGGCTTATCTTTTCCCTTGCTGGCTTTAAATGCGCTACTTACCTGGATTGCCATTTATAGTAGTAGCAATGCGATTGAGCGTCCCCGACTTTACTATAGTTTGATCCTGCTAGTCAGTGCTGGTATGGCTGGTGCTTTTGCTACTCAGAATTTGTTACTGTTTTTCCTGTTCTACGAGCTGGAACTCATTCCTCTGTACTTGTTGATTAATATCTGGGGTGGTGAAAAACGCGGCTACGCAGCAACGAAGTTTCTCATCTACACCGCTGTTTCAGGAATTCTAATTCTGGCTGCTTTTTTAGGAATTACTTGGCTCAGTGGTTCTGCAACCTTTGATTATGAAGCCCTCAAAACTCAAGGTCAATCTTTGCAGACACAGTTGATCCTGCTAACCATGCTGCTGGTAGGCTTTGGCATTAAAATTCCCTTGGTTCCCTTGCATACTTGGTTGCCCGATGCTTACGTGGAAGCTTCCCCACCAGTAGCGATTCTCTTGGGAGGCGTATTAGCTAAGTTAGGGACTTATGGCTTGTTCCGCTTCGGCTTAGGGCTGTTTCCGCAAACGTGGGCGCTGGTAGCTCCAGGGTTAGCGATTTTGGGAACCGTAAGCGTATTGTATGGGGCGTTGAGTGCGATCGCGCAAAAAGACATTAAACGCATGGTTGCTTATAGCTCCATCGGTCATATGGGCTATGTCATCTTAGGGGGTGCAGCGGCTACTCCTCTCAGCTTTGTCGGAGCAGTTTCTCAAATGGTTGCTCACGGTTTGATCTTGGCACTGCTGTTTCATCTTGTGGGAGTGGTGGAAACCAAAGTTGGCACTCGTGACTTGGATGTACTCAATGGCTTAATGAATCCCATACGCGGTTTGCCTGTTATCAGCAGCCTGCTGGTTTTGGCGGGTATGGCTAGTGCTGGTATTCCTGGTATGGTGGGCTTTATTGCAGAATTTATCGTGTTTCAGGGTAGCTACCCGGTATTTCCACTGTTAACGCTGCTATGTGTAGTTGGAACTGGCTTTACAGCAGTTTATTTTGTGATTCTGCTCAATCGCACCTGTTTCGGCAAATTAGACAACAAGGCATATTATCCCAAAGTTCAATGGGCTGAACGGATACCAGCTCTGGTTTTAGCAGCAATCATTTTTATCTTGGGAGTACAACCTAACTGGCTGATACGTTGGAGCGAACCAACGACAGCGGCGATGGTTGCTACTGTGCAAGTGAATCATGAGTTATTGGCACAGAATTTAGAACTGAGAATTCAGGAGAGAGCAAAGAAATCTAGCTGACTTTTGATTATGGACTTTACCTTTTTGACTTTTGCATCTGGCGGGTTTACAAGTAATTTCGATTTTCCCACTGATAACTTGGATCAACCCGCTCCTACGAATGCCTGACTGTACAGACGCGATATATCGCGTCTCTACTGACTGACTGTACAGACGTGATATATCGCGTCTCTACTGACTTACTAACTAAAACTCATTTAAGACTATGACAGCTACTGCAACTAAAACTAAATTGCCTCCTTCCAAGCATGAATTTGCCGAAGTCGTTCACCGTCTAGAAGCGGGCGGCGCAATGCTACCGGATACGCCAGAAAATTTGATGCAAATCATTGGCATATATAAAGCCTATGCCGTGCCAATGGATTTTTACTGGCGCGATCTGCTTTACATTGCTGAGCGTGTTTTTTTAAATCCTTTGCCTGCCTTTAAATACTTCTTACCAAAAGAGTATTTGGATCTGCATAACCACTATGCCGGAGATGATGCCGATTTGCGAATTTGGCAAAAAGGTGCAGCCACTGCTCATCCCGAACTTTTGGCGTTTATGGATAAGGGTGAAACCTTCAAAATGCCTAAGTTATTACATCACTTATGGCATGACCGGATCAATATGGAGTTTGCCGAAGCTTGTATGCAAGCAATGTATTGGCATCAAGATATGGGCGGGAAGTTTGCTCCCTATCTAGACACTCCCGAATATAAAGCAGCAGCAGATAAAGCGATTAAGGCTTATTTTCAGGGTAATCCGGTGATGTTGGGACTTTATAAGTTGTTCCCAGAAATGTTTATCGAACAAGTGCGGCAGCTATCTTACTACAGTAATTTAGGTTTGTTTTGGGAAGTGATGGCTCCAGTTTTCTTTGAAATGAGCGATCGCTACGACTCTGGAGACATTAAAACTGTACCAGATGCAATGAACTTCCTAGTCAATGGCATCTTTGCAGTGGCGGGTCGTCCCATCTACCACCACGTCTACATTCGGGGTGAGATGTACGAAATCATCCCAAAATCCAAAGGCTTTATGTGGCTTTACGAAGCGGCATTACCTTATGTAGAAGCCGTTTTCTATCGCACGGCTCCTTTCCGGGGGACAAAATCCTACAATGCTCAGGCGAATCAAATCCCTGACGAGCAGAAAGACTTTCACTACGGCATTCTCTATGCTGATGTATTCCCGGTAGGTACGGCTGGAATTCCACCAACACTGTTAATGCAAGATATGCTCCATTTCCTGCCACCATATCTAGTGGATTACTACGAGCAACACTGCCGAGGCGAAGACGATATGCCGATCCAACTGGGTATCACTTTTCAACGTTCGATGTACTGCGTGACTTCTGCGGTCATTCAAGCGTTAAGAGCTGCGCTCCTCTATCCGTTGGATGACCCTAATCCAAAGCACCTAGAAGCAAACCGGGCTTTCTTTGAAGCGCAGTTGGATCGATTCAAGCGTCCTGAAGCTCGCCTGCGGGATATTCAATCCCAGAACTACAGGTAGGCTGGATGCTCATCCTTGAAGAATGCTATCTTACGGCTTAGGTAAAATACATGGCTGATATCGTTGATATTGCAGTTAATTCCGGTTCTTTCCAGACCTTAGTTAAGGCTGTCCAAGCTGCTGGTTTAGTGGACGTGCTAAAAAGCCCCGGCTCTTTTACTGTCTTTGCACCAACCGACGATGCGTTTGCTAAATTGCCACCGGGAACGGTAGCAACTCTCGTACAGAATATTCCCCAATTAGCAAGGATATTGACGTATCATGTTGTTCCTGGCAAGTTAATGGCGGCTGATATGGCTAAATTTAATTCGCTGACTTCTGTTGAGGGTTCGCCGATTAAAGTTGATACCTCTAATGGTTTTGAAGTCAAAAATGCTACAGTTATCGCACCAGATATCGAAGCAGATAACGGTATTATTCACGCGATTGACACGGTGATACTGATGGGATAAATCAACAAAACTCCCATCAGCTTAATTTTCTACCCAAATATCTGGTGGATTACTATTATCAACACTGCCGAGGCGAAGACGATATACTAATCCAATCGGGCATTAGTTTTCAGCGTTCAATGTATGGTGTCACTTCGGCAGTAATTGAGGCATTGCGAACAGCATTACATTACCCTTTAGACGAGCCCAACCCTAAGCTTTTACAAGCGAATTGGGATTTTTTTGAAAGTCAGATGGATCGATTTAAGCGCCCTGAAGCACGTTTGCGGGATATTCAGTCACCGAACTACAGGTAAGCTGGATGTTCATCCTTTAATCCTTTAATAGAGTCTGCGATCTGAATGTCTATTTCTTGGATGAGCGCCAAAGATCGCAGACGTTCAATTTTATAATCCCTTGCGAAACTTTCGGGCTTCAGGCTTTGTCTTCTGTGGTGTGAGAAACTCTTCTAGCATAATTGGCTGATGCAGTGTGGTTGTCATCATCCGCGATCGCCTAACCTGAGATACCATGTATCGTGAATGATAGACTGATTATTTGTGGATGTTCCATGACCCAAAAACCTGTTAGCCCTTGGAACTACAAACCTTGGTGGTGTCAGCCTTGGTCTATTCTCCTTACAAGTGTCACTTTAATTAGTGGTAGTTGGTTACTCTTGCATACTCTCTGGCTAACTATTCTTGTCACTATCCCTGTATTGACTTGGATGGGCTTTTTCTTGTTAATCTGGCCGAGATTGATGATTCAAAGTGGGGTTTTGGATACGCTTCAATCTAGTGATGAATGAGTCAGAAAACCAACTAAAAACAGTGTCTGCAAGCCACTATTGATGGCGTTTGTTCCAGAAGATGCGTAAGCGTTGCGATCGCCGTAATTATCGCACACCACCCCAAAAATCACCCCAGAGCAAATTTATTAAATAGTTTGCTGTCGAAGATATCAAAACCCCAACCCAGCCACGCTGCAAATAATACAGCCCATTAGTAACGGCTTAAACGCAGCATTTTTTATATCAACAGATAGATGTTTAATCTGCTAATTTACCACTTGAGCGCCATGACTGCGCGGGTCATCTTTCGCTGCTGGTGCTACAGGTGCGGTAAATTTAGAAACTTGTCCGCTAGCTTGAGCATAAGGCAAAGGCTGATCGGCAACCATTGCTTCTATGTTAGTTGCCATAATTGTGCGGGGTTGAGAGCCAACAACAGAGGCGATCGCCTCCCCTTGCCGATCCAAAAACACAAAATGGGGAATCCCATCCACCCGGTACTTCAACATCTCCGGCAACCATTTAGTATTATCCACATTCAGCATGACAAAATTAACGTCAGCATATTCCTGCTCTAACTGCGCAATATCAGGAGCCATCGCTTGACAAACAGTACACCAATTAGCATAAAACTCCATCAAAGTAGGCTTACCATTACTCAAGGCAACTTCCAACGGCGTTGAATTCTCATCTAAAGCAGTCAGCGAAACATCTGTATTTTGACTTTTGATCCCTAAAAACAAAGCAACACTAAGCGCGATCGCTACAATTACAATCAATAAATTCCTTACCCGCTTCCCCGCAGTCAATTCACTCGATGTAGCAGCCGATTCACCTAAATTTCCAGCCATAACAAATTTATTAAAACTTAACCACAGTCTTCAGTTTAACCGAACAGATCCAACCTCTTTCCCCTGGTGCGACACGCCAGGAAAGCTCAAACTCCTCCACAAGGCACGCTAGGGTTCAAACAATCACCCATTACGCTACAACAGAGAAAACACTAACTTCTCACCGCTTCATGAAAAAACGAGTAACACTCACATTTCCCAAACGTGCCGTTCAAATGCCAGTCACATACAGACTGGCAAAAGATTTTAACGTTGCCGCTAACATTATCCGCGCTTCTGTTGCCCCCAATCAAATTGGTACGTTAGTAGTTGAACTTGCGGGAGATATCGATCAGCTAGATGCAGCGATTGATTGGATGCGATCGCAAAACATCGATGTCTCCTCCGCTTTAGCCGAACTTGCGATCGATCGAGATGTCTGCGTAGACTGTGGCTTGTGTACCGGAGTTTGCCCTACTGAAGCCTTGACTTTGCATCCAGAGACATTGCGCTTGACATTTACGCGATCGCGCTGCATCGTCTGCGAACAGTGCATCCCCACCTGTCCCGTACAAGCTATTTCTACCAATCTTTAACCCAGCTTAAACACATCTGCTATTACATCACCATCTCCCTTAAGCCTTTTTTTTGCTGGTGAATCATAAACTACCAATAGCGAAGGCATTCCAGTAATTTCATGAAAAAGTGTTATTCCTTCAGGATGATCCTCAAGATTCCCGTAAGGAATTTCCATTACTATCTCTGGTTTTGATAGTACATTGTCTGCCAAATTCACTCCATTTCCCAAGCGATAAATTCTCACAGGCCCATCTAACTCCATCGTTGGGCCTGCTAAAATTAATAAGTCTTCGCCATCCAAACACAAGTCACGAATTCCTAAACCATTAAGATAAATAAAATGTTTTTTGTATAGCTTTTGCTCTCCAATTTCCTTTAAACTTAATACCTCTGGACTAATTGTTTCTAGCTCTATTTCCAACATAATCGCCCAACCACGTAGCACCGGGCCTCGCAAACCTAAAAACAGGCGATTTTGATAAATAACTATTCCCTCAATATCAAAGCCATTATCTTTACCTGGAATTGTTGCATTGACAAAATAGCGAAGATGAGGATCTGTGGATAGTGCATCCATAAGTAAATTTCCCCCTTGACTTAACTTTAGTTTGGCAGCACTCAATTCTATATTTGGATCTTCCGGATGTTTACAGGACTTAAATAGTTCACCGTCAACCAAGGGAATGCGTCCGAGAATATAACGGTTGGATTCCGTTTTTATTTTCGCTAGTCTATCAATATTTTCAACATCAGTTTTCTTTGATTTTGGTTTTTTACGCTTCCAACTATGAGAACCAACAAACCAAAGATAATAATCGGTATAAGCAAGCCCTTCAATGTCAATTTCTTTGTCTTCTGCTTCTGGCAATTCAATAAAATCTTTTACGTAAAATCTTTTGTGAGTGTCAAAAGTTTCATTGTCAATAAAAGATAAGCGTTCAATTGTTGAAGTTTCATCTGAACCTATCCATAAATGTTTGTCAGACGTAAGCCGCACCGCTGAAAGGTCTTCTCGATGTTCCTTAAATCCATCCTCAAATTTTAGTAATACTTGATTTAGCAAAGACGAGTTATTCATAAGTTTTGCTCAACTAGAAAATATTGATTATAGTCTTGGCCTAACCCCTTTACCTCTTCCCACCCCTCCCTACCCCTCCCACCTCTCCAAACCTCTCCCTACAGGGTGGTCTGGGCTGATGTCCCCCTTGGAAGGGGGGACAATAGGGGGGTAGGGAGGCAACATATGGACTCCCCCCTGAAATGGGAAAAAGGGGGATGTAAGGGGGGGAGCGTAGGTGAAAGGAGAACAAAAGATCAACAAATTCTTCTTCCAATATTAAATTTTTGTAACAAATTTTATGTTTTAAATTATACTAACCAGTTTAATATATTATGGCTCTAAGTCAAACAGACGGTAATATTTTAAAATTAAAGTAAAAAACATCTATCGTAAGAAAGAATAATACCTAGTAAAAAGCTCTTTTAAGCGGAAGTAAGTAACAGACGAAAGTATTCGTAAAAGAGTAAATGTATTTAAAGAAAGTAACGAGGGAGATTGTCTGTGCAAGAACTTAATCTGTTCATCTCAGAGGAGATGATGAAAGCGCCCGAACATCCCTTAGCGAAAAATCTAGAGTTACCTCTGCCAAATTCCCAACAGTTCTCTAAAATCGAAATCAGGGCAATGCAGCAACGCGATCGCATTCCCGGTGTTGTCAAACGCATCATTCCTTTTGATACAAGTATGTATTGGGAATATTGGTGGTGTGTTCCAGGGCGTGTTTTGCTACCTGAAGATGTAGAATTATTGCAACGCGATCGCCCGCGTGTAGAAGAGATCGCATCGAAACTTGTTTGGTTGTGGGGTGGATTGTGTTTTGGGCAAGATACGCGCCGCGATCGCAACTGCGAACCCGTGTATGATTGGCAACAGGTAATTACTTTTGCCCACGAGAAAGAAATCAAACCGGATGTTTTCGATATCGATTTTTTACCACTGACAATAAAAACAGATAACCGAGATTCTAACTCAAAGCTAGACACCGCTTGTCCGAGTCATGTTGCTGTTGAGCCAAACCACTGGCACATTGAGTTTTTCCAACTACACCCTACAGACTCAGGCTTTGAATTGCAAGAAGATAAAAACGTTTGTAGCTGCCAAATTTGGACGGCCAAACCCTTTATCAAGCATCTAACTACAGGAGAAACAACCACTCGCTATGACTTATGGGTTTCTCATCCCCTCGATTTAACTATTCCACCTTGGCAGATATATTAGTAGTTAATGAGCGATTTTTTTGATTCTCCACTAGGAAATAAGTCATTAGCAGCACGACAGCTAAATTTACCGCCGCGATCGCATCAACTACTTTAAATCAACTTAAATCAATCACATCTGACACGAATCATCATGAAATCAAATAAGCAAACTAAGGCAAATACTTTAGGAAATTCGGCATCTCTAGCAATTAAGAAACACTTGGATAAAATTATCAAGCACGAAGATGACGTGCTAGCAGATAGATCTCCAGAAGCTTTACACCAAATGCGCGTTGGTATGCGCCGCCTGCGTAGTGCGATAACTGGTTTTGCCCCAGCTTTAGATTTACCCAAATCCGCCCAAGAAAAAAAAGTTGGTAAAATTGCTCGGATTTTGGGAACGCTGCGCGATCTGGATGTACTAAAGGAAGCATTGCAGAATCAATACAAACCAAATCTACCCGCTCCAGAACAAAAAGAACTAGAAACTGCTTTAGATAAATTAGAGAAACAGCGTCGTCAAGCTTTAGCAGAAGTAAAAGAAACAATCGAAGGCCATCGCTACTCGTCTCTCAAAAAGTCTTTAAAAAAGTGGTTGAAGCAGCCACAATTTAATGAAATTGCCCAAATGCCAATTCAGGAAGTACTGCCAGATTTGCTCTTACCTGAAGTCAGTAGACTATTGCTCCATCCAGGTTGGCTAGTGGGAACACAAGTTAAGGAAAGAGAAATTAAAATCGAGCCAGAATTATCACCAGAAATCGTAGATCAAAAATTGGTCGGGCAAGGAATATCTCTTCATGAATTGCGTAAAGCAACCAAGCGCATCCGCTACCAAATGGAAGTCTTTCAAGACTTTTATGGTGAGACATATGAGGAGTATCTCAACCAGATGAAGGATATTCAAGGAGTTTTGGGTCAAATTCAAGACAGATTCGTTTTATCTGAGTTTCTCACAGATGCCTTGCACGCCAAAAGCAAAAAGTCCCTGCCAACCTTAGCGAATCAATTGACAAAAGAAAGTTACCAAGCTTGGCAAACATGGCAAACCTTACAGCAACGCTACTTGAATCTTGAAGTGAGAAAAGGCTTTCACTTAGCCATACTTGAACCTACTTGGAAGAATATTAATAATGGTGATTCTGAGCAGGAATTAACATTTATCGCTCGCAACAGAGCTAGTAATTGATTTGTCATATAAGCCCGGTAGTCTGGTTCCCAGGCTAAGCCTGGAAACCAGAATAGAAGCGCGAAATTTCGCGTTTCTACTCAAAAACTACCCGGATCGTCATCCAGGGCTAGCAAGAAGTTAATTAGATCGTTCTGTTGCGCTGGAGTGAAACCAGTAGACTCATCCACGTAGAATTCATGCCCAGTACCATCAAGGTTGCTACTTACCAAGGCGGGGTTTGCCTGATTAGCTTGAACAACTTGTTCGCGTAGTTGACGATCGAGTAGAGCGCGTAAACTACTAGCGCTGTCAGCAGGTTGATTTATGCTAAGGGTTCCCGTTAGCCCTAAGCCGCTAGGATCGACTATAGTAAACTCGCCATTGTTATCAAGCTTCAATGTTCCTGCGCGCACTGCTACTCCACCATCATGCAGATATGGCGCACTAAGATACAGACCGCGTAACGGAGTAGTTCTGTATCCACCGTCTGGAAGCAAACCATTAGGTAGAGTCGTTGGGCTAGCACTGATACCCTCTGTTGGTACATCCAGCACCTCAGCATCAGGGGGAGCAGGAACAGGAGTGTTGAAAGTGTAAAGCTTAGGTGGCACAAGCAAATCGTTCAAAGCAAGGTGAGATTTAGCACGTGCTGGGTTAGTTCCAATCTCACTAATGGGGTGAATTTTATTGTCAGTAAAGAAAGGTGGAATGTGACAAGTTGCACAGTTTGCCTGCTCAAAGACTTGAGCGCCACGCTGGACGGAGCCACTTCTCAATGCCAGCAAGTTCTGGTGATTGCGATTTGCAGGTGGCACTAGGCTATTTTGGAAAGCAGCCAGCGCATTATCTGCAAAGAAGAAAGGGCCACTTGCTGGATCGGACTGGGCAAAAGTGTTGGGGCTGAATATGAGACCGTTGAAGGTGAGAAGACTTGGTTGCAAATTTGGATAATCCCCAGCACCAGGAGCTGGAATCTGGTCTTCATTCTCGGCTAAATAGGGGTTTGGAGCGACAAGACGTAGCCACTGTGAAGGTTTGACTGGTTCTCCATTAGGTAAACGAATACTAGGATCGACAGCGTTTTGGAGTACAACACCTAAATACACTTCAGGATCTATGCCTATAGTCGGTTCGCTTAGCTGAAATGCTGCTAATAAGTTGATCTCAGAGGAGTGGACGGAATTGGTTAAAGTAGCCAATCCTGCAAAAGGACCTACTGCTGCTTCCCCACTAAATGAGTAGGGAGCTGTTTTAAACGTAAAAAGATTTGGGATTTGAATCGTGTTATTAATAGCATCAGGCGAACTCTCGAAGTTACCAAAGGGTACATTAAGTACGGCATCGTCAAAGGCAGTCTCAAACTTTTGAGGATCGGGAAGCTTAACTAAATTGTTTTGACTATCGATAATTGTTTTGCCATTGCCTTGGTATTTGGAATCGAGGGGATCGATATTAAGGCGGGCAAAGCCTGCCGCTGTATTTGGTGCTAGAGCAATTATTAAAGAAATGCCAAGATCTCCATTGGGTACTCCTTTAAGGCGCTGACCTGTCTTATCTAAGACAGCATGACACGTTGCACAAGTAAAGTTACCATCAGCTGTCAGTCCTAGAGGTAAATTAGCTCCCCTTTCTATATCAAAGCCTGTATCGATCTCACTCCCTTTAGGAAAAGTCCGACTACCTAACTTTAAATCTTTCTGAAGAGTAATCCGCAAGTTACTTGTTGGTTGACCGTGTAAATCGCGAATCGCTTTATTTATTTCCGGTTGGAGCAGAGCTAAGCCTGTACCAAAACCAAACACGCGCTGAAGACCAAATGTATCGCCAATCTTACGATTGAAAAATATGTTTTCGCCAGCATCAAGTAATTGCTGAGTGATATGAACGGCTCCAACTCGTTCAAAAGAGCCTGGAGCGCTAGGATCGAGTCCCTGCTTGCGAACTAGTTGCTCTGCTTGTTGTGGTGTAAGTAATTCCCCAAAGTAGTCGTATTGACCTATAGGTTGGGTTGGGGCTTGTTGAAGCAGAGCCTCAGTTGCTAGAGTTGCCTTTGGTGACATTAGGCTAGTTGATAAAACTGCCGCAGCAAAACTAGCAACAAGCATCAGGACAAATAGCGAAATCTTTCTACGCCATCGCATATATGCCCCCTATAAGAGGTATAATTTAAAGTATTTTGTTGTAGTCTAAAATAGAATTAATTGTTAAAAACTATAAGATACAAAAATTAGGAGATTTTTGGCTTTGAGGTGAAAATTTAAGTACATAAAAGAAGTTTTATTGCATTTAGCTTTGAATAAAAGTGTTTATTACCAACTTTAAACTTGGATGACTGACTTTTACGTGCGATCGCCCTGTAATTACTAGCACTGAAGAACGCAACCTCAAGATTTCTACTTAAGATCGAAGTAGGAAACATGAGATTTTTGGGCATGAAGCGAATTGTCTTGATTGCTGGATTTGAATCTTTCAACGCTGAGTTGTACCGTAAAGCAGCCGAAAAAGCGCGATCGCGTTGCCCAGAATTGGATATAAGGGTGTTTTGCGATCGCGACATCACTACTCAAAGAACCCAAGTAGAAGCAGCACTACAAGAAGCTGATGTGTTTTTCGGTAGTTTGCTGTTTGACTACGACCAAGTATTATGGTTGCGCGATCGCCTGCAACACATTCCCATTCGCTTAATCTTCGAGTCAGCTTTGGAATTGCTCAGCTTGACTGGGTTGGGTGCATTTGCCATTGGTGACAAACCCAAAGGAATGCCCAAACCGATTAAATTCATTCTAGATAAATTCAGCCAAGGACGAGAAGAAGACAGACTAGCTGGGTATATCAGCTTTTTGAAAGTTGGGCCAAAACTACTGAAATACATACCAGTGCAAAAGGTGCAAGACTTGCGCAACTGGTTAATTATCTATGGTTACTGGAACGCTGGCGGAGCGGATAACGTTGCTGCCCTATTCTGGATACTAGCCGAAAAGTATTTGCAACTAAAGGTAGGCGAGATTCCGCCACCTGTAGAAACTCCCAATATGGGATTGTTGCACCCCGACTATCCCGGATTTTTTGAATCACCCCGCGCGTATTTGGAATGGTATCACCAGAGGCAGAAGAGAGAAGGGGGATCTGAGAGAGAAAAGCCACTCGCCACTCAACCTGTTGTGGGAATTTTACTATATCGCAAGCACGTAATCACGCAGCAGCCTTATATTCCCCAATTAATTCGCCGCTTTGAGGCAGCGGGATTAATTCCTTTACCTATTTTTATCAATGGGGTTGAAGGTCATGTCGCCGTGCGAGATTGGATGACTACCACCGATGAAACGACTCAGAGACAACTGGGTAATATAGAAACTCCCTCTCTATCAACTGAGGCAGTTAATATTGATGCTATTGTTTCTACGATTGGTTTTCCCTTGGTTGGCGGCCCTGCTGGCTCAATGGAAGCAGGGCGGCAGGTGGAAGTTGCTAAACGCATCCTCAGCGCTAAGAATGTGCCATATATAGTTGCAGCACCACTGTTGATTCAAGATATTCATTCTTGGACGCGCAGAGGTATTGGGGGGTTGCAAAGTGTCGTGTTATATGCATTACCAGAACTGGATGGTGCGATCGATCCGGTTCCTCTCGGCGGTTTGGTGGGAGAAAAGATTTATCTGATCCCCGAACGGGTGCAACGCCTAATTGGACGGTTGAAAAACTGGATTTCCCTGCGACAAAAGCCAGTATCCGATCGCAAAATTGCAATTATTCTCTATGGCTTCCCCCCTGGTTATGGTGCAACGGGGACAGCTGCTTTGTTGAATGTACCGCGATCGCTGCTCAAGTTTCTGCAAGCACTCAAAGCGCAAGGCTACACTGTCGGCAATTTACCAGAAGACGGCGAAGAATTGATTCGTTGGGTGAAAGAGGCAGACGAAGCATTACCCAATCCCGAATCTGATAGAGACGTTGCACGTAACGTCTCTACTGTCAATGTTCGGACACTGGAGAAATGGTTGGGATATCTCAAAACATCCCGGATCGAAAAACAATGGAAATCTTTAACTGGAACTGGGATAAAAACTTACAAAGATGAATTTTTATTGGGTGGAGTGCAGTTAGGCAATATCTGGATTGGTGTACAACCGCCACTGGGAATACCAGGCGATCCGATGCGGCTGATGTTCGAGCGCGATCTCACTCCCCATCCCCAATACGCCGCCTTTTATCAATGGTTGCAGCATGGCTTGCAAGCTGATGCTGTCGTTCACTTTGGGATGCACGGTACTGTAGAATGGTTGCCCGGATCTCCTTTGGGTAATACAGGCTATTCTTGGTCTGATATTCTGATGGGGAATCTGCCCAATCTGTATATATATGCTGCGAATAACCCTTCCGAATCGATTTTGGCTAAGCGGCGGGGTTATGGTGCGATCGTCTCTCATAATGTACCGCCTTATGGTCGGGCTGGTTTGTATAAAGAATTAGTCGCGTTGCGAGAATTGATCGCGGAGTATCGGGAAGCTCCAGAAAAAAACTATGCCCTCAAGGAGGGAATTTGTAAGAAGATTGTGGATACTGGCTTAGATGCAGATTGTCCATTTGAAGAGGCGAAGCGTTTGGGGATTGATTTCACTCCTGAAAATGCCCGAATGTTTAGTGCAGGAGCATTTAACCGCTATCTGGTGCAGCTGTATGAATATCTGCAAGTCTTGGAAAATCGGTTATTCTCATCTGGGTTGCACACATTTGGGGAACCGCCTACGCCGGAAGAATTGGCGAGTTATCTTCAGGCTTATTTTGGGGAGGAGTTGTCACAAGAGGCCTTGAGTGCGGTAGTGGAGGGAAGAAACGAACCGCCAAGGAGCCAAGAACGCCAAGAAGGGGAAGAGAAGATAGAGGAGGCTTTGCAAATACGCAATTTGTTGATGCAGACTGATGAGGAGTTGACGAATTTGTTGCGGGGGTTGAATGGTGAGTATATTCCTCCTGCACCTGGGGGCGATTTGTTGCGCGATGGGATCGGGGTTTTGCCGACAGGGCGCAATATTCATGCTTTAGATCCTTATCGGATGCCTTCTGCTGCTGCTTATGAGCGAGGACGCAGCATTGCTAAACAAATTATCTCACAACATTTGAAAGAACACGGGCAATATCCCGAAACTGTTGCTGTGATGTTGTGGGGATTGGACGCAATCAAAACTCGCGGTGAATCTCTGGGGATTCTCCTAGAACTGGTGGGGGCTGAACCTGTGAAGGAGGGAACTGGGCGGGTTGTTCGCTATGAGTTGATACCCTTGTCTATGTTGGCTCGTCCCCGGATTGATGTGTTGGGGAATCTTTCTGGTATTTTTCGAGATAGTTTTGTCAACATCATTGAGTTGTTGGATGATTTGTTCCAACGGGCGGCTGATGCAGATGAACCAGAAGATCAGAATTATATCCGCCTCCACGCTTTGGCTTTGAAAGCACAGGGGGTTGAAAATGCTTCTGCTAGGTTGTTTTCTAATCCAGCGGGTGATTTTGGTTCGATGGTGAACGAACGGGTGGTGGATGGTAACTGGGAATCTGGAGATGAGTTGGGGGACACTTGGCGCGATCGCAATGTCTTTAGTTATGGTAGACAAGATAAAGGCAAGGCTAGACCAGAAGTTTTAACTCAACTGTTGCAAAAATGCGATCGCATTGTTCAGGAAATCGATTCGGTGGAATATGGTCTTACCGACATTCAAGAATATTATGCCAACACGGGCGGTTTGAAAAAAGCTGCCCAAAAACAACGCGGCAAAAAGGTTAAAGCCAGCTTTGTTGAAAGCTTCTCCAAAGACACCACCCCCCGAAATCTTGATGACTTACTCAGAATGGAGTATCGCACTAAGTTGCTTAACCCCAAATGGGCAGAAGCTATGGCAAATCAAGGTTCTGGTGGAGCATTTGAAATTTCCCAACGAATGACGGCGTTAATTGGCTGGGGCGGTACTGCTGATTTTACTGATTCTTGGGTATACGAACAAGCAGCCGATACTTACGCTCTCGCTCCTGAAATGGCAGAGAAATTACAACAAGCGAATCCCGAAGCCTTTCGCAACATTGTCGGCAGAATGCTAGAGGCACACGGGCGCGATTTCTGGCAACCCAGCGAGGATAAGTTGCAGCAGTTACGCCAATTGTATGAATTGACTGATGAGGAACTTGAAGGCGTGACGGCTTAGCAGGCGCTTGTTAACGCACTCGACGATTGAGCAAGATTTTGGCAGTCTGCCACCCTTGCCAATCGCTTCTCATGGGCATCGGAAATCAAGACGCAGCAAGAGATTAGAAATCCCTAAGTACATTTACTTAGGGATTTGTTCATGTCGAGCATTTTTCCCAATCACATTTGATTAAACTTCGTAAAAATTACCGAAACAGAGTTTCTCTCTTTTGGATTAATATAAGTACCCAATTAGGAATATGGTAAGCTTGTCAAGTGTTTGTTAAATTTGTTAATACATAGAAAGTAACTGCTGGTTCTACTCAAGCTCAGATCTAACAGAGCTAGAGTCGCACAAATGATTCACCTTACTACTTCCTTGGAGTGAACTATGAGCCAACCAATTGAACTAAGCCTGGAACAGCAATTCAACATCCGGTCGTTTGAAACTCAGGTTCAGCAAATGAGCCAAGAGCAAGCACAAGACTTTTTGGTGAAGCTGTATCGTCAAATGGTGATGCGCGAAGCAACTTACAAAGAACTTCTAAAGCACCAGTGGGGTATTGAAGGGGGAGCTTGGGGCTAAGAAGTCATGTCTACAGTAGGTAGGCGACCTCCGTCTCTTGCTTGTTTCCAAGCGGGAAAAGAGCTGGGGATGCTGGGGCGTCAACTCAAACGTAGTTTGTCTATAAACTGCCATGTTTCCCAACTCATCCAAAGTCGAGCCAGCAGCAAAAGAATTTTAAAAGTGGATTATTCTGATGCGTTAGTTTAAAAGATTAAATTAAACCACTTCGTTTAATTAAGCTAACTTTATATATTTATATATTTTTTTAGGCTGAAAAAGTAATTCATACTTAGAGGATTAGATACAAATTAATGCGATCCACTTTTGCATTACCTGTGTCGAAGCAGTGTTGGTTATCATATTCTCAACTACTACTGTTAGATTCAAAAGTTTTGACGCGCCATCGCGTTGCAACGCGATCGCCTTTGTTAAGCATGGGATAATTTTAATGTACGCCCTGCCTAAGAGCAAAAAATTCCGATTTACCTCCGTTATCGGCTTGCAAGGGTAGCAGGGACAAGTTGGGGAATAACGTCACTCAGTTGATTTAGCTGCTTTTGCAACCATTCTGCAAACATATCATTCAGTAGTCGCTGACGCATGGTTTGATCCAACTGCGCCGGGATTAACTTTTCCAGCCGCACAATTGCTACCCATTCTCCTATATGCATGGGAGTCCAAAGTTGACCGGGTTGACTGACACTGAGCATCTTGGCTACAGTTGGGTGGCAAGTACTCAATTCAACTGGGCCAATGCACCCACCCGTTTGGGCTTCCGAACCATGAGAATAGTTTCTGGCTAGTTCTGCAAAAGACTGCTCTTGTTCCAGAATGCGGAAATAAAGTTCTTGGGCGATTGCCATATCTTGAGTCCGAATGAGAGAATAAATTACCCTGTCGAGTTGGGATTTGCAACTGAGGAAATAAGATTCCACTTTGTTTCCCCATAAGACTTGCTTAAACTTCTCAATTCTTAAACTCCGTGTTGCCAAAGCAGTTAATTGCTCTGGGTTCATGTGATAGCGTTGTAGCCAAGCCTGACGTTCTGCATCAGATGAGATCTGATGTTGCTGACAAAACTGCTGATAGTTGTCGGCTGTCTCTTCAGGTGTGCAAGTAATAGGAGCGATCGCGCGATCGATGACGATCTCGACTAACAATCGTGGCAGCATTTGGTAACTAGTAAGCAGGGGAACGATCTCGTCTGCGGTGATGGTGCGATCGCCCACTTGTAAAACTGGAGTCATATCTTTCATTTACTTCAATACAAATGAGAGCCTACCTGGCAACATTCCAGGTAGGCTCTCTGTCTCACTATTTCAGAACGTTATCAAACACAAAGTTGCCAACATCTTGACCTACTTTCACCCCATCTACGGTGGCTAAGTCAACATGGACACCGCCGTAAAGACGGCTATCAGCATCTTCCCTACCTAGCTGTGAAAAGCTGCCATATGAGCGAGCAACCCCAGGTAATTCCTGTGAGGGAATGTCAAAACTCGTGTTATCGCCGAAGAAGCGAGCTAGAACTTGGGTTGCTGCACCAGCGAATACAGAATGTCCAGATACGTAGTCGGGGAAGTTCGGGGTGGCTAGCAATGACTCCCAGTTGGGATCGCCTATCGTCTGTGGATTGTTGTCATTATTACCATTGCGGATGGCGGTAATCGGTCGCAACTGATTGTATGTGTACTTAGCATCCCAGCCAACGATGCCTGCATCAGCCTCGGCAATGTTCAGCAGCGCGAACAAACGGGCGTTCTGCGCAAGCGTGTTACCTTTAGCTAGAGCAACTTCTTGTGCAACTTCGTTTAACTGACCAGGTGGTCTAAAGGTGTCATCGCGATCGTATGCCCAAAATTGTGCAACTTCCGTCTGGTCTGCATTGCGGGTGATTTGTGTTACGTTAGTGCTGTTCTTACCGCCTAACTGGCGAACTGTATTGATATCTCTCGCATAATCAGGGCTGCCGAATTCTGGAGGACCCTCCGGGCGGAACCTGGAGACGCTATCTATAGCAAAGGGAGTAACTCGGCGGAACTCTGGTAATAGTGGTTGTTGGTCGGGGGGAATTGGTTGAAAACTGCCTGGGGTATTTCTTGGCGTGTAAGGTGTCTGTGCTTGATCGACACCATCAGTTCTCCGCGCGGCTAGTATTTGCTCAGCGACGCTTTTGCCTATAGCAATGCCCTTATCCTCAGCCACACCGTCAGGAATTCCAGCAAGAGATCTAGCTCGTTGTTCGTCAAATGTAGCTTTTTGTTTTGGGAACAGCGCGCTCAGTGTTTGGTATGCTGCTTCCACTGCCGCAGCCTCTTGCGACGCGCCAGCAGCTTCAGATGCGCTGATGTTCACAAGATAAGAGTTGTGACTTCGGTCGATCGCATTGACAGCATCATAAATTGCGGCGTGAACGATCGCCTGATCGCGTGCCCCTATTGGAGGTGGCGTTCCCGTAGCATCACCTTTACCTGAAGCCTGTATGGCATTCAAGAGAATTGAATTCCATTGGATGACAACATCACCTTGAGTAATTAACTGGCTGGAGGTGTTGTTGCTTCTATTACTATCGCTAACGTTGTTTCCTGGCTCCACTGAGGCAAACAAATAGTAGAGTCCAGGTGAAACTACACTCGCAGTACGGAACTCAGACCCAGCAAAGTCAATAGTGAGGGTTTGGGATTGACCGGGAGCTAAGTTAATATTTTGATTCTGTAAAGTACCCAGTAGCTCATCTGTACCCTTGAGTGGATCGTTTACGCCCCTTGGACCCAGCGTATTCAGGGGTTTATTGGGATCGTTGGGATTATTTTCGAGTTCTTTGTCCGTAGATGCATAGAGTTTAAGGTTTACAGGGCCGCTAACTGCTGCATCGCCTTGATTCTTGACGACAAAGTTAATTTTGCCTTTTTCTTCCGGAAAGATAGTCGGCTGCTCAAGAATACCACCGAACTGGACAACTAGATCTGATGCCATAGGATTTATGCTCCTTGCTTAAACGAATGTGAAATAGTTGGTATTAGCAAGATTTAGCTGGGAAGATGAAATATTCTGCACAATGCCAATGAGTTCAGGTGCGGTTTGTCCTGTGGTATAAAATATCCCCGTACCAGTTGGTAAGTTAGTCGGAGATGAACCCAAGGAATAGTTAGCCGTTGAGCCAGCCAACTGGATTTTATCTACACCAAGTTCTTTACCATCGCCAGCAAAGCCAAAGTCGGTAATCAGAGCGTAGTCTCGCACTCCCGGATCGTTAGTAATACCATTGTTGTAGAAAACAACATTACTGCCATTTACCTTCTGCCCCAAAACAAATGTGTCGTTATTTATCCCGCCAGTTAAGGTATCAATATCGTTGAGTCCAAATTCTAGTTCTGGGAAATCAGGTTGAACACCAATTAACCTATCATTGCCAGCGCCACCGTCGAGGGTGTCGTTGAGAGGACCTCCAATCAACGTATCATTTCCAGATTCACCAAACAGCTTATCTGACCCTAGACCACCTGTAATGCGGTCATCGCGATCGCCATAGATTGTATCGTTGCCATTCCCGCCTCGAACTTCATCGTTCCCTTCTTGACCAAAGGCGAGGTCATCCCCAGAACCACCTCTGATAGTGTCTTTGCCAGTTCCACCATAGAGTTCGTCATTTCCGCTGCCACCATCGAGCCTGTCATCGCCATCTTCGCCATAAAGAATGTCACCTCCTCCCTCACCGTCGAGGATGTCATTTCCCTTGCCACCTTCAAGGTAATCTTTTCCCGCACCACCATTGAGAGTGTCATTTCCAAACGCCGTAAAGTTTGGATCGTCATTGGCGGAATCCCCAAAAAGGAAGTCATTCCCATCGCCACCAAATAGGTTATCGTTTCCACCCTGTCCGGCAAGGCTGTCATTCCCAGCACCCCCAAAGATGTCGTCGTCACCAAAACGACCAACAACTGAATCATCGCCTTCTAAAGCAAAAATCTGATCCGCCAGATCGGTGCCGGGGATACGGTCACGGTTAGGAGTGCCGTCAATACGATTTTTTCCATCCGTATCACCAACGTTTGCAGCTCTAACAGCAGGCGCATTGGCGGCGTTTGAGTCTTCAGAAACGCTTGCAGTTCCAAGCAACCTCTGAGTTTGCACAGGCGTTTTCTGATCTGGGGTGGTTGTTGAACTCGCGGGTGCTGAAGTCAGCTGAGTTTCTTCTTGCTGGAATGCCGCTAATCGAGATTGCACCTCTTGAGCGCTCAATCGTTCTTCAGCCATATACTTTTACCTCTTTACGTTAAGGAACTTGTGTGACAAAACTGCGATCGCATCGATCGCTTTACTCGCCGACAGTAACTTTAGACAAGCTAGGGCCAAGCCTAAATTGCTGAAGTTATTTATCTTGGACAATGTGAGCTTGTATTTACTTTCCGCAGCTCAGCTTTCGAGCCTATACACCGCTTTAAAATGCAATCGCACCTATCGACTCGCAAAGGAAAGTATCAAAATAAACAAAGAATTAATTGTCTGCTGAATCTCCTGTAATCAATTACAGAAGCTGGTTGATTTTGCTTGTATTGCGGCGATCGCAATTTATTCCCATGTAAGACACAGCCATTACTTGTATCCACAAGGAAGCGATAACTACGCTCACGCAACGCTTACGCAACTGATGAATAATTGCCTAAATTAACTTGGTAGAAATCCTGCTCGTATCTATTAACTTGCCTGAAAGATAAAAATTAATCAATATCATGAACTTCATAATTCAATTTGTATTGTTTTTGCCACTTAAAATATATGTATACCGCAGCAATTATTGTTAATCACTATTACGCTTCAATAAATCATATTTTTCAGAAAATGAGCCAAATAGAATATCACTACAGTATTTCTCAGCATATTTATATCAAAATCAACTGGTGTTTTTTTAAAAAATGTAAAAAATAAATTACGATTGTTCAGTTTTTTGCTAGCAATCCAGAAAAGTTAAAATTCATATTCAGATTATTCATAAAATTCATATTTGTAGAGTTTGAATTTATCAAAGGCAATTTCGGATGAAAATATAGATATACTGAAAAGCAAATTTATATTTTTATTTTGGTGAGCAATGGATGCTGATGACATTTCAAAGCTTGTAGATTTTGCCGATCGCATAGTTTATGAAAAGACAGGACAACACCTGGAGGCGGTGGATAAAGACATATTGCAACAAACTTTGAAAGGCAAGAAACTCAATGCAATTCAGTGTCCGAGCTATGAAAATAGCTATGTACAGCGATTTCGCGCTCCGAAGTTATGGGAACGGCTATCAGTAGTAACAGGAGAAACTGTTCGCAAAAAAACTGTTTTAGAAGTGCTGCAAAGGCTAGAACTAGAGCGATCGCAGCATAAATATGTGATTGCACACAGTCCATCAATTGCAAGTGTAAAAGCAAAATTCAACGGTAGTGCCAGCGTGAATGGTTCCCTTCCCTACCCAGAGTTGCTCATCAACCAGCAGCAGTGCGAACCATCACCAGCAGAACAGTCTGAAAATCAAAAAGTCGGCTCTAGCTCATCCGACACTACAACACAAGATTGTCAATCATCCTGCCAAAACTCTCAAACAGGAAATTCTCAAGACAGCAATAGCAGTAATAACGGCTTGCCTAAGTTTATGAATTTTCTCAAACCTGGGGTGGCATTGTTACTCTCAGCTAGCATACTCAGCTGTTTGTTTGCATTATCCTGGCTGGCGAACTGGTACGGGGTGACAAATCATTTATCAGGTCAACTACCTCAAGCTCAGTTTGGCTACAGTTTGGCACTCAAACTCAACCCCTTGTCCCCTGCGGCTCACTATAACCAAGCAGCAACTTACGAAGACCAACACAATTATCCACTTGCCCAGAGTGAATATCAATTGGCGATTGAGGGCGGACTGATCGCAGCTTATAACAACATGGCTCGTTTGTACATTCTGGAAGGCAACTATGATGCAGCTATTTCTCTGCTGCGGGTAGGTTTGCCCCTTGCTCAAGATGACATTAAAGCAGATATGTACAAAAATAGAGGTTGGGCAAGACTGGAGCAGGGGCGTTACGACGAAGCAAAGTTAGACTTGACTGAAGCGATTAAATTGAAAAGCGATCGCGCTTCTGCATACTGTCTGCTAGCACAGGTACTAGAACGCCAAACAGATAAAAAAGATGCGGTTTCTGAGTGGGAAAATTGCCTCGGATTTGCTTATCAACCTAAAACTCCAGAAGAAGACAAATGGGTACACTTGGCACGTCAACGCTTAGAAGCTAAGTAAAGATTTTTGACGCAACATCTCCATAATTCAAATCAGTAGCTCTGCCCATTTGTTGCTTGCTTACGACAAAATATTTACGGGTGCAAGGCTTGTGCGCCCCTACTTACGACTTATTTGATAAGGCAATAGCATCTCAGTTGTGTAAATATTCTGTAAAACTTTTGCACATATATTGATAAAAATCCGAAACACGATGACTACAATCGGTAGTTTCAGCTTGTCATAAAACTATGACTGAGATCGATAGATTCAGTCAAGCAATGCCAAAGTGAGATGCACCCGGCAAGCAATGAAACTTATTGTGTCTAGATCGATATTTCTCAGCCTGATGTTGAGCCTGATGCTAACAGCTTCAGATTGGGCGATCGCTACTCATTGGCAGCCCACCGCCAAGCCCATAGTCGAAACATCAAGCAATACTTGTGTGCCTGTTGGGAGGCTGATTAGCGTGCAGGGAAGAGTTCAGCTTAAGCGTCAGGCATGGTTAAACTATCAGCCCACAGATGCTGGCGCAGTGCTTTGTCTTGGCGATCTACTGCAACCAGCCAAGGCGGCAAAAGCGATCGCTCAGTGTGCCAATCCTAAACAAAATCCTTGGATAGTTCCGAACGACGTGCCATCAGGTGCTGCACAAGGTTGTAGTCCACCAGAACGACCAATATACACGCTAACAGGAGCGATTATTCCAACTCGTGACTAGTTTATAGGTATTGTTGCAAGAGTAAGAAAAAAAAACAACTTACATCATCTCTTGGTGCATAAGTCCTGTTTTTTTATGCATGTGTTTTCAGCAACTATATTGTTACGATTCGCAACAATATTAGGCTTTCATTCTCACCCAATTTAACGTAAGGTAGTTTTGTCTGAATTTAATAAAAAAATAAGAAAACTGATTATTGCAATGGCTTAGAAGCCCGATCTTATTACAGTTGACTAAACTTGCCTCTCCTCGGTATTAACATATAGTTTGACTGGAAGACTTATGGACACGTGAGTGTACAAATTGTCTTCAAGTGTTGGCGGTTTATCAGTTACCGCAGCTAAAGTTACCCTGATTGCTCTGAATGAATGCTCTTGAGATTGACATCCTCCCCGCCGTAAACGGTCGGGGATTCCTAAGACTCACGACTTAGGTTTCTGTTTCTTACCATTGCTGGTTTTTCGCAACTGCCTTTTAGACTCAAGCCTATCAGGTCTTATGTTCGCTCCACAGACTGAAACTGCGAGTCCCGCAGCCAAAATATTTTTACTTGCGTTGATATCTCTATCGTGATGTGTACTGCATTTTGGGCAATCCCATTCTCTGATATTTAGAGGTAACTTATCTACGATATGTCCACAATGTCCACATCGCTTAGAGCTAGGAAACCATCGATCAATCTTGACAAAAGTACGACCGTACCAGTTGCACTTATATTCAAGCTGTCTGATCAATTCACCCCAACTAGCATCACTAATCGAGAGAGCGAGTTTTTTGTTTTTGACCATATTCTTCACAGACAGATCCTCGACTGTAATCAATTGGTTTTCTCGAACCAGTCGGGTTGTCAACTTGTGAAGAAAATCATTACGAGCATCACTAATTTCTGCATGAACTTTAGCGACCTTCAGTCTTGTTTTGTGGCGGTTGTTTGACCCTTTTTTCTTACGACTCAAAGATTTTTGTGCTTTACGCAATTTCGCTTTTTTTGCTTTAAATCCTTTTGGATTAGCAATCTTCTCACCTGAACTCAAAGCAACTAAGGTGCTGATACCCAAGTCAACGCCAACTTGATTATCAGCAAAAGGCAAGTCCTCGACGGCAACGTCTACCAACATTGAAACAGTCCAACGCCTTGAAGGCGAGAGCTTCACCGTAATTGTTGATGGCTCTGCACTTTTCGGGAGTTGCCGACTCCATCGGATCTCCAATGGCTGAGCGCATTTCGCAAGAAATACTTTGCCACCAGACCACTTGAAAGCAGCCTTAGTAAATTCAGCATTGCCACCATTATGCTTTTTCTTAAAGTTCGGGTATTTAGCCCGACCTGCAAAGAAGTTGCTAAATGCTGTTTGGAGATGTCGTAATCCTTGCTGCAATGGCACACTGCTAACATCATTGAGAAATTGCAAGTCTTCTTGTTTTTTCCAGTTAGTCAGCATTGATGAAGTTTCAGCGTACCCGACGCGCTCTTTCCCTTCGTACCACGCCCCCGTCCTTGCGGCGAGGGCGCGGTTGTAAACTAATCGAGCGCAACCCATCGTTCTTCTGAGAAGAGTTTCTTGTTCAGGAGTCGGATAGAATCGGTACTTGAAAGCTTTTTGTGTCATTCTTACATTATATCAGATTCTCTGTAAGAAATCCAAATCAATTAAAGCCGTGCTAAAAGCACGGGGTTTTAAACCCATTTTTCTGATAACACCTTCGACGGTCAACCTTATGGGGTTTCCATCGCATGGGGGCCAGACTTTCTAATTTACGACACCTCAGTAGTCAAAACCGAGCCGGCAACCTGGGATATTCTCTACAAACCAGAGTATAAAGGTAAAGTTTCCCTTCCTGACCATCCGATTTTCAACGCTGACGTTGCCTTGTGGAAAGGAAATTCAGACATTTATAAGTTAAGTAAAGATAAATTGACAAATGACATTAAACCAAATTTGCTGCCACTGCGATCGCAAGTGAGAAAATTCTGGAACTCTCAAGGAGAACTGGCACAACTGTTTTTAAACAAAGAAATTGCCCTAGCCTGGGGCTGGCCCGTCGCCATTGAAGAACTCAAACGAGCCAACTTTCCCGTAGGCGCAACCATTCCCAAAGAAGGAACAACCGGATGGAGTGACTCTTGGATGTTACTCAAAGGTTCTCCAAACAAAGACATCGCTCATGCTTGGATGAATTATATGCTCACAGGAGCAGCACAAAAACCCATGACAGAAGTAACAGGATACTGGCCAGTATCCCAACAAGTGCTGCCACTCTTAACAGAACAACAACGAAAAGACTCCCATCTAGAAGACATAGAAAACTACTACAGCCAAATTCACTTCTGGGAAACAGTGCAAAACTACGATGACTGGGTAGCACTGTGGAACGAATTTCGCGGACAGTAAATTGAAGCATGAAGTATGAAGTATGAAGTACGAAGTATGTACAGACGCGATATATCGCGTCTGTACTATGAAGTATGATGTTTATCCTTCATCCTTCAGCCTTCATCCTTCATCCTTCAAAAAGCTTATGGACACAATAATACCAGCCCAACAACCAGCCAGCAAACCATTAGGGTTTTGGGTAAGTTTTCTCCCTCCCTCCCTATGGATGCTGGGCTTTTACTTCATCCCCATACTCGTACTGTTAAGCTACGCCTTCATGCAGCATGATTACGTGCAAATTATTCCCCAGTTCACCTGGGAGAACTTTGCTCAAATTCTGAAAAATATTGGCTACCGTAACACAGTAATTCGCACCCTCTACATTGCATCTATAGTGACAGGGATCGATGCCTTACTTGCCTTCCCAGTTGCTTACTTTTTGACAAGGTACGCAGGTAAGTATAAACAAGTCCTGACTATCCTGATTTTATTGCCTCTCTGGTCTAGCTATCTAGTGCGGGTGTTTGCATGGCGGATTATTTTGGGCTACAACGGCGTGCTTAACAGTTTTCTAATATCTCTTGGCATACTTTCAGAACCATCTTCACTGTTTCTCTACAATCAATTTTCAATGGTAGTCACTCTTTGTTACGTTTGGTTGCCATTTATGATTTTGCCCTTAGTAACTGCTTTTGAAAGATTGCCTGATAATTTAACAGAAGCATCAGCAGATTTAGGGGCGCATCCTTGGTATACCTTCCGACGAGTAACCTTACCCCTAGTTTTACCAGGATTATTAGCTGGTGCAGTCTCGGTTTTTAGCCTGACAATGGGAGATTATATTACTCCTTCATTAGTTGGTGGGGCGGGAGATATTCTGATTGGTAATATTGTGGCGAATCAATTTGGAGTAGCAGACAACTGGCCCCTTGGTTCTGCATTAGCAATGTTGATATTGCTGTTGTTGTTTGGGCTGATGACAATTATCTCAGGGCAAGGGGCGTTGGATAATCTATGAAATGGCTGCTGGGTGGGTTCACTTTCCTAGTTTATCTATTTATGTATCTGCCCATCCTGGTAATTGTTGCGTTCAGCTTTAGCGCCAAACGGGTGCTATCATTACCGATCGAGGGTTGGACTTTGAATTGGTATGCCCAGGCTTTGATGGATGCACGGTTGCAAGCTGGATTGTTTAATAGCTTGCGGGTGGCGATCGCATCTGTCACTATTGCTGCTATCTTAGGAACACTAGCAGCATGGGCTGTACAACGGTATCGCTTCTTCGGGCAAGAAGCATTTCGGGCAGCAGTAATATTACCACTTATCCTTCCTGGTATCATTACCGGAGTGGCAATGCTGAGTTTGTTTGCCAGTTTGGATTTACCTCTAGGACTAGTGACTGTAATTATCGGTCATGCTACCTTTGGCTTTCCCATTGTATTTAACACTGTAGCTGCAAGGATTTCTCGCTTACCTCGCAATTTAGAAGAAGCAGCAGCAGATTTGGGTTCCCCACCTTGGTCAGCTTTTTGGCAAGTTGTGTTTCCAGGAATTCGTTCGGCTTTGCTTAGCGCTACTCTCCCGGCCTTTACTCTCAGTTTTGATGAAATAATTGTCACAATTTTTCTGACTGGGCAAGAAAATACCTTACCAATGGAAATTTGGGCAAGATTACGCTTTGGGATGACTCCAGAAATTAACGCTACAGTGACATTAATTCTCTTGGTTTCAGTTGGTTTAGTGCTTTTGAGTCAGAGGCTAAGGAATAGAGAAGGATGAAGGATGAAGGATGAAGGATGAAGGAATGGTAGCTAGCAGGTGGGAAAAATCTGCTATATGCCACATACCATAGTTGCACCGCCTTGTTGACCAATTACCTATTACGAATTATTTTGGGAGGCATTTATGGAACAGTACAAGATGATTGTTGACGGGGAATCGGTTGCGGCAGTGAGTGCGAACTGGGAAACAGTAATTAATCCGGCAAGTGAAGAAGCGATCGCGGAAGTACCGCAAGCAGACTATGCTGATGTAAATAAAGCAGTACAAGCGGCAAAAAGTGCATTTACCACTTGGTCAAAAACATCTCCAGCCGAACGGAGTACACTACTTTATAAACTTGCAGATGCACTGCAAGCCAAAGCCAAAGAATTAGCCTATGTTGAAAGTCTCAACGTTGGTAAACCGATTAAATTAGCAGCAAATGGCGACATTCCCTTTGCAATTGACAATATCCGCTACTTTGCCGCACAAGCAAGAGTGGTGGAAGGAATTGCTACTCAAGAAGTTGTGACTGGTTACACTTACACCATTCGGCGCGAACCTGTTGGGGTAGTTGCGTCAATCGCACCCTGGAATTACCCGTTTATGATGGCTGCTTGGAAGATTGCGCCAGCAGTGGCGGCTGGAAATACTGTTGTCATTAAGCCTGCACCTCAAACACCTCTGACAACATTAATTTTGGCTCAAACAGCTTTGGATGTCGGTTTATCCGGCTGGGGTAATTAACGTCATAACTGGCGGTGCTGGTGTCGGGGAACCTTTAGTTAGCCATCCAGATGTGCGTATGGTGTCTTTCACTGGTTCCACCCGCACGGGTAAACGAATTATGGAATTAGCGGCTCAGAAAGTGACTAGAGTGCAGCTAGAATTAGGTGGTAAGGCTCCTTTTATTGTCTTTGCTGATGCAGACATCGAAGCAGCAACTAGGGGAGCAGTAGTTGGCGCATATGTCAATACAGGACAAGATTGTACTGCGGCGACGCGCATTTTAGTAGAGCGATCGCGTTATCAAGATTTCTTAGCAGCTTTCACCGAACTGTCCCAGCAGGTACGACTGGGAACGCCGCAAACCGAAACAACCGACATGGGGCCATTAATCTCCGCTATGCAGCGTCAGCGAGTTCACAGCTTTGTAGAAAGGGCGAAAGATGATGGTATTTCGCTCAAACTGGGCGGTGAAATGCCAGAAGGTAAAGGCTTTTTCTACCAACCGACAATTTTTTGTGAGGCTTCACCCAACAGTGAAATCATGCAGGAGGAAGTTTTTGGCCCAGTAGTAGTAGTGAATCCGATAGATGATGAAGCAGAGGCGATCGCTGTCGCTAATGATGTGAAATATGGTTTAGCCTCCTCTGTGTGGACAAAAGACGTAGCTAAAGCTTGGCGAGTAGCTGGAAGTTTGGAATTTGGTACAGTCTGGGTAAACGATCATCTACCCTTGGCTTCAGAAATGCCTCACGGTGGGTTCAAAGAATCCGGCTTTGGCAAAGATCTCTCACGCTATGCTTTTGAAGAGTATACCATTGCCAAGCACGTCATGTTTGACCTCAACGGCGCAGCGAAAAAACCTTGGCATTTTACAGCTTTTGGAGATGCAGAGTAGAGGGGACAAAGAAAAGGCTGAAGGATGAAGGCTGAAGGCTGAAAATTTCTACTTCATACTTCAGCCTAGCCTTCGGCAACGCTGCGCGTACGGCAAAGAGTGCCTCTAACGGCAACGCTACGCGAACATACTTCATACTTATTTCACTACTCACTACTCACTCGCAGATGGAAACGGAAGCTGTCAGGTTAGAGAATGTCAGTAAAACCTACGGTAAAGTCTCAGCTATCAACCGCATCAGTCTCACGGTGCAGCAAGGGGAATTTTTTACTTTATTGGGTGCTTCTGGTTCTGGTAAAACTACTCTTTTGCGGTTGATTGGGGGTTTCCAAAGTCCTGATACTGGCTGTATTTCGATAGGCGGGGAGGATGTGACTCGTCTACCTGCTTACCGTCGCAATGTCCATACTGTTTTTCAAGACTATGCCCTATTTCCGCATATGTCGGTGTTTGAGAATGTGGGCTATGCATTGAAAGCGAAGAGATCACCACAAGATAAACTAGAAAAAACAGTTAATGAAGCCTTAAAATTGGTGAGACTGACAGAAATGAGCGATCGCCTTCCAGATCGACTTTCTGGCGGACAACGACAAAGGGTAGCATTAGCAAGAGCGATCGTCGATCGTCCTGATGTGTTGCTTTTGGATGAACCCCTCTCAGCTTTGGATGCAAAGATTCGAGTTGAACTACGGGAGGAATTGAAACAACTCCAGCGACAGACGGGGATTACTTTTATCTATATTACTCACGACCAAGAAGAAGCCCTAGCCCTTAGCGATCATCGCATTGCTGTGATGAAACAAGGACAGCTTTTGCAAGTTGGTACTCCCTTAGAAGTGTACGAACAACCCGCAGATTTATTTGTAGTAGAGTTTATCGCTAGGGCGAACTTTTTAGATGGAGTGTTGCTGGAAGTTGATAATGTCCGGGGGAAAGTGCAGGTGTGCGATCGTATTTTCGAAGGTACGCTGACGACAGATATATCTCCAGGTGATGCTGTCCGCTTAGTAGTGCGTCCAGAAAATATTATTCTTACTACCGAAGCGTCAAGTGTTGGCTGTCACGCCACAATTATTCAAAGTCAGTATCTCGGCTACGCCACCAGTTATCTATTGAGTATGGCTGGTTTAGAGTTGCACGTTATGGAACTGCGACGGCGGGGAACTAAGCCACATCAAGAAGGAAAACAGATGTTTATTTCCTGGGAATGGTCAGAAGCTTTAATTTTTCCTGTCACTGTTGAGAAGCAGCAGCAAGCATCTAGTTTAGTAACAGTTCAATCCCACTAAGGCAAAGCCTTAATATTCTTGTTACCAGGTTATAGCTTGGAAATGAGGCTTGGGAGTTCCTGACTCCAGCGATCCTTCAAAGTCCCCTTTTTAGCTGAATTGACAGTCAGTATAGTGTTGGAGATAAGCGATCAGTTGTTGCTTTGATGCAATCTCTACGCTGACAAAACTTGCTCAGCTCTCAAAGTTAATTCAGGGAAAGTTTGAGAAATAATGCGATCGCTTCCTCTAACTACAGTTTCCTCATAGAGTCCCTCAAATAACAGCAGCACAGTAACCTTTTCTTGAAGTGGGTCAACAATCCAATATTCAGGAATATCTAATGCGGCATACTCTGAGCGTTTGGAGCGATAATCAATTGTCTTCGTTTTCTCACTTACTACCTCCACAACAAGAGGCGGTGGAGACTGGAGGACAGCAGCAGTATTACGCAACGCTTGTCTTTGCGCTTCTGTAATGACAACTAGATCGGAGAGTCGAGATTTAGTTTCTGTAGTGCGAACTCCAACATTACCCGGCCTAACTGCCCAGTCTAAATTCAGGCGCTTGATTTCAACTTTAAATCTTTCCTGCAAGAAATCAACTATATCGGCGTGTCTTCCAGTAGGAGGAGTCATTAAAACCAACTCTCCATTAACAAGTTCGTAACGATTGTCCGTTCCGTCATCGTAGGTTAGATACTCCTCGAAAGTAAATTGTTGTTTTGTTGATGTCTGGGTCATAGCGATCGCCTTTAATTAAAAAGAGTAATCTAACAGCTAGTTGTCCCTAAACTAGCATTCCCTCGATACCCAGCTAGCACTTGGGAGCGAGATTTAACTGGCTCCAAAGCTCAGCCTTGAAGCCAGTTAGAGGAGGTTCTATTTTCGTTATCTGCGATCGCAAGCTTGAACTCACTCACAAGACTTTATCGCATCTGCAAGTATGCCAAACAACTGGTCGATATGCTGTTTCTCAATAATCAGCGGTGGCGACAAGGCAATATTATCACCCGCAGATCGTACCAACGCCCCCATTTGATAGCAGCGCAAGAAAGTCTGAGTTCCTCTCGCACCTGGTTTACCTGGAATCGGTTCTAATTCAATTCCAGCCAACAACCCCAAATTACGGGTATCTATCACATGAGGCAAACCGCGTAAACTCTGAACTGCATCTTCCCAATAATCTGCAATTTCCTGCGCGCGGGTAAGCAATCCTTCTTTTTTATAAATATCCAACGTTGCCAAAGCAGCAGCACAGGCTACAGGATGACCGGAATAGGTATAACCGTGAAAGAATTCGATCCCACTTGCAGATGCTTGCATAAAGGTTTCATAGATTTCCTCACGCACAAACACCGCCCCCATCGGTACTGTACCGTTAGTAATACCTTTAGCTACAGTAATCATGTCTGGCACAATACCAAAATAATCGGTGGCAAACGGATTACCCAGTCGCCCCCATCCAGTAATTACCTCGTCAAAAATCAGCAAAATGCCATATTTATCGCAAATTTGCCGCAATCTCTCCAAATAACCTACAGGTGGAATCAAAACTCCCGTAGCGCCAGCAACTGGTTCTACAATCACGGCTGCAATATTTGAAGCATCGTGCAAAGCGACAATTCTTTCCAATTCGTCGGCTAAATTCGCCCCCCACTGCGGTTGTTTGCGGCTGAAGGCATTCTTTTCTAAGTTATGAGTGTGGGGTAGATGATCCACCGCTGCCAACATATTATTGCCAAACAACTTGCGGTTAGCACCAATCCCACCAACAGAAATTCCACCAAAATTCACACCGTGATAGCCACGTTCTCTGCCAATCAAACGCTGACGCGATCCTTCACCTTTGAGCCTATGATAGGCGATCGCAATTTTCAAAGCTGTATCTACTGATTCAGAACCGGAATTGGTAAAAAAGACGCGATTTAGTTCCCCAGGCAAAAGTTCTACTAATCGTGTCGCCAATTCAAAAGCACCAGGATGACCCATTTGAAATGTTGGGGCAAAATCCAGCCGTGTCACCTGATCTTGCACTGCTTTTGCAATTTCTTGCCGACTATGACCAGCGTTGACACACCACAATCCAGCCGTACCATCAACGATCTGACGACCGTCATCTGTGGTATAATACATTCCTTCGGCAGCAACTAGCAAACGCGGCTGAGCCTTAAACTGCTGATTAGCCGTAAATGGCATCCAAAACGCTTCTAAGTCGCTAGGGGTTTGAGGGAAATTTGTCTCAACTAATTCCATAGTGCTGATGTTGGGAGCTAAGTTATCCTCTAACTTACAACTCTAGGGTAGTAAAATTCTGCCAATTCTAATTAGGGTTAAGCTCTAACTGTTGCTCTTGGGGAAGCTGATTTATAGGCAACGTGACAATAAATTTAGCCCCCAACCCTGGCGTACTTTCTGCTGTAATGCTACCTTTATGTCGCTGGGCAATCTTACGGCAGATTGCTAAACCCATGCCCGTGCCTTCATATTCGCTGCGATTATGCAAGCGTTGAAAAACTTGGAAAATGCGATCGCAATACTTTTGATCGAAGCCAATACCATTATCTTCAACTGTAATTTGACAAAGATTGCCACCACCTGAATTCTCAATTAATTGTGATTCTCTATCTTCAACAATTTGGCTATAGATTTTGACACAAGGAAATTCATTTTCTCGATGAAATTTGAGGGCGTTACCAATAAGGTTTTGCAATAACTGGCGTATTTGCAGGGGATCGGCATCAATAGTTGGCAACTCGCCCACCTCTACACACACTCCAGTTTGCTGAATCAGCACTTCCAAATCGGACAGTACCTCTTTTGTCACCTCGCCAAGATTAACTGGAACCAAGGGTTGTGCTTTGGTAGTAATACGAGAAAATACGAGCAAATCGTCAATCAGTATTTGCATTCTTTGGGCTGCGTTCTGCATCCGCTCTATATAGTCACGTCCCTGTTCGCTCAATGCGTCGGCATATTTTTCCTGAAGCCTGTTGCCAAATGCTCGAATCTTCCGTAGCGGTTCTTGCAGATCGTGAGAGGCAATAGAGGCAAACTGTTGTAGTTCGGCATTAGAACGAGCTAACTCCTGCGAGTAGCGAGTTTCTTGTTCTAAAAGTTGAGCTTGAGTCAAAGCAATGCCAATTTGATCGGCTAGCAGTCGTAGCAGTTCTGTTTCAAAGTCACTCCAGTTTCGAGGGCTACTGCATTGATGAGCAATTAATAAACCCCAGAGTTGCTCTTTGATAATTATAGGTACAACTAGTTTTGCCTTAACGTAGAATTGCTGGACAAACTCAACTAGATAGGGAGATACTTTTTCTTCCTTATCTACATCTGCAATTCTACAAATTCGTCCCTGATGATATAGCTGGCGGTAATTATCGAGAAAAACTTCTTCGGGAAAATTCTGTCCTAAAACAGCAGGCCAGCCAGGTAATACTGTCTCAGCAACTGCGCTACCAGTTCCATCCAACCGGAGATGATAGATTAAAACTCGATCTGCTTGCAGAATTTTCTGGACTTCAGTCACAGCAGTTTGCAGCACTTCTTCTAGTTGGAGAGATTGACGGATCTTGAGCGTGACTTGTGCAAACAACTGCTGTTGCTGATACTGGCGTTGGAGTTCCTGTTCTGCCCACTTGCGCTGGGTAATGTCGCGCGTTACATTAGAGAATCCGCGTAGTTGTCCGGTTTCATCTCGCAGAGCTGCGATCGCAACATCAGCCCAAAATTGCAACCCATCTTTACGGACGCGCCACCCTTCTTCTTCTACTTGACCTTTGGCTGCTGCTATTTGTACTAATTGCTTGAGCTTAGGGCACTGCAAGTCTGCATCAGTATAAAAGCAAGAAAAATGCCGACCGATTATTTCTGCTGCTTGATAACCCAAGATGCGTTTTGCTCCAGCGTTCCAACTGACAACGTATCCCTCAAGGTCGAGCATAAAAATTGCGTAATCTTTTACGCTTTCTATCACCAGGCGGAATCGTTCCTCGCTTTGGCGCAGTGCTGACTGTTGTTGTTGACGCTGCTTAATCTCCTGTTCTAGCTGCAAATTTTGCGCTTGGAGTTGCTTAGTCAGGTTTCGCAGGCGCAGATGAGTTTGCACCCTAGCCAAAACTTCTTCATGCTGCAATGGCTTAGTAATGTAATCAACCGCCCCCACCTGTAAACCCTTAACTTTGTCTACTGTCTCAGACAGCGCAGTCATAAAAATTACCGGGATGTCGCGCGTTGATTCTTTAACTTTGAGACGACGGCAAGTTTCAAACCCATCTATCCCCGGCATCAGGATATCTAGTAGAATCAGTTCGGGTGAGGCATATTCCGCTTTCTCAATAGCACTTTCACCATCTTCTGCTACTAAAATCTTGAAACCGTAGTCAGCCAAAAAATTGAACAGCACCTCCAAATTAGCAGGAATGTCATCGACAATTAAGATGACGTTTCGTTCACTAGTAGCCACACTCATTTATGCCCCTGAATATTTTTTGACAAACTCCAAAATTTGTCTTTCTTTATAACCTTTAGCAAGTTGACGCAGATGGAGAGCAAACGGTATGTATTGCCGATCCAATACTTCGATTCTAGCGGTTTGTTCGAGAATGCCTCGAAGATCGCCCATCATCGCTAGATCGAGCAATACTGCCATTTCCTCTGCCGGAGGAGGAACGATCAAATCAAGTGTAAAGTCAGAAGACGCAATAACTTCTTCCCGCAAAGCTTTCGCGCCTTCCCCTTGGGTTGCGTGAAGTAAATGCTTGTTTTCATCCTTCATCCTTCCTACTTCATCCTTTTCTTCACAAACCCATTCCAAACCTAAATGAATCCTTAATTTTTCTAACAGATCTGCTTCTCGAATTGGCTTAGGCAGAAAATCATCACAACCAACTTCCTGACTCTGCTGCCGATCAAAATCAAATACGCTTGCCGAGACGGCAAGCACAACTACGCCTGCCAAATCTGGCAACATTCTGATTTGACGAGTAGCTTCAAAGCCATCCATCGCGGGCATCACCAAATCTAGGAGGATACAATCAGGCTTGAACTCTCGTGCTTTGGCAAGAGCATCTAAGCCGTCTGTCGCTGACGCAGTTTCAAATCCTAGTGGCTCTAGCATATTGACTAAGACAGAACAATTTGACTCTTTGTCGTCTACGACTAAAACTTTTCGTTTGTCGCCTTCAAAACCTACAATCCTGCCCGGTTCTGTGCTGCTAACTTCAGCTAACTGAGAAATTCTAGGTAAATCTAAATCAAACCAGAAGACACTTCCTTTACCCAGAGTACTCTCGACATGGATGTCACTGCCCATCATTTGCACCAATCGCCGACTGATTGGCAAACCTAGCCCCGTTCCTTCAACATGACGACGGTACTCGCCTACTTGCTGAAATGGCAAAAAGATTTCTTCTAACTGCTCTGCTGCCATGCCAATGCCTGTATCTTCCACCTGAAAGTGTAGTTTGCCATTGCGATCGCTCACTTGAAACGTGACACCACCCTTTTCGGTAAACTTGATCGCATTACCCAGAAGATTGAGCAAGACTTGCCGCAACCGTTTTTCATCAGAGCGAATGAATCTGGGCATTGATAGCGTTTTGTAAACTAAGGAAATTTCCTTTTGTTCGGCACGAATTCGACAGATATTAACAATTGCTTGGAGAAATTCTGGAAGATAGAAGTCCGTTGGATAAAGTTCCAGTTTCTGGGCTTCAATCTTAGAAAGGTCTAAAATATCGTTAATTAAAGTCAGCAGGTGATCGCCACAGCGATGAATGATATCTATACCATTGTTTTGCTGCTCGGTCAAAGTTTCTTTTTTCAGGATTTGGGCATAGCCTAAAATACCATTAAGCGGCGTGCGCAGTTCGTGACTCATGTTAGCTAAAAATTCGCTTTTAGCCCGGCTAGCAGCCTCGGCTGCTGTTTCTGCTCGTTGGCGATCGCGGATTTCAATTTGCAGTTGCAAATTCTTTTCTTCTAACTCCTGCGTTCGCTCTGCTACTTTTGCTTCTAGAGATTGGTTATAGTTTTCCAAATCCTCGTAGAGACGAGCATTCTCAATCGAAATTGCGGCTTGAGCAGACAAAAGTTGTAAAATTTCCAAGCGATCGGGTGTAAATGCCCCAGTCGTGAGATTGTTCTCTAGATAAAGAATGCCTGTCAGCTTACCTTGATGTAAAATTGGCGCACATAAAACTGATTTTGGTTTGCAATCAATAATGTAAGGATCGGCAGCAAAGATTTCCTCAGCAGTCGCGTCATTCAAAACGACAGATTCTTGGGTTCTTGCGACATAATTGATAACGGAAATGGGAAGCAGGCGATCGCTTGTTTCTAGCATTTCTAGAGGAATTGATTTTTGCACAGCTATCTCATCTGCATCAATCCCTGCGGATGCTTCAATAAACATTTCTCCGGCACGATCTAAGAGTAAAAATCCCTTTTGAGCGCCCGCACTCTCAAGCACAATTTGCATCAGCTTCGTCAGCAAGTTACTCAAAACAATTTCACCTGAAAGTGCTTGAGAAGCTTTGATTACAGTTGCTAAATCCAGGTGCGAATCTGCGCTAACAGAATTTGGGAAAGAAGACGTTTCTACACCGTTAGCCGATCGCTTTAGCGTTTGAGCAAGAACTTGAGAATATCTTGCTTCCAAGTCTTTGACTTTTGCAGTTGATCCCCAATGTAGGTAGCCGTAGTAAGACTCAACTAAATAAACAGAAGCAACCTTTTCTCTTCCCTGTGAGAAATAAAATTCGGCAGCTAATTCATTTGCTAATGCTTCTTCTTGAATATATCCATTCTCTTTACCGCTGGCGATCGCGCGATCGTAAAGCTCCATGGCTTGCCAATATTGACCCAATACTCGCGCTTTTTCTGCCTCCACAAGCTCATACTTATGCAGAAAATTCATTGGGGCATTTTCAGCCCATTTTCGCATCTTTTTCTGGCTCTTCGTCACCTTGCTCAAGAGGTGTTCTTGTTGTGAGTGTGGTACTGATGGATAAATTGCTAGTTGTGCTAAAGAATCGTAAAAATGAAACACTGGCACAATCAAGAATCCTTTTACTCCATCTAAATACTGTTCCGCTTGAGCTGCATTTTCCAATGCTTGATGGTACTCTCCAAATAAATAACAGAGTATCAGTTTGTTTGAATAGAAGTAATGAAGTCCGGTTCTGTCATTGGCTTGCTTAAGCAGAGGTAAAGATTTCTCCTCGTTGTATGCTTCACCCAATAAACAGCACGGGTTTTCAAAAGGTTCTAGCAAATTAAGAATTGACTGCTGAAATATTTGATTCCAACTCAAGGCGTTCTCTTGCTTGAGTTGAGCAAGGACATTACTGGTTGCTGCCATTTCTCGTTCAACTTTTGCCAATTCTTGACCAATGAGATATGAATAGTAGCATTTTTGCATTGCGGCATAGCCACCATATTCAAAATGTCCGTTCTCCAATCCACTAGAGTATGAATCCTGCAAAAGTAGCAACGTTTCTTTGGCATGAACTTTCCCATGAAACGCAGATGAACCTGCCACGAAAAAGACACTTGTCTTGAGTTCTACAGCATTGAATTGTTCTACAAGACTTAAAGCCAACTTGCCAAATTGATAAGCCGACTCAATGTCCTGAAATAACCCGTTTATCATAATGCTGTAAAGAACATAACTATAAGCTGAGAAGGGTGAATTTCCATATTTGATTGACAAATTCAGCTGTTCGCACGCAATTAACGGCAACAAGGCAGGCCCAGCTTGATAAGTCGGAGAACCTAGGCACGCTAACATCCGTACAGATGCTAGCTTATCGATCTCCGTCATTAATGGTAGGTTAATCAGGTCTTCGATATTTCTCCCGCTCAAATTTCTTGCTGTTTGAGCCAGTGTTTGCTCGATATCAGAGGCGCTAGGCGATTCTGGGAAGCTGATTCCCAGTAGTTCTAGTGCTTGTAACCCAATTGCGATCGCTTCGAGTTGTTTCACTTGCGCCATGCAGGCCTGGATTTTGACTTCATAAACTTTCATTTTGTCAATAGGGGTTTTTGCCTGCTGCAAGACAACCGTTGCCCATTTCTCCATCTGCTCAAAATCGCCGTTCAGGTACGCTGTTTCTACCCCTGACTCATAAAGTGTCAGTGTTAGCTCATAGTGATTCTGCCAGCTATTTACTGCTAATAATTCCAAACCCACCTTTAGATAGCGCATAGCAGACTCATAAGCCGCTGCTGCTTTTGCTTTCTGACCTGCTATAAGATTAAGTTCAGCCAGCTCATATTTTTCCGACTCTAAAGTGAGTAACTCAGTACCATAATTCAGTTGATTGACCAAAGCAAAGATATTTTCTTTTCGTTCTTCCGGCGTAATATTTCGTAGTAACAATTGGCCAATTTTGAGATGAGTTTCTTTTTTTTGCGAATCTGGAATCAGAGCATAAGCTGCTTGCTGTACTCGGTCATGTAGAAACTTATAGGCAATTGTCAGTTGTTCTACCCTGCGGGAAGCTCCTTGCGCATCTAGGCCATTTGTTAATTGTTCATTTTGCTCAGTACTAATAACTAAAGGAATTTTGTAAGATTGGTCTAAGGGTAAAACTAGACCTGTCTGCAAAGATTCCCACAAATCTGCTGCTGTTTCAAACAAAGATTTTTGATTAACAATACCCAAAACATCTAGGGTAAATTTATCTCCAATACAGGCTGCCAATTTTAAAATATTTTGTGTTTTTAGTGATAACTTATGAATCTGATTAATCATCAATTCAACGACATTATCAGTGATGTCAATGTCTTTCAGTAGCTTAATATCCCACTGCCAGCAACCTCGATCAAAATTAAATGACAACAGGTTTTCGTTATATAGGGATTTGAGTAACTGAGTTAAGAAGAAAGGATTTCCCTGAGTTTTGTTAAACACTAACTCAGCCAGCGATATTGTCTTTAACGTATCACTGCGGAAGGTATCACCGATCAATTGATTGACATGAGCGATCTGCAAAGGCTGGAGCAAAATATTGTTAACAACTGCACCTTTTTGTTGAATTTCTTCTAAAGTCAATATCAAGGGATGAGTTGCACTGACTTCGTTATCCCGATACGCTCCCATCAGTAGCAAATATTGACTATTTGGCTCACAGGCAAGCAACTGAATCAACTTCAAGGAAGCTAAATCTGCCCATTGTAAGTCATCCAAGAAGAGAACCAATGGGTGTTCGGGTTTGGTAAATACATGAATGAATTGTTGAAACAACCGATTAAATCGGTTTTGGGATTCAGTTGGTCCCAATTGAGGAACATCTGGCTGAACACCAACAATCCTTTCAACTTCGGGAATAACATCAATAATAACTTGACCATTAGAAGCCAATGCTTCTAAAAGTTTTGCTTTCCAATCGGCTATTTTGTCAGCACTTTCTGTTAGTAACTGCCGAATTAATTCCTGAAACGCTTGAATTAAAGAAGCATAAGGAATATTCCGCTTAAATTGGTCAAATTTACCAGAAATGAAATAACCCCGCGCTCCGACAATTGGTTTGTGTACTTCATTGACTAAAGAAGATTTGCCAATTCCAGAGTAACCGCTGACTAAAATTATTTCAGTCGTTCCCTGGCTGACTCGCTCGAAAGCTTGTATTAGGCTAGCGACTTCTCGTTCACGTCCATAAAGCTTCTGCGGAATCAGAAATTGACTGTATGAATCTACTAGCCCAGCAGTGAAGTGAGAAATTTCTCCAGAAGCCTGTAACATTCTCAGACAAGTCTCTAAATAGCCGATTGGAAAGCAAAACTTTTAGAAGC